>Ga0214472_10002973_pt1 | contig 18052 bp, 17 predicted proteins | sample RVTome_6_FD_207662 | JGI IMG/M metagenome (GOLD analysis project Ga0214472, IMG submission 207662) | Soil microbial communities from uranium-contaminated site in the Upper Colorado River Basin, Wyoming, United States - RVT140D175 | ecosystem: Environmental > Terrestrial > Soil > Contaminated >...
CGACCCGGCGTACCTGGGGCTCAAGGAGGCGCTGGCCGCCGGGGCCCTGCCGTTCACGGTCCAGGGCGGCGACAACGGCCTGGCCATCGAGGGCGGCGAGACCCTGGGCTACGAGATGATCTCCTCGCTCGTTTCGACCGACGCCACCCTGACCGGCCTGGTGGTCCAGGTGGGCGGCGGCGCCCTGGCCAGCTCGTGCATCCGGGCCTTCGAGGACGCCGCGCTCCTGGAGGCGCCGGCCGCCCTCCCCAGGGTCCACACGGTGCAGACCCGCGGCGCGCACCCGTTGAAGCGGGCCTACGACTTGGTCCGCGAGCGGATCGGGGAGCCCGAGTCCCCGGCCGCCATCGTGGAGGGCATGCGGTACGCCCGGACCCACCGCTCGGAGTTCATGTGGCCGTGGGAGGAGGAGCCGAAGAGCATCGCCACCGGCATCCTCGACGACGAGACGTACGACTGGGCCGACGTGGTGTCCGGGATGCTCGCCACCGACGGCTCGGCCCTGGTGGTGTCCGAGGAGACGCTGGCCGAGGCGAACACGCTTGCGCGGGAGGCCACCGGCATCGACGTGGACCCCACGGGGTCGGCGGGCCTGGCCGGGCTGCTCGAGCTGGTACGCACCGGCAAGGTCGCGAGCGACGAGCGCATCGCGGTCCTGTTCACCGGGATCCGGCGCTGAGACCATGATGGAGGAGGACCGACGATGAGGAGCTTCTTGGGGCGGGACATCCTGTCGCTCAAAGAGTTCGAGCGGGAGGAGTACTTCCACGTGTTCGAGGTCGCCGACCGCCTGGCTCCGCACGCGCGGGAGCGGAGGAACGGCGACCTGCTCCGGGACAAGACCCTCGTCACGGCGTTCTACCAGCCCAGCACCCGCACCCGGCTGGCCACGGAGGCCGCCATGCACCGCCTCGGCGGCCACGTGTGCGGCTTCTCCGACGCCAAGATGACCCGGGCCGGGGACTTCTACCAGGAGTCCATCAAGGACACCGTGCACATGCTGGAGTACTACGGCGACGTCATCGCCATGCGGCACTTCCAGCAGGGGGCGCCGGCCGAGGCCGCCAGGTGGGCGTCGGTGCCCATCATCAACTGCGGCGACGGGTGGGGAGAGCACCCCACCCAGGTCCTGACCGACCTGTACACGATGTGGCACGAGAAGGGCACGCTCGACGGGCTCACCGTGCTCTGCGTGGGCGACATGCGGATGCGGACGATGCATTCCATCCTGTACGCCATGTCGCAGTTCGACATGGAAGCCCTGATCGTGTCGCCGCCGGAGATGTCCCTGCTGCCGGAGTTCAAGGCCGAGCTCGACGAGCGGAGCGTGACGTACCGTGAGGTTGAGTCGGTGGAGAAGTGCGTCGCCGACGCCGACGTGATCTACATGGAGCCGGTGGTCCAGGCCGACTACACGAAGGGTCGCGACGAGCGCGCCGGCGAGCTCCCCACCACGCCCGACGCGTATAAGGTGACCCGACAGCTCCTCCGCGACCGGGCCAAGAGCGACGCCATCGTCCTGCACTCCTTGCCCCGGATGGACGAGCTGCCGGTGGACGTGGACGATACCCGCCACGCCCGGTACTGGGTCGAGGCCTTCAACGGCGTGGTGATGCGGATGTCGCTGCTCTCGCTGGTGCTGGGGGCGGTGGAGTGACAGGGGTCGGGAGGAGGCGACGGCCGTGCGGTTCACGCTGAACGGGAGGCCGGTCGAGATCGAGACCCGGACGGGCATGAGCCTCCTCGACCTGTTGCGCGAGGAGTGCGGTGCCACCTCGGTGAAGGACGGCTGCGCCCCAGAGGGCTCCTGCGGCGCGTGCACGGTGCTGATCGACGGCAAGGCCGTGGTGTCGTGCGCCCAGAAGGCCCAGCACGCCGAGGGCCGGAGCATCGTGACCCAGGAGGGGCTGTCCGGCGAGGAGCGCTCGATGTGGGCCGACTGCTTCGTGGCGTCGGGCGCGTCGCAGTGCGGGTTCTGCTCCCCGGGCATCGTGATGAAGGGCGAGGCCCTGCTGGCCAAGAACCCCGAGCCATCGCGGGACGAGGTGGCCCGGGCCCTGGCCGGGAACCTCTGCCGGTGCACCGGCTACGTGAAGGTCGTGGACGCCGTCCAGTTCGCCGCCGGGGCCCGGCGGGGCGAGCCGGTGCCGGAGCCCGACTGGAGCGGCCGGGTCGGCTCGCGGACGGGCCGGTACCAGGGCCGGGAGCTGGCGCTCGGGGACAAGCCGTACATCAACGACATGACGGCCGACGAGATGCTGCACGCGGCCATCCGGTTCTCCGACCACCCCAGGGCCAAGGTGCTGCGCATCGACCTGTCGAAGGCGGAGGCGCACCCCGGCGTGGTGGCCGTGGCCACGTCGGAGGACGTGCCGGGTGAGCGAACCCAGGGCCTCATCACGAAGGACTGGCGCCAGTTCGTGGCGGTGGGCGAGGTCACCAGCTACGTGGGTGACGTCCTGGCCGTGGTGGCGGCGGAGTCCCGCCACGCCGCCCGGGAGGCCGCCGCGCTGGTCGAGGTGGAGTACGAGGTCCTGGAGCCGGTGGTGGATCCGTTCCGCGCGCTGGAGCCGGACGCGCCGAAGCTGCACGCGAAGGGGAACCTGCTCTCGACGTCGATCGTGAAGCGGGGCGACGTGGAGGCCGCCCTGGCCGGCTCGGCCCACGTCCTCACCGAGACGTTCGAGACCCAGATCGTCGAGCACGCCTTCCTGGAGCCGGAGTCGGCCTTCGCGGTGCCGGGGGAGGGCGGCATCCACGTCCACTCACAGGGACAGGGGGTGTGGGAGGACCGCCGGCAGGTCGCCTCGTTCCTGGGGTGGCCCGAGGACAAGGTTCGCGTCACGCAGGTGGCGAACGGCGGCGCGTTCGGGGCCAAGGAGGACCTGAACGTCCAGTGCCACGCCGCGCTGATGGCCCACCTCACCGGACGGCCCGTGCTGCTCACGCTGTCGCGGGCCGAGAGCCTGGCGTTCCATCCGAAGCGGCACCCCCTGCACATGGAGTACACGATCGGCGCGGACGCGGAAGGACACCTCACGGGCATCCGCGCGCGCATCGTGGGGGACACGGGCGCGTACGCGAGCGTCGGGGACAAGGTCCTGGAGCGGGCGGCGGGGCACGCGTGCGGGCCGTACCGGTTCGAGGCCGTGGACGTCGAGTCGCGAGCCGTCTACACGAACAACCCGCCGAACGGCGCGATGCGCGGGTTCGGCGTGAACCAGGTGGCGTTCGCCGTCGACGGGATGCTCGACCGGCTGGCCGAGAAGGTGGGCGTGGACGGGTGGGAGATCCGGTGGCGGAACGCGCTCGACGTGGGGGACAAGTTCGGAACCGGCCAGGTGCTCGGCCCCGGCGTGGGCATCAAGGAGTGCCTGCTCGCGGTGCGCGACTCGTACCGGGGCGCACGGTACGCCGGGATCGGCTGCGGCGTGAAGAACAACGGGATCGGCAACGGGCTCCTCGAGCAGGGCAAGGCCATCCTCCGGCCGGAGCCCGACGGCACCGTGACGCTGTTCCACTCGTGGACCGAGATGGGCCAGGGCGTGCACACCGCGCTCCAGCAGATCGCCTGCGAGGAGCTCGGCCTCACGGCCGCCCAGGTCCACGTCGTCGTGGACACGATGCGCGAGCTCGATACGGGCCAGACCACGGCGTCCCGCTCGACCATCCTCGGAGGCCGGGCCGTCATCGAGGCGGCGAACAAGCTGAAGGCCGAGCTCGACGGCAAGCGGCTCGCCGACCTGGCGGGCCGGGAGTTCTACGGCGAGCTGACCATCGACTACACGAACAAGCCCGGCGTCGATGTGGAGAAGCCGGTGACCCACTTCGCCTACGGCTGGGCGGTCCAGGTGGTCGTGCTCGATGACGCCGGTCGTGTGGAGAAGGTCGTTGCCGCCCACGATGCGGGAAAGGTCATCAACCCGACGCTGGTCGAAGGGCAGATCGAGGGCGCGGTGCACATGGGCTTGGGGTTCGCGCTGTCGGAGGAGTACGTGGTTCAAGAGGGCCACCCCGTCACGACCACGCTGAAGTCGCTCGGCATCGTGCCGCCCGCTGGGATGCCGGACGTGGAGTGCATCCTGGTGGAGGTGCTCCAGCCCGAGGGACCGTACGGGGCCAAGGGACTGGGTGAGATCGGCCTGGTGCCCACCGCGGCGGCCGTGGCCGGCGCGCTGCGCGCGTTCGAGGGCGAGTGGCGGACCCGGCTTCCGATGAAGGACTCGGCCGCGGCCCGGGCCGCGGTGCCCAAGCTGGCGACGGCCTCGCGGGGCGCGTAGGAGGGGCGCGATGACGGTCGCGCTCACGGGGGGGACCGTCCTCGCGTCGCTCGACCCGCCCGCGCTCTCGCGGGCGGACGTGGTGGTCGACGGGGGGCGTGTCACCAGTCTAGGAGCGGCGCCCGAGGGCGCGACCCGGGTGGACTGCACCGGCTGCCTGGTCATCCCCGGGAACGTCAACGCCCACATGCACCTGTACTCCGCGCTCGCGCGCGGGATGCCGTACGCCCTCCAGCCGCCCGCCAACTTCGTCCAGATCCTCCAGCGGGTGTGGTGGCGACTGGACCGGGCGCTCGACGCGGACGGGGTCCGGGCCTCGGCCCTGGCCGGCGGGATGGACGCGCTGCTCACGGGGACGACGACGCTGGTCGACCACCACGCGTCGCCGAACGCGATCGAGGGATCGCTCGACGTGATCGCGGAGGCACTGGACGAGATCGGCCTGCGCTCGGTGCTCTGCTACGAGGTCACCGATCGCGACGGTCCGGAGCGAGCCGTCGCCGGCGTTGAGGAGAACCGCCGGTTCCTGAAGGCGGGCTGGCCGCTCGCGCGGGGCACGGTGGGCGCGCACGCGTCGTTCACGCTGAGCGAGGAGACCCTCGCGGCCTGCGCGGAGGTCGCCCGAGACGCCGGGGTGGGCGTCCACGTCCACGTGGCCGAGGACGCGGCCGACGAGCGGGACGCGCAGGCCCGGTTCGGTGAGCGCGTGGTGGACCGGCTGGCCCGGCAGGGGGTCCTGGCCGAGGGCGCGCTCCTCGCCCACTGCGTGCACGTGGACGCAGGGGAGATCGAGGCCATCCGCGACGCCGGCGCCACGGTGGCCCACAACCCCCGGTCGAACATGAACAACTCGGTGGGGCGCGCGCCGGTCGTGGCCCTGGGCGAGGGGGTGGCCCTCGGCACCGACGGGATCGGCGCCGACATGTTCGCCGAGACCAAGACGGCCTACTGGCGGTCCAGGGAGGAGAGCGTGTTCGCCTCCGCGTCGTGGCCACTGGCCCGGCTGGCCCGGGGCGCGACCGTTGCCGGCCGCGCCTTCGGGGAGCCCGGGCTGGGCCGGATCGAGCCGGGCGCGCCGGCCGACCTGGTGGTCCTCGAGTACACCGACGTCACGCCGGCCACCGACGCGAACATCCCGTGGCACTGGCTGTTCGGGATGGGGGCCCACCACGTCCGCGACGTGATGGTGGCGGGCGAGATGGTGGTGGCGGACCGCCTCCTCACCCGGGTGGACCAGGAGGAGCTCGCCGCGAAGGCCAGGGAGCAAGCGGAACGGCTGTGGGAGCGGATGGACGAGATCCCGGCGCACCCGTTCCAGCCCGAGGGGGATGGCTAGGCGTGGCGGTCCGAAGCGAGGGGCGGGTGGCCCTGTACCTCCAGGACAAGCACCCCATCCGTGACGGCATCGGGTACGTGCGGTACGCCGAGGAGCGGGGGTTCGAGGCCGTGTGGCAGGCCGAGAGCCGCCTGGTCCGGGAGGCCACCGTGCCGATGGCCGCCTTCGCCGCAACCACGGACAGGATCAAGGTGGGCTCCGGCGTCGTGAACGCCTGGACCCGGAACGTGGGCCTGCTCGCCGCGACGTTCGTCACGCTCGACGACCTCGCGCCCGGGCGCGTGATGCTGGGCATCGGAGCGTGGTGGGAGCCCCTCGCGTCGAAGGTCGGCGTGGACCGGCGGAAGCCGCTCACGGCGATGCGCGAGATGGTCGAGACGGTGCGCCGGCTGATCGCGATGGAGCGGGTCACGTTCCACGGCGAGTTCGTGGATGTCGAGGACATCGAGATCGACATCGTCCACGGGGACCGCTCGCCCCGGAACGTCCCCATCTACGTCGGGGCCACCGGCATGAAGATGATGGAGCTGGCCGGCGAGATCGGCGACGGTGTGCTCCTCAACTACCTGGTGGGGCCGAGGTACAACGCCACGGCCCTCGAGCACCTGGCGGCCGGCGCGGCCCGGTCCGGGCGGAGCGTGGAGGACGTGGACCGGCCGCAGCTCGTGGTGTGCTCGCTGGACGAGGACCGAAACCGGGCCCTGGATCGTGCGCGCGAGCTCGTGACCCAGTACCTGGGGCAACAGCCCCACATCGGGAAGGCGAGCGGCGTGGACCCGTCGCTGCTCGACGAGATCGGCAAGGTCCTCACGTGGCCGGCGTCCGAGGAGGAGATCCACCGGGCCATGAAGCTCGTGCCCGACGAGGTGGTGCAGATGATCACGGCCTCCGGGACGCCGGACGAGTGCAGGGCGAAGGTACGCGAGTACGTCGAGGCCGGATGCACCTGCCCGATCCTGTACCCCTTGGGCGACGACGTGCACGCCATGATCGACGCGTTCGCCGAGGGCAAGTTCTGATGGAGGTCCTGCTGCCCCGCACGCTCGAGGAGGCCCTCGAGGCGAAGGAGGCGCGCCCCGAGGCCGTGCCCATCGCCGGCGGCACCGACCTGATGGTCGAGCTGAACTTCGACCACGTCCGGCCGGAGGCGATGATCGACCTGTCGCGGGTCCCCGAGCTCCAGGTGTGGCGGCGGGAGGACGGCCACCTGTTCATCGGTGCGGGCGTCACCTACACCCGGATCCTGCAGGAGCTCCCCGAGATGCGGGCGCTGGTGCAGGCGTCGCGCTCGGTGGGGTCGCCCCAGATCAGGAACCGCGGCACCATCGGGGGAAACTTAGGGACGGCGTCCCCCGCCGGGGACGCGCTCCCCGTGGTGGCCGCGCACGACGGGGAGGTCGTGTTGATCGCCGGGGGCGACCGGGTGCGAACGGTGCCGTGGCAGGCGTTCCTCCTCGGACCGAAGCGGAACGCGCTCGCCCCAGACGAGCTCATCCTGGGGGCACGGTGGCGGGTGGTCGGCGGACCCCAGTCCTTCTCCAAGGTCGGGACCCGAAACGCCATGGTGATCGCGGTGGCCAGCCTGTGCCTGGTCATGGACGACGAGACGCGGACCGTGCGGGTCGCGCTCGGCTCGGTGGGCCCGAACGTGCTCCGGGCGCCGGACGCCGAAGCCTTCGTGGCGGACGCGCTGGCGCGGGCGGGCACGTGGGACGACGCCTCGGCGCCGGTCCCGCCCGGGGACGTGCAGGGGTTCGGCGAACGGGTGGGGGCTGCGGCGACCCCCATCGACGACGTCCGCGGCACAGCGGAGTATCGGCGACACGCCTGCCGGGTCCTCGCCCAGCGCGCGCTGGGGTGGGCCCTGGACGAGCGGGCCGAGGAGGCGCTCGTCTCGTGACGCAAGAGGGGGTCCAGGGGGGCAGCAGCCCCGCGGAGCGAAGCGAAGCGGACCAGGCTGCTGCATTCCCCCTGGTCGAAGCGGTCTGCCGAAGGCAGATCGCTGAGAGGAGGCGAAGGGCGGCGCCATGCTGATCCGGGTGAGGGTGAACGGCGAGTGGCGCGAAACCGACGTGTGGCCAGGTTCGAGCCTGCTGTTCGCGCTTCGCGAGGAGTTCGGGCTGTGGGGCTCGAAGAACGCGTGCGAGCAGGGCGAGTGCGGCTCGTGCTCGGTGTGGCTGGACGGGGAGCTGGTGTGTGCCTGCCTGGTGCTCGCGGCCCAGGCCCACGAGCGCGAGGTCCGCACGGTCGAGTCGCTGGGTGCCTCGGGCCTGCACCCGGTCCAGGAGGCGTTCCTGGAGGCCGGCGCGGTCCAGTGCGGGTTCTGCACGCCGGGGCTCGTCGTGGCAGTGGCCGACCTGCTGGAGCACGACGTCTCGCCCACCGAGGCCACGGTTCGCGAGGCGCTCTCGGGCAACCTGTGCCGCTGCACCGGCTATCAGAAGATCCTCGACGCCGTTCAGCTCGCGGCGGGGCGGAAACGGGAGGGGGCCTGGTGAGCCGGGTCCTGATCGAGGGGTGCGAGGTCGTGGCCACGATGGACGACGCCGGGACCGAGATCCCCGGCGGTTCGGTCCTGATCGATGACGGCGTGGTGGCATGGGTGGGGTCCGGCCGGCCGCCCGATGCGGACGAGCGGGTGGACGGGACCGGCGCCGTCGCCCTGCCCGGCCTGGTCAACACCCATCACCACCTGTATCAGGTCCTCACCCGGGCCAGGGCCCAGGACCAGGGGCTGTTCGGGTGGCTCCGGGAGCTGTACCCGGTGTGGGCCGGCGTGGACGTCGAATGGGAGCGTGCAGCGGCCCGCCTCGGCCTGGCGGAGCTGGCCCTCTCCGGATGCACCACCACCACCGACCACCACTATCTGTTCCCACCGGGCCGGGCCGGGATCCTGGAGACGGAGATCGACGCGGCGGCGGAGCTCGGCCTGCGGTTCCACCCGTGCCGAGGTTCGATGGACCTCGGCCAGTCCCGCGGGGGGCTGCCGCCTGACTCGGTGGTCGAGGACACCGACGATGCGCTGGCAGCCACGGAGGAGGCGGTGACCCGCCACCACGACCCCGGACCGGGGTCGATGCGGCGCGTCGCGGTGGCGCCGTGCTCGCCGTTCTCGGTGACCGAACGACTGATGCGCGAGTCGGCCGCGATGGCCCGGTCGCTCGGCGTCCGCATGCACACGCACATCGCCGAGACCATGGACGAGGAGGCGTTCTGCGTCGAGACCTTCGGCCGGCGGCCGCTCGAGCTGCTTGACGAATGGGGTTGGCTGGGGACCGACGTGTGGCTGGCCCACTGCGTGCACCTCGACGACAAGGACGTCCGCCGCGTTGCGGAGACCGGGACCGGCGTGGCCTGGTGCCCCTCGTCGAACCTCCGACTGGGCTCGGGGATCGCCCCCGCCCGCGCGCTCCTGGGCGAAGGCGCGACGATCGGCCTGGGAACGGACGGCTCGGCCTCCAACGACGCCGGCGGCCTGCTCGCCGAGGTCCGCCAGGGGTTGCTGGTCACTCGGGCGAGCGGGACCGATGGCGGGCCGAGCGCCCGAGACCTCCTGCGGGTGGCCACCCGGGGCGGGGCCGCCTGCCTGGGCCGGGGCGACGACATCGGGTCGCTGGAGCCCGGCAAACGGGGAGACGTCGCGCTGTTCGGGATCGACGACCTGGCTCATGCCGGGGCGGACGGGGATCCGGTGGCCGCCGTGGTGCTCTGCGCGCCGCAGCGGGTCTGGCACCTGTTCGTAGAGGGCCGCCCGGTCGTTCGGGACGGCCGCCTGGTGACTGCGGACGAGGACGAGATCGCCGTCGAGGGCCACCGCGAGGCGCGGCGGATCGCCGCCCAGGGCCCACCATGAGCATGCGGGTCGGGGAGCGACTGCGGGAGGGCGTCGGCGAGAACGTCCGCAGGGTGGACGGCGAGCCGAAGGTGAAGGGCGAGTTCGGTTACGGAAGCGACCTGTGGCACGACGACATGCTGTGGGGCCATACCGTTCGAAGCCCCCACCCCCACGCTCGGATCCGGTCGATCGACATCTCGCAGGCGCTCGCCACCCCGGGGGTGCACGCAGTCCTCCTCGCCGACGACGTTCCGGGCAAGAAGACCTATGGGCTGGAGTTCGCCGACCAGCCCGTGCTGGCCTCCGACTGGGCGCTGTACGCGGGACAGCCGGTGGCCGTGGTGGCCGCCGAGACCCCCGAGCTGGCCCGGCGGGCCGCGGGACGGATCGCCGTGGACTACGAGGTGCTGCCGCCGGTCACGGACATGGAGGAGGCGCTCTCGCCCGACGCGCCCCGGCTCCACGAGTGGGGCAACGTGCTGCGGCACGTCCGGATCGTCCACGGCGATCCCGATGCCGAGGCCGACGTGTGGGTGGAGGGCTACTACGAGACCGGCATGCAGGACCAGGCGGCCCTGGGGCCCGAGGCCGGCCTGGCCGTCCCGGCCGAGGACGGCGGCGTGGACCTTCACGTCTCAACCCAATGGCTGCACGTGGACCGGAAGCAGATCGCGCCGTGCCTCGGGCTGCCCGAGGAAAAGGTGCGCCTGTACCTGGCCGGCGTGGGCGGAGCCTTCGGCTCCCGCGAGGACCTCCACATGCACATCCACGCCTGCATGCTGGCGCTGCACACTGGGCGGGCGGTGAAGATGTCCTACGACCGGGCCGAGTCGTTCCTGGCCCACGTCCACCGGCACCCCTCGCGGATCTGGATGCGGACGGGCGCCACCCGGGACGGGCGACTGGTGAACGTCCGGGCGCGGGTGCTGATCGACGGCGGCGCGTTCGCGTCGTCCTCGACGGCGGTGATCGGCAACGCCACGACGTTCGCCGCCGGTCCCTACGAGGTGCCGAACGCGCTGCTCGAGGGGACGGCCGTGTACACGAACAACCCGCCGTGCGGGGCGATGCGGGGGTTCGGCGCGCCCCAGGTGTGCTTCGCTCACGAGGCCCAGATGGACAAGCTGGCGGCGGCCCTGGGGATGGACCCGGTGGAGCTCCGCCTGCTGAACGCGGTGAAGACCGGGTCGGTGCTGCCCACCGGCCAGGTCATCGGGGGGAGCGCGCCGGTCCGCGAGCTGATCGATCGCGCTCGGGCCGTCCCCTTGCCCCGGTCCGAGGCGCCGGGGATGCGGGAGCCCATCACGTTCCCCGGCGGCGCCGGCAACGTGAGCCGGGGCGAGTCGCTCCGTCGCGGCGTGGGGTTCGCCGTGGGCTACAAGAACGTGGCCTATAGCGAGGGGTTCGACGACTTCCACGAGGCCCGGGTCACCCTGCGGGCCGGGCCCGGGGGACCGGTCGCCGAGGTCCACAGCGCGGGCGTGGAGTGCGGCGAGGGGCTGTCAACGGTCCTGGTGCAGGTGGCCCGGACCGAGCTCGGCGTCGGCGATGTGCGGCTGCACCTGGCCGACACGCAGGTGGACTCGGCCGGATCCACCTCCGCCTCGCGCCAGACCCTGATGGGCGGCGGAGCCGTTCAGCTCGCCTGCCGCGCCGTGAGGGAGGAACTGTTCGGGCGGGTCCGGGCGTCGGTGAAGCCCCAGGGCAAGCTCGCGGTGGAGGACGGCGTGATCCTCGCGGACGGCGCGCCGGTGGGGGAAGTCCGGGATTTCGTGCAGGAGCCAATCACCGCCACCCGGGTGTTCCGCCATCGCCGGACCACGGAGATGGACCAGCTCGGGCAGGGCGACGTCCACGTCATGTTCTCGTTCTGCGCGCAGCGGGCTGTGGTGGAGGTGGACGAGGGGCTGGGGTTGGTGCGGGTGGTCCACGTGTCCTCGGCCATGGATCCGGGCCGGTCCGTGAACCCGCAGGGGGTGGAAGGCCAGAGCGAGGGCGGCACCGCCATGGGCCTTGGGCTCGCGGTGCTGGAGGAGATCCAGGTGGAGGACGGCCTGATCAAGAACGCGTCGTTCACCGACTACCTGATCCCCACCATCCTCGACATGCCCCCCGTGGTGACCGAGATCGTGGAGGACCCCGAGCCGGACGTGCCGTACGGGGTGAAGGGCGTGGGGGAGAGCGCGACGATCGTGGCCCCCGCCGCCATCGTCGCGGCCATCCGCGACGCCACCGGCCGGGAGCTGAACCGAGCGCCGGTGCGTCCCGACGACATCGTGGGCCTTCGCACCCCGGCCGCCAGAGGGTTGTGGCCGCCGGTCCCGGACGTTCCGGGACCGGAGCCCATCCCCGCCTACTTCGGCCAGGGCGCCGTGCAGAGCGAGATCGGGAAATCGGGGGAGGGACAGAAGTGATCGACCGCGCCACGCTTCGGGGCCGCGACTACATCGAGACCGTGGACTGGACCACCGAGGAGATCGACGAGGCCCTGGCCTTGTCCGCGGAGCTGAAGGAAGCATTCGCCCGGGGCGAGCCCCACCGGCTGCTGCCGGAGAAGACGCTGTTCATGCTGTTCCTGGACAAGTCCACTCGAACGCGGAACGCGTTCGAGGCCGGCATGACCCAGCTCGGGGGGCACGCGCACTTCCTCGACGCCGACAAGACCCAGGTCGCGCACGGGGAGAGCCCAAAGGACATGGGGATCATCCTGTCGCGCTACGGGCACGGCTTGGCCATCCGCCACGACCTCGTGCCGTACGAGGGGAACGCCTACATGCGCGAGGTGGCGAGGTGGGCGGACATCCCGGTCATCAACCTCCAGTGCGACGTCGATCACCCCACCCAGACCCTGGCCGATCTGATGACGATGCGGGAGCGGCGCGGGCGGGACCTCCGGGGCCTTCGGGTGGCGGTTTCGTGGGCGTTCGCCCCCTCCTACGCGAAGCCGCTCTCGGTCCCGCAGGGACTGCTGATGCTGCTGCCGAGGTTCGGGATCGACGTGGTGCTGGCGCACCCGCCCGGCTTCGACCTGATGCCGGAGGTGGTGAAGCGGGCCGAGGAGGCCGCGGCGGCCGGCGGCGGGAAGATCACGTCCGTTGACGACATGGACGCCGCGTTCGAGGGGGCTGACGTGGTCTACCCGAAGTCCTGGGGCCGCCTGGACCTGTTTACCGACGAGCGCGCAGCCTTGGCCGACGCCGCCAAGTACCGGGACTGGATCTGCGACGCGCGGCGGATGTCGCTGGCCGGGCCGGACTCGCTGTACATGCACTGCCTGCCGGCCGACCGGGGGAGCGAGGTCACCGACGAGGTCATCGACGGCCCGCACTCGGTGGTCTACGACGAGGCCGAGAACCGCCTGCACACCGGCAAGGCCCTCATGGCCCTTACGATGGCCGGGGGAACGAGCGAGGGGGGAGCGCGATGACGGTCGAGTCCCAGCATCACCACGACGCGATGGAGCACGGGCACAAGCACTTCCACATCACGCACTACCTGCACAAGGGGGAGAACTGGACGCACCTGCTCTCGACCCACACCCACGCGCACAACCATGCAGAGGTGGAGCACGTCCACCTCCCGCACGACGATATGGAGAAGGAGCATCGGCGGGAGGCGCACGTGCACGATCACGCGCATCCGACGAAGTCGCCGGGCTGACCAGCGGGCTCAGCCCTTCGTGATGTCGTTCGGGCCCGAGTGTCCCGATTCGAACTCGTCGGCCAGCGAATCGCCGTGGCTCCGGATGATCAGGCGGATGGGACGGTCGCGCCGGAGGTAGTCCCATCCCCACGACCACAGGACCGCCAGGCGGTTTCGGAACCCGATCAGGTAGTAGACGTGGACGACGAGCCAGACAATCCACCCGAGGAAGCCGCGGAACCTGACCCTGCCCACCTGGGCAACCGCGGCGTTACGCCCGATGGTGGCCATGGTGCCCTTGTCCCGGTACCGGAACGGTCCCTGAGCGGGGACGCCGCGCACCCGGTCCAGGATGGACCGGGCGACGTACCGCCCTTCCTGCATGGCCGGCGGCGCGAGCATGGCCAGCTCGCCGCCCCGGTGAGTCACCGACGCGGCGTCGCCGATCACGTACACGTCGGATCTTCCCGCCAGGCGGAGATGGCCGTCCACCTCCAGGCGCCTGGAGCGGCTCCGGGGCGCGTCGGGCGAGCGGACCGGGTCCTCGGGCCGAACCCCGGCCGACCACACGACCGTGCGGCTGAGGATCTCGTCGCCGGAGGACAGGACGACCAGCTCCTTGGTTGCCTTCTCCACCAAGGCCGAGGTTCGGACCTCGATCCCCCGGTCGCGGAGGATCCGTTCGGCGTACTCGCCGAGCCTCGGATGGAACGCGCCGAGCAGCCGGTCCTGCCCCTCCACGAGGACGATCCGGGCCAGCCCGGGCGCCAGGTCGGGGAAGTCCCGCCCCAGCACGAGCCGCAGGAGCTCGGCCAGCGCGCCCGCGTACTCGACGCCGGTCGGACCGCCTCCCACGATGACGAAGGTGAGCCACACCCGCCGCTCGTCGATGGATGACGATTGTGACGCGTGCTCCAGACAGGCCAGGACATGGTTCCGCAGCCGCATCGCTTCGCCGAGCTCCTTCATCCCGATGGTCCGCGCGGCAAGCTCGGCGTTCCCGAAGTAGTCGTTCGCGCTGCCGGTGGCCAGGACCAGCGTGTCGTAAGGGAGCGCGTCCCCGGAGCTGGTGCGCACCACCTTCCGGTCAAGGTCCACGTCGGACACGGCGGCCTGCCGGAACCGGACGTTGCGTGACCGGCGGAACGCCCGGTGCAGCGGGTGCGCGATGTCCGAGGGGTTCAGGAGCGCCGTCGCCACCTGGTACAGGAGCGGCGTGAACAGGTGGTAGTTGTGCCGGTCGAGGAGCAGGACGTCCACCGGCTCGCCGTCGAGCGCCCGGGCGCACGCGAGGCCGCCGAAGCCGCCGCCCACGATCACGACGCGGTTTCGCCCGCCGCCGCCGGATCCCGTCAAGGCGGCCCCGACAAGTTCGTGTCAGACCCCATGGTTAGCATCCTGGCATGAAGACCTGTCCGAGATGTGGCGTCGCGAAGCCTCTTCACGCTTTCCCGAGGAACCGACGCCGCAGCGATTCGGTGCAGTCGTACTGCGCGATATGTCACCGCGAGTACCTCAGGCTCCACTACGAGCTGAACGCCGCCAAGTACAGAGCATCCGCGAAGGCCCGCAACCAACGCCGCCGTGATGTACTCCGGCAAATCATCCGCGAAGCGAAGGATCGACCATGCACGGACTGCGGCGCCCCCTACCCGCCATACGTGATGGACTTCGACCATCGCACACGTGGCAACAAACGATTCAACATCGGGCGGGATGCTCTTGGGCGATACTCTGAAGATGCGCTCAGGGTCGAGATCGCGAAGTGCGACGTCGTCTGTGCGAACTGCCACCGCAAACGGACCCATTTCCTTCGGATCGAGCCCCGAGGGAGCAGTGGGGCTCCCGGTCGGTGAGCGAGGATGGCTGGAACCGCTCGCCGCCAGTCCCCTGTCGTGACGAGCAGCGCCGGGTAGCATTGAAGTTCGCCCGGTGGCGGGTCGTCTAATGGTAGGACGCCAGGTTCTGGCCCTGGAAGTTGGGGTTCGAGTCCCTGCCCGCCAGCTCAGAAGCAGACGAACAGTCCACTGCATTCCCTCCACAGGCCATCTATCAGACCGCCTCTCAGGCCAGTGGAATCGTGGTCAGGCCGGGGGGAACCCCGGCGCGGAACGAGTCGACGACCTTCAGGAAGTCGGACCGTTCGCTGCCCCAGCCGCCCGGTGGGAAGACGGCGACCACGATGTAGCCGACGCCGTCGCCTCCTATAGAGAAGGCCGCCGCCACGCTCGTGACCTCCTGGCCCTCCTGGACGACATCCGCCACGATGAGCCTGCCCTCGGCCTCGTCGAGCCGTACCCGCTGCTCCACCTGGACGTCCACCGACGGGTCGCCGGTCAGGAAGAACAGGGTCATCTCGGACAGGTCGTCGAACGTGTCGGTGGTCACGGCCAACGCCCGGTACACGGTCTGGTCCGTGGGCTCGGTCTGCGTTCCGAAGTTGCCCAGCCTACCGCCGAGCCCGCCCTGGGGGGACGGGCTGGGCTGGGGTGGAACGGAGACCACCCCGGTCAGGATCCCCGGCCCGCCCTGGGGCGGTTGGGGCGGGATCACCGAGATGTCGTTCGCGGCGGGGAGGTTCGTGCTGAACATCCCCTCCAGGTCGTAGTACCGCGTGAAGTCCCGGCTCTGGCCGGTCGAGCATCCGGCCACCGCCAGCGTTACTGCGGCGAGGATCACCGTCCTCCTCCTCATGAGCGCATGGTGGCAGCTGCCCGTGGAATTGACCAGTACCCCGAACGCCGTTACGTTGCAACCATCGGGCAGGGGAGGCGAGGCTCCATGAACAAGAACGGTCTCATCGCCGAGATCGCCAAGCGGACGGGCGCCAGCAAGGCGGAGATCGGCCGAACCGTCGACGCGGCCATCCGGGTCATCCGCGAGACGGTATCCAAGGGAGAGCGCGTCTCGCTGGTGGGGTTCGGCACGTTCGAGCGGAAGCGACGCAACCGGCGCGTCGCCCGCAACCCCCGCAAACCCGCGACCCCCATCGTGGTGCCGGCTCGGGACCTTCCCTGGTTCATCCCCGGCAAGGAGTTCAAGGAGCTGGTGGCGAGGCGACGGCGGACGGCGGGGCGCTCGACGGGTCGAAGGTGACGATCCGAAAGAGACGGTCGATTAGTCGAAGGTGACGATCCGAAGGGTCCGGGCGACCTTCCTGCCGCCCTCGTCCACCAGGTCGAACTTCACGCGTTGACCGATCCGCAGGTAGCGGATCCCCGCCCCCTCGACCGACGTGGCGTCGATGTGGACCTCGGTGCGGTCCTCCATCAGCAGGGTCCCGATCCGGCTCTCCACGTCGAAGTCCCTGATCGTGCCCTGCGACATCGATCCTCCTACCCGTGCGCGCTCAGGCGTTCACCGAGGTCCATCTCCAGGCACACCGCCCGGGTCCGGCCGCGCCGCCCCGTGGCCAGCAGGGTGAGGATATCCGAGGGCACGTCCAGGTCGAACGACAGCTCCCGCCGATCGACCACGGCTGCGGGGAGGCCCCTGGCTGTGGCCAGCTCGAGGTGGCGGCGGAACGAATCCGGGCCGAACCTCGCCGGGATGGCTCGAGGCGGCCTGCGGAGCAGGAGGTTCGTCCCCACCTCGTCGTTCGACGGGGCAACGACCACCGGCCCCAGGGTTCGAAGGGCGGATCCGAGCGCGTCGGCCGTCACCAGCGGGACGTCCCCCGGGAGGACGGCGAGCGCGTCGGCCTCCCGTTCACCGGCCAGGCGCTCGACCTGGCGGATGGCCGCCGAGAGGGGGGGCTTGTCCTCCGTCACGGACCGGGCGCCCCGGCGGACGGCGATTTCCAGGACGGCCTCATCGGGCGAGACCACCCACGTCTCCCACCCGTTCACGCCTTGCGAGGCGTCGAGGACGTCCTCCAGCATGGCCAGGGTCAGGGCGCCGCGCTCGAGCGGAGTGAGCTCGGGGGCCAGCCTGCTCTTCGCCTTCGACAGCGCATTGACTGGGATGGCGATGACGCGCACCGTCCAAGGCTACCCCGGCCCGCGGCAGTGGAGGTGATTGGCGAGACGCCGGCCGTGAGGGGTGACGGTGGGTGGCGCGCAGGGCGTACGCTTCGCCACGAGCACGGACACATGGAGGTCGCATTGACGACACTCGCCATCGCCGCATCGCCGGCCGGGGTCAGGTCGAAGGTGGCCTACCGGCTGGCCCTGGCCTTCGCGGGAAGCTGGCTCGTGGCCGGCCTGGCCCAGCTGGAGATCAAGCTCCCGTTCACCCCGGTCCCCATCACCGGCCAGACCCTCGGGGTGCTCTTGGTGGGGGCCTCGCTCGGCCCGGGCCTGGGCGGGTTGTCCATGGGGCTGTACCTGCTCCAGGGCGGCCTCGGGCTCCCCTTCTTCTCCGGCGGCGACAGCGGGTTCGGGTACCTGGGCCTCGCCGCGCTGACCGGGGGCTACCTGTGGGGCTTCTTGGCCGCGGCCGCGGCGGTGGGGGCCCTGGCACGCCGGGGGTGGGACCGGGACCTCCGCGGGGCCATCGGCGCCATGTTCATCGGCGAGGTCGTCCTGTACGCGATCGCCATCCCGTGGCTGATGCAGGCCCTGGACGTCCCGCTGGGCCGGGCCCTGGAGCTCGGGCTCGCCCCGTTCGTCGTCGGCGACACCCTCAAGCTGCTGATGGCGGCGGGGCTCCTGCCGGGTGCCTGGCGCCTGGTGCGGCGGCGGTAGGGAGCCGTTCTGGAGCCCTGGTACCGCGCCGCCACGGCCGTCCTGGTGCCGCCGCTCAAGCTGTGGTTCAACTGGCGCCTGGAGGGCCTGGATCGGGTTCCGCATGAGGGGCCCATCATCATCGCCGGGAACCACCTCTCGTACCTCGATCCGTTCGCCCACGGGTACTTCATCGTGCGGGCCGGGCGACGGCCCCGGTTCCTGGCCAAGCAGGAGCTGTTCGAGAACCCGTTCCTTCGCGTGGTACTTGGGGGGGCCGGCCAGATCCCGGTTC
>Ga0214472_10002974_pt1 | contig 18052 bp, 15 predicted proteins | sample RVTome_6_FD_207662 | JGI IMG/M metagenome (GOLD analysis project Ga0214472, IMG submission 207662) | Soil microbial communities from uranium-contaminated site in the Upper Colorado River Basin, Wyoming, United States - RVT140D175 | ecosystem: Environmental > Terrestrial > Soil > Contaminated >...
AGTCTCCCGGATGATCAGACGGTGCTCGAAGGGCCGGCGTGCGGCCTGGCTCTTGGGGTCCACTGTGAAGCGGACGGGGCCGAGTTGCATCTCGATGATTGGATGCAGGCCGTCGCGTCTGTGCGGCGTCGCGGTCAGGCCGGTGACGAAACGCGCCTTGACCTCGGACAGCACTCGCTCGAAGGAGATTGCGGGGACGTGGTGGCACTCGTCCACGATCACGTGGCCGTACGCCGCAATGAGGTCATCCACCCGCCCGTTCCGAATGAGACTTTGGATCATGGCTACGTCAAGTCGTCCTGTCGGAGTGCGCTTTCCCGCTCCGATCTGCCCGATCGCTTTCGGGTCGATGCCGAGGAACAGCGATAGCTGCGTGATCCACTGATCGAGCAGCGGCTGGCGATGGACCACGACGAGCGTGTTCCGGGCGCGCTCAGCGGCAAGGCAGATGCCGACCACGGTCTTGCCCACTCCGGGTGGCGCGACGAAGACACCGTTGTCGTGCTCGAGCAACGCCTGGACGGCTCCCGCTTGGACCGAAGTGAGTTCACCCCTGAAGCGCAGGTCAAGCCGGTCACCCAGGCACCGCTGATCGTCGACAACGAGCTGACTGTCGGCGGCCGCGAGGAGCCTCTCGATCTCGGTGCGGCAACCGCGAGGCAAGGCGATGTACTCTGAGAGCTCCTCGGCGCACGCGATCACGCGCGGGGTGAGCGCAGTGGACAGTCGGAGGCTCTGCTTCTTGTAGAATTCCGGATTCTGGAAGGCAGCTAGGCGCTTGATTTGGTTCAGGTGCGAGGACGTGAGATCCGCCTTCTTAACGAAGAGCCGCTGTGCGAGCACGGAGCTGATCACCGGCAGGACGGTTCCCGCTAGACGAGCCGCGCGTGGAGGTTTCGATGGGGATTGGAGCCACGGGGCAGAAGGCTTCTCTTCGCCGGCCGAGCTGAATCGAAGCCCTACGACCTGACCCGTCCGCGTGGCGTCGCGCGCAATGCGTTCCGCGATGGCGGGGTCGATCCGCTGGACGGATGCGAGGAACGCCCACTGGTCGGGATAGGGGTTGAGGCGGGCATCGAGGAAAACGGTGTTCCCCTGTTGTCGTGGCGTATGCTGGAGCGGCAACGCGATCAGGTTGCCGAACCCGCCTCGGGGAAGCGCGTCCTGGCTGGGGAAGAGGCGATCGTATGAGCCCATGCTGAGCTGATGGCGCCTCGACATCGTCTCGGTGAGGAGGTAGCAGGCCATCTTCCTCGCCGTGCTGGCGGCGACTTGTCCGGAAAAGAAGAACCACGCGTGCGCGCCTTGCCCGGACCGAGAGCGTTCGACCGCCACCGGCACGCCGAGATCTCGGCACATCTCGGCGAAGGCTCCCGCGTCGTCGGCCCAGCAGCTCTTGTCGAAGTCAGCCGCGAGGAGCCAGCACGTGTCGTCGATAAGAAGGGGGTAGACTCCCTTGACACGCCGGCCCTGCAGATGGTCGAGGACTGCCTGTTCTGTGACTGGGAGGAAAGCTTGGTTGGGGCATTCGCCGCACTTGACACGGGGCTTCTCGCAGATGCCACGCACCCACTCGTTCCCGCAGACGGGGGCGTACCCGTGCCGGCCGGCCTTGGCGTTGGTCCAGAGTTGTGCGTATACATCGTCCCTACCCCGGAACAGACTCCGGAACAACGCCACTCTTTCTGTTGACGATTCGGGAGCTGCAGGATCTGTATCCGCCCCAGAGCAACCGAGCCGGGTGTCGGCCTTGACCGTTTCGAGCTCGCCCTTCAGGGCATCGACGCGTCTTCGTGCCTGCTCGCGTTCTTCCTCGAGGCTCGCGAGTCTTGCTTCTTCTCGTGCGATCGCCTCTCGTAGCGATTGTTCGCGGGAAGGGCGGCTCATGACGTGGGGGCGGCGGCTGCATTACGAGGGTGGACAGCGGCCTTGTGCGGAGCGCGGCGCGCAGAGTTGCCCGGGTGACTCGTGAACCTCGTCATCACGAACCGGCTAGTGCACGACACTCAGAAACTCTCGCGCCCCGACAACGGACACGCCCTTGTACTTGCCCAGGCTCAGCAGATCGGCGTCTCCCGTCACGAGATAGTCTGCGGCGCCAGCCATCGCGCAACCAAGTACGTAGTCATCGTCCGGGTCCCGGCAGACAGCTGGCGCGGGCGCGTCCGGTAGAAGGATGGCCTCGGCTCGCAGCAGGTCGAGGAATGCTCCCCTGTCGGCGGGGGAGACAGGGTACTTCCTGGCGATCTTCGGACGAGCCAGGACCTCCCCCACCTCGTCGATCTGCCCCGGCGCGAGAAGCAAGACGTAGGCACGGCGCCGCCATGCATCGATCAGCTGGGCCTGAAGACCCTGCGTGCTGAGAAGGCTGCTGACCAGCTGGTTCGTGTCGAGTACAGCCCTAACCACGCCGCCGCCGGCGTGTCTGCGTCAAGGCCTGGCGGACATCCTTTTGGACCTCCGTGTCCGAGACGCTCGGCAGTCGACGCCGTATCCGGTCCACGACCTCGAACCGGGTTTCGCGCTCGGCGACCACCCGCCGGAACTCGTCAGCACTAATGATGCCGACCATCGGGACACCGGACTTTTCCACTAGCACGCGGAGGCGCCCACTTTGGACGTCCTTCATGATCTGCCCAAACTGGGTCCTGACCTCAAGGGCAGGGATAGTCCGAGTCTTCAGCGGGCTCGCCATAGTGTGCTCCTCCGTCCGTGAGTGATGAGGACTGATTAGTACTCATCATACCGGGATCACGTCCGCAAGGCAATCGATCGCGAGAGCTGTTCACCGCCCAGGGAGGGGTGCCGCTGCGGCCCCGATCGCCTGCGCGAGGCGGTCGCCGCGCTGGAAGATTTCCGGAACGTTTCAGCACATAATTCAGCACATGGTGCTAAAATCGACGCCGCGCCGCTCGTAAGTCCGCGAAACATAGGAACGCCGGGGTAGCTCAGTGGCAGAGCAACTGATTCGTAATCAGTAGGTCGCGGGTTCAACTCCCGCCCCCGGCTCCACTTATATCAGATACTTCTGGAACACCCTCGGCCGGCGACCCCATTTGGTGCCAACTTTTGGTGCCAAACTTCTCCGCCGCCGCCTCCGAGCGGCGCGCCGCGAGCTTGTCCACCCAGCCCTTGTCGCCCCGCGGGATCCAGTGCGCGTAGTGCGCCAAGGTCGTGGTGGGCCTGGCGTGTCCGAGCTGGGCGGCGACGTACGTGATCGGCGCCCCTTCGCCTAGGAGCTGGCTTGCGTAGCTATGGCGCAGGTCGTAGAGGCTGAACGCCGGCAAGCCGGCCTTCCTGAGCACCAGGCGGAAGCGCTTGCCGACCGCGACCACTTCGATCAGCGTGCCCGTCGATGTCGGGAACATCCACGGTGAGGGCTCGGTGCCCGTGGTCAGCGCAGTGAGCTCGCCCGCGCTCTGCCACTGAGCGAGAGCCTCGGCCAAGCGCGGCGTGAGGTCCACCGCGCGGCGCGCCTCGCTTTTCGTCGGCTTCACCTCTCCATCCGAGACTGCTCGCTCGATGTTCAGCGAGCGGCCGACCTCGTCAAAGTCCTCCCACCGGAGCGCCAGCGCCTCTCCCGGCCGGAGGCCCGCGTCGGCCAGCGTCATGAAGAGCGTCCACTCACGGCGTGAGCTCTCCACCTTCGCCCGCGCGAGAAAAGTCTGGAGCTGGTTCATGGTCATGGGTCGGATCTTCCGCTGGCGTTCCGCCTGCGTGATGGTGTCGGGCCCCTTGCGCCCGCGCCTCGTCACGCCATGCGCGGGATTGGCGAGGAGGATGCCGTCGTCCACGGCATCGGACAGGAGGACCGAGAGCGTCGCCCGGATCAACCGCACGGAGTTCTTCGAGAGCCCGCCGGCCCGCTTGCCCGCGAGGAAGTCCTTGATGTGCCTCCGGTGCAGCGCGCGGAGCTTGAGACCGCCGAAGGCCGGCAGGATGTGACGGTCGAGGATCTCAGCGTAGCCCTTGTGAGTCTTACGGGCGAGCCCGGTGGCGACCCGGGCGATCCAGCGCGCGGCGTAGTTGCGCAGCGTGATCTCCGGATCTTCAACGGGCGGCGCCGCTTGCCGCGACTCCCGGATCTTCTCGGCCAGGAGATCGTCGGCCTGCTCCCGGGTGGCGGCGAAGAGTCGCCGGCGCCGGCCCTGAGCGTCCGTGTAGTCAACGACCCAGCAGTCTCGATCCGTCCGCTTCCACACGCCGGCCACGTCAGTGCCCTCGCAGCTCTTCCGGTCTACGGGGCGATGTCGGCTTCGGCCGCATGAGGATCGATGCGGTGAGGCGCGCGGCGCTCGCGAACTCGGGGACGAATCGCCGCCGACCGGTGGGTGCGAGGACCATGGAAGGACCTACTGTCCGGCTGTGCGAGCGGCGGGTCAAGATCCTTCGCCGGGAGTCCATCGAGCCAGGCTCGGAGGTCGGCGCGGCGGATCCGGACGTACTTCCCCTTGCGGACAGCGGAGAGCTGGCCGCGCCGGACCGCCTCGTACACGTAGCCCGGCGTGAACCGCACTTCTCCTGCGATGTCGGCGACCGTGAGGAGCTGATCGCCGGCGGTATCGTCGGGGTCTCGCGCGAGGGGCGCCGGGGTGCGCAGCATCCGGGACCACAGGGCTGAGCGGACCTGCTCGAGCGCTCCGAGCAAAGCCGGGATGTCGTCGGCGTGGAGATCGGCCACGCGACGGGGATCCGCGAGCACCAGGCCGAGGTCAGGGGATCCGTCGCGGTGCATCGACAACTCCGGTTGACGGCAACGGCGGTGCCGGCTTCGAGTCTTCGGGCGCCTTCGTGTCGTTTGTGGTCGATTCTGGTTCCGTCGTCGGGGACCCGGGGGTCGGCAGGCTCCGCGAGAGCGAGCCCGCAGTGTATCGGGAATCGTACATGGAGATCGCCTGCTCGATCGACGGGGCGATCTCGTCGGTGAGCCACCAGACCGGCACGACGGGATCTGGGTGGTGATGGCAGTAGCCCGAGACCGGGCCATCGATCGGGTAGATCAGCCGGGCAGGCTGAATCTCGTGCAAGCGCACCCCCAGGCCCTGGAGCGCCCGCAGGAGGCGCAGCTTGATCATCGCCAGGCCAGCGCGGACATCCAGCGGCCGCGTGTGCCCGGCCATCGCCTGGATGAGACCGAGCGGGGTCAGGAGCCCGCCGATGACGACGCCCCGAGTGGCTTCAGCCACGACGCGGCTGATCTCGACCCGCTGAGACACGGCGGTGTCCCGGATCGCCGCGGGACAGCATTCGCGGTGATTCGGCCGGTCCTCCGGCTGGTCCTCCGGCCGATTGACGGCGGCGGTCTGTCTGGTCTAGCATGCTGCTCACTCGGGCCGGCTCACTCGACCCGCGAGGAGGCCGCTCATGTGCCCTGTGGCATCGGGCTCCTGGGGCGGCCGGCGTCTGAGTACGGCGATTATGTCGGGGGGAGGGGGCCCGAGGCCTGGCCGACCCCGCCGCCGGAGGGGGCGAGAGTTGGCTATGCTCCCTCCTTGCGCCAGAGAAATCCCTTGACAGGCCCGTTGTCCGCGCTGTACCTGGGGGGAGCGCAGCGGCAAGACCCACCCGTTGCGGCGTCGGGAGAGGGCGGGAACTGCCGAGAACGGCGTTTATGTCTCCTGGGCCGGGGGTTCTCATCGTCGTGGTCGCGCGGGCGGCCAGCGACGCGATTAGGCTGCAATAGCTACGAGGACGCCATGGAAGTTTCCGATCGCGGTTTCAGTTTCAAGACGCAACACAGCGAAGACCCCGCCAACCCGAACCTCGCCAACGTCGACGCCACCTACCGGCGCACCCAAACGCAGGCGGCGATCCGGCGCACGCAGCCCTTCGAGCTGGAATTCTTCGGCCGTGGACTAGGCATGGAGCTGGGCGTAAGAGCCACGCCACGACGCGCCACTCCGCAGGCGCTGGTATCGCTCAACCGCGCGGCGACCGGGAACATCGCCCCGACATTGCGTGCGTCGGTGAGCGCGGCCGTGACCGCGCGCGCCACCACAGCGAGCGTCGCGAGCGCCGCGCCGGCAGTCATCGCGCCTTCGCGCTCGACGAATGTGCCGACTCCTGTCGGCGCCGCGCCGCGCGGCCCGGTGGTCGAAGCCATTCCTCTCGATACGCGCCCTAACACGGGGGGCATCGGCACCACGGGCGGAATCAATGACGGCGGCTTCGGAGGTGGTGGCGGAGGCGGCGGCGGCGGCGCGCAAAACACCTTTCATTCGTCGGTGTTGATAGAGCTATTCATCTTCGGCGCCGATCAGCCGGTGCAGACCTGGTTCCTCGATCAAGGGATGGGCCCCGAAGAGCGCCGCGTGAAATTCGAGATCGAGGGCTTCCCCTCGCCGAACTCGCTGCTGTTCCGCACCGGCTGGTGGCGCATGGTGGTCAGGCCCGTCAGCGAGCCGGTGGACATCAGCATCGCCGCTTACGTGCGCATCGCGAACGTGCCGATTCGCACCACGCCGATCGGTGTGCGACTGGCCAATCATCTGTTCCGCGTGGCGCTCGAGGCGCTGACGCCGCAGGCGGGCGTGGTCAACAACCGCCTCGAGGTTTCGATCGGCCCTGAAATCGCTGAGCTCGCGGGTGTGACGCCGAAAATTTTCTCGAAGGGCATTTCGCCGCTCGAATCCGACGCGCGCCTTCGATCGCTCGCCATCAGCTCGATTTCGGGCAAGGAGCTGCACCAGATCGCGCTCTCGCACATGCGCAAACGCGCGGGCAGCGACGCCGCGGTCGCGTTCCGCTTCGGCGGAGGACTGGGCCGGCTGCCGCAGGTGCAGGATGACGACGTCTGCATCCGCATCCAGGCGGCCTTCTCCAACGCCTCGGTGTCGGCGTACGGCTTCGACGTGGCCTCGCTGCGCGGCGAGCTGGGCGAGTTCATCCTGGCGTTCGATCACAACCTCCAGTCGATGCGCGGGTTCTCCTTCCTCGACGTGGACTTCTCGGATCTCGCGGAATTCGCGCTCGACGTGGCGCGCGTGTTCACCGAAGTGCCGGAAAGCGTCAATGAAGTCGTCGAGGAGATGCTCAACGACTTCCCGGTGCAGCAGCAGGTCTGCGGCTACCTCAAGGGCGTGCTGACGCGCGCCGTCGGGCAACGCTCCACGGTCTACAACTTCAAGTTCCACAACAATGCCTGGCAGGTGCGCCATTCCGACGATCCCATCATTCCGCGTCCGGGCGATGTGACGCTGCCGCCGGTGGGTAATGGACCGGCCGACGGTGGCGTCATTGCGCTGTTCGCGCGCGCCAACATTTTCCGTGACGCAGAAATCGACGCAGCGCCGACCACAGCGACCAGCAGCGCGGCGCTCGCCGCTCCCGCCCCGGCGGCTGCGCCGCTGCCGGCCGGCTTCCTGCCGCCGGGAGCACAGCTGGCGCTGCTCGACAAGCACAAGTGCATCGTGGTCGTGATGATGGAGAATCGTTCCTACGATCACTTGTTAGGCGACCTCATGAACGCGCGCCCGCAGCCGGATCCCTACGACGGCGCGCCGGGCGGCATCCAGAACGTGGGCACCGCGGGATTCATCCTCGGCGTGCCGGTGGTGCACACGCGCGAAATCAATCTCGGCACCGCGATTCCGGTGTCGCCGGCGCACGATTTCGTGTCGGTGTCGTTCCAGATCGGCGACGGCTCCGAGGCCGGGCGATCGAGCGGCGACATGATGGGCTTCGCGGCCGACCTGCACAACCGCACGGACTCACCGCAGCTCGCGCTCACGGTCTACGGCCAGCAGGAACTGCCCATCCACTACGCACTCGCCGATGAATTCTGCGTCTGCGATCGCTGGTTCGCGGCGCATCCCGGCCCGACCTTCCCGAACCGCTTCGCCACCATCATGGGGCGCATCCCTGAGCTCGAGAACTTCGAGAACGACGATCCGCGCATCGGCTTCCTCAAGGACCGCAACATCTTCGACCTGCTTACGGCCGCGGGCATCGAGTGGCGCGTGTTCGAGAGCGATCTTTCGCTGGTGCGCATGTTCAATCGCTATCGCCTCGACGACACGCGCGTGTTGCCCATCGACGATCCGCAGGTGGGACTGGAGGCGACACTGCGCAAGCCCGACGTGCTGCCGCGCGTGATGTTCGTCGAGCCCAACTTCGCGGACATCCCGCCGCTCTCGACCGCTTCGGACGATCACCCGCCCGCGGATCTCAAAGGCGGGCAGGCTTTCCTCGCGCGCGTCTGCGATCTGCTGTGGGACACGGGGCGATTCCAGGACATCCTTTTCGTCATCACCTACGACGAACACGGTGGCTTCTACGATCACGTGCCGCCGCCGGGGACTCCGAAGGGCGTGCAGCAGACTTTCGCGCCGTTGATCGAAGGCGGGCCCACGCATCTCGGCGTGCGCGTCCCGACCTTCGTAGTGTCGCCGCATGTCGAAGCGCACCAGGTGAATCGCACGATCTTCGATCACACCTCGATTCTGAAAACCATCCTGGTCCACAACCGCGACCGCCTGTCGAGCGACCAGCTGCAGAGCTTCGGCCAGCGCGTCAACGAGGCCAACGATCTCAGCGCCGTGCTCAAGAACATTCCGCCGCGACAGACGCCGCTGGCCTTCGTGCGGCGCAAGTTCCCGAGCCAGACCCTGACTTTTGGCAATCGCGTGATTCTCGACAACCTGCTCGACATCGTCTCGACCTTCGAGACCACGCCCAACGCGCCTCCCGACACGGCCACGCCCGGCGCGGGCAGCACGCCGCGCGAGATCAAATACGCCGACCGTGTGGCGTCACCCGGAGGCCGGCAGGAGCCGCGCGATTACCATGCGGCGCTCACCGGCATGCTGCAGCCGAAGCGATCTGGTTAGTCGACCACGCCGCCGCCGGAAGCGGTGATAGATTGCCCCGCGGTCAGGCTTCTGCCCGCGGCAGGCCGGTGGCATGTATCGTGCGGCGCGCTGCTCACAGACTGGCATCCACCGCGACTCCTGGTGAGAGTGATCACGTGTCGCGCGTGCCCGACAGCATGGCGTGCGCGATGCCCGCGGCGGAGCGGTTGCCCGCATACAGCTTGAAATCGTTACGGCTGGAAGCGTCCGCCCAGTGACCGATGTCGATGGAGCGCTGTTCGCCGTCCATGCACCCGACAAGCCGTATCGGCAGTGCCATCTTGCCGGCCTCGGGACCGGGGAACGTGTCCGAGCCGTCGAGTGGCTCAGCGACGGTTGCATCATCGTCGTTGCTTACTGGGGACTTCCGTTTCTTTCTGCTCGGCTGACCCACATAGCCAGCGGGCGCGTAGGGTCTGACCTTGGCCTTCGCCAGAAAGCTGTGGCATCGGGCTCCTGGGGCGGCCGGCGTCTGAGTACGGCGATTATGTCAGGGGGAGGGGGCCCGAGGCCTGGCCGACCCCGCCGCCGGAGGGGGCGAGAGTTGGCTATGCTCCACGTGGGCTCAATCGGTGCATTTGCCTGTCCTCGGCTTCCGGACTGGTCGAGAACTGCCGGTCGGTGCCGGAACAGTGCGTCATATCGCCGTAGTACTCAAGGAGCCCGACGCAGCTTCCTCCGATCCGAACGTAAAGTGACGTATGGCCCTCGATCCGCGTGCCCTGTAAGAGGAGGTCCAGTCCGCACGCGCGACACAGTAAGGGCATGATTGGAATTGACAGCGTTTCGTCGACACGATTAGTCTTTGTCGTCCGCGAAGGCGCGAGCGCCCCTGAAACGGCCGGCTCGTGCGATCGCGGGCGCGCGGGCTTCGTCGCGAATCCCGTCACAGGCGGGTGATCTGAGGGTCCATCGAAGATAGCCGGCGCCCAATCGATCCTGGAAGGAGGCGGCAATGTCCATTAGCGCCAGGTGGTCCTTCGTTGTGATCGCGTGCATCGTGTCAGTCGTCGTCAGCATCGTCAATGCCGGCAGCTGCGAGAGTTCGGGAGCAGGTGGTTGATGTCCGAGAACGGGTGTCCTGTTACCGACGCCCTCGAACACGCCGGCCAGATCGACCGGTGCGTGCACCATGCATCACGCGCTCGCGCCGGGGTATCGTCGCAGGGCGGCCGACACCGTGTCCGCATCCAGGTCGACCAGCGCGATGCGCTCGTAGCGCTGCAAGAGCTCGCTGAGCCACACGTCGTGGAGATGGCCGGTCCCAACGAGCGCCAGACGCGGGCCCGCGACGGGCACACCGCGCACCACGTCCATCACCCGCGCGCGATGCGGGGCCCAGAGGTCCCACGCTTCGCGCGCCCGCAGATTGCTCTCGAGAACTTGGCTGACCAGCGGCGATGGATCCATGTGCTGCGGCCCTCTCCCGATCGTGTCGGGAGTGGCCCAGATTCACACGTTGCCCCCTGAAAGGAGAACGGACATGCCTACGAACTCGCGCTTTGCCGAACGAATCGGAAGGGTCTTCCTGCCGGAGGCCGAGGGCATCGACACCTCGGAGGACTTCACGCCCGACCCGGAAGGGCCTATCCCGGGCCCCGGGATTCCCGGCAAGCTCGTCGACCCTCGACTGCCGTTGCGGTGGCCGTTCGAGCGCGAACCGTTCTGGCCGCGGTTCTGCTTCACGCGGCTCAAGCAGGGGTGTTATACGGTGGCATTCACGCCAACGGGCACGCCCATCTTCGGCACGCGGTTCCGAGGCACGATCCGCGTGGAAACGCTGGCCAGCGGCATCCGGGTCTCTGGCGACCTGTACACGCGTCGCCTGTTCGACGATCTGGTCGTGAAGGGCGTGCTTGAAGCGACAGCCTTCGGCAGGATTCGAGGCGCCGATGCTGCCGCCGACGGTGACGATCTCGCCGCCGATACGGGCGGCGCGATCCCGATCTACCCTCGCAGGAAGTACCACTCGTACCTCAAGGGCACCGGGGCCCGGCTGTTCAACATCGTCATGAAGGGGTCACCCTGCTTCTTCACGCTCGACTTCGACCAGTTCGTCTACAACCACCCTGCCACGGAGTTCAGCGGCTCGTTCAATGCCGCCCGGACCCGCGCGATTCGCTTCGTGCTACGGCACACCGGCACCCCGGACCTCTATTCGGGTGAGGCGTTCGAGGGCACGACGCTGCTCGGCACCGTGTCGATCCGATGGGTGTCCAGCTTCTTCCGGCGCGCCGCGCTGCAACTCCACACGCTGCAGGGTTTCGAGGCCCCGCCGGCGTCGGTAGGCGCCTCGACGTTCACGTCGATCTTCGCGGACGTCGGCTGGGACGTGACCTTCACCGATGGCGGCACGGTGCCCCTGCCGGCGGCGCTCGCGGCCGTCGATCCGCTCCAGTGCTGGTCCAGCGCAAACCTCCACACGCTGATGAGTTCCGTCCCGGGGTACGACCCCGCGGCGCTCGACGCCGTCTGGAACGTGCAACTGGTCTCGGTGCCCGCGCGACTCAACTGCTCGCGGGGGATCATGTTCGATTCGTCGCTGGGCGCGGATCCCAACTCCGTGCCGCGCGAGGGCTCGGCGACCTTCAGTCGCGACGGGTATCCCTCGAACGAGACCGCCAACTACGACACGGCCGCCAACCAGCAGCAGCGCAACGTGCCGCGCGCGTTCCTGCGCTCGGCGACGCACGAGGTCGGCCACGCCTTCAACCAGATTCACCAGGGTTTCGAGCTGGGCAACGACAATTCGATCATGACGCCGACCCCGAGCGTGGCGAATGTGCTGGGCGCGGCCGGTACCTTTCCCGACGACATCAACCTGGCGTTCAATGACACCGTGAAACGCCACCTGCGCCATCTGCCGGATCCGGCTGTACGTCCAGGCGCGATGGACTTCTTCGGCAGCGCCGTCTCGGCGCCCGAGGCCTCCGACGTGGCGTGGCCGGAGTCGCTCGCGTTGGCCGTGGCGACGTCCACGGACCAGGTGCACCTCGGAGAACCCGTGGAGGTGACCTTCGAGTTGCGGAACTCCGGGAAGGTGTCCATTCCGGTGCCGGAGGCGCTGGACCTGGCGTCGCTCACGGTCCGGATCAACGTCACCGACCCGGGCGGACGAATTACGTTCATGCGACCGGCCGACGTGGCATCGTGCCCGGCGCTCGGGCTGACCGAACTCGCGCCAGGCAAGTCCACGAAGGGCAGCGCCACGGTCTACTGGGGACGCGACGGGTTTGCGTTCGAGACGGCGGGACGCCACCTGCTGGAAGTGATCGTGCTGTGGGACATCGGCGGAGTGCCGGTGGCGGCGTCTGCCACTCGCGACATGTTCGTGAACTACCCCGTTTCCAGGACCGACAACGACGTGGCCGCATTGCTGCTCGACCCCGAGGTCGGGAAGGCGATCGCATCCGGGCGCGCCTGGGTCTTCGAGGGCGCCACGAAGCGGATCAGGCAGGCCGCGGCGATCTCGCGGAGCCATCCGGCCAACAAGGCCATGGCAAAGGTGGCGGTTCTCGAACGGCCTCGGACGCCAGCGCGGACTCGGCAGCGTCGTGTGGCCACGGCCAAGCGCCGGGGATCGCGAAAGGGCTGATGCATTGGATAGTCTGATCGTCGAACTGCCGGGTCGCTGTGTCGCCGCCGCCGTCGGCGGCGACACAGTGTGGTGTGCCGCGGGGGGGCGCCTGCTCGGCTTCACCGAAAACGGAACTCGCCGGTTCGACGTTCCGCTGTTGGATGGCGTGAATCACATCGGGGCAGGTAGAGGACTACTCGTGGCCTCGCTTGGTCCAGGCACGATTGCGTGGCTCGACCCACGCTCGGGCAGCGTGCTCGCCAAACAGCCCGCGGGTGCGGCTCCGCTGCTGGTCTCGGGCGGCGGCGCCGTGTGGGCGGTCGACCGTTCGATGTCGATGGCATGGCGGGTGAGGGAGGACGGCGCACTCGATGCCGCGCGTCTCGTACCCGGCGTCGATCGTGTGGCCGCGGACGGCGATCGCCTCTGGTGGACGATGGCCGGCGGCGCTTTGCTTCGCGACTTCGAGCGCACCGTGGACCTTGGCGTGACGGCGCGCGACCACGGAGCTCTGGCGGTCTGCGCCGGGTCGGTGTGGATCAGCGTGGCCGGAGGGCTCATCCGCGTGGGCACGTGGGCCGCCGAGAAGGGCCCGATCGTTGAAGCGCCGGACGGTCCCGTGCCTTTTCTCACGTGTTCGGATGGCGTACTGGTAGGCGCATCGGAACGGGGTCGGCTTTTCGTGCTCGACCCGAGCGCAGACGCCGACGCCCGCGTGCTCGATGTTGACACGGGCGGCAACATGGGCGCGCTCGTGGCCCTTGGAGGCACCGCGTGGGTCTTTTCCGCGGTGCGCGCAGAAGCACGACTTATCATCGTGCGGGCTGGGTAGCTTCCGACCAACGGAAAGGAAAGGTGGCCAGTGCCGACGAACTTCGATCTGGCGCCGCCGAGCAAGACCGTGGACGGGCTCGCGGCGGTGCCGATAGACATTCAACACATCGCGGCGACGCTGGTCTTCGACGGCGCCGCGGCGGCCGGCACGGGAGACGCCACCCTCGACTTCGTGGTCGGTCCTGGCGGCGGGTGTCCGATCTTCGACTTGCGACAAACGATCACGTCCGTGTCACTCGACGGCACATCGCTCACGCCTGCCGACGTGGCGCTCCACGACTTTGGCGGTGGGTCGGGCGCGGAGCTTCGAGTGCTGAGCCAGTCGCTGGCCGCAGGCTCCACGCACTCGCTCCACGTGACCTACACGCTCGGGACGCCGCAGGCGTCAACGGCCGGGAGTTATCAGCCCGCGATGACCTGGTCGCCCGGACCGCGACTGACGTTCAACTTCGGCTTCACGGATCTGGGCCCCGGACGCTATCTCGACGCGTGGGTGCCCGCCAATCTCATCTTCGACCAGTTCGACATGACGCTCGAACTGCAGGTGATCAATACCGCGATCGCGCACACGCCCATCACAAACGGCGCGGTCACGGTGCTCGGCGCGAACCACTGGTCGATCTCGTTTCCCGCCAGGTTCACGGCGCTCTCGACGCTCGTCGAGTTACGCGCCAGCGACACCGTGGTGTCGCAGACAAGCAGCGTTGTGCTGCCCCTTTCGGGCGCCACGATCGCGCTCGAAGCGTGGAAGCTTAACAGTGGCGCGGCGGATCTGACGGCACGCCTCATCGACCTGGCGAACTTCCTCGTGGCGAACGAGGCGTCCACGGGACCGTACGTGCACGGCAATCGTTTCGTCGCGTTTCTCCACCAGGGCGGCATGGAGTACGACGGCGGCACCACGACGGCCGTGGGATCGCTGCGCCACGAAACCTTTCACAGTTGGTGGGGACGCGGCCTCAAGCCCGCAAGCCAGGCCGATGGGTGGTGGGACGAAGCGTGGACTGTGTACAACGACGCGGGCGCATCGGGTTCGCTGCCCTTCGACTTCAGCAGCGCACCCGTGGAGCTCAGCTCGAGGAACCCGTGGGTGCGCCAGACGCCTGGTGCGTCCTATTCGAGTGGTGAGCGGTTCTTTCGCGGCGTCGCGGCGCTCACGGGAGTCGCGAGCCTCACCTCGAGCATGAGCGCCTACTTCAAGACGAGGAACGCGCGCCCGACGACGACGCCGGCGCTCGAAGAACACCTCGTCTCGCGTTGCAGCGACCCCTCGCTCGTGGACGCCTTTCATCGCTTCGTGTACGGATTTGCCGACCCGTCACCGGCGCCCGACCTGTGGATCAAGGACGACCCCGGCGACGCGGGGAGCCACCTATGGGCCGGCACGTTCTGGAATTCGCCCGATCTGTGGATCCGCAACGCGGATGACGGCGGCACCACGCATCAGGCACCGGAGTACGGACAGGACAACTGGTTCTACGCACGCGTGCGGAATCGCAGCGCCTCGGGCACTGCCCGCCACTTCGTTGTCACCTTCAACGCAGAGCCGTGGGCCGGCACCGAGTTCGTCTTCCCTGGAGACTTCCTCCCGTGCACCGCCGCCGTGGCCGGTTTCGATCTCGGCCCGGGCGAGACACGCATCGTCAAGGCGCGCTGGCCGCGTGCGCATGTGGCGCCGCCCGGGACGCACGTGTGCTGGGTTGCGGCGGCGTTGACCCGTGCCGACCGCCCCGGTTCGGGCCTCCACGTATGGGAGCACAACAACCTCGCGCAGAAGAACCTGATTGTTGTTGATGTGGTGCCGGGCCGGTGGTTCATCCTGCCATTCGTACTCGATCGGCTGTTGCTCTGGCGCCGCCGCGGCGTGACGCTCGAGATCCATCGGCCGCCGCGCTGGGACAAGCTTGACGCGGCAATCCTGCACAGCGGCGATGTCTTCGAGCGCCCCGCTCGCCGTGTGCTCGAGCCACGCGCCGCGGGGCGGCGGGCCTCCGTGGACACGCGGCTCGACTGCGGAGGCGGCGACCAGCACGCGCGCGACGACGCCTTCGAAGATGGGATCGGCCAACGGTTCGCGCGAGGCAAGGAAGCGCGCGTGGGATTGCGGCTGGCAGGCCGGGGTCAGCTGCTGATGGGACTCGCGCTCCGCGCGCCGGAAGGCGCGCGGCTCGGCGACAGCCAGCCGATCGATGTCGTGCAGTGGGACGATCGGCTCAAGCGCGTCGTGGGCGGACTCTCGGTGATCCTGCGCGTTCCGGATGCGCACCGCGGCGGACGCCGCACGAAGAGGCGTGCCTCCCGGCGAGGTCGGTCATGAAACGCTGGTGCACCCTCCGTTGTGTCCTGCTTGTCGGGATCATCGTGTGCCTGTCGTTCGGCCTCTGGTGGTGGCTGCGTTGCGGACCCGAAACCACGCTGATCGTCCTGCGTCACGCGGACCGTCCGACGAGCGGACAGGATGCGCTCACGCCCGAGGGCGTGGCGCGTGCGCAGGAACTTCTGCACGTCGCCGAGAAAGTCGGTGTGGCGGCCATCTACCGGACCGACACGAACCGGTCGCGTGACACCGCCACGCCGCTGGCCAACGCGCTGGGGCTCACGCCTGTGGTCTACGGCGCAGCCGACGTGTCGGGGGTGGTCTCCCAAATCTTCGCCGGCCATCGAGGCCAGACGGTGGTTGTCGTGGCGCACTCCAACACGGTACCGCTCATCATCCAGGAGGCCGGCGGTCCCACCGTGCCCGAGATCGCGGACGGCGAATTTGACAACCTGTTTCTGGTGACCGTGTGCCGATGCCGCAGCGGCAGGGCCACGCTCGTCAACCTCCAGTACGGTGCCGCGTCGCCGTAGTCGGCGACGGGCGGGCCCGGACGTCCAGAACGAAAAAGAGAGGAGAACATGTCCACATTACGCATCACGATCGACATCTTCAGCGGCCGGCCCAATCCGGTGATCGAATTGTCGGCGAAAGACTCGCGCGAGGCGCTCGGCCTGCTCGCAAGCATGCGCCGTATCGAGAAGGGCGAACCCGGCCTGCCGCCGGTGCCCACGCTCGGCTACCGCGGGCTGATCGTCGAGCAACTTGGCGTGATTCCGCGCGGGCTTCCGCGTACGTTCCGAGTGGCGCACGACACCGTTGTCGGCGGACGGACGCCGCTCGTGGCCGACGATGACGCCTTCGAGCAGTTCGCTCTGAGCGGCGCGCGCGTGCGGCAGCTGGGCCTGGGCCGCGAATTCCCGAAGTTGTTGCGGCGTGAGATCGCGCGATTCCGGCGCGTGCGCAAGCTGTGGCCCTGGCGTCCGCCCCGGCACAAGCGTCCGATCATGCGGCTGCGGTGCCGCTGCGCGCCGCTGTACGAGCCCGCATGGTGGAACGACGGTGGTCAGAAGCAGCTCCGGAATAACTGCTACAACTACGGGTCGAACTATCGGACCGACACCTTCCGCCAGATCCCCGGCGGTTCTCAGCCCGGGGCGGCGGCGGGGGCGATGTACACGTCGCTCACGGGTCCGGCGGTCCGGGCCGCGGCAATCGCGGACGGCCTGATCGACAGCCCATACGCCAACAACACCTGTCCCCGCGAGGGTCACCTCGTGGCGCTGGTCATCGCGCCCGGCATCGACTTCCATTGGTTCCGGAAGGGCCGCACCGGGTCTTGGAGCCACAAGCCGGGATCGACGCCGGTGACCAACCTCGATAATGGCAGTCAGGCGATTCTCGACCCGAGGACTGCCGACCGAGGCATGTACACGCAGTTCACCACCTTCATGGTGGTGATGCACGGCCATGTTAAGATCAAGTAGTGGCTCCGAAATGCACGGGATCGGCGATCGTCTTTTCCGGGCGACCCGATCCCGTCTGGACGATCACCGAGCGTCAACGGGCGATGCTGGTCCGGATATGGGCCGGTCTCGCGCCAACCCGTACGGGCCCGCCGGCCGCTCCCGTTCTTGGCTACAAGGGCGTGTCGCTGGTGTGCCCGTCGGACGGGCGCTGGTTTGCCTACGGCGGCGTGGCCGCGCTGATCGACGCAAACGGCGCGGAAGAACTCCGCGCCGATCCGGATCGCACCTTCGAGCGCGCGCTTGTGAACACGGCGCCGAAGGGTGCCGTGCCCGTTCAGTTCTGAGATGCCGATCTTCGGATCGCCGTCGCGGGCTGGCTGAATCGGGCCTCGCGCTGTGACGGTTGCAAGAGTTCGGGAGCCGGTGGCTGATGCCCGAAACGGGTGTTATGTCACCTAACGCTCTCACGTCTCTGGATGGCGCTCTCGACGCGAAGATTCAGGTGCAGGGGATCCCTCAGCTATCGTCCCCATCGCACAGGGTATCGCCCTCTGGTATCCCCACCCCTGATATACCGATACGGTCGTCGCGGGCGCGATCCTCCTCGGTCTTGAGTCCAGGCAGGCTCTGGTTTCGACGGAGGCTTGCCGGAATTATCTAAGAAAGCGCGTGGCGGACTGGAAACACGGGTTCGAATCCCGTTGGGCCACCAAGGCTGGTGGGCCACGTGCTGGCCGCCAGCAGCCCGCCGAACATGCCGTCACCGGTAAGCGCGTAACCCCACCTGCCGGCGACGAGCACGGGGGCGCAGTCGACGCGATCAAGCAGGAGGGTCTTCAGCGCCTCGCGTGCCTGCGCACGTTGACGGCGGAGCGCGGTAGGCTTGACAGTCTCCAGGAGACCCGCCTAGATTGCCGCCAGCGTCATTCTTGCGGAGCGCTCGACGGAGAAAACATGGCTCGACCTGCGACCAGACCGATGTGGACGCGACGGCCCTCATGAGGCA
>Ga0214472_10002975_pt1 | contig 18051 bp, 15 predicted proteins | sample RVTome_6_FD_207662 | JGI IMG/M metagenome (GOLD analysis project Ga0214472, IMG submission 207662) | Soil microbial communities from uranium-contaminated site in the Upper Colorado River Basin, Wyoming, United States - RVT140D175 | ecosystem: Environmental > Terrestrial > Soil > Contaminated >...
TTCGTCGATTTTGACCAAGAAAAATAACCGCCGAAGTGAGGTTTGTAAATACTAAAAGCCCGATAACTCGAGCGAGCCCGACTTCAACGCAAGGCATAATTCCTAAATGCCCGCCACGAACGCGCGGGGATTCCTCCCGGGTAGCCCACCAGTCTTGCTGGTGGGTTTATAATTATATCGTGTCAAAACTAAAACGGTATGATATTGAAAACCACGTCTACTTCGTAACGTCGAAGACGTTAAATAACGAGCCGATTTTTCTTAATCATGCTTACGCGGAATTATTTATTAAAAATTTATTCTATTGTAGGGATAGGTATGAATTTCTCCTTCTGGGGTTTGTTCTGATGCCAGACCACTTTCACGCCTTAATAATGCCGAAAAAGGATTTCACCGTATCATCGGTCGTTCAAAAAATAAAGAGCTTATTCGCTTACAAGCTAAGAAGTCTAGGGGTCAAAGGTACCATATGGCAAAAGAGTTTCTATGATTTTGGGATTTATTCAGAGGAAAAGTGCAGGCAGAAGGTGGATTATATTCACGCAAATCCTGTACGGAAAGGCATCGTTGATGATCCGGTTGACTACAGGTTTTCATCGATTAATTTTTCAGACCAATTGGACATGATTGATTAATTGCTAGGGTAGTCCACCAGTCTTGCTGGTGGGACCATCAATTGTTTTGGGTAGCCCACCAGTCTTGCTGGTGGGACGATATATTGTTTTGGGTAGCCCACCAGTCTTGCTGGTGGGACGATCACATGTCACGAGCAAGACTCGTGACCTACCCAGGGATCGTCAATTGTCACGAGCAAGCCCGCCCTGAGCCGTTCGACAGAGCTCACGGCGGGCTTTGGCGAAGGGACTCGTGACCTACCCAGGGATCGTCAATTGTTTTGGGGTGATCAAATGTCCAGAGGTTTCAGCCACGCCTGGTTCAAATTTCGGGACAAGAATGTCCCGACTATCCGTAATGAATACCGTCATCATAAACGATAGGCGGGGTTTTCTAACCCCGCATGGATAATACATAAGGAATGAAAATGAACTCCCCCTTTAGAAAAAGGGGTGGAGCGCACGAAACCCGGATATGTGGCAAACCGAAGCTCACCGCTACATTATATCAATACATGAATGCAAATTTCGGGACAGGAATGTCCCGACTACCCGTAATAAATACCGTCATCATAAACGATAGGCGGGGTTTTCTAACCCCGCATGGGGACATGCGGGGACAGGCTCTGGATTCCCGCTTACAATCCGCGGGAATAACGCCTATTCTGTCATCCCCGAGGATTTCTGTCGGGGATCCAGGGGTAAAGCATATGGATTCCCTGTTAAGCTTGTACTCGCATGTTACGCGTTAAAAATTTACGGGTACAAGTTTGAGCGGGTAACAAATGACAGGAGGCAGTGGATTCTAAATAAATGCACTCCCATGTACAGTTACGCAACCAGACTGATATCAAAGCCGACAGCCTGTGGCAGGGGAATGTAGTAGCGCTGCATACGCCGCATATACTCTTTCTCACCAATCTCGGCTAGGAGTTTTCTCCCCTCCTGGCGCCTTTCCTCAAAGGCTTGATTGACGATATCCAGTAACCCACGACCGACCAAGCACAACAACCATCGCATAACCCAAAAACTCCTTCCAACCTGAAATACCTCGCTACGGTCCACAACAACTCCCTTAAGGCCAAACAATGCTATTGGATCATATCCTAAGCGTGGTAGTGGCATGCCGTGCGCAATTGCTTCTTCATCTGACCAGGTTGGATCAGCGAGGATCCAGGAATTGCCTATCTTCAATTCAGCCATTATATGCTCTCCAACCCAGAAGGCATTCTCAAAGCCCACCTCATCTTGTTGTTTGACGCGACGCATAATCCCGCTGCCTATCTTTCGTAGCCGCCAATCTGTACTTTTTCCCCACATTTGAAATTGGTGGGCATACTCTCTCAGCCACGGAACGGTTTCCACGTTGAAGGCGCTAACATTGCCAATTTGGCAGTAGCGAGCAGGTATCCCGCCTGCCCTTGCTAATGCCACCAAAACATTGGCCTTATCTATGCAAAACCCGCAACCCATCTCTAAAGTTCCAACCGCCCCACGCCAGGGAAAGGATTCTATTGCGTAACAAATATCATTCCGGACGAAGTTGTAGATGGATAACGCATAGTCCCAGTCGTTGCTAGCATTCGAACGGAATTTGTCTGCCAGAGCTATAATCTCTGGCGCATGGCAATCGCAGAAGAGTGTCGGACGAAGATAGGGTTCATTTGGAAGGACACATCCATCAAGAAGCACCTTCGGCAAAACTCGGCGACGTTTGTACAGGGTTGGAGAAAAGGGACTTCGTAGCCCCCGTAACCTGGAAAGATACGCCCCTGGAAGGAGTAAAAATAAGGCGGGTCCAAAAGCGGGCCCGAGAGCCTTAATCATCTGCTTAAATTGACCCGACCGTTTCTTTTTATTTGAGTTATCGTATATATTTTGAAAATCTTGCATTTAGTTGTTTATGCTTTAAATTACAATTTCTTGAACAATATTTGAGCAACCCCGATCCTAACGACCAGCCATCGTGGGGATCCCCGAGTGAAATACGGAACCACTACGGTGACAAGCGGACGACCGTCCAACACTTAAGTAAGGAATTACTCTTTCCGATCTCTTGAATTAACGTATTATATCACAGGATTAAAGTAAATCTAAAAAATCTTTTTATTTATATGCCTAATGATAGACGTAGGGAGACACCAATCAAATCCCCTCTAGCTCCCCTTTTATCTAAAAGGGGAGGAAAAAAGACATGGATTCCCGCCAACACTTGTGCTCGAATGGAATTGTCTAGGACGATCAATTGTCCCGACTATCCGTAATGAATACCGTCATCATAAACGATAGGCGGGGTTTTCTAACCCCGCATAGGAACTTGAAGAACGTCAGGGCAAATGCCAATACCTGGATTATCTAGTGCGAAGACGATCAAATGTCCAGAGGTCTAAGCCATGTCTGATTCAAATTTCGGGACAGGAATGTCCCGACTATCCGTAATGAATATCTTCATCAATAACGATAGGCGGGGTTTTCTAACCCCGCATGGGGACTCGTCTAAACAGTCTTTGCGTTACCTAAGGCACGCAATTTAAGGTTCCCGAAACCCGCGTTACTGTAACGTCGCCAACTGGTGTGTCGGGAACGAGTAGATTTAGATTAGGTACATCTATCGAGAGCTGACTGTTATTATTTAAAAGCGCGCACGTGCCATTAACGGCCGTCGGCATGCCACCCTCAGGAGTGAAAGAAGTAATTGTACATGAATCAGCATCTATGACCGCACCGCTCGCGGTAAAGGAGATGAAGATCGGATTGCCAAAGATTATAGTCATGGCATCTACCATTGCCGTAATGTTTAGACTATTTGACATTAGGTCTAGGTCAGCGTCAAAATTAAGCGGCGACAAGAACGAAGTGTTAAACACCATTAACTGTCCTGAGAATACTTGCGAACTGAATGTTGTATTAAGATTGGGGCTACACGGCGTAGGAGTTGGTGAGGGTGTCGGTGTCGGCCCGGGCGTTGGTGACGGTGTAGGCGTTGGTGTTGGTCCAGGCGTAGGCGTCGGTCCTGGTGTTGGTGTCGGTGTGGGCGTCGGCGTTGGTCCTGGTGTTGGTGTCGGGCCAGGGGTTGGAGTGGGCGTTGGCGTCGGAAGCGGACTCGTGCGCTCTAGTTCTCCGTTGAGCGTAAACTTTCCAAGACAATCCGTCCCCTGATCCTGCAAAATAATCGAAGTACCGCCATTGACCAGCTCTAAGGTTCCGGTCAGCTCGCTAACCGGACACGGAACATCAGAAGTCCCTTCAAAATTAGCGGTATCGCCGGAGGCTTCTCCAAAAATTTCGATTAGCTTACCCAAGCCTAGCAATTCCAAAATACCGCTTAGCGGAGATCCGACGGAGGTTTCGAGTGTGGCAAGCGTTTGAGTAATCTCACCATCTTGCTCGAAAAATAATACCCCAACAAATGTTCCGTTAAATGCTGGATTCGCCGGTACCGGGGTTGGAGACGGAGTTGGTGTCGGCGTGGGCGTGGGCGTGGGTATGGGCGTAGGTGTGGGTCTGGTGGGCCGCCTGGGTGTCGAACTGTCATTCTCACCATCGCATCCAAAGAAACCCGTGGCACAAAAAATCAACAAGAGAACTATATAGATACTACGCTCAGCAGTCTTTCTCACTACTTACCCATGCCTTCCTTATTAGTATTAGTTTTCTTAAATCCGCAAACCTCCGAATGACCAATAGATCTCGCCTGCATATCACTGGATACATTGTAGCATTCCGCTACCTACTTGAACCCCGTCCACGACAAGGTTGTTGATCGTCAGTGTGCTACCGCTCACAACGCAGTTACCCATGGCGACAGCGTCATTCCCACCAGATTCAGCCGCCCAAAATTCACAATTTGTACCTGACGACGGATTTGCCTTTAAAGTCACCGCCCCAGGAAGTGGGGGAGGCAGGTTATTCGCAGTCATCTCAACCCCATCCATGTTTATCATCCCGTTTGAGGTAAGACCCACGGTAATCATCCGGCCGCCCACGAGACCACTGAAGGTTACCGGAGATGATATGAGAGTATTAAGCGGTGGACTGTTACAGGCACCCCCGCCACCAGGGGGGGTTGGAGAAGGCGTCGGTCCAGGCGTTGGCGTCGGACCACCGGGGGTTGGAGTCGGCGCAGGTGTTGGAGTCGGCGCAGGTGTTGGTGTGGGTGTTGGTGGAGGCATGCAAATTAAGGTTCCGTCTCCAATTACCTCATTGGCCATATTCAGATTGCTTATTGTAAGGCTCGTACCCCCATTCCCAACTTGACATTGACCAGAAGCCGCTGCCTGGTTGCCAGCTACAACAGCAGAATTGATTTGACATTGAGTTCCTGATGTTACCTGAGCGTTCAAAGTGACATCTCCAAATGATTGAATTGAAAGATCTATACTAACATTACTGCCATCCGACGAAAGCATCGCGCTTGATGGTAAATTACCCAACTGAGTGTCAAAGCCTCCCTCGAAGGGACCCGATCCAGCAAAACCCGTATTTAACTGCGGACTCGGACACATCATCGCACCTGCGCTAGGAGTAGGTGTCGGAGTCGGTTCAGGCGTACTCGTTGGAGTTGCTTGAGGCGTGCTCGTTGGAGTTGCTTGAGGTGTGCTTGTGGGAGTCGCTTGAGGTGTGCTTGTCGGAGTCGGTTCAGGGCTCCGTGTTGGTCGAGGGGTAGTTGTCGGCTCACCATTATCATCCTCGGTACTACAACCCCCGATACTACCAAACACGATAAAAAACCCCAATAATACGGTCGCTATTGCGTTTTTCATGTAATCCATTCTCCTCTTGAATCTCCTGAATGCTTAAGTTTTGAGTTTAGACACAAACCCTATCACAAAGCTCAATAGAATTTCTGACGATATTATAACATACGATTCCGAAAAGGTTATCAAGTTTTTTTGAGCTACCGAACCTTCTTGTATGTATCTCGAAACCTCTCCTATCCGATCTTGTTGAAAAACCCATCCCGAATCATCACCTGTGATCAAGCTATAGAGATAGTGCAGATGTGTTAAGAGCAATTTCATCCGATATATGCTTATTACCCCCTCCCTCGTATGTCCCCTAAATTCTCACCATTATATCACACGTGCTATAAGAAGTTCAAGTTATACCGGTTTTAATATATACCAATTCTTGACACAAATACGGACAAAAAAACTACGCTCGCCCCCACATCCATGAAAAACTGGGGTCACCCATACCTGATGGTTTGAAGTCATGTTTTTGTTTAAGATTATCAGGCCTTGACTTATTAGATGAAATTATTCTTTTTCGAACAAATGGGATGCGCTCATCATATCTTATTTCAAATGTAAAGGCGTGATGCTCTTAACAGTGTTTTAGCAAAAAAATTAGGCTAATACGAAACAGCGCATAGTCCCGATCGTCCAGATCGATGATTACACAATCGGTAGCTTCTCCCCTGGCGAGAGGACAAAAGTCATTATGAGGCTTTTTCAGGATTATATGGAGAGCTACTCGAAGCCGTAAAGAAAGATGTGGCGTCAGAAAATGTGAATTCAATTGACTTTAATATTAGATGAATGTAATGTAAGTCAATAAAAGCGGGAGACAATTCAGCATAAACATGAATAGTAATACTCACTGCCATACCGCCAGTGTTGGTTCGTATTTACCTGAGGAGGTTATTACTTCAAGACACGTAGATGATAGGTTAAACGGACTTCGGTATCTCAATTTGGGGAGAATGATAGAGAACATCACCGGGATGAAGGAGAGTAGATATGTTCCGAAGGAAGTACAGGCTTCCGAGTTAGCCATTCAATTTGCGCTCGACGCCCTCAAAGAGGCAAACGGCACTGCGGATGACGTGGACACTATTTTATCTACCTCATGTTCACGAGACGTTACAGAGCCAGCAACCGCACGTATTGTTCAATCGAAGTTCTCCGCTTTAAAAGCGACTCGTGTGATGGATGTCACTAACGCTGCAATACTTTCTTAAGCGGCCTGGAGGTAATGAATTTTTTGATTGGTTCTGGACTCAGAGGTTTCAAGAATGCCCGACGCCGAGGATAGGGGTTGAGGTAACTGCCTGTGAGATGGTTACCGAAAGAACGGGGGCTTGAGGACGATACGCCAATGGTGGACATTAGATCCCCGAAAAGGAATAGCAATAGCCAATTCAGACAGATAATGCAGGCACTCGGTCCTGCCTTTGCACCTGCGATAATTTTGTTATCACCCAAGGCATACCTATGGAGGATTCTGGCTCACCGGAGCCCGCTTTCGCCGACTCTCTTCAAGCGACGGCGAAGCCTGCCCAAAGCGTCACTCAATGGGCGATACCTGTCTCATGAGCCGTACCTTAGACCCACAATCTACTGTAACTGTCATGCACCCGAGATAATCTACCTTGCCGATCAATTCAGGTTGGAATCAGATAATGATTGGGATTACGCCATAAAAATTTACAACTTTGTCCGCAACGAGATCGTGTACGCTATTGAACCGTTTCCTCGGAGAGGAGCGGTTGGAACCATCGAGAGCGGCTATGGATTTTGCGTAGACAAGACCAATGCATTAATTGCACTGGCAAGAGCGGGTGGCATACCGGCGCGTTACTGTCAATTCAGTACCACCAACGTCTTTGAGGGAGATACTGTCCCCTGGGTTGAGGCATATGCTAACCGTTTCCAAATGTGGCAAAAAAGTTCGGACTGGCGTCTGCGAATAATAGGAAGAGGCATGTCACGACGCCTGGACGACCTGAAGAGCGCACGGTTTCAAAATTCACCCGGGCTGGGTAAGCACATCTTTGCGGAACTAAAGATAAATGATTCCTGGATCCTAGCTGACCCAACTTTTTCCGACCAAGAAGCGATAGTTAACGGAATGCCATTACCAAGGTTGGGTTACGATCCAATAACCCTGTTCGGTTTTAAGGGCACTGTGGTTGATCGAAGCGAGGCTTTTCCGGTTGGAAGGAATTTCTGGCTGGGGCGGTGGATTTTATGCCTGCTTTGTCGCGGACTTCTTGATACTGTTAATCAAGCCTTTGAGGAAAAGCGTCGAGAGGGGCAGAGGTTGCTGGATGATATTGGCGAGGCGGACTATATGCGCCGCATGCGCCGCTTTTACATACCTCAACCCTCGGCTATCAAACTTGCTCTGTCTCCCATACCATAACAGGTTTTTCTTTGATCCCGATTTTAATTGGATAATGGGTTATTACAACAATATCGCTATATAGGGTATTGCGCGATATACCCATAGAATCAAAACCTTTTCTTTCATAAACAACTATATTCACCTTGCTATTCAGGCGCATCAAATACCAGTGTCTAAAATCATACAGACTCTAGCCTTTGGTTATCCAAGATGGATAAATAGACGATAAAAAAGCTTTCGCCATATCTTTCTAGGGAGATACAAAGTAATGTTGGTGGATGCGGGTAGTTATTCATTGGACCTAGTTAAGGAGTCAGAGGAATTACGAAACTCATTTTCGATCGTGATTTTTTCACAGCTAACCAGTCGTTGTATCTTATCAGTTCGCTTAAGTAATTGTTGTTGGATTTTTGGGCGTAAGACCGAGTGAACAAAATTCAGCAGGCAGTTCTAGGAAAACTTAAGAGAGTTTCTATTAGTGGTACATTATCTTATCTCAAAAGCGTATAGTTTGTCATTTCCTGTTCCTAATGCTGCTATACGCCCATATCCAGAGCCCCAATACACTGTTCCATCGGCGACCGCAGCTCCGGCGTTTACAGACCCGCCGCTTGCAAACTCCCATAAGATATCACCCGAGACCGCGTCTAAAGCGAAAAAAGTACTGTCATCAGGCTCACGGGCAAGTGAACCCGCAAATACCACCCCGTTTGCAGTAGTAACGGCGCCCTGATCTCGGGCGACATTCGGGTCGGGGGCTTGCCAAAGAATCGTTCCGGTCGCCGCATCCAAGGCACTCCAAAACCCCCCTTCGGTAAACTTGCCTGTTCTCTCCCCGTTCTGTATTAGTTCCCATTCTTCTCTTCCCGAGTTTGCGATGGCAGTGTAGATACGCTCACCATCTGTCGCAGAGCCCCACTGGTGGCCACCACCAATACCGCCTGGTCCGACCTGAGTAGCCCATACAACTTCGCCATTATCAGGATTAAGGGCCCAGTATTTACCGCTTTTCTGACCGGCACCAAGTAACTCAATTGAAGAGCCCTCCGAATCTGTCACGGTAAACAAAATGGCACCTTGCCCGAAATCAAAATCAAGTCCTTCAGATGATTGACAGTTGGTGCCTCCAGTTAAACATGCGAGGGTCCAGGCGTCAAAGGGAAGCATTGGTCTCCCCCAAACAATACTTCCAGTATCTAGGGCGAGGGCGATTATCGAGTCAAAGAGGTTATTGATATCATAGCATATTCTCGGGTCATTTCCTTGTTGCTTAGCTTCTTCAACGCACTCAAGGACTTCCTCCGGCACGGTGTAATTATTTCCAGTTGTGACATAAAGTAGGTTGCGCTTGGTGTCTACTACTGGTGTGCTCCCCCATACGGGACTTCCACTATATCCAGGAAAATCATTGACTAGCGGAGCGGTATATGTCTTCCAGAGGATCTCGCCATTATCTGAATCTAGCGCGAGAACACTTCCCCTAAAGGTGCAGCAAGGGTATTCGTCATCCGCAGCCAAGACCCACTCACCGGAAGAAACACCGACATAGACGCGATTGTCATGTACTACAGGTGATTGAGTGATAAAAGATGCCTCATGGTCATCGACTCTTTTTACCCAGATAAGGTCCCCACTTTCCTTGCTTACAGCCATTAAATGTGCCCCGCCGACGTGGTTTCCAAATATGAGCTTGTCACCGTAAATCGCTGATGTAGTACGAGATAGATCATCGGGTATTTCTGTGTAGTCTGATACTTTACGTGACCATATCTCGGAGCCACTTTCCCTGTCAATCTTAAAAAGGTTGCCGCCCCAGTCGGGGACGTAGACTGCATTCTCATCTACAGCCGGAGTAGCAGATACATCTCCCCCAGTGGTGAAGACCCACTTTACTGATAGATGTTCTACATTGGCAGGATTTATTTTGGTTTCATCTCTTTGGTGACGAGTATTGCTTAAATTCTGCCCAGCTACCAGCCATAGTGGACTCCCTTGAACTCCGGGATCTCCGCTACCGTTGCAGCCTCCAAAATGCAAAAAGCAGATTAGTATGAGCGAAATCGATCTAATTATTAGGCTACTCACCTTTGTCACTGCAATCGATCAGAAGCCATAAATTAACTGTATATGACTCTGAATTATTTGCAAAGATTTAGCGCTTTGATTTTGAATGTATAAGCAACAGAATTTAACAATAAGACAATAAATATGTCAAGCCCCGAGAGCGGTTTTTGCTTTCATGGTAAGAATTTAGCGTAGATTACCTCTAAATCACTTGTATGGTATGCGCTCCCATGTTCCTTTTTTTTCGCTTAATGCCAGAGCCGGAGGTACCGGTTGTACATAGCCGAGTGATCTGGGCGGGACTACTTCAACGCGGCGTTGCCTCCACTGCTTAATCAGTGCTTGTTGTCTTCCTTGTAGACTTTGGAAGATCTCCCCATTCCGCAGCCAGTCTCTAACTTTCCCAATAAGGGGCCTAATCATCCAGAGGCTACATTGATCTTGGTTATTATGAATGGTATGATAGGTGGAGTTGATCAAAATGCTCGAAGGAAATAGAGATGGATGAAATCTACTCTCCCGAAACTAATTCTCCTGCGCCGTATGAGCAGTCATTCCAGGGTTTGCATAGTCGCCCCACAAATCACTTTGTAGAATTCAAGAAGGGGGATATCGAGCACTCCATAACTGATCGTTTTGAGCAGCAAGTCCTCAGGTACCCGGAGCGGCTTGCCGTCAATGACGGAAGCCAACAACTCAACTATGATTCCTTGAATAAAGCTGCTAATAGGCTGGCTCGTACCATCCTGGCTGAGTGTGGTACGGGTGAGGAACCCATAGGCCTTCTGTTTGAACATGGTGCTCCAGGGATCGTCGCCATACTGGGTGTTTTGAAGGCGGGGAAAATATGCGTACCCCTAGATCCAGTGTACCCACATAAGAGAAATTCATACATGCTAGAAGACTCTCATGCATCTATCCTGTTGACTAATGACAGAAACCTTTCTTCGGCTAAAGGACTGTCACCCGTCGTGAGAAAGGTGATCAACGTAGACGAGATCGGCTCCTCCGTTTCAACCGAAAACCTGAATATTCCGATTTCGCCAGACACTATCGCTTATATTCTTTACACCTCCGGCTCCAGTGGATATCCAAAGGGTGTTGTGCAAAACCATCGCAATGTTCTTCATACCGTAATGAAGTATACAAATGGCATCCACATCTGTGCCGACGACCATCTATCGCTTCTTCCCTCTCTCAGCTTCGCCGCATCGGTGCCGGACATGCACGGGGCGTTGCTCAACGGCGCGAGTCTCTTCCCATTAAACCTTAAAGACGAAGGCCTAGTCAAATTGGCCAAATGGTTGATCATGGAAGAAATCACCATTTACCATTCAGTTCCGACCGTGTTCCGGCATTTCGCCAAGACATTGACTGGAGAGGGCAATTTCCCCAAACTTCGCCTTGTCAAATTATGTGGTGAGGCAGTCTACAAGAACGATGTAAACCTTTTTATGAGATATTTTAGCAAGAAGTGCAGATTGCTCATTGGATATGGGGCAACGGAGATGAACATCATCCGGGAATACTACTTCGACGAACAAGCGAAACTCGATGAAAATATCGTACCGGTAGGCTACGGCGTAGAGGATACAGATGTGCTTTTGATCGACGATGACGGCAGAGAGGTCGTTGGATTCAATCGAGCAGGCGAGATAGTGGTCAAGAGTCCCTTTTTGGCACTTGGCTACTGGCGGGACGAGGAGCTCACAAGTTCAAAATTTCAGTCTGGTCCAACTGACTCGGATGAGAAGAAATACTTTACTGGAGACTTGGGGTGTATGATGCCTGACGGGTGCCTTCGGCTTCTCGGTCGCAAAGATCTTCAGGTTAAAATCAGAGGAAATCGAGTCGAACCCGCAGAGGTCGAAATGGCACTACTCGGGATTGATGGGATTAAAGAGACCGCCGTTTTTACAAGGAAAGATAAACAAGGCGATCAGATATTAATCGCTGGCATTGTCACTGACAGGAGGACTTCACCCACCGTCGATAAATTGCGGGCCTTTTTGCTGGAAAAACTACCGGACTACATGGTGCCGTCGGTTTTCATATTGGTAGATGCGTTGCCCTTAACGCCAAATGGAAAGGTGGATCGCAGCGCCCTACCCGCGCCAGATTTGTCAAAGCGCGCATTTGAAAAGGTGTTCATCCCGCCAAGAACGCCTTTGGAAATTCAAATAGCCGAGGTATGGCGGGAGGTATTGGGTGTCGATCATGTTGGAATAAATGACAGCTTTTTTGACCTAGGAGGTCATTCACTTCGATTGATGGAGGTCGCAGACAAATTAGAAAATCTGATAAGTGTACGAATACATCCGGCAGTCATGATTTCAAAAACCTTGGGAGAACTTGCATCGGCTTGCCAAAAAAAAATAAAACTTCCCCAAAGATCGGATCAAATGACTTTCAGAAAGAGGTTCCAAGATGCAACTAGGAGGGTCGTATCACGGATTGGGAAAAAAAATAGAAACGAAATACCAAGCCAATAGGTGGGGCATTATTACACGGTCAGGCTCACCGCGAGTTTGTCCATCTCCGGTAGGGGAACATAGTAATCGAGTTTACTTCGCATATATTCAGACTCACCGACTTCATCCAGAACCTGCTTACCTCGGACCCGCACCTCATCTGTGGCGAGGTTAAGACAACTTCCTTCACCACAGGTAAACGCACATAAGTAACGTCGGTGCAGCCGTTCCTGAGGCTCCCTGGGCGCCTCCGCAGTACGAGCAATCACATTCCCAGTAAGACCCCAAAGCATAAACGGGTCGTAACCAAGCTTCTGCACTGGGTAGTTAAATCCAGCAGCAAAATATTTGTCAAAGCTAGGATCCGCTTGTACCCAAAAACCACCGATTTTTAGCTCAGCGTGAGGATGTTCGTGCCTACCTAAAAAATGTCGTAAGCGAAAACCAAGGTGCATCAATACGGCAAGGTCTTTACGCTCCCTCGTTTTCAAGTTGAAATGAATTTTTGCGTTGAAGCCAAGGCCGTGACCCATCACCCAATCATAGATGTTCACTTTTCGACCGACCATTTCTGGAGGTCCCAATGCGACGATGCGACTATCTATAACGCAGTACCGCGCGGGGATTCCCCCGGCGCGAGCAAGCGCAATTAAAAGGTTAATCTTATCAACGCAGCTCCCGTAACCTCGCTTGAGGGTGTCAACCACCCCATGAGGAGGTGGCATCACAACCATATAGAGCACCTCATTGCAAACGAAGTCGTAGATTGCACATGCGTAATCCCAATCGCTGTTACAACAATTTCGGAAATGACTGGCAAGTGATACGATTTCAGGTGCTAGAGAGTTACATTGTCTGGTAGGTCGTAGATAGGGCTCACTAGAGGTCCTTTGGTCCTTAAGAGTTATCTGCGAAGCGAACTGATGGGTCTTATATTGTTGCCCGTAAGATGAAGGTTTTTCTACCCTCCTTGCGCAGTATGAGAATCGATATTTGACGAAGTGTCGGCACACTGCCAGGATCCCACGTAAAACATACACGGTTAGCTCAAACCAACTGGGAGCAAGAGTGTTATTTCGGTTCATAAGCGCACCTCACACTCGCCGCAAACCGCTGACCCATCACCATCGTGCCATAGCAATATACGAGATCGATGAAGGGCGGAGCCTAAATTTTACTTGCCATGAAGTAAGAAAAAATACATTACACCTTCCATTAGGTCAAGGAGGTGCGATATAAAAATATCCATGATGATAGCGAAGCTGGCAATCTAATTGCCAAATGGAGTATGAAACCATTCAAATGTCAATCATCCAAGTAACCGAAATCCTTAAGCCATCTTACAGTTCTCTCCATGGTCACGTCTATCGGTGTCTGATGAAACCCCAGATCACGCACCGCCTTCGAGCTGTCGAAGTACCAGTAAAGCCTGCTCGCTTTTGCCGAATCCACATCACGCCCGATAAAACTTGGGGTCGAAATCCTCAGGACTCTCTCGGACACAAAACCCATAGCAAGCGCCATGAAATAAGGAATCCTCCACTTAGGTACGGGTAAACCTGTAACGCGCTCCAAAAGATCAAAACATTCCCTTATCGTGAGATTCACATTACCCAAGATATATCGCTCCCCTAGCCTGCCCCTTTCAGCCGCTAAAATATGTCCCTCTGCCACGTCGGAGACGTCCACGAGGTTTAACCCGCCATCCACATACCCCGGGAACGCTCCCTTAAAATGCCAAACGATGAGACCATTTGAAACAAGGTAGACATCTCCCGGCCCTATCGCAACGGATGGATTTACGATGACGAGTGGCAAGCCCTTCTGGTATAGTTTCATGGCTTCTTTCTCGGCATAATATTTTGTGTTGACGTATGGAATATCCAGGTGCCCCAGCTTAAACGGAGTTTCTTCATTAGCAATACCCCCGCCAGGCTCTACTCCGATCGCGGCTACGCTGCTTGTGTAAACCGCCTTCTTTATCCCCGCTTCCAGAGCCGTTGAGAGTACGTTTACCGTGCCCTTTATGTTAATCTCCTCCATCTTTTTGTGATCTTTTTTCTTTGAAGACACAAGTCCGGCAGTATGATAAAGGATGTCGCATCCCCGAAGAGCCTCTTTAACAGACCCGATATCCAATATGTCGCCATAAACCCGCTCCGCATTTATATCTTCGACATTTGAGGTTTTGCTGGTCTTTCTCAAGAGAATTCTCACCCGTTCGCCCCTTTCGACGAGCTTCCTGGCGATATGAGACCCTAAAAACCCGGTAGCGCCTGTAACCAAAGTAGCCATAGAGAAACATCCCCCCTTCATTTTACGGTTCTAGTCTTATTAGCTATCAGATACACAGCCTTGTATTGATGATATTCTATCCAAATACAATAAGAACCCTTAGTGAAGCTCCCCATGGCAGAGCCACGGGGCATCTAAAAATAATAGCTAATTGCTCCCTAGTACGACACTCTAGATGCTTACTTATCAATTCCTTTCTTCGCTAATACCATACACTCCACAATACCAATCACCCAAAATGCCCTAGTCCCTTTGTAGGAGCGCCATCTTGGCGCGATCGCGGCTGGAAGCCGCTCCTACCTAATTGACTGTGTTTAGAAGCCTCATGATTCTTCTTCCATAGTCATACCCGTGTACCATATTCTTTTCTGCCCGTCGGGCAACCTGTCTTCATCCCCGTAGTACGAATTACGGGGTATTCAACAGGTATCGCTAATAAATCGTCGCCGACTAGCACCAGGATTTATTCCAGCCACACTAAAGTCAGGAATCGCAGTCAAGAAAAGAAATGAAGATTAGTAATGATCACAGGCAGAGTCTCCTAGATACCGAAATTCAAAAAACGTTCCCGACAAAAAAGTCGTTGACTTTGAAAATGTTCAAATATAGAATATAGGGAGTTTTCTTAGCAAAGATCTTAAAATTTAAGAAGAACCTTTTTTTGACTTTTCGACGAATAAGCGATTTTGAGGGAGGACACTAAATTGAATAAATTGATGCTATCAGGCTCGAGAGTACTGTTTTTAGCCACAATCGGCGTATTTTTGTTTTTACCACATTCGACAAATGCAGCCGACGCCAATTTTATGTTAAGGGGACAAGCCCCGGTTGATGAATGCTGGTGCGGAATCGGGGACCCAAACAATAATGGCTTATACTACGACGTTGCTGGGTTCGACTCCGCAACAACCCCTGGCTCGCCAATTGCCGCTAAATCTAAGACGGTACCCCTGATGGACGGTACGATGGCGTCGATTGATGACCTGATGGAAAACAGCACCATGGATATCCCCGGTTTCCCTGTGCATCCCAATTGTACCGATATACTGGATGATCCCACAAATGACAAAAATCCGAACGGTTCGCCCGCCAATAGCGATCCCCCTTCACTAAGAAATACTGACCCGACCATATGCTTCTGCGGCGAGGATGATCCCCAAAATGGGCCGCCACCCATGGGGGTAAGCTGCACTGGTGGAACGATAGATGTTGCACCCGATGGGACATGTAGCGCGACTACTACTACTGCCTGTGCTGTGGATGGCGACTGCCCGGGGGTTGAGCAGTGTATCATCCATGGGATTTGCGGAGGAACAGGTAATAACGGCCAGCCTTGTGAAGTCGCTGCCGACTGCCCGAATCCCGCTGCTTCTAATGCCTGTCGACTGGGTTGCACAAACGCGGATTCTGTATGTTTTTGTCCGGGCGATGGAGCGGTTGACCCGACTGGCATGCCCTGGGAAGATAACGCCGATTGCTCCCTGCTGATGAACGCCGCAATGACGGCCGATTGTGTACCTGCCGATACATGTCAGGAAAAGAGAAACCAGTCATATGTGTGGGGACAGGCGGGTGATTTTGTCGGAACAATTGCCAATACCGCGTGCCAGGTCGTCAGTGGCTTAGGCGGATTTGCCGGGGGGATGAATACCCCTGGGTTTAGCGACGTATTTAACATAGTATGTGAGGGCGCCGACTCCCAGTTTCCGCACGCTCAGGCAGTTTCTGACGTAAACGGGACGGGAGACCACCGGCCTCCAGAAATCTTCTATGTCCCCAATCTAGCCGGGCAAGAACTTTTAATATCGGCAGTTAACGGAGACACCGTGTGCGGAGCTGGCGCAAGCAATATCATTAGAAATACAGTGGGTTGGCGTTCAGGAGGAAGTTTTCCCGAACAGGACATAGCCTTCTTAGCAGGCCCGAATTTTCAGGGCGGTATTTCGGTGGCCGCAATTCAGATCAGCACCAGGGATTGTCTTGGTATGACTCGCCTTACGCAATTCAACAATATTCGAAAGTGGGTGTCAGCATTCGGGCATCTTTACACGTCTGTCGGAAACACCGATGGGAATGGGAGCGTCCTAAAATGGACCGGCAACTTAATCACTCCGTTTCAATTCCAGGTCGTGGGGAATCTTGACGCCGGCGGGGCTAACATGGCAGTGTGTAACGGTCGAATAGTTCTTACGACCTGGCCAAACCTCGAATTTTTTCTTGAATCAGGGATTGCGGGGCTTCCAACGTTTCCGGGCGGCGGGGGTATAGGTGGCTTTGTCGACATAATTACAGCCATCATAAATTTCCTCGGAGTATTAGAGAATGTTGGAGAGTGGGAGGTAGGAATGAGCCCTGTCGTCCCACCACATACTGGATTGACGCCGGCCGATGCCGGTAATTGGAACACGTTAATCCAGTCAGCAGATTATGAAACCAACTGGATCAACGTGATCTCAACCGGAGGAGGAGGAATTGCCTGTAATGGTGAGGAAATTATTACTGGCACAATGGAGATTCCTTTCAGCGCAGAGCTGATTCACATACTCTTTCTAGAGCCCGATCTATTGCCGTGTGTTTCGGCCACAGGGGGCTGCAATCCTGCCTGTATTACGGAACTATGTACCAGATTAGCCCTCGTTACCAACAACCGGCGGCCTGCAGCCGTCTTCAGGATCCGGGAATTTGGCAGCTTAATCACCAGTCCAGTAATAGAGCTCTTGTTCGGCAGTGCAAATCTACAAACATACGCGGGTAGCTTGTTCGAGATTATACTCGCGCAGACCGGCTTAACCACTTTGGCGTGGCATGAAGAACCAAATAACCTCGGACTTCCGCCTGTGTGTGGTGGACCGGGTTTCGGCGATAACAATATTCTTTATCTCTGGACCGCATCAGCCTGTAACGGCGACGACATCTTCGTCGGTGATCTCGATCTCTCCGGTACCGGTAGCGGTGCTGAGGGCGGGGATCTGTATAAATTTACCGATGGCGACGGATGTGCGGTCCAATTGGCTGAGAATGGTGGGGGTACCACCGCAAATTACGGCTTTCGCACTGGCAGTTGTGTTGGCGGAAATATGCTTATTCTGGGAACGGCTAGCGACAGGAACCTCTCTAATGGTTCACTGGCGACCGGAACTGACAGAAATGTAGGGGGATGGGAGGTCCTAGAGTTGAATAACTTTAACTAGCCCATAGACACGGGTAGCCCACCAGTCTCGCTGGTGGGACGATCAAATGTCACTAGAAAGAGGCAAAGCCAGAGAAGTTACCCCGATCTATTATGAACTCATCTTCAACATATTCAAATTTCGGGACAAGAATGTCCCGACTATCCATAACAAATGCCGTCATCAATAACGATAGGCCGGGTTTTCCAACCCCGCAGGAATCCCCTCCTTTTTATAAAAGGAGGGTTAGGGAGGATTAAAGGAAATTCCACGCATTATTATGTAAACCTCCACTAATGCAGCGCAGGA
>Ga0214472_10002976_pt1 | contig 18049 bp, 20 predicted proteins | sample RVTome_6_FD_207662 | JGI IMG/M metagenome (GOLD analysis project Ga0214472, IMG submission 207662) | Soil microbial communities from uranium-contaminated site in the Upper Colorado River Basin, Wyoming, United States - RVT140D175 | ecosystem: Environmental > Terrestrial > Soil > Contaminated >...
GGTAGGCGATGGCCTTGAAGAAGGGCACGATGAGCTGGGTCTGGGCCGGCTCGGTGGAGGTGGCCGCCAGGAAGATCGCCGCCGCCAGCGCAACCAGCGAAGTCCACAGGTACTTCCAGCGGCTCGCCAGCCCCTTCGGATCGCGGTGCACCACCTTGCGCCAGTCGTCGACCCAGCCCACGGCACCGAAGCCCAGCGTCACGACCAGCGTCACCCACACGTAGTGGTTACGCAGGTCGCCCCACAGCAGGATGGTGACGGCGATGGCAATCAGGATCAGCGCACCGCCCATGGTGGGGGTGCCGGCCTTGGTGAGATGCGACTTGGGACCGTCGTCGCGCACCGCCTGGCCGATCTTCTTGGCGGTGAGCCAGCGGATCAGCGGCGGACCGAACACGAACGAGATCAGCAACGCGGTCATGGCGGCCATGACCGTGCGCAACGTGATGTAGCCGAACACGTTGAAGGCGCGGATGTCCTGGCCGAGCCAGAGGGCGAGTTCGAGCAGCATGCCTAGTTTGACTCCTCGGGAGGGGCGCCATTGTGCATCGCCGCAAGGGCGTCTGCCACCCGCTCCATCCGCATGAAGCGCGACCCCTTCACCAGCACCACCGTCTCCGCGTCGAGACGTCGCGCGAGCGCCGCGACGAGCGCTTCGACGCTGTCGAAATGCTGGCCGCCATCGCCGAAATTGCGCACCGCCACGGCGCTCATGTCGCCCAGCGCGTACAGCTCGTCGATGCCCTTGCTCTTGGCGTAGCCGCCGACCTCGTCATGGATCTGCGCGGTACTGCGACCAACCTCGCCCATATCGCCCAGCACCAGGATGGTGTGCCCGGCGGTGGCGGCAAGCACGTCGATGCCGGCGCGCACCGAGTCCGGGTTGGCGTTGTAACTGTCGTCGAGAATCATCGCCGCGTTCGGCCCCGCACGGCGCTGCAGGCGGCCACGGATGCCGGTGAAGGCGGCCAGTCCCGCCGCCACTGCCGCGAGGCTGGCGCCGGCGGCGAGGCAGGCCGCCGCGGCGCCGGCCGCGTTGCGCGCGTTGTGCTCACCGGGCACCTGCAGATCGAATGCGACGGTCCCTTGCGGCGCGGTCAATTCGAGATGCGCGCCCAATCCGTGAAAGGCGCACCGTGCGCGCACGTCGGCCACATGGTCGAGCGCGAAACTTACCACCGCGCGCCCGGCGTTGACGCTGCGCCAATAGGCCGCCTGCGGATCGTCGGCGTTGATCACCGCGACGCCGTGCGGCCGCAGGCCGCCGTAGATGGCGCCCTTCTCCTGGGCGATCTGGGCCAGCGTGCCCATGCCCTGCAGGTGGGCGCGCTGGGCGTTGGTCACGATTGCCACCGTGGGGCGCGCGATATTGGTCAGGTACGCGATCTCGCCGGGATGATTCATCCCCATCTCGATCACTGCGGCGCGATGCGTATCGCGCAGCTCGAGCAGGGTCAGCGGCAGCCCGATGTCATTGTTGAGATTGCCGGTGGTGGCCAGCACTTCACCGCCGCCGGCGTGCTGCGCCTGCGCCTGCATGATCGCGGCGCACATCTCCTTGACCGTGGTCTTGCCGTTGCTGCCGGTAACACCGATCAGCGGAATGTCGAAGCCGGCACGCCAGTGCGCGGCGAGCCGTCCCAGCGCACGGCGGGTGTCGTCGACAACCAGCAGCGGCAACGCGGGCGCCGGTGCCTGGGCGTCGGCCCACGTCGCATCGACGAGGGCCGCGGCGGCGCCTTCGGCCGCGGCCTGGGCGACGAAATCATGGCCGTCGAAGTGCTCGCCGCGCAGCGCGACGAACAGCTGTCCGGGACGGATGTGCCGGCTGTCGGTGCCCACGCTGGTGAATCGCGCGGGTGCGGTGGCGCGCGCGCGCAGGGCCGGCGCGGCGGCGTCCAGACTCATCATGCGTTTAGCCCCCGGGCACTGGCCCATTGCAGCAGCGCCGAGCGCGCCTGTTCGAGATCGGAGAACGGCAGCCGTTCGCCGCGGATTTCCTGATACGGTTCATGCCCCTTGCCCGCCACCACGATGACGTCGTCTGCGCCGGCCTCGGCGATCGCCAGTCCGATCGCCTGGGCGCGATCGGCCACCCGCTCGGCCTGCGGTCCGGCGCCGGCCGCGATCATGTCGATGATCGCGAGCGGATCCTCGCTGCGCGGATTGTCGCTGGTGATCAGCACACGGTCGGCCAGCTGCCGCGCCACCTCGCCCATCAGCGGACGCTTGCCGGGATCGCGATCGCCGCCGCAGCCGAACACGCATACCAGCTGGCCGCCGCGCGTGCGCACCGTGCCGCGGATGGCCTCGAGCACCTTGGAGAGGGCGTCGGGCGTATGCGCGTAATCGACCACCACCAGCGGCTCGCACACGCCGCCCAGCAACTGCATGCGCCCCTCCGGCGGGGTCAACCGCGCGGCTACGGGCAAGGCGTCGGGCAGAGGCACGTCACGAGCAAGCAGTGCGCCCACGACGGCGAGCAGGTTGGACACGTTGAACGGGGCCACCATGCGTACCTGCACGTCGTGGCAGACCTCGCCCCAGCACAGCGCGAAACGCAGCCCGGAAGGCGTCTCCTGCAGCCGGTCGCCGACCAGCACGCGAGCGCCCGGCACCGCGGTGGCGTTGCTCGCGAAGCGCGTGTAGCCGATCACCGGCATGCCGCGCGCGACCAGACGGCGCGCCTGGGTCAGCCCGAAGCCATCGTCGAAATTGATCACCGCGGCCGCCATCCCGGGCAGATCGAACAGGCGCGCCTTGGCAGCGGCGTAGGCGTCCATGCTGCCGTGGTAGTCGAGGTGGTCGCGCGTGAAGTTGGTGAACACGGCGACGTCGAACGCGACGCCATTGACCCGGTCCTGGTCGAGTCCGATCGAGGACACTTCCATCGCGGCCGCGTCGGCCCGTGCCGTCACGAACGCGCCGAGCATGCGATGCAGTTCGAGCGCGTCCGGCGTGGTGGCGGCGAAGTCCTCCAGCCGGTCGGGGAACCCGCAGCCGAGCGTGCCGATCACGCCGCAGCGCCCGCCCAGGTCTTCGAGCGCGCGCGCCAGCCACTGGCTCACGGTGGTCTTGCCGTTGGTCCCGGTCACGCCCGCCATCCACAGCCGGCTGGACGGGCGGCCGTAGATCTCGTGGGCGAGATGGCCGCCCAGGCGGCGCAGGCCCGGCACCGCCACGGCCGGCACTGGCAGCGACTCGGCACGGAAGCCGTCCGCATCGTCCCACAGCACGGCCGCCGCACCGCGCTCGAGTGCGGCCGCGATGAAACGGCGTCCGTCGGTGGCGAAGCCGGGCCAGGCGGCGAACACTTCGCCCGCCTGGAGCTTGCGCGAATCGGCGCGGATCCCGCTCGGGACCACGCCGGAAAGGCGCAGCCGTTGCAGCACAAGTTCGGCTTGCGCGGCGCTCACATCTGCTCCTGGGGCGCTTCGGACCGGACCGGCGTGCGCGCGACCTGCAGCGGGGCCAGCGGCGCGTCGGGCGCCACCCCGAGGGCACGCAGCGCGCCTTCGGTGATCTGCGCAAACACCGGGGCGGCCACGGCACCGCCGTAGTGCTGGCCGGCAGACGGTTCATCGATCATCACCGCGACGATAAGCCGCGGATCGGACGCCGGGGCCAGCCCGACAAACGATGAAACATATTTGTTCGTATAGCGCCCGTTCTCCAGCTTGTGGGCGGTGCCGGTCTTGCCGGCAACGCGGTAGCCGGGGATCTGGGCGCGTGGCGCGGTGCCGCCCGGCCCGGCGGCGAGCTCCAGCATGGCGCGCATCTGGCGCGCGGTCTCGGCGGAGAAGACGCGCCGCCCGCGCGCCGGGGCACCTTCCAGGCGGGTGAGCGAGAGCGGCAGCAGTTCGCCGTCGCGCGCGAATGCGAGGTAGGCGTGCGCCATCTGGATGAGACTCACCGAAATCCCGTGCCCATAGGACATGGTCGCCTGCTCCACCGGACGCCAGCTTCTGGCCGGGCGCACGCGCCCGCCGGCCTCGCCGGGAAAGCCCAGGTCGAGCGGCGCACCGAAGCCGAGCTCATGGAACAGACGCCACATCTCCTCGGGCGGGAAGCTCAGCGCCATCTTGACGATGCCCACGTTGGAGGACTTCTGGATCACTTCGGCCACCGTCAGCAGCCCATGGCGATGGGCATCGGAAATGGTCGCGCGGCCGATGGTGAGCCGCCCCGGGGTGGTGTCGATGACGGTGCCGGCCTGCACCTTGCCGCGCTCGAGTGCCAGCGCGGCGATGAACGGCTTCATCGTCGAGCCCGGTTCGAACACGTCGGTGAGCACCCGGTTGCGCAGTTGCGCACCGCTCAGGTTGGCGCGGTTGTTGGGGTTGTAGGTGGGCGCATTGACCAGCGCGAGCAACTCCCCGCTGCGCGCGTCGAGCACCACCACCGCACCCGCCTTGGCCTTGTGGGCGGTCATCGCCTGGGTCAACGCGGAGTAGGCCAGATACTGCACCTTGGAGTCGATGGCGAGCACCAGATCGCCGCCGTCGCGCGGCGGCCGAATCGACTCGACGTCCTCCACGATCTGCCCGCGCCGGTCGCGGATGACGCGGCGTGAACCGGGCTGGCCAGTGAGCAGCGCGTTGAAGGCGAGTTCGACACCCTCCTGGCCCCGGTCGTCGACGCCGGTGAAGCCGAGCATGTGCGCAACCACTTCGCCGCCCGGGTAATAGCGCCGGTACTCCTGCTGCTGATGGATGCCGGGCAGCCCCAGCGCGGCCACTTGCTGCGCGACGGCGGGGGCGACCTGACGCTTCAGGTAGACGAAATCGCGCGCGCTGCCGAGACGCCCGTTGAGCTCGTGGACATCCGTGTCGAGCAGGGCTGCGAGCTTGCGGGCATCGGCGGGTGAAAGGCGCACGTCGGACGGGAGGGCCCAGATCGAGCGCACCGGGGTGCTCACCGCCAACATGTCGCCATGCCGGTCGGTGATGCGGCCACGCGTGGCGGGCACTTCGATGATCCGCGCGTAACGCGATTCGCCCTTGGCCTGCAGAAACTCGGTCTTGAAAGCCTGCAGATACAGCGCGCGTCCCACCAGTGCGACGGAACACGCGAGCAGGCCGAGCAGCACCGCCCGCGCACGCCACGCCGGCAAGCCCTTCTCGAGAAGCGGATTGTGATTGAAGGTGACGGGACGCTGCTTCTTCATCGCGCGCCCTCCACCGCGATGATCTGCCCGGGCGCCGGCGCGCGCATGCCCATCCGTTCGCGCGCGATCTTTTCGACCCGCGCATGCGCCGCCCACGTGCTCTGCTCGAGCTGCAATTGACCCCACTCGATTTCGAGTCCGTGCGCGCGGGTTTGTTCGCGCTCGAGCTCCGAGAAGAGCTTGCGCGACTGGTGCTGGGCCGCCACCACGCCGAGCGCGCTGACGACCACCAGCGCGACGAGGAAGGCGTCCGCGCGGATCACGCCGCCTCCGTGCGCTCGGCCACGCGCATCACGGCGCTACGTGCGCGCGGATTGCGGGCCACCTCGACGGCCCCCGGACGCAGCGCCTTGCCCACCAGACGCAGGCGCGGTGCGGGCAACTCGGCGGCACGCAGCGGCAGGCGCGACGGCAACTGCGGCGGACGCGCCGCGTCGCGCATGAAGCGCTTGACGATGCGGTCTTCGAGCGAGTGGAAACTGATCACCACCAGCCGTCCGCCCGTTGCGAGGCGGTCGGTGCTTGCCGGCAGGACTAGCGACAGCTCCTCAAGTTCGGCATTGATGAAAATCCGTAGAGCTTGAAAGCTGCGCGTCGCCGGATGCTGCCCCGGCTCGCGTGTACGGACCGCTTTTTCCACGATCGCGGCAAGTTGTCGAGTGGTTGCGACAGGCTCCCCTGACCGAGCAGCTGCAATCGCCTTTGCAATCGCATGAGCAAACCGTTCTTCCCCATAATCCCTCAGCACCCCCGTAATTTCCGCGACAGACGCCGCTGCCAGCCAGTCCGCCACGGTCTGTCCGCGGCTCGTATCCATCCGCATGTCGAGCGGGGCATCGAAACGAAAGCTCATGCCGCGCGCCGGCTCGTCGAGTTGCGGCGACGACACGCCCAGGTCGAGCAGGACGCCGTCGACCTCGCCCACCCCGAGCCGGTCGAGTTCGGCCCCGAACGCGCTGAATGGCGCATGCACCAGCGTCAGGCGCGGGTCGGCCAACGCGCGCCCGGCCTCGATGGCCGCCGGATCGCGGTCGAAGGCGACCACCCGGCCGTGTTCGCCGAGGCGCGCGAGAATGGCCCGGCTATGTCCGCCGCGGCCGAAGGTTCCGTCTATATAGATACCCGCCGGGCGGACGGCGAGCGCATCCACCGCCTCGGCGAGCAATACGGTGATGTGTTCCGGGGCCGCGCTCACAGCGTGAGACTCTCAAAGCCCGGCGGCAGCGTGCTGCTCGCCAGGGCGAGCATCGCCTCCTGCTGCTTCTGCCAGCCGGCATCCGACCACAGCTCGAAGTGCGAGCCCTGACCCACCAGCCACACCTGCTTGTCGAGCTGCCCCCACTTGCGCAGCGAAGCCGCCACCAGCACCCGGCCGGCGCTGTCGAGCTCCTCGGTCTGGGCGAAGCCGACCAGCAGACGCTTCAGGGATGCGGTTTGCGGATCGAGCCCCGGCAGGCCGGAAATGCGCTGCCGGATCGGCTCCCAGGCCGACTCGGGATAGACGAGCAGGCATTGATGGGGGTGGGCGGTGATGACCAGGGGCGCGCCCTGCGGCACCAGCGCGTCGCGATGCCGGGCAGGGATCGCGAGACGACCCTTGGCATCGAGACTGAGCGCAACCGCTCCCTGAAACATTGACCCCCCTGAATTCTTGGCCGGCGAAGCGCCTCATATGACACTTCTACCCACTTTTCACCACCGTTACCCACTCTAGAGGAAACATTGCGTCCGGTCAAGCCGTTCCAGGCGCATTTTCCGTTGCGACACAATGACTTATGGCGAACGCACGGAAGCACCATAAACCCTGAAAAATCAAGGCTTATAGGGCATCTTCATGAGAAAGGGGAGGAGATTTGGGCGGATTTACCGCGCCCGGTGGGGAAAACCGGGAAAATACCAATGGCAAGTGGGAAAGTTCGCCGATAAGCCGGGTTCTGTCGAGCGACCACGGTTTGCACCGAAGCCGCCGGGCAGTCATTCCTCTGGGCGCCGCGTTACCGCGGCGCTCTAGCAGCCTACCCGGGAGCAGCGCGAGCCACGCTATCGCTCCCCTATTTGGCCTTGCCCCGGATGGGGTTTGCCGTGCCGTCCGTGTTGCCACGTCCGCGGTGAGCTCTTACCTCGCCGTTTCACCCTTACCTGATCTCCTTGCGGAGCCATCGGCGGTCTGCTCTCTGTTGCACTTTCCGTCGCCTCACGGCGCCCGGCCGTTAGCCGGCATCCTGCTCTGCGGGGCCCGGACTTTCCTCCACGCACCCGAAGGTGCGCAGCGACTGCCTGGCGAACTTTCCGAAGTGGATTATACGCCCACCGTCACTCGCCTGCCGGAACGAATGCGGGGACACCGTCCTCCAGGCGGAAGGTCCCGACCAGTCGACCCGGCGGTTGCGCCGGGGCGTCCCAGTCCTGCACCAGGCAGCGCTCGGTGCTGGCCAGATACCAGCGCGCGTCCTGGCGCAGTGCCCACAGGCGCTCGCCCGCCTCGAACACCTGCATGTCGGTGAGCTCGGTGGCGTCCGGATGGATCGCCACGCGGCGTTGACACTGCGGCAGGCGCGAGGCGATCAACGCCTGGTTGACGGTGGCGGTCCAGAAGTAGGGCTGTTCGCGGACCAGGATCAGGGCGTGCTGGCTGCCGTCGATCGAGTACGCGGTGGCGCTGTTCTCGCATGCCGCAAGGAGCGGCAACAGCGCCGCGGCGACGAGGCCTTTGCGCAGGATCGAAGGCGGCATTGCGACGCTCCTCAGACGATGCGCCACGCGACGCTCTCGCCCGCGCGAAGCGGCACCAGCGGATCGTCGGGGAGATAGTCGTAGGCGGGGGGAACGGTCCACGCCTCCCGCGCCAGCGTGATCCGCTCCGCATTCGGCGCGAGCCGATAGAAGGCCGGGCCGTTGAGGCTGGCGAACGCCTCCAGCCGGTCGAGCGCACCGGCGCGCTCGAACACCTCGGCATACAGCTCGAGGGCGGCATGCGCGGTATAACACCCGGCGCAGCCGCAGGCCGCTTCCTTGGCTGCGCGCGCATGGGGCGCGGAGTCGGTGCCCAGGAAGAACTTCGGATTGGCCGAAGTGGCCGCCCGTACCAGCGCGCGACGATGGGTTTCGCGCTTCAACACGGGCAGGCAATAGTGATGCGGACGGATGCCGCCGGCGAAGATCGCGTTGCGGTTGAGCAGCAGGTGGTGAGCGGTGATGGTGGCGGCCACGGTGGGGCCGGTCTGTTCCACGAACATCACCGCCTCGCCCGTGGTGATGTGCTCGAAGACGATGCGCAGCGCCGGAAAGCGCGCCACGAGCGGCGCCAGCACCTGCTCGATGAAGACCTGCTCGCGATCGAACACATCGACTTCCGGGTGGGTCGCCTCGCCATGCACACACAGCACCATGCCGCGCTTTTCCATGCGCTCGAGCACGGGATAGACCTTCTCGATGCTGGTCACCCCGGCATCCGAATTGGTGGTCGCCCCGGCCGGATACAGCTTCACCGCCACCACCGCCCCGCTCGCCTGCGCCCGGTCGATCTCGTCCGGCGCCAGATTGTCGGTGAGGTACAGGCTCATCAGCGGTTCGAAGCGGACCCCGGCGGGCACCGCGGCGAGAATGCGCGCGCGATAGGCCATGGCCTGCTCGGTGGTGGTCACGGGCGGGCGCAGGTTGGGCATGATCAGGGCGCGCCCGAAGCAGCGGGCGGTATGCGGCACGACCGCGGCGAGCGCCGCCCCGTCGCGCACGTGCAGATGCCAGTCGTCGGGGCGGATCAGGGTGATGGATTGCATGACGGCCTTCGTTCTCGGAGTGCACGCATTATAGGGGCGCTTCCCCCGCCTTGAGCTCCAGCGCGCGCGCGTACAGCGCGTTGCGCGGCGCCCCGCTGATGTCGGCGGCGAGTCGCGCGGCCGTCTTCACGGGCAGCTCGGCGATCAACAGGCGCAGCACCCGTTCGGCTTCGGGCGGCAGCCCTTCATGGGCCGGCGCACCCGAGACGATGAGGACGAACTCGCCGCGGGCGCGATTGGCGTCCTCGGCCAGCCAGCCCGGCGCCTCGCCGAGCGGCAGGCGCACGATCTGCTCATACAGCTTGGTCAGCTCGCGGGCGACGACGATCTCGCGCGCGGGCTCGAGCAGCGCGGCCAGGTCGGCCACGCACTCGACCACGCGATGCGGGGATTCGTAGAACACCAGTGCCGCCGTCTGTCCGCGCAAGGCCTCGATGGCGGCGCGGCGGGCGCCCGTCTTGGCCGGCAGGAAGCCGACGAAGTGAAATCCGCCGTCCGCGAGACCGGCCGCCGACAGCGCGGCGATCGCGGCACACGGCCCCGGCACCGGCACCACCGGGAACCCCGCCTCGCGCACCCGCGCCACCGCCCGCGCGCCCGGATCGGAGATGGCCGGGGTCCCCGCATCGCTGATGAGCGCGACCTGCTGGCCCGCCTCCAGCATGCGGATGACCTGACCCGCGGCCTGCTGCTCGTTGTGCTCGTGCAGCGCGACGAGCCGCGTGGCGATGCCGAACGCATCGAGCAGGCGCTGGCTGTGGCGCGTATCTTCGGCCGCGATCACATCGACCGCGGCGAGCACGGCGCGCGCGCGCAGCGTGATGTCCTGCAGATTTCCGAGCGGCGTGGCAACCACATACAATGACGGCGTACTGGACAGGACGGGCGCGCTATGAGCCATCGGCAAGGGACCAAGGAAGACGGGAGGGGCATTGTCGACCCCGCCACGGGCGGTGCGCAAGGGCGCGGCAGCGCAGCCGAGGCGCTGGCCGAGCGGTTTTTCGTCCGGCGCGGCCTGGTGGTGCTGGGGCGCAACCTGCGCTGCCGCGGCGGCGAGATCGACCTCGTGTGCCTGGATCGCGGCACCGTGGTGTTCGTCGAGGTGCGTCTGCGCCGAAGCGACCGCTTCGGCGGCGCCGCCTGCAGCATCACCGCCGCCAAGCGGCGGCGCATCGTCCTTGCGGCACAGTGGTGGCTCGGCGGCGCGGGCCGCGCGTACGCGCAACGCCCGTGCCGCTTCGATGCGGCGCTGCTCGCGACCCTGGACGAGCGCCGTATCGAATGGCTGCGCGGCGCCTTCGATGCCGACGGATCGTAAATTCCTGTAAGTGCCGCGCCGCCCGCCCGGACGCCGCGGGCAAACTCTCGCCCGCAACGGCCCGGGCGGATGACGTGCGCGCCTGCGTGCTAGACTTTTGCCCCCGACGAAGTCCCTTCGAGATTCCACATGGATCTGATTCAACGTATTTCTCGCGAGTTCGAAGACAGCGCCCGCATCAAGCTCGAGGCGATCGAGGCGCTCGCCGCGCCGATCGCCGGCGCGGTCGAGATCATGACCGGGAGCCTCCTCGACAATGGCAAGATTCTCGCCTGCGGCAATGGCGGCTCGGCGGCCGACGCGCAACATTTTGCGGCGGAGCTGATCAACCGCTTCGAGATGGAGCGTCCGCCGCTGGCGGCGATCGCGCTCACCACCGACACGTCGACGCTCACTTCGATCGCCAACGACTACGACTTCGGGCAGGTCTTCTCCAAGCAGGTGCGCGCGCTGGGCCAGCCGGGCGACGTGCTGCTGGCGATCTCCACCAGCGGCAACTCGCCCAACGTGATCGAGGCGATCGCCGCCGCGCATGAGCGCGATATGCGCGTGATCGCCCTCACCGGCAAGGGCGGCGGGCGGATCGGCGAGTTGCTGGGGTCGGGCGACATCCATCTTTGCGTGCCCGCCGAGCGCACGGCGCGCATCCAGGAGGTTCACCTGCTGGTTCTGCACTGCCTGTGCGACGGCATCGATTGTCTCTTACTGGGAGTAGAAGACTAATGACAAACAAAACCCGCCGGACCCTGGCTCTGGGCGCGGTCATGGCGCTAGCCGTGCCCGCGTTGCAGGGGTGTTTTCCGCTGGTCGCGACCGGCGTCGGAGTTGGCGCCGCGGTCTATTCGGACCGGCGCACTTCAGGCGCGTACCTCGAGGACGAGGGGATCGAATGGCGCGCCGCGCGCGCCTTCCGCGAGCGCTTCGGCGACGCGATTCACGTCAACGTGACCTCGTTCAACCGCAACGTGCTGCTCACCGGCGAAGTGCCCGACGAGGCGATGCGGACCGAGGTCGAGCGCTGGGCGAAGAGTGTCGCCAACGTACGTACGGTGATCAACGAAACGCAGGTGGCCGGCATGAGCTCGCTCACCGCGCGCAGCAACGACGCGCTGCTCACTTCCAAGGTGAAGGCGCGCATGGTCGACGCGGGGTCGGTCGCCGCGCGACACATCAAGGTCGTCAGCGAGGCCGGGACGGTGTTCCTCATGGGCCTGGTCACCATGCGCGAGGCCGACGCCGCCACCGAGGTGGCGCGCACCACCAGCGGCGTCGCGAAAGTCGTGCGCGTGTTCGAATACATCAGCGAGGAAGAGGCGCGCCGGCTCGACGCGCGCATCGGCGACAAGCCCGCCTGACGGCGGGCCGGGTCAGAGCTTGTGAAGAAATCGTAGCGAGCGCCGGCAGGTCGGGGGCGGCCGGAGCGCAGCAACCGGAATGCACTGGAGCGCATGAGGGCGAAGGCGGGGTTTCGCAACGCATGCGTTGCACCGCCGTAGCCGGCCCGGTGTGCAAACCGGGCCGTGGAGAGCACCGCCCAACCCCGAGATGCCAAGCGCAGTAGATTTATTCACAAGATCTCAGGCGTGGCGGGCGGCGAGCGCCGTGAGCAGCTTCTCATGAACGCCACCGAAGCCGCCGTTGCTCATCACCAGCACGTGGTCGCCCGCGCGCGCGACCTCGACCACCTCGGCCACCAGCCGGTCGAGGTCGTCGGTGGTGCGCCCGCGCTCGCCGAGCGGCGCGAGCGCGCCGGCGGCATCCCAGCCCAGCCCTTTCGTATAACAGAACACCTGGTCGGCGAGCGCCAGCGCATCAGGCAGGCGGTCCTTCATCACGCCCAGCTTCATCGTGTTCGAGCGCGGCTCGAGCACCGCCAGGATGCGCCCGCCCGCCTCACGCCGGCGCAACCCGTCCACCGTCAGCGCGATGGCGGTCGGATGGTGCGCGAAGTCGTCATACACGGTAACGCCGCCGATCGTGCCGCGAACTTCCATCCGTCGGCGGATGCCGCGAAAGCGCGCAAGGCTTGCGATCGCCTGCACCGGCGCGACCCCGACGTGGCGCGCCGCCGCCACCGCGGCAAGCGCGTTGGCACGGTTGTGGCTGCCCGCCATCGGCAGCTCGACACGGCCCACAACCTGCCCGCGGAGGCGAAACACCGCCTCGCTTTCTGCGTCGCCCACCTCGACTGACCAGCCCGCCGCGTCGTTGAACCATTCCAGCTCCGACCAGCAGCCGCGCTCGAGCACGTGTTCGAGCGCGGTCTCGGCGGCATTCGCGACGATCCGGCCCGATGCGGGGATGATGCGAACCAAGTGATGGAACTGCGTCTCGATCGCTGCCAGATCGGCGAAGATGTCGGCATGGTCGAATTCGAGGTTGTTGAGCACCACCGTCCGGGGCCGGTAATGGACGAACTTCGAGCGCTTGTCGCAGAACGCCGTGTCGTACTCGTCGGCCTCGATTACGAAGAACGGCGATTCGCCCAGGCGCGCCGAGATGCCGAAATTGCCCGGCACCCCGCCCACCAGAAATCCCGGCGCGAGCCCCGCATCCTCGAGCATCCAGGCGAGCATCGAGGTCGTGGTCGTCTTGCCGTGGGTCCCCGCCACCGCCAGCACCCAGCGCCCCTGCAGGACATTCTCGGCGAGCCATTGGGGACCGGACACGTAGGGCGCGCCGGCCTCCAGGATCGCCTCGAGGAGCGGGTTGCCGCGCGAGATCGCATTGCCGACCACGAACACATCGGGGGCCAGTGCGAGCTGTGCCGCGTCGAACCCCTCGGTCAGCACAATGCCGTGCTCCTCGAGCTGGGTGCTCATCGGCGGATAGACGTTCGCGTCGCAGCCGGTGACACGGTGCCCGGCGGCGCGGGCAAGCAGCGCGACGCCGCCCATGAAGGTGCCGCAGATGCCGAGAATGTGAATATGCATGAATGCTCCGCAGGGGGCGCGGCGCGGCATTGCAATCCGGCCCGCCCGTGTACAATGGGCGGCATTCTACCTCGACAGCCAGTGGGACTCGCGATCATGACTTCCCGCGCGAACGCTTCCAGAGCCGGAACCCTGCGGCGTGAGATCGCCGCGCTGGCGGCCCGCATGATGGCCGAGGACGGCATCAGCGACTTCGGCTTCGCCAAGCGCAAGGCGGCGCGCCAGCTGGGCGCCGCAGAATCCGAGTCCTTGCCCAACAACACCGAGATCGAGGCCGAACTGCGTGCCTGGCAGGCCCTTTACCAGGACGAGGAGCAGGCCGAGCGGCTGCGCGAGATGCGCCTCGCGGCGGTCGAGGTGATGCGCCTGCTGGCGCCGTTCCGCCCCTACCTCACGGGCGGGGCGCTCGACGGGACCGCGGGCCGCTATTCGGAAGTGGATATCGAGCTGTATCCGGAGAGCACCAAGGAGGTCGAGATCTTCTTCCTCAACGAGAACATCACCTACGAGCACCGCGAACCACGCCGCGCCGCCCCCGGCGCCCCGGAAGCCATCCTGTGCTTCGACTGGGGTCATGTGCCGATCCGGCTGTCGCTGTATGGAGAGAACGCCGCACGCAGTGGCCGGCGCGGGGCCGAACGCGCGCGCCTGCCGGCCGTCGAGGCGCTGCTGAAGTCGACCGGGCGAACCCTCGAATGAGGCGTTCGCTGCGTTATCTGGCGATCGCCCTGGTCGCGGCGACGGCCGGCGTGGCGGGCTATCTCACACGCCAGGCGGCCCCGCCCACGGCCACGCCGGGCGATGTCAACATCCCTGCGACGGCCGGCCCCCTGCTGGAAATGACCCTCCCGGATCTTGCCGGCAACGCGCAAAACCTCGCCCAGTGGCGCGGCAAGGTCATGGTGGTGAACTTCTGGGCGACGTGGTGTCCGCCCTGCCTCAAGGAGATCCCCGACTTCGCCGAGGTGAGCAGGCGCTACGTCGACGCGCCGGTCCAGTTCGTCGGGATCGGAATCGATACTGCCGCCAATATCGCGGCATTCCAGGAGGCGCAACAGGTTCCGTACCCGCTGCTCATCGGTTCGTCGCAGACGCTGCAGGTCGCCGCCGGCCTCGCCGATACGGCGCAGGCGATGCCGCTCACTTTCATCCTCGATCGCTCGGGAAGCATCCACCGAGTGAGGCTGGGGACCTTGAACCGGGACGAACTCGAAGGCACAATCCGCGCACTGCTCGCCCCGTAAGCCCCCTGGCCGGCACCCTCGATGCTGGACAAGTTGTAGCGAAATGCGGCAAACTTGCCGGCATGACGCGCTCAAAACGCAGCAAAACCTCAGAAACGCCACCGCCGCCGCAGAAGCGGATCCTGGTGTTGCACGGTCCGAACCTGAACCTGCTCGGCACGCGCGAGCCCGAAGTCTACGGGCGCACGACGCTCGCCGACATCCATGAAGCAATGGACGCCCGCGGCCGGGCCGAGTCGATCATCATCGAATCGTTCCAGAGCAATCACGAAGGACAGCTCATCGACCGGGTCCAGGCCGCCGCCGCCGAGGCGGTGCACTTCATCATCATCAACCCGGCCGGCTACACCCACACCAGCGTCGCCCTGCGCGACGCCCTGGCGGCGGTCGATATCCCCTACGTCGAAGTGCATCTGTCGAACATCCATGCACGGGAAGCGTTCCGGCATCACTCCTATTTTTCCGACCGCGCCACCGGCGTGATCTGCGGGCTGGGCGCCTACGGCTACCTTGCCGCGCTGGAATTCGCCCTGTCGCAGCTGCGGAAAGACTGAACAACAGAACCTCGGGCGCGGCCGCTGCGGCCGCGCCTGTCCGGAGAACACGATGGATTTGCGCAAGCTGAAGAAGTTGATCGACCTCGTCCAGGAATCGGGCATTTCCGAACTTGAGGTCACCGAAGGAGAGGAAAAGGTTCGCATCGCCAAGCACCTCGCAATGCCGCCCGCCGCAGCGGCCTACCTGCCGCAGAACCCGATGCCCGCAGCACCTGCGCCCGCCGTAGCGGTGATTCCGGCGACGGAGCCCGTCATCGACGGAAATGTGGTGAAGTCGCCGATGGTGGGCACCTTCTACCGTTCTTCGGCGCCCGGCGCGAAGCCCTTCGTCGACATCGGCCAGAGCGTCAGTGCGGGCGATCGACTGTGCATCATCGAGGCGATGAAGCTCATGAACGAGATCGAATCCGACGTGAGCGGCACGGTCAAGGCCATCCTCGTCGAAAACGGCCAGCCGGTCGAATACGGCCAGCCGCTGTTCATCATTGCCTAGGCGCGTCATGTTCGAGAAGATCCTGATCGCGAACCGCGGGGAGATCGCGCTGCGCGTGCTGCGAGCCTGCCGCGAGCTGGGCATCCGCACGGTGGCGGTGCATTCCGAAGCGGACACCGAGGCGAAATACGTCAAGCTCGCCGACGAGTCGGTGTGCATCGGCCCGCCGCCTTCCGGACTGAGCTATCTCAACGTGCCGGCGATCATTTCCGCGGCCGAGGTCACCGACGCCGAGGCGATTCACCCGGGCTACGGTTTTCTGTCTGAGAACGCCGACTTCGCGGAGCGGGTCGAGCAGTCCGGCTTCGTCTTCATCGGTCCGCGTTCGGACACCATCCGCCTGATGGGCGACAAGGTCAGCGCCAAGGACGCCATGAAGGCGGCCGGTGTGCCGTGCGTGCCCGGCTCGGAGGGTGCGCTGCCCGAGGACCCGAAGGAGATCGTGAAGATCGCGCGCGCGGTTGGCTACCCGGTGATCATCAAGGCCGCGGGCGGCGGCGGCGGGCGCGGCATGCGTGTGGTGCACACCGAGGCGGCACTCCTCAACGCGGTCACGACAACCCGCGGCGAGGCCCAGGCGGCGTTCGGCAACCCCGTCGTGTATCTGGAGAAGTTCCTCGAACATCCGCGCCACGTGGAGATCCAGGTCCTCGCCGACGAGCACGGCAACGCCGTCTACCTGGGCGAGCGCGACTGTTCGATGCAGCGCCGCCACCAGAAGGTCATTGAGGAGGCCCCGGCTCCCGGCATCGATCGCAAGACGATCGCGAAGGTCGGCGAGCGGTGCGCGGAAGCGTGCCGCAAGATCGGCTACCGCGGCGCGGGCACCTTCGAGTTCCTGTACGAGAACGGCGAGTTCTATTTCATCGAGATGAACACGCGGGTACAGGTGGAGCATCCGGTCACCGAGATGATCACCGGCATCGACATCGTGCAGGCACAGATCCGCATCGCCACCGGCGAGCAGCTGTGGTTCCGCCAGCGCCACGTGGAGATGCGCGGACATGCGATAGAATGCCGCATAAACGCCGAGGATCCCTTCAAGTTCACGCCTTGCCCGGGCCGCATCACCAACTGGCACACCCCCGGCGGCCCCGGAATCCGCGTCGATTCGCATGTCTACAACGGTTACACGGTGCCGTCGCACTACGACTCGATGATCGGTAAGCTGATCGCCTACGGGGACACCCGCGAGCAGGCCATCCGCCGCATGCGCATCGCCCTGTCCGAAATGGCGGTCGAGGGCATCAAGACCAACGTGCCGCTGCACCAGGAGCTGATGCTCGACGCGCGCTTCGTCGAGGGCGGGACCAGCATCCACTACCTGGAGCACAAGCTGGCCGATCGCAACGAAGTCAAGAAGACCTGAGAACTTGTGAAGAAATCGTCGCGAGCAGGGCCGAGTGCAAGGCCTCAGTTTGCAAGTGAGCGAGCGAACGACGAGACATATCTGATAGATAGGCGAGGAGTGAGCGAGTGAGCAACGCAGCAATCGGCCCGCGCAGTAGATTTATTCACAAGTTCTGAGTTCCGGCCGGAGGCCGTCACGAATGTGGATCTCGGTTACCCTGCAAGCAGAAGCGCACAAGGCCGAAGCCCTCTCGGAGGCGCTGCTGGAAGTGGGCGCGCTGTCGATCAGCATCGAGGATGCCGACGCGGGGACCGCCGCCGAGCAGCCGCAGTTCGGCGAGCCGGGTCACCATCCGGTCGGCCTGTGGGCGCAAAGCCGGGTCATCGCGCTGTTCGAGGCCGACGCCGATCTTGCCGTCGCGCTCGCGCGGGCCGCGGCGCAGGCCGGCTTCGGTGCGGTGCCGCCGTTCACCCTCGAGGAGGTGGCCGAGCAGAACTGGGTGCAGCTCACGCAGAGCCAGTTCGAGCCGATTCGCATCACCGAACGGCTGTGGATCGTGCCGTCGTGGCATACCGCCCCCGACCCGGCGGCGATCAACATCGAGCTCGATCCCGGCATGGCCTTCGGGACCGGCTCCCATCCCACGACGCGGCTGTGCCTGGAGTGGTTGTGCGACGCCGTCCGCCCCGGCGATACGGTGCTCGACTACGGCTGCGGCTCGGGCATTCTGGGCATCGCCGCGGTACGCCTCGGCGCGGGCGACGTGCTGGGCGTCGACATCGACGACAAGGCGCTCGAGGCGGCGCGCGACAACGCCGCGCGCAACGGCGTCGCGCTGCGCCTGCAGCACTCGCGCGCACCGCTCGAAGCGCGGTTCCAGGTCGTGGTCGCCAACATCCTCACCAATCCGCTGTGCGTGCTCGCCCCGCTGCTCGCGGCACGGGTGGCGCCCGGCGGCCGGCTCGCCCTGTCGGGGGTCCTCGAGGCGCAGACCGAACAGGTGATCGCCGCGTATGCGCCGTTTCTCGCGTTGCGGGTCGGCGCGACGCACGAGGGCTGGGCGCGGCTCGAAGGCACGCGCCCCGTCGGGGAGGCGCCCGCGTCATGATCCTCGCCCGCTGCCCGGCCTGCCAGACGGTATTCCGGGTGCGGCCGGAACAACTGCGCGCCCACCAGGGGTCGGTCCGTTGCGGGCACTGCTATGCAC
>Ga0214472_10002977_pt1 | contig 18044 bp, 22 predicted proteins | sample RVTome_6_FD_207662 | JGI IMG/M metagenome (GOLD analysis project Ga0214472, IMG submission 207662) | Soil microbial communities from uranium-contaminated site in the Upper Colorado River Basin, Wyoming, United States - RVT140D175 | ecosystem: Environmental > Terrestrial > Soil > Contaminated >...
TACACGTTCCCCAGGGAGCGGTTCCCAAGGACGGACCTTCGGCGGGAATTGCCATTGCCTCGGCACTCGTTTCTGCGCTAAGTGGAATACCCGTTAAAAGAAATGTAGGGATGACGGGAGAGGTAACTTTAAGAGGAAGAGTTTTGGAAATTGGGGGAGTAAAGGAGAAGGTAATTGCGGGCCATAGGGCCGGCCTTAAAACCATAATCCTTCCTAAGGACAATCAGAAGGACCTCGAAGACATTCCCGAAGCCGTCAAAAAAGACATCAAGTTTGTTTTTGCAACGCGTCTACACGAAGTTCTAGGAATTGCCATGAAGTCGTGGCCGCCAAAGAGTACTTCTAAACCCCAAAAGGTAGTTCCTTTCTCGACACTCCTTGCAGCGAATTAGTGTGACCCCACAGGGACTCGAACCCTGGTTTCTAGGATGAGAACCTAGTGTCCTGGACCGCTAGACGATGGGGCCATAGTCGGTAGAGGTTATTTTATCAAATTCGAAGCCACTTTGAAACCAATCTGCCTCAAAAGCGCCGTTTTCACGAGTGTATACTTTGATACTTTGTGATTTCTTGACAAACACCGAAGGCCCGTCTACAATTCTCGAGTATTAACTTAATTTATGCGCATTAACCCCTCACTTATTTGTCTTTCCGGGCCCACCAAGAATACTCGGTAGGACTTTGGGGAGAGCGCATTTAATATATACTCTCTCCAAAATAAGGAGGGATATTTTTTTGAAAACATGTCAATTGCTAATCAATTAAAACTTACAAAAGAAGGATTTGAGGCTCTGAAACAGGAGCTTGCGGTTTTAGTGGACGAGAAAAGACCCAGATTAGTAGATAGGCTTTCTTTTGCCCGACAACAGGGAGATCTTAATGAAAACAGCGATTATACAAATGCCAAAGAGGAGCTGGAATTTTTAGACGGAAGAATTTCCGAGCTTGAAGCTGTACTTAAAACCGCTTCAATTGTAGACAGCCATTCCAATCATAAATCAGACGGAGTCGCAGTTGGTACGACGGTAACTTTAAAAGTAAACGGAGACAAACATGTTTATGAGATAGTCGGTGAGTGGGAGGCGGATCCTATTAACAAAAAAATCTCCCATCAGTCTCCTTTGGGCCAGGCTTTGGTAGGTAAAAAAGTGGGAGAAAAAGTTGAAGTTGAAGCCCCTGCTGGTAAAGTTAACTACGAGATTCTCGCAATAGAGTAACCCCTCTGATAAAATAGCCTCAAGGTGTATTGGGCAGACAAGATTGCCAAGCAAATCGTAGACTCGGGTAAATATAAACCCTATTGGGTTGACGATATGAAAACCCCGTCAGGATTTGCCCATGTGGGCTCGCTTCGGGGACCTTTAATCCATAGCGTAATTTATAGAGCCCTTAAAGCTGTTGCCAAACAAAAGGTAGTTTACACTTTCGTTTTCAACGATTTCGACCCGGCCGATGAATTCCCTCCTGAATTCAAGGATAAGCTATTAGATTACGGAGGCTTTCCCCTCAAAAAAGTTCCCTCTCCAACCAAAGAATTTAAGAATTTGGGGGACCTTCTCGTAGACGATCTAAAAAGGTCCATGCAGTCTTTGGGCGTTGAGGCCGAGTACCTCTCGTCTTGGGATATGTATCAGGAAGGTAAGTTTGACGGCGTTATTAAAGAGGCGCTTGAGGCAGCTGAAAAAATTCAAGATATTTATCAGAGAGTTTCGGGTAGTAAAAAGAAGGAGCAAGGTTGGCTTCCACTACAGGTAATCTGCGAGAAATGCGGCAGACTGGGCTCAACCCGGGTTTTCGCTTGGGACGGTAAAGCTGTTTCGTATAAATGCGAACCCAAGCTGGTGTCCTGGGCAAAAGGCTGCGGCCACGAAGGAAAAGTATCTCCCTTCGGCGGGACGGGAAAGCTTCCCTGGAAAGTGGACTGGGCCGCACATTGGAAAGTCATTGGAGTAACAGTTGAGGGTGCGGGCAAAGACCATGCCTCGGCGGGAGGCTCATATGACATTGCCATGGCCCTTTGCGAGGAGGTATTCAAGTACCCTCACCCTTATAAGCTTCCATATGAGTTTTTCTTGATAGGCGGAAGAAAAATGTCTTCCTCCAAAGGCCTGGGTCTTAAGGCCCACGATTTGGTGAAAATCTTGCCTGCCGAGCTGGGAAGGTTTCTTTTTACAAGAACGGATTACAGGGAACAAATAAACTTTGACCCCCAAGGCACAATGGCTATTCCCGACCTTTTTGACGAGTATGACCGGGCTTGGCAGGCATATATTGACGGCTCAGACGAAACCCTAGCCAGAGCTTTTGAACTTTCCCAAATCAAAGACAATCCCTCAAAAGACAAGCTTTTTTTGCCACGCTTTAGGGATGTGGCAAACTATTTGGGGCAACCCAATGTGGATTTGGTAAAAAAATTCGAGGAGATAAAAAGGGGTGCGCTAACAGGTAAAGAAAAAGAACTTCTTAGCGAGAGAGAGAAATACGCTAAGATCTGGCTTGAAAGCTATGCTCCAGAAGACGCTAAATACGAGATGCTGGCAGATATTCCTAAAGGATTAAAATTGGACGAGCCCCAAAAGAATTTCTTGACCAAGGTAGCCGGTTTGGTAGAAAAAGAGACGGATCCAGAGACCCTCCAGCAGGCAATCTATGATTTAACTAAGGAAATGAAATTAGACACCAAAAAAGCCTTTGCAACAATTTATCAGGTGTTTATTGGCAAGGACCATGGTCCAAAAGCGGCCTGGTTTCTGTTATCATTACCCAAAGATAAGGTTATAGAAAGACTTAAAGAGGCCGCCAAATGACAAGAGCCCAAGCACACAAACTTCTTCTGGAACACATGAACCAGCCGAATTTGATTCGGCACTGTCTTGCGGTTGAGGTCGTAATGAAGGCTTTGGCGGTCAGGCTTAACCACGATTTGAGCGAATCCGCAATTGCCGAGGTGCAAGAAAAGTGGGGAGTGGTGGGACTACTTCACGACGGAGACTACGAAGAAACCAAGCTTACTCCTGAAAAACACACGCTTAAGATGGAAGAATGGCTCAAAAAGGAAGAGGTAACGGACAAAGAAATTTTAGATGCAATTTTATCCCACAACTACGCCCATACCGGCCAAAACCCTCCCCAAAACAAACTTGAGTGGGCACTTTACTGCTGCGACGAGCTTACGGGGTTTATAGTTGCGGTTACCCTGGTGAGACCCGACAAATTGATTTCTTCGGTTACGGTTGAGTCAGTTGAGAAAAAATGGAGAGAGAAGGGTTTTGCGGCAGGAGTTAAAAGAGAGCAGATAGAGGAGTGCGAGGGAAGGCTTGGGATTCCGCTTCGTGAATTTATCCAAATTGCCTTAAGCGCCATGCAGGCAATCTCCGACGATTTGGGATTATAATTTAGCTATGCTAGATATCCAATATATTCGCGAAAATACGGACAAAGTTAAGAAAGCAACGGCCGCAAAGCAACTGGACCCAGCTTTGGTTGATAAGCTATTGGAACTTGACGAAAAAAGAAGAAAACTTCTTGGTGAAATTGAAGGAATTAGGGCAAAAAGAAACAAGCTTGCCGCTGAAAAAAATATCGAAGAGGGGAAGAGGATTAAGGAGGAGCTTAAAGCTCTCGAGCCAGAGCTTCAGAAGGTAGAGGATGAGTATAGACGGGCTTGTTTAGAGATTCCAAATCCTCCCGCCGAGGACGTAAAAGAGGGAAAAGACGAAGGCGAGAATGAGGTTGTCAGAAAATGGGGAGAGCCAAAGAAATTCGACTTCGAGGCCAAAGACCATTTGGCATTGGGCGAAGCCTTGGGGGTTATCGACGTAGAAAGAGCTGCCAAGGTTTCCGGAGCCCGCTTCGGATATCTTAAGGCAGATGCGGTTGTCTTAGAATTGGCCCTTGTTAATTTGGCCATGGAAACCCTTATCAAGGAGGGTTTTATCCCGGTTGTTCCTCCTGTACTTATCAAAAAAGAGTCCATGGAGGGGATGGGGTACTTGGAGCACGGTGGACAGGATAATATGTATGTACTGGACAAGGACGGGCTTATCTTGGTCGGGACCTCCGAGCAGTCGTTGGGACCAATGCACCAGGGGGAAACCTTGGATAAGCTGCCCCTTAGATACGTTGGCTTTTCGCCCTGCTTCAGGCGCGAGTCTGGTTCTTACGGGAAAGATACCAGGGGAATTCTTAGGGTTCATCAGTTCGACAAGGTTGAGATGTTTTCCTTTACCAAGCCCGAGGAGTCGGATAAAGAACACGAGTACCTATTAAGCCTAGAGGAGAAGCTTCTCCAGGCTCTTAATATCCCATACCAGGTTGTAAAGATGTGTTCTGGGGACCTGGGTGCTCCTGCCGCCAGAAAATACGACCTTGAGGCTTGGATGCCAGGGCAGGGGAAATACCGCGAGCTAACCTCAACCTCAACCTGCACCGATTTTCAGGCCAGACGATTAAATATCAAATATAAAGACGGGGACAAAACGATCTTCGTACACACTCTCAATGGAACCGCATTCGCTATTGGTCGCACAATAATTGCGATTTTGGAAAATTATCAGCAAAAAGACGGCTCGGTTGTAATTCCGGAAGCGCTTCGTAAGTGGTTTGGAAAAGACAAAATAACAGGGGCTATCTAACTTTTACAGTTTCTAGTGCCGTGACCCTGTCTTCGTGATTTGAAACTCTATGCGACAAAATTGTTTCCTCTTCTCTTGAGGCCAGAATTTCTTTCAGGATAGAGTCCAGCTTATTCATAAGGTCGTTTTTCAATTGCTGAAATTCATCTTTTGTGGCAAAAACTTCCCTAAATCTATTTTCAAGCCCATCCATATCTCTTTGCGTAATCATACCCGGATTAAACACCATTAAATAGTGTATGTCAATTAAAAAGTTTTGGCCTTTAACTCTCTTATCGCATCGGCAGCAATCCAGCGTGCGGCCTTAGGGTCGATTTTTTTGATTTGTTTTGCGACTTTGATGGCCTCCTTGTTTAAATTTTTGTTCCTTTTACCGATGTTTCTTAGGGCCCAGTTGACCGCTTTTCTGACATAATTTCTCTCGTCTGTTGACTGTTTTACGATATAGGGAAAGAGTTTTTTAAAAGTATTGTCGGGGGCCAGCTTATCATGCCACGCCATTTCCGCAATCAAGGCGAAGGCAGCTCGTTTTACAAATTCTTCCTTTCTTTCTGACCATTCAACTATTTTCTTGTACGCAAAAGGGGTTTTTCCAAAAAGCTCACACACCTGGTCGCAGGTGTCCCAGGAATCAAAGTCAGCCACCCAGTCTTCCATCTGGGCTTCGGTTAGCTTATCCGGCTCGTCTATGTAGGAAGCCAGTATCCTTGCCTCGTGGATTCCGGTTTTCCAAAGCCGAAGCGCCAGTTTGTGGTCGGGGCCAATCTTTTTGGCCATGAGCCTAAGAGTATAAATTGAAATTCCTAAGGTGTTTTTGGAATTTATCCCGTAGCGTGCCATACCGGCCACATTTTTGGGATTGGCGTTTTTCTTCAGTTCGGCAATTACCCCTTCGAAGCTCATTGGGGCTTAGACCGGGCGTGGGATTTTCTGTAGATCTCGTAATTTTCCGCCGCCTGGGGATTAAGACCTTTTAAAACCTCCGCCACTTTTAGATGAATTTCTTGGGCGTTTACGCTTTGGACTGAAAGTTGAGAGAGCCAGGACTCAACCGAGGACAGAGCCTGTTCGGCCTCGTTAGGTGAAGCCTGGGCACGCATCATGCTAAGAAGCAGTTTTGTCCTATTATAGTCCTGAAGGGTTCCGTCTTTTTTTTGGATCTTGGCTGTAACAAACACCTTATACTCACCCTCCTTTATTATAGTACTTCTTGCCTTTAAGTTTATCGGGCAAATTACTCTGCTTCGAATATTTTTCATAACCTTCTCCGTAGCCTATTTCCTTCATAAGGCGGGTGACGGGATTTCTAACTTTTAGGGGAACCGGCAGGTTTCCGAAGCGCCTTACATCGTCAACCGCCCTAAAGTACGCCTCATATGCTGATCTGTCTTTTTTGGCCGAGGCCAGGTAAACCGTTGCGTGGGCAAGGTTTATCGCACATTCCGGGTATCCAATGGTATCGCAGGCCTTAAATACCTCGTTGGCAATAACAACTGCGGTAGGCTGGCCCATTCCTATATCCTCCGAGGCAAAAACCACCATTCTGCGTGCTATGTAGAGTGGGTCCTGTCCCGCCTCAACCATACGGGCGAGGTAATAAAGGGCCGCGTCAACGTCGCTTGCCCTAAGGGACTTTATGTAGGCCGATATTACGTTGTAGTAGTCTTCGCCCTTTTTATCAAAAGTGTATTGGCGCTTCTGGAGAGCCTGTTCAATGTCGGAAAGCTTTAGGGTGGATGAGCCGGAGAGCTTTGTGGCGATTTCTAAAACATTTAGTAGGACCCTGGCGTCGCTGTTTGAAGATTCTATTAAAAATTTTAAAGCGCCATCGGCGACCCTTACTTTAAGGTGTTTTATGCCCCTTGCCGAAATTTTTTTAAGCTCTGCCTGCTCCAACTGCCCAAGAAGAAGAACCCGGGTTCTGGAAAGAAGGGGCCCTATTATCTCAAATGACGGGTTTTCGGTGGTTGCGCCGATTAGGGTTATGTCTCCCCTCTCAACATAGGGAAGAAGCCTTGCCTGCTGGGCTTTATTAAATCTGTGGATTTCATCAATTACAACAACGGGAGGAAAAAGCTCTCCTTTTTTCATGACCTTTTCAATGTCTTTTATGGAAGAGGAGACGGCAGAGAATTCGTGGTATGGGCGGTTAAGCTCGCTGGCTATAATTCTGGCCAGAGTGGTTTTGCCCGAACCCGGGGGTCCCCAGAAAATTAAGGAGGGGAAAAACCCCGAGCCTTTTGCACTTGCCAGGAGCTTTCTTATTACCCCTTGCCTTCCGACCAGATGCTTCTGTCCTACAAATTGGGAAAGTTTCGAAGGCCTTAAAAGCTCGGGAAGTGGAGTAGTTTCCATTTCGGCCCATTATATACCGAACAAAAACCGAAATCTATTTGGGAACTGCCGCCTTAATTAAACAGAGGTATTATAATCGGGATTAGATGGGAATTCTTTCAGGACAAAAGGTTCTCGAGGAAGTAACCTCGGCCATTAATGGTAAAATTCGCGCTGTAAAAAGTTTGGGACTGGGAACATATATCCAGGCAGAAGGGCTTACGCAGTCGGGAGGGGTGGTAAATGCAATTTGGAAGGGTACCCTTAGTAAGGCTGCAAAATTGAAAAAGTCAGCGGGCAGCTGCCTTATTTTGGGCCTGGGTGGAGGAAGTGCAGCAAAATTTGTTAAAAAGTACTGGCCAAAAGCAAAAATTACGGGGGTAGACATTGATCCAATAATGGTGAGGCTTGGCCAGAAGTACTTGGGCTTAAGTGGAGTAAGTGTGGTAATTAAAGACGCCAACGATTTTGCCAAAAGTGCCACTAGAAACTCACAAAAGTATGACATTGTACTGGTAGATATCTATCGGGCCGATAAGGTACCAGGGGAATTTGAACAAGACGATTTTCTAATAAGGGTTAAGGGACTTCTTGCCCAAGGAGGGATTGCGATTTTCAATAGGCTTTACTTCGGGGAAAAAAGACCCGAGGCGATGAGATTTGCAGCAAAATTGGAAGCTGTTTTTCCAAATGTCGAATACTTCCATCCCGAAGCAAACGTAATGTTCCTCTGCTACAATTAAGTAGCCTTAAGAAGTATAATTATAGCTTCGTATGCTGGGTATATTTTCAAAGCTTTTAGATATAAATCAAAGAGAGGTCGACAGGCTTAAAAAAATTGTTGACGAGCTAAACTCGTTCACCGAGAAAGCAAAAAAACTCAAAGACAAGGATTTTGCCGTAAAAACCCAAGAGTTTAAAAAAAGGCTGGAGAAAGGGGAGACACTCGAGCAAATCTTGCCCGAGGCATACGCGGTTGTCCGGGAAGCCTCTGAACGCACGCTTGGACTACGTCACTACGACGTACAGCTAATGGCAGCCGTAGCCTTATTTGAAGGCAAGGTTGCGGAGCAGAAAACCGGAGAAGGAAAAACCCTCTCGGCAGTCCCCGCCTTATACCTTCGGGCCCTTAGCGGTCACGGTGTTCACCTGGTTACGGTAAACGACTATCTTGCAAGACGAGACGCTGGATGGAACGCCCCTATATTTAATCTTTTGGGCCTTTCAACGGGCTCAATTATTCAGGAAGGCAAATCCTTTGTATATGACCCCAAATTTAAAGACACAAGTCATGGAGACGAAAGGCTTGCACACTTAAGACCCGCAACCAGAAAAGAGGCCTACGAGGTTGATATTACCTATGGAACCAATAACGAATTTGGGTTTGATTACCTTCGCGACAATATGGTTTCAACCTTAGAGCAAATGACTCAGCGTGGGCACTACTTTGCCATTGTCGACGAGGTAGACTCGGTTTTAATCGACGAAGCCCGTACCCCCCTTATCATCTCGGCTCCGGATACAGAGCCCACCGACAAATATTACAAATTTGCCCAGCTTGTAGAGAAGCTAAACGGGGACACCGACTACAAGGTCGACGAAAAGGCCAAGAGCGCAACCCTTACAGAACACGGAATTACCAAAGTTGAAAAACTTCTTGGGGTAACAAACCTTTACGAGAAGGACTTTGAGGCAATCCACCATATGGAAAATGCCCTTAGGGCAAGAACTCTTTACCTAAGGGACCGTGACTACATCGTCAAAGACGACCAGGTAACTATAGTTGACGAGTTTACAGGAAGGCTTATGTTTGGAAGAAGGTGGAGCGATGGACTTCACCAGGCGGTTGAGGCCAAAGAGGGCGCTGCGATACAACAAGAATCAAAAACCCTGGCAACGATCTCTTTCCAGAACTACTTCAGGATGTACGAACACCTTAGCGGAATGACGGGAACGGCCTCCACCGAGGCAGAAGAATTTAAGAAGATTTATAAGCTCGAGGTTGTGGTTGTTCCCACCCACAAAGACATGATTCGAAAGGACCAGTCCGACGTTGTTTATAAAACCCTTAGGGCCAAGTACGGAGCCATAGTCGGGGCAATTGAAGAAAAGCACCAAGAAGGCCAACCCGTGTTGGTTGGAACCACCTCGATTGAGAAAAACGAAATTGTTTCGGAATACCTTAAAAGAAAAAGAATTCCCCACAACGTACTTAACGCCAAAAACCACGAAAGCGAAGCCATGATAATTGCCGATGCGGGAAAACTGGGAGCGGTAACAGTTGCCACCAACATGGCGGGCCGAGGGGTAGACATTATTTTGGGAGGAACACCTCCGGATATGCCTCCGGGAATGGACAGGGGCAAGCACGAAAAAAGCCCTGGTTATAAAAAATGGCAAGTGATGCACGAGAAGGTGGTTGCCGCGGGGGGACTTCATGTAATCGGAACCGAGAGACACGAGGCGAGACGCGTCGATAATCAGCTAAGAGGAAGGTCCGGCCGCCAAGGAGACCCGGGTAGCTCGCGATTTTATCTTTCTTTGGAGGACGACCTCATGAGGATTTTCGGGGGAGAGCAGATAGGGGGTCTAATGAACAGACTAAAGCTTCCCGAGGACCAGCCAATTGAAAACCCATTAATCTCAAGGGCAATTGAGCAAGCCCAGGTTAAGGTCGAGGGCTTTAACTTTGATATAAGAAAATCCTTGGTTGAGTTTGACGACGTTGCCAACCAGCAAAGAGAAATTGTTTATAAGCTAAGAAAAAGAGTCCTTGAGTCCGAGGACGTAAAGGACGAAATATTAGAAAAATTAGCAAACCAGGTAGAGCGAATTCTTCTTTTTGCCTGGCCCCAAGAGGCAACAAAGCCGGATGCAGAAATCATACTGGTTGGACTTATGGATATTGTTCCTTTTGACGAATCTTCAAAAGACAGGCTGAAAAAAGAACTGACAAAGGAAAGAAACAAGGAGGAGCTAAAGGAGTTTTTGGTAAAAGTCATTGTAGACGTACACGCGTCCCGAGAGAAAGGGGTCGGAGAGAAGGTTATGCGCCAGGTTGAAAAGTACGCATATTTGGGCTCCACAGACCACCTTTGGATAGACCACATAGACAAAATCGACGACTTAAGGGAAGGGGTAAGGCTTAGAGCCTATGGACAAAGGGACCCCTTGGTTGAATTCAAAAACGAAGCGTATCAAATGTTTGAGGGATTAATAGACAGAATAGACGAAGAGCTCTCCCACAGAATTTTTAGAATTGCGGTATCAGCCCCAAGAGTCGAAATTCCGGTTGAGAGGGCACAAACAAATATCGACACAAAAGACCTTACGGGACTTGCCGAGAAGGGACAATCAACAACCAAAACCCAAGAGATGGCAGAGACCCCCACAGCTAAAAAGAAAATTGGGAGGAATGACCCATGCTGGTGTAATTCTGGAAAAAAATGGAAAAAGTGTCACTATCCCCAGCTGCCCCCAAGTTAATTGTGGCCTTGACATTGTACATTTGGAATGTATAATTTAATTTAACATGCAGACTGTAAATGCAACTATACTTAGAAATAACCTTTCTGGGGCCGTAGAAGAAATTAACAAGAAAAAAAACTACCTTCTTGTTGCCAAAAGGGGCAAGATAGTATCCGCCCTGGTTAACATTGATTTTTTTGAGGACCTTTTGGCTCTTTCTAATAAGGAATATTTGGCCAGCATTAGAAAAGCTCGGGAAGAATATAAAAAGGGTCAGGTTTTTACTCACCAGGAGGTATTTGGTGAAGTTTAATGGCCTTTCGCATTGTCTATACGAAGACTTCTGTCAGAGATATCAAGAAGCTTGATAGTGTTGCCAAAAGAAAGATTAAGAAAAAGATTGAAATTTTCTCCAAAAACCCCCTTTACTATTCAAAAAGACTAATAAATGCCAAAATGGGTACCTACCGTTTCCGCATAGGAAATTATAGAGTCGTATTTGATATAGACAAAAAAACAATTGTAATTTTGAGAGTAGGGCACAGAAGAGAAGTATATAAATAAGAAATGTCATTACCCCCAGCCACCTTCTTAATTTAAATGATTAAATTTGTTTATTTTGACTTGGGAGGAACTGTAATCAAGGATTTTAGTGCGACAAATAAATGGTCTGAAATGAAGCGATACTTGGGAGTAAAAAGTACTTTTAGTGAGGAATTCGATAGATTGTTTGACCAATACGAACTTAATGGGCTATGTATCAGTCGCGATGTAGATACTTTGATTCCGATTTTTACCGAAAAATTTGATATGAAATTTCCACAAAATTTTTCATTTCTGAGTTACCTAGTTAATAATTTTGAGAAAAATACTTCGATCTGGCCGGTAATTTCCGAGGTGGAAAAAACCTGTGGCATTGGGCTTTTAACCAATATGTATACAAGGATGTTTGCCACAATTAAAAACAAGGGGCTTATGCCTCCCAATAAATGGAAGGTGGTTATCGATTCAACTGCGGTAGGTTTACAGAAGCCGGATAGGAGGATTTTCGCTCTTGCAGAAGCCAAGGCGGGGGCAAAGGCAGAAGAAATTTTATTTATTGACAATACCAAAAATAATATTGATGCAGCCAAAATTTGTGGTTGGCAGACTTTTTTATATGACCCAGTCAACCCCGAAGAATCCAGTCGTAAGTTGTTAGAGTACGTAAGTACCCTAGGGAAGTCTATTTATTCTTAAAACACTTTCTCGAAGAACTTATTTTCCGAAAAGGCCAGTCTGTTTCGGTCAACTACTGCCACAATATCTTTAACGTCCTTGAATAAATTTTTAAGTGCCGCAATCTCCTTATAAGTCTTCCAGACATTTTTCCCTCCCTTAAAGCTTTTTCGTAAAGATCCCTTTGGGTTTTCTGCCCTAAAAATGAAGAAGTATTTGTCTTCCAAAAGTTCTTTCTTTTGCGAGTAATCCATTTTGTGCTCAATTCCCAAAAACTTCATATTTGCAGTAAGACCTGCCTCTTCTTTCAATTCTCTTGCCGCTGTTTCTTTTATCGTTTCTCCCCAGGAAATTTTTCCGGATATAAACCCCCAAAAGCCGTAGAATGGTTGCTTTAATCTTTGCTGAATAAGGTATTGGGTAACACCCCTTTGTTTTTTTAGACAAACTATTAAGACCCCTAGCTTTGCCTGTTTTTCTACAATTTTCTTTTGGGTATCAAAGCGGTTTGCAAATTCCTTCCCCTTAATGGTTAAGCAGTAGCTTCCATTTTTTGTTTTCTCTATAAGCCCCAGATCCGTAAGCTTATTCAAATGGAAGGAAAAATGGTCGCTGGTAAGGTGTGTGCCTTGCAAAAGCTTTGAGAAATTCACCTCCGGCCCAAACAGAAGGTCGACCAAGATCTTTGCTTGGACAGGGTGAATTTTATTCTCTGTTGCCATATTCGGAATTTTATATTAAAAAGTGTCCCTGTCTAGTAAAGCCGACTTTACTTAAAAATAATAAACTTTGCCTTTGAAGAGTGATAAGATTTTGATAGATGAAAGATATTCACAGGGTCAATACTGCCCATATCATCAATTTCGTGGCGCTGTCCACAGCTTCCTTCATAAAGAAAAAATGAAAACCTCAAGACTTTTTAAGCAGCACAAAGGTACGGTAATAGATAAAGGTAAATTTGAACATATTATGGCCTTGGCTCTTGACCCGACGAATCATTCCCGGGGCGTAGTCAGATGCATTGTAAAAAGGGAAGGGGTAGCTGGGATTAAAGGATTCCTTGACAAGAGTGTGCTCTATTCCGCAAAAAGTATTGACGGCCTTGAGGAGTTTAAGCTTGATAAGCTTTTGGAAATCAAGGGTCAAGAAAAGATAATAGGTAGGCTTAAAAAAAGTTATCAAGAGTTCATCGGGCTTGAAGACCCGGATATTTACTGGGAAGAGAACAAAAGACTCTACCATATATATTTTACGATTCCCCTTATTGGGAAAGGGAAGAGCCCTTCTGATATTCACTTAGGCCACGCCCAAGGAAAAAATTTAGAGGCTTTAGAAATGACCAAACCGGTCCTGTCACCTTGGGGAGTTGATACCGGCGGTGCAAAAGAGCTTTCCATGGCCCCGATAAACAAAGACGGGGTAAGGTTAAATCTTGTAGAGTCGAAAGATAGGATTGGAAAAGTAGGGTATTCAACGATTGCAGTTGGTATTTCCGAGGATTACGGTCCCCCTTGGAAATTCGGTGACGTTGTTTTTCATCCTAAGCGAGACGGATATAAATGGTGCGAAGGGCATGCGTCTCCGGGTCCGCTTCTGCCCCGTTCTTTTATCGACATGGGCGAAAACAAGCGAGTGGGAATTCTGAATGCACGATCGGCGACCCAATTTCTAAAAGGCAAAACTCTCTACGGACCCTTTAGAATAGGATTAATGGTATATGATTTTGAAAAAGGCAAAATCGAATGGGTTTCAAAAGAGCCTTTAATAGAAGACAGCAAAGCAGAAAATATTACCTTTGCAAGTCAGTTTGTGCAGACTGGGAAAAAAGAGGGCATTTTGTATGCCCATGTGGATGATTCATTTGTCAGGGCATACACGCTTTATTCCGACGGCATTAGGCAGCTTATAGACTGACATTCGGATCTTCCGCTATGCTAATATTTAGTTAAGATCCTGCCTTATGGGAAGACTGTTTACTTTCATTCTTTTTGCTGCCGGGATTCTGGGGGTAATTTTTTTAATCCAGGCCTATTCTCCGGTTAGTATTTCCTCACTTTTGAGCGGCGGCGCGGGTCAGCCCTTTTCCGAAAGCGCCTGTACAGAGATAGTCACCGTTCCCGATTCCTCAATGGAGCCTTCTTTTAGAGAGGGAGCGGTAGCCCTTTTTAATAAATGCATTGAAGGCAAGACCGACGACTTTAAGCCGGGGACGGTTGTTTTGGTAGAACCACTCTTTAAGCCCAAAAGAATAAGGATTATTAAGAAGAAAGAGGTATTGGCGGGAAAGGTGTCTTACAAGGTTTACGCCAGCAAAACTCCCTCCCAGCTTGAGGATGTTCCCGCTTCGGACCTCAAGGCATTTTACGAGAAAAAATAAATCTTCTTCCTCCTTAAAAGAAAATTGAAAATTGCAGGGAACGGGGTATACTTCAAGACATGCACGATAGACAGCCCGACCCTGGAATGTTAGACCAGGTAAGAATTGAGGCTCTTAAAGGAGCCAGGGCCAGGGGCTTGACCTCTTCTTCAGTTTCGGCCGATAGTTCTCCTTGGGTACGGGCAGGGTTAAGAAGATTGGAAGAAGGAGGTAGCCTAATTGCCAAAGTACTTCATAAGGCCGACGTTGACCAGAATACTCGATTCCCCCGTTAACCCGAGCGTTGTTTATAAAAACAGCTAATGTGGGCTTTAATAAGGTGGGAAATTCTTGCACCAGAGCTTGATTCTTTCAAGAAACACTGGCTAAAAACTTGACTTTGATTGTGAAAAGATATTAAACTGTCCTTTAGTGAAAATTTTAGTTTCAGCTGTTTTGGGGCTTTTACTTCTTTTGGGCAGCCTTCTTCCGTACTCCAGGATTCCCTCGGCCAAGGGGCAGGACGATAATACTTCAACCCAAGAAGCCTCGGCTGACGATTCAGACGACGAAGACGACAACGACAGTTTTCAAGATAGACTTGGGGCTGCCAGAGAGGCAAGAAAAAGGGCTTTTGAGGAGGCTAAACAAAGAAGACAAGAAGCCTCGGAAGAGGCTAAAACAAGAAGGGAAGAGGCCAGAGAAGAGTTTAAACTAAGGCTTAAGGAGATTAAGGACGAAAGAAAGGCCAAAATTGTTGAAAACCTGGACGAAAGATTGGCCAACCGAAACGAGAAATGGATAAGGCATTTTAATAGGGTTTTAACCCGCTTAAGCCAGATTATTGCCAAGATTAAAATCAGGGCCGAGGAGCTTGCCGGGGAAGGCACAGACGTGAGTGAGGTTAATGCCCAGGTCGCCGAGGCCGAAGCGGCAATTGAGGTCGCCCAGGAGGCTGTAAATGCCCAGGCTCTAAAAGTTTACACAATAGAAATAACCGACGAGGATAGCCTGGGAGACGCGGTAAGTGAAGTAATCGGCGAATTCAAAGACGACATCAAGGCAGTCTGGGAAAAGGTGAGGGAGGCAAGGCGCCAGGTGGTTGAGGCCTTTGTTGCCCTTAAGAGGGCAGCTGGGGAACCAGACGAAGACAGGGATGAGCAAGAGGAGACGTCGCCGAGCCCTTTGCCTAGCCCGTCGCCTACAGAAGTTCCGAGCCCTACGCCGATTTAAAAATCATGAGACAAAAAGGATTTTCGCCAATAATAATTATCATTCTTCTTGGGCTTTTGGTCCTGGGGGCGGGAGGGTATTATTTTTTCAAAATGGCAGGCCTTTCAATTCCTGGAATAACCCAGACCGAGACGAGCGAAGAGGTATCGGATGCGACAGACTCGGATACCCTGGAAAAAGAAATTGACGAAACCCAGGTCGATTCCTACGACAGCGACTTTTCAGAGCTTGATTCCTCAGCCTCCCAGTTGTGATATCATCTAGGTAAGATGAATCTGCCGGAGTTTTTTGGTCGCACATTTAACGTGCCTTTGGGAAAATATGTGTTTTCCCCCTCCTACCTTCACGCGGCTGCAATTGTCTTTCTTCTTTTTCTTTTGGTATTAACCTTAGCCCAGGTCAGGCGCCACTTTCTTACCTGGTCTTTAAAAGGAGGGATTTTCGGGATTGCCTTGGGATTTTTCCTGGCCCTTATTCTTGAGGGATTCCTGATAATAGGGGGCAAAACCGTGTTTACCGAGGTCTTGGGGTGGAAAAATGCTCCCAAACCCATCCTTACAGCTTTGGAGGCGGGAAGAAGTAAGCTGGTAGGTGTATTGGGAGTGACCGATGAAATACAAATCTCGGAGGCAGGGGGTCCTGCCCAAAGCAAAGTCATAGAGCTATATCAAACGCTTACCCCAGACCAACAAGATTTGGTGCGCTACCAAATCTGTACCCAGTGACTTTTAGCCGATAAATCGGTATAATTTTACTCTTATATGCAGGAACCAAAGATCACAGCCGAGCAGCTTTTGGCAAAACTTGGCGAGGTTGAAAAGGCCCTTATGCTGGAAGAAAAAAGAAGTGAGTTTGAGCGGCTGAATCAAGAGTCTTCAGACCCCAACCTTTGGCAGGATAGAAACAAAGGCAGTAGCCTGATGCAGCAGATTGGGGATCTTAAAAACGAAATTACCCAGTTTGAATCTTTAAGCAAAGAACTGAAAGCCCTGGCCGCTCTTGAGAAAGAAAACCCGCAAGAAGAGCTTCGCCAGGAGATTAAAAAAGCGGCCATAGAGCTTGAAAAACTTGAGCTTAAGACCTTCTTTTCCGGAGAGTACGACGCAAGAGGCGCCCTGGTTTCAATACACCCGGGCCAAGGCGGAACCGAAGCTATGGACTGGGCGGAGATGCTTCTTAGAATGTACATGCGCTATTTTGAGAAAAAGGGTTTTAAAGCCCAGACCGTCGAATACCAGCGGGGAGAGGAAGCAGGCATAAAAACGGCTACGGTTAAGGTGGAGGGCCGAAATGCGTACGGCCTACTTAAGAACGAATCGGGGACCCATAGACTTGTCAGGCAATCTCCCTTCAATGCCGATAAACTTAGGCAGACCTCCTTTGCCCTGGTGGAGGTTCTGCCCGAATTTAAAGAGGTGGATTCCCTGGATATTGTTATCAAAGATGAAGATTTGGATTGGCAGTTTTTTAGGGCAAGCTCCCAGGGCGGCCAAAACGTCCAGAAGGTATCAAGCGCTGTCAGGCTTCGCCATCTTCCTTCCGGGATTGTGGTTACTGCCCAAGCCGAAAGATTTCAGGAACAAAATAGGAAAATAGCCTTGGGGATTTTGAAGGCCAAGCTCTGGCAAAAAAGCAAGGAAGAGCTTAAAGGGGAAAAGAAGCAGCTTAAGGGAGAATACCATCCAGCCTCGTGGGGTACACAAATTCGCTCCTATGTCCTGCATCCATATAAAATGGTTAAGGACCTAAGGACGGGGGTTGAGTCAGGAAACCCCGAAGCAGTTCTTTCGGGCGAGCTGGACGCCTTTATCGAGGCTGAGCTCAAAGCCCAGGGCAAAGAATAATTTTGTTTCTTGTTAGGGGCTTAAATATTCTGCTATATTAAAACTCATGGACATACCTGGAGTAAATATGTCACAAGCCCAGGGGGCTCCCGCGGGGACGCCTAAGGGCACGGTTCTTAAAAGCTTCCCCAAAGGTCCTTCTAAGGCAACCCTAATGATGGTTGTGGGGGCGGCTGCGGTGGTCTTGGCGGGAGTGACTACGGGCTGGCTAATATCCGGAAGGCCGGGAATTTCGGGCTCGGCCAAAGAAGCGGCTCCGGGGGCTACCACAAGCGCGACCGAGGCGGGAATTGCCGACGAGGCAACATTCAGAGACTCGGCCGAAGGGCTTTTGGTCGAGGGGGGAATCGAAGGGGAAGGCACCCACCATTTGGACCGCGACCTTGGCGAGGAAAAGTACGTTTATTTAACCTCAACGGTAATTGACCTTGAGAGCTTTGTGGGCAAGAAGATTCAGGTTTGGGGAGAGACAATTTCAGCTAGGAAAGCGGGCTGGTTAATGGACGTGGGCAAGGTGAAGGTTATCGACTGAGCTTCTATTTAAGGTGTTTTGTGACCAGATATACTTGACGGTTAAGCTCAATCGCAATTGCAATTGCGGCTACAGGGTTAATTAAAACTACTCCAGAAGCAACTGCACCAGCAATGATAGCTTTTTTAGTATGTTCAACGATTTTTATGGTATCCTCGGGGGTAATTTCGACCACCCTTAATCCAGCTCTTGTCTCGGCCATTTCATGACTCATTGCCTGAGTATAGCATTCGGAGCAATAATCATAAAAATCTCTATTCGTTGTTCTAGCTGATATAATTTGCTAAGCTAAGAAAGCAAAAATTTCTGCCGATGATTAAGGTAGTTTCGGTTACCAAGCATTTTGGTGAGGTGAGCGCTGTTGAGGAGGTTAGCTTTGAAGTGGAAGAAGGGGAGTTTGTCTTTATCATGGGCCCATCTGGTGC
>Ga0214472_10002978_pt1 | contig 18043 bp, 16 predicted proteins | sample RVTome_6_FD_207662 | JGI IMG/M metagenome (GOLD analysis project Ga0214472, IMG submission 207662) | Soil microbial communities from uranium-contaminated site in the Upper Colorado River Basin, Wyoming, United States - RVT140D175 | ecosystem: Environmental > Terrestrial > Soil > Contaminated >...
CCTGGCCGGCCGCGCGGCGGCGGCGCCGGCCGATACGGCTCGGTCGGACGATGGATGAGGATGGCGCCGCGGCGAACGGGAGCGGCAGTGGGCGGCGCGGCCGGCACCGGCGTCGGCGTGCTCGCGACCGGCGCCGGCGCAGCCGGCGGACTCGGCGGCAAAGCGGACGGCGGTGCAGCGGGAGGCGCCGCCTCGAGAGTCACCGGGGCGTGCTCGACGCCGGCGACGGGTCCGCCGGTTGGCGCGGGTCGATCGGGCTGCGTCATGGGCAGCGTGAGGATGCGCGGCTCGACTTTCTGGATGATCGTGCGCGGCCGCGAGGGACGCAGCGGATTGACGGACTGGCGCCGCCCTGTCGCGCCCGCGCTCTCGCCGCCGGTCCCGCGGCTCGGCGGCGGCGCCGGTGCGGGGCCGTCGTCCATGATGACCTCCCGCGGCGAGGCCAGGCGCTTGCCCTGCAAGATGGCCTGCAGCGCTTCGGCTTCGATGCCGGCGTCATCGCCTTCGACACGCACGCCGAGGGAGCGCAGCTTGAAAACCAGATCCTGCTCGGGGATCTGCATCATGCGGGCGAGGTCGTGCACGCGGATCTTCGCCATGCTCAGCCTTGCCCCCGCACCCTACGAACCGTCTCGTTCCGCATGGACTTCAATCCACCGCTCCTTCGGCCGGGCGCTCCGCGCCCGCGGCCTCTCTGTCCTCGGCAGCGTCGGCCTCGGCCTCGGCCACCAGCTGCTCGGCCGCGCGCGCCTGCTGCTCGGACTCCTTGAACGCCTTCGAGAGCGCGGCCAGGAAGTCGTCGTCCTGCAGCGAAGCGACCGCCTCGACCGTCGAGCCTGCCGCCGCCTCGCCCCCCTCCGCCGTCGGCGCCGCCGCCCGGCTGCCCTTTTCGGCCGCCCAGCTGAGGATCGCCTTCGCCGTCTTCGGACCTACCCCCTCGACCGCCTGCAGGGCCTCTGGCGTCGCATCGAGGAGGCCCTGCAGCGTGGCGAAGCCCGCGGCCTGCAAGTCCGCCGCCGTCTTGGCGCCGACTCCCGGCACGGTCGTCAGGTCGATCGGCTCGGTGAGCGACATCGCCGGAGCCGCCGGACCGAGCGCGCTCTGCAGCATGCGCGCGAGGGCGTCGGCCACTTCGTCCTTGACGTCGCTCTCGCTCTTGATGTCGATGCGGCAACCGATCAGCTCGGCCGCCAGGCGCACGTTCTGGCCGCGCTTGCCGATGGCCAGCGAAAGCTGCTCGTCCTCGACGATGACATCGAGATGCGGGGTCTCGCCGGTATGGTGAACCGAGACGCGCGTGATCTTGGCAGGCGCCAGGGAGCTCTGCGCGAAGGTCACCAGATCCTCGGAATACTCGATGATGTCGATCTTCTCGCCGCGCAGCTCGCGGATGATGGCCTGCACGCGCGAGCCCTTCATGCCGACGCATGCACCAACCGGATCGACGTCGCGCTCGCGGCTGTAGACCGCCACCTTGGCGCGCTCGCCGGGCGCCCGCACGGCGGCCTTGATGACGACCGTGCCGTCGTAGATCTCCGGCACCTCCATCTCGAAGAGCTTGACCAGCAGGCGGGGATCGGTGCGCGAGATGACGACCTGGGGGCCCTTCGGCTGCTTGTGGACGTCGACGATCACGGCACGGATGCGCTCGCCCTGGCCCCAGCGCTCGTGGCGGGCCTGTTCGGAGCGCGGCACGATGGCCTCGGTGCGGCCGAGGTCGACGATCACGTCGCCACGCTCGAAGCGCTTGACGGTGCCGTTGACGATCTCGCCGACACGACCGATGTACTCGTTGTACACCTTCTCGCGCTCGGTCTCGCGCACGCGCTGGTAGAGCACCTGCTTGGCAGACTGGGCGGCGATGCGGCCGAGCCCCTCGGTGGAGACCGGCGTCAGGATCTCGTCTCCGACCTGGGCGTCGGGCTTGACCTCGCGCGCCTCTTCGATCGTCCACTCGGCGGTCGGGTCTTCGACCTCCTCGACCACTTTGCGCACGCTCCACGCCTCGAAGCGCCCGGTCTCGGCGTCGAAATGGGCACGCACGGGCTCCTTGATGCGGTGCTGCTTCTTGGCCGCCGACGCCATCGAATCCTCGAGCGCCGCCAGCATGCGCTCGTACTCGATGTCCTTCTCGCGCGCCACCTGGCGCAGCATCTCGGCGAGATTGATCTCGATCGTTTGGGCTTGCGTCATACCTTTCCGTTCCTAAAGTTCGATCTCCAGCTTCGCCGCCTCGATTTCGGCCAGGCGAACGGTGACGTCCTGCTTCGAGTCGAGCTCGGTGAGATCGACTTCGCCGCCGCCGTCCGGCCGGAACGCCGCCAGGCGCCCGATCAGGGTCTCGCGGCGGCCGGTCTCGGGGTTCCGCCTGCGCACCCGCGCCCTCCGACCGACGAAGCGCGCGTAGTCTCCCGGCCGCTGGAGGGGGCGATCGAGACCCGGCGAGCTGACCTCGAGCGTGTAGCGCCCGCGCCCGAAGTCCTCCACGTCGAGCAGTGCCGAGACCTCCTTCGACACCGCCTCGCAATGGTCGAGACGCACGCCACCCTCGCGGTCGAGGACGATGCGAAGCGTGCCCGACCGGAAATCCGCCTGCAGGAGCTCGCAGCCGTGAGACCGGGCGACGCCCTCGAATTCGCTGAGCAACTCCGGCGTCAGACCCCGAACCGACATGCCCCCTCGAACCCCCTGAGAACGAAAAAGGCGGGCTGATCGGCCCACCTCGTCGCTCGTCAGGCAGACTGGCCCCAGAAGTATCGGCCAACGCGGTGGGAAAATCAAGTCTCGTCGAGGGTTGGGGGGGCCGGCCACGCGCCGTCTACACTCCTCGTAGGCGTCGGCACAGCGCTTGCTCTCCAAAACCTCCGAGGCGTGGAGAGCGTATCCACAACGTCCACAGGAGAACTGCCAGTCCATGCATTCCGCAACCCGCCGTTTGGCCACCTTTTCGATGCTCGCCGGAGCGGTCGTCTTCGGCATGGTCCTCGCCGGCGCCCTGGATCTCGGTCCCGCCGGGCTCGCTGCTCCCGCACCTGCCGGCAGTACGGCGGAAGCCGCACCGGCCGGTCCGTCGATCGCAGCGCCGCTGCCCACCTTTGCCGATCTCGCGGAGCGAGTCCTGCCTGCCGTCGTCTCGATCGACGCGCAGACCATCGGGCGCGGCCACCCGCCGATCGGTCGCGGGCAGCCCGATCCGTTCGAGTTCTTCTTCGGTCCGCGCCGGCGCGGCGAGGGCGACGCCGAGCGCGAGTTCCGCTCCGACGCCGGCGGCAGCGGCTTCGTCGTCTCGGCCGACGGCTTGGTGGTGACCAACAACCACGTCGTCGAAGGCGCGACCAAAATCCGCGTGCGGTTGGCGGGACGCGACTACGACGCCGAGCTCAAGGGCACGGACACGGCCACCGACCTCGCCCTGCTCAAGATCGATGCCGGCAGGCAGCTGGTCGCCCTGCCCCTCGGTGACAGCGAGGCGCTGCGCGTCGGCGAGCACGTGATGGCAATCGGCAATCCCCTCGCCCTCGGCTCGACGGTCACCGTCGGCGTGGTCAGCGCCAAGGGCCGCTCGATCGGCTTGTCGCGCGACACCTCGTTCGAGAACTTCATCCAAACCGACGCCGCGATCAATCGCGGCAATTCCGGCGGACCGCTGGTCAATCTGCGCGGTGAGGTGATCGGCATCGCGACGGCGATGAACTGGGGTGCCGAGAACATCGGCTTCGCCGTCCCCGTCGACACGCTGAAGGCGGTTCTGCCGCAGCTGCGCGACACGGGCCAGGTCTCGCGCGGCTATCTCGGCATCAACATCGCGAACCTCAACTGGGAGCGCGCCCAGGCCTTCGGGTTGAGCGAACCCGAGGGCGCGCTGGTCACTACCGTGGTGGACGGTGCGCCGGCCGCCCTCGCCGGCGTGCGACACGGCGACATCGTGCTCAAGGTCGACAGCCGCAAGATCCGCGAGACGCGCGATCTGATCGACTACGTCTCTTCCCGCCGGCCGGGCAGCAAGGTCGAGCTCGAGTTGCTGCGCGAGGGCAAGAAGTTGACGGTGGACGTCGAGTTGAGCGAGCGGGAGAGCCTCGCCGACGCCGCGCCCGAGGACGACGGAGAGGACGCCAGCGGCATCGCGTGGCTCGGTCTCGACTACCAGGATCTGACACCGGTGCTGCGAGAGAACCTGGGAGCGCCCGCCGACGTCGAGGGCATCGTCGTGCGCGACATCGCCGCGACGAGCCCGCTCTACGACGAAGGCCTGACCGGTGGCGACGTGATCAGCGAAGTCAACGGCCGGGCGATCGCGGGCGCCGCCGACTTCGAGCGCGAGGTGGGCGCCGCGGCCTCCGGCTCCTTCCTGCGCCTCTACGTCCGGCGCTTCGACCCGCGGCGGGGCAGCGACGGCCTCGGTTTCTTCGCCGTCGTGCGCGTGCCCTGAGGCGACCGCCAACGTCGGTGACGGGGCCGATCCGGAGCGCTCCGGATCGGCCCTTATCACGCCCGCGCGGTTGGTAGACTCGCCGGCCATGGCCGCCGCCCAACGCGCTTCCGTGCTGGTGGTCGACGACGAGAGCTCGATCCGCGAGAGCCTGCGCATGACGCTCGAGTTCGAGGGCTACCGCGTCGAGGAGGCCGCCTCGGGCATCGAAGCGCTGCAGATCGCCCGCGACCGGACGCCCGACGCCGTGCTGCTCGACCTGCGCATGCCGGAGATGGACGGTCTCGAGACGCTGCGCCAGCTGCGCGAGCGCGGCTACGAGATGCCGGTGCTGGTGATCAGCGGCCACGCCGACGTGCCCACGGCGGTGGAGGCGACCCGGCGCGGCGCGTTCGATTTCTTCGAGAAACCGCTCGAGCGCGACCGTGTCCTGCTCTCGCTGCGCAATGCCGTCGAGGCGTGGCGGCTGCGCAAGGAGGTCGCCGTGCAGCCCCGCGCCGAGGGCGCCGCGAACGCCCTGGTGGGCACATCGTCGGCGCTGCGCAAGCTGCGCGAAAAGATCGAGCGCGCGGCGCCGACGCCCGCCACCGTCCTCGTCACCGGCGAGAGCGGCACGGGCAAGGAGCTGGTGGCGCGCGCGCTGCACGAGCTCTCGCCGCGCCGCGACCAGCCCTTTGTGCGCGTCAACTGCGCGGCGATCCCGGAGGAGCTCATCGAATCGGAGCTCTTCGGGCACGAAAAGGGGAGCTTCACCGGCGCCGTGCGCAAGCAGATCGGCAAGTTCGTGGCCGCCGACGGCGGCACCATCTTCCTCGACGAGGTCGGCGATCTGTCGGCGCGCGCGCAGGCCAAGGTGCTGCGGGTGCTGGAGAGCGGCGACGTCGAACCGGTGGGCGCCGAGCGCGGAGCACGAGTCGACGTGCGCGTCGTGGCCGCCACCAACCGCAGCCTGGAAGATGCGATCCGCGCCGGCTCGTTCCGCGAGGATCTCTTCTACCGCCTCAACGTGGTGCCCATTCGCACGCCGCCGCTGCGCGAGCACCTGGAGGACCTGGAGATCCTGGTCGAGCACTTCGCCCGCAGCTTCGCCGAGAGCGCCAACTACAAGCGCAAGACCCTGGCGCCGGCCGCGCTCGAGCTGCTCGCCAAGCAGCCGTGGAAGGGCAACGTGCGCGAGCTGCGCAACGTCGTCGAGCGCCTGCTCATCCTGGCGCCGGGCGACGTCGTCGAGGAACGCGACGTCGCCGCCGTCGTCGGCGGCGCCGGCCCCGAGCTGGCGCAGGCGTTTTACGGCCTGCGCACGCTGCGCGAGTTCCGCGAGCAGGCGGAGAAGCTCTTCCTGCTCCAGAAGCTCGACGAGAACGGCTGGAACGTCACCCGCACCGCCGAGGCGATCGACACGCCGCGCAGCAACCTCTACAAGAAGCTCGACCAGTACGGCATCCGCCGCGAGGAGGCCGCGGATGCCGGGTGACGCTCTGGTGCGCGAGCTCGAAGCGTGCGGTGCGCTCCAGCGCGGCCACTTCCTGCTCTCCTCGGGCCTGCACTCGCCGGCCTACGTGCAGTGCGCGCTCTACCTCGAGCTGCCGGAGCGGGCGCGCCGAGCGGGGGCGGCGATCGCCGAGCGGCTGAGAGCGCTCGGCGTCGAGGTCGATTCTGTGCTCTCTCCGGCTCTCGGCGGCGTGGTCATCGGCCACGAGGTCGCCGCCGCGCTGGGCGTACCGTTCCGCTTCGTCGAGAGGGAGGGCCAATCGATGGCGCTGCGCCGTGGCTTCGCGTTGCGGCCGGGCGAGCGGGTGGTCGTCGTCGAGGACGTGGTGACCACCGGCAAGTCGACGCGCGAGACGGCGGCGTTGGCCACGGCGCAGGGTGCGGAAGTCGCCGCCATCGGCTCGATCATCGACCGCAGCGGCGGCCGCCACGGTTTCCGGGTGCCCTTCGCGTCGCTCCTGCCGCTCGATCTCCCGACCTGGTCCGCCGCGGAGTGCCCCCTCTGCGCCGGAGGTTCCGTCGCCGTCAAGCCGGGCAGCCGTCCGTCCAACTCGAATTGAAATCGCGGCTGCGGCCGCGCCCGGAACTCAACCGGAGAGGATCGATTTCCGCCCCAGCGCCTTGCGATTGAGGTGGTCGATGGCGGACTTGAGCGCCGACAATCGGCCGGATCCCGCGGCGTCGGCGGCGTCGACGGCGACGGTCCAAGTGTTTTCCGCGCCGTCGAGAACGTCGATCTGCCAGGCGCTGCGGTCGGCGCTCCACGTGCCGGTGGAGTTCGGCGCGATGCCCCAGCCCGAGGGCAGGTAGGAGTGGATCTCGACCTCGGTGTAGGCAAGCGGGCGGGCGTCGGCGGTCATGGCGCGCAGATTCTCTCTCGCGCGTCGGGCCGCTGCCAAGCGCCGCCGGCACTCCTCCCGCCGCGCGCGGGCTGCTACCATGCGTCTCGCCCGCCGTCCGGCGGGCTCCGTACCGGATCACCGAAGAGGACGAGGCATGGAGATCGAGCTGAGCGAAGAGCAGGAGCTGCTGCGCGAGACCGTTCGGCGATTCGCGCGCGAGGTGGTGGCGCCTCGAGCCAAGCAGATCGACGCCTCGGGCGAATTCCCGCTCGCCACTTTCCGTCAAGCCGCGGAGCTCGGCCTGGCGGGCGTCTGCGTGCCCGAGGAGCTGGGCGGCGCGGGCATGGAGATGATCGCCTACTGCGTGGCGATCGAGGAGATCTCGAAGGTCTGCGCCTCGACCGGCGTCATCCTCTCGGTCAACAACTCGCTGGTCTGCGACCCGCTGCTGCGCTTCGCGAACGACGAGCAGAAACGCCAGTTCCTGGCGCCGCTCGCCGCCGGCGCCAAACTCGGCTGCTTCGCTCTCACCGAGCCCGAGGCGGGCAGCGACGCCGCAGCCCTGCGCAGCCGCGCCCGGCGCGACGGCGACCGCTACGTGCTCGACGGCGACAAGGTTTTCATCACCAACGGTACGCACGCCGACGTCGCACTCGTCTTCGCCAGCACGGATCCGGAGAAGAAGCATCGCGGCATCAGCTGCTTCGTCGTGCCTTGCGACACGCCCGGCTTCCGGCGCGGCGAGCACGAATACAAGCTCGGCGTCCAGGCCTCCGGGACGACGCAGCTCTTCTTCGACGCCATGAGTGTGCCCGCCGCCTGGCGCCTGGGGGAAGAGGGCGCGGGCTTCAAGATCGCCATGTCGACTCTCGACGGCGGCCGCATCGGCATCGCCGCGCAGGCCGTCGGTATCGCGCAAGGGGCGTTCGAAGCGGCGCTCGCCTACGCTCAGGAGCGCCAGCAGTTTGGCCAGCCGATCTCGAAATTCCAGGCCATCCAGTTCTACCTCGCCGACATGGCGATGGAGCTCGACGCCGCGCGCCTGCTCGTCTACAAGGCAGCGTGGGCGAAGGAGACGCAGAAGCGCTACAGCCTCGAGGCGGCGCAGGCCAAGCTCTTCGCCTCGGAGATGGCGCAGCGGGTGACCAACAAGGCGCTGCAGATCCACGGCGGCTACGGCTACACCCGCGAGTACGACGTCGAGCGGTTCTTCCGCGACGCTCGCATCACGGAGATCTACGAGGGCACGAGCGAGATCCAGAAGCTCGTCATCGCCGACTGGATCCTCAAGGCCGGCTGACGCGCCCCTCCATGGCGATCGATTTCTCGCTCAGCGACGAGCAGGAGCTCCTGCGCCAGGAGGTCCGCCGCTTCGCGGAGGAGCGCATCCGGCCGGGCCTGCGCGAGCGCGATCGTGCGCACGAGTTCCCCGCCGGGCTGGTCGCCGAGATGGGCGAGCTCGGCCTGCTCGGCATGCTGGTGCCGGAGGAGCTCGGCGGCACCGGTCACGACCCGTTGAGTTATTGCGTCGCGGTGGAGGAGGTCTCCCGCGTCTGCCCCTCGCTCGGTGTGACGATGAGCGTCACCAACTCGGTCTGCTGCTGGCCGATCGTCCGCTACGGTAGCGCCGAGCTCCAGCGCCGGGTGCTGCCGGAGCTGGCGGCGGGGCGGGCGATCGGCGGCTTCTGCCTGACCGAGCCGAGCTCGGGCAGCGACGCCGGCGCGATGCGGTCGGTCGCCCGGCGCGAGGGCAGCGACTGGGTGCTCGACGGCGAGAAGGCGTGGATCACCAACGCCGGGCCGGGCCGCTACTTCGTCGCCCTCGCCAAGACCGACCTCGCCGCCGGCAAGCGCGGCATCTCGGCGTTCGTCGTGCCGGCGGACGCGCCGGGCTTCCGCGTCGGAACCGGCGAGGAGAAGCTCGGGCTGCGGGCCTCGAACACGGCCGCGGTCTACTTCGACGGCTGCCGGATCCCGGCGGCGAATCTTCTCGGCGAGGAGGGCCAGGGCTTCAAGATCGCGCTCGCCACCCTCGATCACTCGCGCCTGGGGATCGCCGCGCAGTCGGTGGGCATTCACCAGCGGGCGCTCGAGCTGGCGACCGACTACGCCAGGGAGCGCATCCAGTTCGGCGTGCCGATCGCCGAGCACCAGGCGGTGCGCTTCATGCTCGCCCGGATGGCGACCGAGCTCGCCGCCGCGCGGGCGCTCACCTACGCGGCGGCGCTCGCCGAGCATCGCAGCGACGCCGGACGGCTCGCCGCCGAGGCCAAGGCGTACGCCTCGGAGGCGGCCAACCGCGCCTGCCGGGACGCGCTGCAGATCCACGGTGGCAACGGCTTCTGCGAGGAGTACGAGATTGCCCGGCTCTACCGCGACGTGCGCGTAACGACGATCTACGAAGGCACGAGCGAGATGCAGCGGCTGGTCATCGCCAGGCAGCTTCTCGCCCGCTGAGCCCGTGCGCCGCGGGCGGCGGCGGGCTGTGGCCGCCACCGCCGCAAGGGCAGCCCCGCCGACCGTATACTCGCCACGACAGGGCGTCCGCCGCCGGGGGGAGACTGACATGGCCGTGAGAGAAGCCCCAGCCAAGACATCCGCCGAAGCCGCGCCGGCGCACCGGGCGTCGACCCTGCGCGAAGAGGTCGAGCGCCGCGCGCGCGCGGCACGCGAGGCCTGGGAGAAGGCGCGCGCCCGCTCCGAAGCGTCGGCGCCGCCGTGGAAGCGCGACTGGACCACGGTCTCCGGCATGGAGGTGCCGCAGCTGGTGACGCCGGAGCAGGTTGCCGATCTCGATCCGGTGCGCGACATCGGCGCACCCGGCGAGTTCCCCTATCTGCGCGGCATCCATCCCAGCGGCTACCGCGGCAAGCTGTGGACGATGCGGCAGTTCGCCGGCTTCGGCTCGGCGCGCGACACCAACGAGCGCTTCAAGTACCTGCTCTCGCAGGGCCAGACCGGTCTCTCGGTCGCCTTCGACCTGCCGACGCTCTACGGCTACGACTCCGACCACGCGATGTCCGAGGGCGAGGTCGGCAAGTGCGGGGTGGCGATCGATTCGTTGGCCGACATGGAGGCGCTCTTCGCCGGCATCCCACTCGGCGAGGTGACGACATCGATGACCATCAACTCGACGGCGCCGATCCTCTTCGCCATGTACCTGGCGGTGGCGGAGAGCCAGGGCGTCGACGTCGAGCGCCAGGTCTCGGGGACGCTGCAGAACGACATCCTCAAGGAGTACATCGCGCAGAAGGAGTACATCTACCCGCCGCGGCCGTCGATGCGCCTGATCACCGATCAGTTCGCCTTCGCCGCCGACCGGGTGCCGCGCTGGAACACGATTTCGATCTCCGGCTACCACATCCGCGAGGCGGGCTCGACGGCGCTCCAGGAGCTCGCCTTCACCCTGCGCGACGGCATGGAGTACGTCGAATACGGCGTGCGCGCGGGCCTCGACATCGACGCCTTCGCGCCGCGGCTCTCGTTCTTCTTCAACAGCCACAACGACTTCTTCGAGGAGATCGCCAAGTTTCGCGCCGCGCGCAAGATCTGGGCGACGGTGATGCGCGAGCGCTACGGCGCCAAGAACCCGCGCAGCTGGATGTGCCGCTTCCACACCCAGACCGCGGGCTGCTCGCTCACCGCCCAGCAGCCGGTCATCAACGTCGTGCGCACGGCGATCCAGGCCCTGGCGGCGGTGCTCGGCGGCACGCAGTCTCTGCACACCAACTCGCTCGACGAGACGCTGGCGCTGCCCACCGAGGAGAACGCGCGCATCGCGCTCCGGACACAGCAGATCCTCGCCCACGAATCGGGCGTCATCAACACCGTCGATCCGCTCGGCGGCAGCTGGTTCGTCGAGGAGATGACCCGCCGGATGGTCAGCGGCACGTTCGATTACTTCCGGCGCATCGACGAGATGGGCGGCATGGTCGAGGCGATCGAGGCCGGCTTCCCGCAGCGCGAGGTCATGGACGCCGCCTTTGCCTACCAGCAGGCGGTGGAGAAGGGAGACAAGAAGATCGTCGGCGTCAACGCCTTCGCCGTCGAGGACGAGAAGCCGACGGAGATCCTCTACATCGACGACGCGGTCGGCCGGCGGCAGGTGGAGGACCTGGCGGCGACGCGGGCGCGGCGGGACGCCGGAGCGGTCGAGCGCACGCTCGACGCGCTCAAGCGCGGCGCCACGGGTGAGGACAACACCATGCCTCTCATTCTCGACTGCGTGAAGGCCTATTGCACGGTGGGCGAGATCTCGGACGCCCTGCGCGACGTCTTCGGCACCTGGGAAGAGCCCGCGGTCTTCTGAGGCCGCCGATGCCCGAGCTCAAGCAGTCCATTCGCGCGTTGCTCGCTTACACGATCTGGGCCGACCGGCAGGTGCTGGAGGCGCTGGCCGCGGTGCAGCCGGAGCACCTGACTCGCGACACGGGCACGAGCTTCGGCTCGATCCTCGGCACCATGGCGCACATCCTGGGCGCCGAGCAGGTCTGGCTGGCGCGCCTCGTCGGCGCCCCGCTCGATCATCTTCCCAGCGAGCAGGACTACGCCGACCTGCCGACGCTGGCGGCCGGCTTCTTCGACTACTGGCCGCAGCTCGAGGTCTTCCTGGCGTCGCTCGCCGACGAGCAGGTGCGTGCCGAGCTCACCTGGACCAACTACCGCGGCGAGACGCACAGCGCGCCAATGCACGTCGTCTTGCTCCACTTCGCGAATCATTCGACCTACCACCGCGGCCAGGTCGTGGCGCTCATGCGGCAGCTCGGCTACGCGCCGCCGTCGACGGACTTGATCTACTGGAAGGGAAGCGCCTGAGACGAGCCGGCGGGAGCGGGCTCGCCGCGCGCGCGCCGTGGGCCCGCGACGGCGGCGGTGCGACGACGCCAGCCGCAGTTCCGGGCTAGAATGCGCCGGTGAGCTCCACGGCTCCCAGGATCCTGCTCGCCAAGCCCGGCCTCGACGGGCACGACCGCGGCGCCAAGGTGGTCGCCCGTGCGCTGCGCGACGCCGGCTTCGAAGTGATCTACACCGGGCTGCGCCAGACGCCCGAGCAGATCGCGTCGGCAGCCGTGCAGGAGGATGTCGACGCCGTCGGCCTGTCGATCCTGTCGGGGGCGCACAACCGCCTGCTGCCGGAGGTGATGCGCCTGCTGCGCGAGGCCGGGGCGGGGGACGTGCTGGTGTTCGCCGGCGGCATCATTCCGGAGCGCGACATCGGTGCGCTGCGCGCGGCCGGCATCGACGAGATCTTCTTGCCGGGCACCACGACCGGCACAATCGTGGATTACCTCAATCGCCGCCTGAGCGCGGCGTAGCCGCGACGGAGGAGAGATGGCGCGGACGATCCTGCTCGCCGACGACAGCGTGACGATCCAGAAGGTCGTCGAGCTCACCTTCCTCGACGAGGATTTCCGCGTCGTCGCCTTCGGCAACGGCAGCGACGCCGTCGCCGCGCTCGACGAGGTGCGGCCCGACGTCGTCCTCGCCGACGTGCACATGCCGGGAGCCGACGGCTACGAGGTCTGCGCCGCGGCGCGCGCGGCGTCGCCCGCGGTGCCGGTCCTGCTGCTCGTCGGCACTTTCGAGATCTTCGACGCGCAGCGGGCGGCAGAGGTCGGCGCGGCGGGACACCTGAAGAAGCCGTTCGACTCGCAGGAGCTGCTCCGCCAGGTGCAGGCGCTGGCCGACGCGGCGGGCTCGACCCCGGCCGCGAGCGGGGAGACGCCGCCGGCGATCGAATCCGCGCTCGGCGCGGAGTCGGCGGCGCGGCAGGCCGACCCGGGCGCTTCGTGGTCCTTCGAGCCGGTGGACGAGGCGCCGCCGGTGGCGGAGGGCGAGGTCGCTGCGGACACCTGGGCCGGCGTGCAGCCGGAGGAGCTCGGGGCGGCGGGTGGCGCGGCGAGTGGCGAGCCCAGCGACGCGCCGGCGTGGAGCGCCGGAGCCGCGGAGCCCGGGGCCGGTGCGGCGGTCGCGGCGACGGCCGCGGCCGAGGCGCCAGCGTTGCTCCGCGAGCTCAGCGAGGCCGATGTCGATCGCATCGCTCGTCGGGTCGTCGAGCTGATCGGCGACAAGGCGGTGCGCGACGTCGCGTGGGAGGTCGTCCCCGACCTCGCCGAGCTGATGCTCAAGGCGCGCATCGAAGAGCTCGAGGCGTCGGTAGAGTAGCGCCCGCCCCGAATCGTCCGCCGGCCGCACGGTCCGCGGGCGGCCGGGGCGGTGACGAGGGAGAGACGGGTGGAGACGCGGTTCGATCCCCAGAGTTTCGAGCCCAAGTGGCAACGCGAGTGGGCCGTACGCGGCTGGTTTACCGCCGACGCCGCCGCCGGCCGCCCGCCCTTCTGCATCATGATCCCGCCGCCCAACGTCACGGGCAGGCTGCACTTGGGTCACGCGCTGCAGTCCACCCTGCAGGACGTGCTCACCCGCTGGCGGCGAATGCGCGGCGACAACGCGCTCTGGCTGCCGGGTACCGATCACGCCGGCATCGCCACCCAGCTGATGGTGGAGCGCGAGCTCGAGCACGAAGGGACGAGCCGGGTTGAGCTCGGGCGCGAGCGCTTCCTGGCGCGCATGTGGGAGTGGAAGGAACGCCACCACGACAACATCCGCCGCCAGCTCGAAACGCTCGGCGCGTCGTGCGACTTCAGCCGCGAGCGCTTTACGCTCGACGAGGGGCTCTCCCGAGCGGTGCGAGAAGCGTTCGTGCGCCTGCACTCCGCAGGCAAGATCTACCGCGGCGAGTACATCGTCAACTGGTCGATCGGCCTCGACACCGCGATCTCCGACCTCGAAGTCGAGATGCGCACGGTCGAGGACAGCCTGTGGCGAATCGCCTATCCGATCGCGGGCTCGGACGAACGGATCGTGGTGGCGACGACGCGTCCGGAGACGATGCTCGGCGACACGGCGATCGCGCTCCATCCGGACGACGAGCGCTACCGCCACCTCCTCGGGCGCCGCGCGGTGGTGCCGGTGGCGGGTCGGGCGATCCCGTTCGTGGCCGACGGCGCGGTCGATCCCGCGTTCGGCTCCGGCCTCGTCAAGGTGACGCCGGCCCACGATCCGGCGGATTTCGAGATGGGGCGGCGGCACGCCCTGGCTTCGGTGCAGGTCATCGACCGACACGGCCGCATGACGGCGGATGCCGGCGGCGAATTCCAGGGTCTCGACGTCGAGACCGCCCGCGCGAGACTCCTCGAGCGGCTACGCGCCGAGGGCTACCTCGTTGGAGAGGAGAGATATCTCCACAACGTCGGCTTCTGCCAGCGCAGCGGCACGCGCGTCGAGCCGCTCGTCTCGACCCAGTGGTTCTGCGACGTCGCCGAGATGGCGGCGCTCGGTCTCGAAGCGTGGCGCCGCGGCGAGCTCGAGCTGGTGCCGGAGTTCTGGGGCAAGACCTGGGAGCACTGGCTCTCGACGATCCGTCCCTGGTGCATTTCGCGGCAGCTCTGGTGGGGGCATCAGATCCCGGCCTTCTACGACGAGGCGGGCGGCTGCCACGTGGCGCGCTCCCGCGAGGAGGCGATCGCCCAGGCGGGCACCGACCAGCTCACCCAGGATCCGGACGTCCTGGACACTTGGTTCTCGTCCGCTCTGTGGCCGTTCTCGACCCTCGGCTGGCCGGAAGAGAGCGCGGATCTCGCCACCTTCTACCCGACCTCGGTCCTGGTCACCGGTCACGACATCCTCTTCTTCTGGGTCGCGCGCATGGTGATGATGGGTCTCCACTTCACCGGCGAGCTGCCGTTCTCGCGAGTGCACCTGACCGGCCTCGTGCGCGACGCCGAGGGGCGGAAGATGTCGAAGACGAAGGGCAACGTGCTCGATCCGGAGGTGCTCGTTGCTGAGCACGGCGCCGACGCGGTGCGCTTTACTCTGGCGCAGCTCGACGCCCCCGGCCGCGACATCCCGCTCGACGCCTCGCGCATGGCCGGCTACCGCGCCTTCGGCAACAAGATCTGGAACGCCACGCGCTTCGTGCTGACCAAGGCGCCGGAGGGGCGGGTCCGCGTCGATCTCGATCCCGAGCGACTCGAGCTTCCGGAGCGCTGGATCCTCTCGCGCGTCGATGCGACTGCGGGGAGCGTGAATCGGCACCTCGGCGATTTCCGCTTCGACCTCGCTTGCCACGAGCTCTACCAGTTCTTCTGGAGCGACTTCTGCGACTGGTACATCGAGATGGCGAAGCCGGGACTCGAGCCGGCGACCGCGCGCCCGCGCGTCGCCGACGTGCTGGTGACTGTGCTCGAACGCGCCCTGCGCCTCCTGCATCCCGTGATGCCGCACATCACGGAGGAGCTGTGGCAGCGCCTCGCGGGGCACGATTCCATCCAGCCGCACACCATCTGTCTGGCACCGTATCCGGAGGCCGACGACGCTTGGTCGCTTTCGCCGGCGGACCAGGACTCGATGCAGCAGACCCGGGAGTTCGTGACAGTGGTTCGCAACGATCGGGCGGAGAGAGTGGCGACTTCGCCGACCGGAACCAGGAGCTACCGAGAAGCGCAGGCTTCCATTGAAGGGAAAGACGAGACCTCTCGCGTCTTCGCCGAATGGCTCGCCGGACGGAGTGTCTTTCCCCTTCTAAGAAGCCTTTCCGGTCTTTCGGAGGTCGAAGTTGTCGAGGAGCTCCCTCCACTCGGCACGAAACATCGGCGCTGGGGAGTCGATTTCTCGATCTTCTTCCCGGCCCAGGGGGAGACGGCGCTCGACCCCGCGAAGATCGAGAGAGAGCTCGGGGAGGTCGACGGAAACTTGGCGCGGGTACAGAACCGGCTGGCGAGCCGGGGCTTCGCGGAAAAGGCTCCGGCGCAGGTGGTCGCGGGCGCCCGGCGGCAGCTGGCGGAGCTAGCGGCGCGGCGCGCGGCGCTCGTCGCCGAGCTCGAGAGGCTCGTCAGGTGAGCGCCCCGGGCTCGGCCCCGACGGTCGAGAGCATCGCCGCGGCGTGGCCGCGTGAGCTGACGGGGCTGGCGCTCATCGCGGTGAACGAGGTCGATTCGACGCAGCGGTTGGCGCGCTCGCTGCTCGAGCGGCATCTCGCGGAAGACGAGACGTTGCCGTCGTGCTGCGTGCTGGCTCTGGCGCAGACGCGGGGCCGGGGTCGTCGCGGACGGCCGTGGGTGAGCGTGCCGGGTCTGGGCGTCTGGGCGACGGTGGTGGCGAGCGTCGACTCGGCGGAGCTCGGCTCGCTGCCGCTGCGCTCGGCGGCGGCGCTCGCCGCGGCGCTCGCGGACACCGTTCCGGTGCGGGTCAAGTGGCCGAACGATCTCGTCGTCGACGGGCGCAAGCTCGGCGGCCTGCTGATCGAGACGATCCTGCGCGAGCCGCCGCGCGGCTGGGCGATGGTCGGCTTCGGCGTCAACGCCGAGCACGGCGAGGACGAGCTGCCGACGCCGCAGGCGACCTCGCTGCGCGCGCTCGGCGTCGCGCCCGACCGCCGCCGGCTGGAGCGGCTGGCGCCGGGGCTGGCGGGAGCGATCTGGCGCGAGCTCCAGGGCGAGAGCGTCGACTGGCTCGACGACTACCGCGCGCGGTCGGCTCACCGCCCCGGAGACCGGATCGAGTGCGACCTCGAGGGAGAGCGCATTGCCGGCGAGCTCGTCGATTTCGACGACCACGGCGCATTGCGACTGCGCACGGCGGGCGGCGAGCGCGCTGTCGGGGCGGGAGACGTGTTCGCATGGTGAAGAGCGAAGAGCGCGACGAGCGGGAAGAGATGCTGCTCGCCGTCGATGTCGGCAACACCAACATGGTCGTCGGCGTGTGGCGTGGCGAGACGCTCGTCGAGAGCTTCCGCCTGAAAACCGATGGCGAGCGCACCAGCGACGAGTACGGAGCGCTGCTGCTGACGCTCCTCGCGCGCCAGGGGATCGATGCGCGAAAGATCGGCAGCGTGGTCATCTCGTCGGTGGTGCCGCCGCTGCAGGCGACGCTGGTGCGGCTCGCGCGCGACTATTTCGGGCGCAAGCCGCTCTTCGTCGGGCCCGGAATCCGGACGGGCATGCCGATCCGTTACGACAACCCAGCGGAGGTCGGCGCCGACCGCATCGTCAACTCGCTCGCCGCGCGCGAGCTCTACGGCGCGCCCGTCGTCGTCGTCGACTTCGGCACCGCGACGACCTTCGACATCGTCAGCGCCGAGGGCGAGTACGTGGGCGGCATCATCGCGCCCGGCATCCTGATTTCGGCCGAGGCCCTCTTCGCGCACGCCTCGCGCCTCTACCGGGTCGACGTGCAGCCGCCCGATCGGTTGGTCGGGCGCAACACCGCCACCGCGATGCAGGCGGGCATCTACTTCGGCTACGTCGGGCTCGTCGACGGCATCCTCGAGCGCCTGCTGGCCGAGATGCCCGGGCTCGAGCAGATCGTCGCCACCGGCGGCCAGGCGGAGCTCATCGCGGCGGGCTCGAAGCACATCCGGCGCGTCGAGCCGCTGCTGACGCTGATCGGGCTGCGGCGGGTGCATGAGCTCAACCGGCGCTGAGCCCGGCGACGCCGCCGACCAGGCATACTTCCTCGCCATCGAACGCGCCTTTCTCGCCCTGCGCGGGCGCGCGACGCTGCTGGCCGCCGAAGACTGGCAGACCGCCCGCGAATGGCGGCGCAGCGGCATTCCAGTGGAGTTCGTCGTCGCGGTCATGGAGTCGCTCGTCGAGCGGCAGCGGGAGCGCAAGTCGAAGCGCGGTGTCTCGAGCCTGCGCTACTTCCGCGCCGCCGTCGCCGCTGCGTGGGACGAACAGCTGGCTCACCGGGCGGGAGGCGGCGCGCCGCCGGCCGATCCGGGGCCGCCGGCGGCGACGCGGCTCGAACGGCTGGCGGCGGCGGTCCCGCCGGAGCTGCCGGGCGCTGCGGCACTGCGCCAGGCCATCGCGAGCCTGAGCGGTCCGCTCGACGTCGTCGAAACCGAGCTGGACGAGCTCGAGCGGCGGTTCCTCGCCGATTACGCCGCCGGTCTCCCCGCCGCGGAGCGCGCCGCGATCGATCGACGGGTCGAGCGCGCGCTCGCCTCGGCGGCGGCCGACCTGCCGGAGGCGACGCGGTCCCAGGTGCGCACCAGTCTCGAGCGGCAGAACCTGCGCCGGGCGACGGGCCTGCCGGTGCTCTCGCTCTTTTCGCCGGCGGCGATCCGCGGTCCCGAGCCGAACGGAAGTTGACGCGACCCACCTCCGTCTTGGAGAGGCGTGCGACGCTCTCCGGCGGCGCTCCCCGCCGCCCTGCTCGTGGCGCTCTGCGCTTGGACGCCGAGCCTCGCGCCGATCCCCGCCTGGGCACCGCTCGGCCT
>Ga0214472_10002979_pt1 | contig 18040 bp, 16 predicted proteins | sample RVTome_6_FD_207662 | JGI IMG/M metagenome (GOLD analysis project Ga0214472, IMG submission 207662) | Soil microbial communities from uranium-contaminated site in the Upper Colorado River Basin, Wyoming, United States - RVT140D175 | ecosystem: Environmental > Terrestrial > Soil > Contaminated >...
GCCTCCAGGAAGCCGTGGTCAAGATAGGGCCTGAGCTTCTCCATCCTGGTCAGCGCGTAGCGCATCGCCTTCGCGAGTTCGGATTTGCCCGAGATCTTCGGCAGCTGGGCGTGCAGCCAGGCTTCCAGATCGTCGAGGATCGGCCGGGCATGGACCTGGCGGAGCCGGAGCCGCGCATCGGGCGGTCGGCCACGGGCCTCTTTCTCGACTCCGTAAAGTCCGGCGATGCGTTTGATCGCCTCCCCGGCGATAACCGAGCCCTCGGACTGGAAGATATCCGTGAACTTGCGCCGAATGTGCGCCAGGCACGCTACCTCGGAGATGCCGCCGGATCGATAGAGTTCATTGAAGCCGGAATAGCCATCGGCATGCATCCAGCCTTTGTAGGCGGCAAGGTGGCCCGCGGGGTGTTCGCCCTTTCGATCGACGGTGAACCGATACCAGGCCGCCGGCGGCGCCTGGCCGAGCCAGGGCCGTTCATCGCGGACGTACGTCCAGATCCGGCCGGTCTTCGTTCTGCCGTTGCCGGGCGCCAGCATCTTCAGAGGGCTGTCATCGGCGAAGATCGCTGGACCCTTGAGGACATGGCGCCCGATGGTGTCGGCCAGCGGTTCCAGTAAAGATGCTGATTTCCCGACCCAGTCGGCGAGCGTCGAGCGGTCGAGTTCGATGCCGTTGCGCTCGAAGATCTGGCTCTGCCTGTAGAGCGGCAGATGATCGCCATACTTCGAGACCAGAACATGGGCGAGCAGTCTGGGACCCGGCCGGCCGCGCTCGATCGGGCGGGAGGGCAGCGGCAATGCCAAGCGGGCCGCCAAGTATGAAAACGTCCATGGCAGGCCTGAGCCACAAATCTTGCAAATTCTCTTTAGACGTCGGCGTCCGGAACTTGAGATCCGGTTTTCCAAAGTCGGGCAACTCAAGGGCGGCGACATCAATACGGTTTCCCAGACGGCTGTGTTCTAGCCAAAGCGGATGACCAAACTCGTCAAACAGATCCAGATCGTGTCGATCCCAGTCCCCGATAGTCCCTTTCGGGAAATACGCCCTGACTTTGTTGGGTATACCCGCTGAGGAATGAAGCGCTTTACCGGTGAAGGTATGACGGCCGCTCATACAGTGCCAGGCTGTAATGAGATAAACTGCACCCGCTTCCTCATAACAGAACCCGGATGCAAAGGCCAAAAACTGTGTCTCAAAATAAAACTCCAACCGAAGCGGAACCAATGACCAACCGTCAACAACAATTATCGTGTTCGCTTCTGTCATGGATTGCGCCCGTTCTTGTCACTAAAATTAATGGGACATCGCCGCACTCCTAAGCAGAAAATACCACCTCAACCCGCCCCGGCTTTCTGCTGCGGCGCGCGGGACTGACAACAATTTTCACATCCCGTCCCAGTTTGGCGAGATAATTCAGCAGCTTGGATTTGCTGATGCCGTGAAACTGCCCGCGCAGCATCCTGGACAGCTTCGGCTGGGTCATGCCCAGCACTTCGGCCGCCTCCTGCTGAGTCCATTTGCGGGTCCTGATGATCTCGCCGATCTTGCCCGCGAGCTGGGACTTGATCAGCATTTCATCCGCGTCGGGCAGGCCCAGGTCGGCATAGACGTTCCCCGAACTGGCTTCGATGTTAGCGGCGGTTTTCTTCGGCATGGACTTGCGCTTCCTTCAGGCGGTTTCGTATCAGTTCAATATCGTGTTTGGGCGTGGCGATCCCGGATTTCGATTTCTTCTGGAAACAATGCAGGACATAAACTGCATTTTGAATTTTGACGGTATAGACTGCGCGGTATGTGCTGCCCTTACCGCTGCTGATGATCTCCAGAACACCGGCGGACCCAAAACCCTTCAGGGGTTTGGCCTGATCGTGTTTCAGGCCGGTCTGGGCCAGATGAAGGCCATGACCAAAATCGCGCCGCACGCTTTCGGGCAACAGCATCAGGTCCTTCTTTGAAGACCCGACCCAATACAGCTTTTTCATGGCATCCGGCACAATTCAGAATATGCCTATACGGGCATATTTCGCAAGTGACTTTCGCAGCCCCTGTTATTCCGTCCGGCACAGCCCACCGCCGGAACCGCCGCCAGCCGGACCGAAACGAGTCGCTGGATCAACGCACGCACGTCCTTCATCCCGCACCCGCGAACACCCCCTCACAGACCGAAAATTCCCAACCACCCAAGCATCTTGGTACTTTCGGAAATCTGGTTCAGTATAACCATCAGCAACGTTGCTTTTTTAACCAATTCGTTCGCACCCGATTGCCATTTAGGTCAGCCATGATTACCTTTTATGAATATAAAAGCCTGTAAAGAATTCTGTTCGGGAGAGGAAACGATGGCTCTGAATGCGGTAACCCTCGACGACAAGTACGCGCTCGAATCCGGCCGGGTCTATCTGACCGGAACCCAGGCGCTGGTGCGCCTGCCGATGATGCAGCGCCAGCGCGACGTCGCGGCCGGGCTGAACACCGGCTGTTTCATCTCCGGCTATCGCGGCTCGCCGCTGGGCGCGCTCGATCAGCAGCTCTGGCAGGCGAAAAAGTTCCTCGCGAAGAACCACATCCATTTTCAGCCCGGCGTGAACGAGGACCTGGCCGCCACCGCGGTCTGGGGCAGCCAGCAGGGCAGCCTGTTCGGCGACAGCAACTACGACGGCGTCTATGCCATGTGGTACGGCAAGGGCCCCGGCGTGGACCGCAGCGGCGATGTCTTCCGCCACGGCAATCTGGCCGGCTCCTCGCGCCACGGCGGCGTGCTGCTGCTGGCCGGTGACGATCACACGGCAAAGTCCTCGACCACGGCGCATCAGTGCGAATACACATTCATGGACGCCATGATCCCGGTGCTCAATCCGGCGGGGGTGCAGGAGTTCCTGGATCTCGGCATCTACGGCTGGGCCATGAGCCGCTATAGCGGCTGCTGGACCGGCTTCAAGACCATCGGCGAGACGGTGGATTCCTCGGCCAGCGTCCATGTCGATCCCCACCGCATCCAGATCGTCATGCCGGAAGACTTCGACATGCCGGCCGAGGGCTTCAACATCCGCTGGCCCGACGGCGTTCTGGCGCAGGAAGAGCGCCTGCACGCCCACAAGCTCTACGCCGCCCTCGCCTTCGCCCGCGCCAACAAACTCGACAGGACGGTCATCGATTCCCCGCAGAAGCGCCGCCTGGGCATCGTGACCGCCGGCAAGTCCTATCTCGACGTGCGCCAGGCGCTGGACGATCTGGGGATCGACGACGAAATGGCCGCCGACATCGGCCTCAGCCTCTACAAGGTCGCCATGACCTGGCCGCTGGAGCGCGAGGGCATGCGCCACTTCGCCGAAGGTCTGGAAGAGATCATCGTGATCGAGGAAAAACGCGGGCTGATCGAAAACCAGCTCAAGGAACAGCTCTACAACTGGCGCGAAGACGTCCGCCCCCGGGTGATCGGCAAGTACGACGAAAACCATGACTGGATCCTGCCCTCCATCGACGAGATCACCCCGGCGCGCATCGCCCGGGTGCTGGCCCGGCGCATCGGCCGCTTCTACAGCAGCGAGCGCATCGAACAGCGGCTGGCCTTTCTGACGCAGAAGGAACAGACCCTCAGCGCCGCCGCCGCGCCGATCAGCCGCATTCCCTACTTCTGTTCCGGCTGTCCGCACAACACCTCGACAAAGGTGCCCGAGGGCAGCCGCGCCATGGCCGGCATCGGCTGTCACTACATGGCGATCTGGATGGACCGCAAGACCGAGACCTTCACCCAGATGGGCGGCGAAGGCGTGCCCTGGGTCGGTCAGGCGCCCTTTACCAAAACAAAGCACGTCTTCGCCAACCTGGGCGACGGCACCTATTTCCATTCCGGCCTGCTGGCGATCCGCGCCGCCATCGCCGCCAAAGTCAACATCACCTACAAGATCCTCTACAACGACGCGGTCGCCATGACCGGCGGCCAGCCCCACGACGGGCCGCTGAACCCGGCGATGATCACCCGGCAGCTGGAGGCCGAGGGCATCGGGCGCATCGTCGTCGTCACCGACGAGCCGGACAAGTACCCCGCCGGCACCCCCTGGGCCCACGGCATCACCATCGAACACCGCGACGAACTGGACCGCATCCAGCGCGAGCTGCGCGAGACCGAGGGCGTGACCGCGATCCTCTATGACCAGACCTGCGCGGCGGAAAAACGCCGGCGGCGCAAGCGCGGCCTCTATCCCGATCCGCCCAGACGGGTCTTCATCAACGACGCGGTCTGCGAAGGCTGCGGCGACTGTTCGGTGCAGTCCAACTGCGTCTCGGTCGCGCCGCTGGAAACCGAGTTCGGGCGCAAGCGGATGATCGACCAGTCCTCGTGCAACAAGGACTACTCCTGCATCAACGGCTTCTGCCCCAGCTTCGTGACCGTGCACGGCGGCGCGGTGCGCAAGAAGCAGCACACAGCGCTCGACCAGGTGCAGGATGAAGGCGCGACCTCCACCTGGGCCGAGCTGACCGACCCCGTGCTGCCCGGACTGGACGAGCCCTACGGCATCGTCATCACCGGCGTCGGCGGCACCGGCGTGGTCACCATCGGCGCGCTGATCGGCATGGCCGCGCACATCGAGGGCAAGGGCTGCTCGGTGCTCGACATGGCCGGTCTGGCCCAGAAGGGCGGCGCGGTGGTCAGCCACGTGCGCATCGCCGCCAGGCCCGAGGATATCCACGCGGTGCGGGTCTCCGCCGGCGGCGCGAAACTGCTGCTGGGCTGCGATCTGGTGGTCGCGGCGGGCTTCGACGCCCTGTCGAAGATCGAGACCGGCAAGGGCCGGGCCGTCATCAACAGCCACGAGACCACCACCGGCGACTTCACCCGCAACCCGGATCTGCAGTTCCCGGCGCAGAATCTGAAAGACCGGATCGAGGCCGAAACCGGACAGGGCAACACCGACTTCCTCGACGCCACCGGGATCGCCACCGCGATCCTGGGCGATTCCATCGCCACCAACCTCTTCATGATGGGCTACGCCTGGCAGAAGGGCCTGATCCCCCTGAGTCTCGATGCGCTCAATCAGGCGATCGCCCTGAACGGCGTCGCCGTCGAGGCCAACACCCGCGCCTTCAACTGGGGCCGCCGCGCGGCCAACGAACCCGAAGCCGTGAACAGCTTCGCCGCGCCCAGGAGCGAACCGGTCAGCCACCAGTTCTCCAAGGACCTCGCCGAGATGCGGAGCCGGCGCGAAGCGGTCCTGACCGACTACCAGAACGCCGCCTACGCCGAACGCTACCGGGCGCTGGTCGAGCAGGTCCGGGAGACCGAAGCCGCGAAGATTCCCGGCTCGACCGCCCTGACCGAGGCCGTCGCCCGCTATTACTTCAAGCTGCTGGCGGTCAAGGACGAGTACGAGGTTGCGCGGCTCTACTCCACCCCCGAGTTCACGCAGAAGCTGCGCCAGCAGTTCGAGGGCGACTTCAAGCTCAGCGTGCATCTGGCCCCGCCCCTGCTGGCGGCGCGCGATCCGCAAACCGGGCATCTCAAAAAGCGCGAGTTCGGCCCCTGGATCCTGAGCGCATTTAAAATTCTGGCAAAGCTGAAAGGTCTGCGCGGCGGCAGGTTCGATATTTTCGGCTATAGCGACGAGCGCAGGATGGAGCAGCAGCTGATCGCCGATTATGAAAACCTGATCGGAGAGCTTCTGGCCGGACTGACGCGCGACACTCTCGGGCTGGCGGTCGAGCTGGCGTCATTGCCGGAACAGATTCGTGGTTTCGGCCACATCAAGGAGCGCCACCTCGCCGACGTCAAGGCGCGCGAAACCGCCCTGCTGCAGAGCTTCCGGAATCCGGAACCGACCCGCAGCGCGGCCGAATGAAGGGCAAATAGACGGCGGAAGTGGGGATAGCTTCTGTCCCCCTTGCGTTTCCGGCTTTTGCTGTGGCAAATGTATGTCAGAACGTAGAAAAAGCGGGGGATAAGCGGGTCGCCCAAGACCGGCTCCGGATTTGCCCCATCCGCGTCACAACTGGAGACAGAAGACCCCATGACCGCTTATCTGATCGCCCGCGTCGAGGTTCACGACCCCGAAGGCTACGAAGCCTATAAAGCCCGGACTCCCGCCATTATCGCGAAGTTCGGCGGGCGCTTTCTGGTGCGCGGCGGCGCCCTGGAAACCCTGGAAGGCGAGGACTCCGCCGGCCGTCTGGTGCTGGTTGAATTCCCCGACATGGATACCGCCCGGGCCTTCTACAATTCCGCGGAATACCAGGCCGCGATCCGCATCCGCGAACCCGCCTCGAAGGGCCAGTTCGTGATCGTCGAGGGCATATAAGACTTTGTAAAAGCTGATTTTTCTGAACCCGAAGAGGCTCTCAAAGCGGCGGCAGTATACGCTCGCGCGGGAACAGAATCGACGCGACGGTCCCCTTCCCGGGCCGGCTTTCCAGCTGAAACTTCCCGCCGTGCAGCTCGACCAGCGACTTGACCAGCGGCAAGCCCAGACCGGTTCCATGCTGCTCCCGCGCAAAACCTGTTTCCGCCTGCTCAAAGGGTTTGAGAACGCGGCTTACATCGTCGGGGTTTATTCCCATGCCCGTATCCGAAACCGCCAGCGCGAGCTGTCCTTCGGCATCGATAGCCGCGCTTATCCTGATGTTTCCCGTCCGCGCCGTGAACTTGATCGCGTTGGACAGCAGGTTGATCAGAATCTGTTTCAGATTGCGCTCGTCAGCCAGTAACGGAGGAAGGTCTGGCTGAATTTCCGTTTCAATTTCCCGGGTGGATTCCCCGTGCCGGGCAATAGCAAGCCGAATACAGGACGCGACCAGTTCTCCGACATTAATCCTGCGCTCGTCAAGCACCGCTTTGCCCGCCTCGACCTTCGCAAGGTCGAGAATGTCGTTCACCAGATCAAGCAGATGAAGACCGGACCAGCGAATATCTTCAGCATACTCCCGATAGGCAGCAAGATTGCCGCCGGCCAGATCCTCCGCGATAAATTCCGAAAATCCGATAATCGCATTCAGGGGCGTGCGCAGTTCATGGCTCATATTGGCCAGAAATTCCGATTTGAAACGATTGGCCTGCTGTGCCTCTTTCAGAACCAGCTCTATGGACCTGGTTCGCTGGGCGACGTGCTGCTCCAGTGCCGCATTGGCCTGCCTGAGGTCTTCATTCGCCTGAAAGAGCTGCAGGCTCTTCTCTTCAAGAAGCCTTTCCGCTTCGAGGCGGGCGCAGCGCTCACGCTCGTACCGGGAACGACGAATCAGAGCATCGGCCGCGTCCCGTCCGATGGCGTGCATCTGCCTCTGATCCTTATTCCGATCAGGCAAGGGCGATCGCGATGAAGAACTCTGTTTCATGCTACCTGGACAACTTTTGCTTTGCGGGTGTGAATCCTTCGCCAAGATGTTTTTTCGCGCCACGGATGAGGCCTTCGCAGAAATCCTGAAGCGGTCGCTGTGGGCGGTAAAGCCCCCGAAGACAGTCGGCGTTCAGGCGCGTGTTTCCAAGCCTGGAAGCGCCGTATTTGGAATCTTGAGTTTGGAGCGTTCTGACATGCCTGAGAGACGAGAAACCAGGAAATCCAGCTCGGAATAGTCATAGGTTCCGACCGAAGTGTACGCACATTGTGGCGACAAATCAGAATTACCGACGACTCGATCTGAGTCAAACGCCCCAAATCTCCGGTCCTTCATATCGAGAAATTTCGTCAAGACGACACCCCTCATGACAGACACAAAGAAATTTTACAAAACACTATACATTTATTGTTTTATTAGAAAATATTTTTATTCCAATTCGTACAATTAAATACGATCATTTGCGAATTTTATCAAAATTATTCTTATAATGTATATTTTTACTTAATACACACAACCCGAAATGGTTCCCAAAAACCGCCGGCAGCATCGGACAGCCTTCCAGACCATCGGGCCTGCCAAAGCGGATGATCAGATCGTATTGGCGGCATCGAAACGTCGCTCTATAGCGGGCCAGGGGCCGATTCCGCCGATAATCCACCGGTCCTGAGCCAGCAAGGCCTCCGGCCGAAGGTGAAACGCATCTTCAGGCCGTTGAACCCAACCGGGAAACCACTGAATCTGGCCGACGGGATAGTGGGGCAGGTCCAGGGCGCGGCTTATACCAGGGGTCATTATTTACCATCCTTGGTATTACCTCCCGACAAAGCGTCGACTTGCCGCCACCGGCCCGATCACGGCAACCCTGGTCATGTTCAAAAGCTGAACCGCTATCCGCTTAATGGCAAACCTGAAATCATTGATCCCGAAAGTATCGTCCCGGCGTAACGCCGAAGGCCTGCCTGAAGGCCTCGACAAAGGCACTCAGCCCGTCATAACCGACATCATAGGCGACCGAAGTCACCGGCCCGCCGGCCGCAAGCCGTTCCAGAGCGGCGAGCAGGCGTGCCTGGCGCCGCCACTGGCGGAACGTCATCCCGGTTTCCGACTGAAATCGGCGGATCAGGGTACGGGGCGACATCCCCAGCGCAACAGCCCAGTTTTCGAGGGAGCGTTGATCGGCGGGGTTCTCGGACAAGGCCATGGTGACGCGCCGCACCCTGGGATCGGAAGGGTCCGGCAAATGAAGCGGCAAGGCATCGATGGTCGCGATTTCGCTCAGAAGCAGGGCGGCGAGATGCCCGTCCTGGCGGGGGTCGCGGCCTGAAGCCATCCGCATGATGATCTCGCGCATCAGGGACGAGACCTGCCAGACCACACAGTGTCCAGGCAAGGTAATCGTCGAGGGGTAGGCTTCTGTCCAGCCGCCGCCCGGCTTATCCCTTTTTTCCGGTTCCACTCCGGCTGCCCAAACCGGCCGGTTCAAGGGTTCCGAACCATCCGGCGGCAGCAGATAGACCGTCCGCATCGAAACGGCGCCGTGGCAGTAAATTTCGTGAATACACGCCGCGGGCACCCAAAGCGCCCGGCCCGGCGGAAGAACCCAGTTACCCTCAAGCGTGGTGACGCGCATCACACCTGTCAGCGCATGCACAATCTGATGCGCATCATGCCAATGCGGCTCAATCCGGAAACCTGTCGGATAGTCGTCTGAAAGTCCCGCAAACCGCAAAGTCATCACCTAATTGTCACTTATCCGATATTAACTGTCATAACACAGAAAGAGTGCAAAGGCATTCCTGTCTAAATTCACTTTGCAACGGCCCCACATAACCAGACAGGTTGCGCGATGACAGCCGGAACCACGCTCCGATTCTTGAACCTCGGCCATTTTTTCGATCACTTTTTCCTGCTGATCTTTCCTACCGCGGTGATCGCCATCGAGCGGGACTGGAATCTCGACTACGGCACAGCCCTGACACTGGGAACACCAATTTATGCGGCCTTCGCTTTAGCCACCCTGCCGGCAGGATGGCTGGGTGATCGTTGGCACCGCGAGTGGCTGATTGCGTTTCTGTTCCTGGGATGCGGCGCATCGAGCACCCTCGCCGCATTCTCGAGAGACCCGCTTCAGTTGATGATCAGTCTCGGCGCCATGGGACTCTTCGCGGCCATCTACCATCCGGTGGGTCTTACCATGGTCACTCAGATATCCGAGCGGCCAGGACGCTCCCTCGCCGTCAACGGAGCCTACGGCAATCTGGGATTGGCCGGTGCAACGCTTCTGACCGGCGTCCTGGCCGAGAGCTTCGGCTGGCGCAGCGCTTTTCTTCTGCCCGGCGTGGTGTCCATTGCAGTTGGCATCCTCTATCTCACACTGACCTTGCGCGCAGGCAGGCTGGCGCGGCACGACCGGGCCAGGAGCGCTCACCCCTTTGCACGCTCGGCAAGGTCCACGCAGCTGCGGGTTTTTACGGTGATACTGCTGGCCGCCTTTTTTGGCGGCGCGGTGTTCAACGGCGTCAGCATCACGCTCCCGAAGCTGTTCGAAGAACGCCTGTCCGACATCACAAGCAATCTCTCGGCAATCGGCGGTTACACAGCGCTGGTATTCGCCGTCGCCGCCTTCGCCCAACTGCCGGTTGGCAATCTGCTCGACCGCTACGGCGCCAGGCCGGTCCTGACCAGCCTGCTGGTTTTGCAGATCGGCGCCCTGTTCCTTATTGCCGACACCTCCGGCCCGCTGGTGGTGCCGATCGCACTGGTGCTGGTCCTGTTGATGTTCGCTGGAATTCCCGTCACCGGCTGGCTCATGGGGCGCTATGTACCACTGCAATGGCGTTCGCGTGCCTTTGCCGTGGAGTATGTTCTTTCGCTAGGGATGAGCTCCGCCATCGTCCCTCTCATCGGTGGACTGCACAGCTTTGGATTTGGTTTCGACAAGCAGTACCTTTTGCTGGCCGCGTCCGCCGCCATCGTATTCCTGGCAGCGCTCGCCTTGCCGGCAAAGGTGCCGGCACTGGCGAAGACAGTTACAACGGTGTAACGGTAAACGGAGGTGCCGCACCAGCGACAGGGTGATTCGGCAAATTCAGGATGGAGGTTGGAAACGCTTCAACGGAATCACCGCGACCGGCGTAAACTCGACGCGAAAATCCGGGTGCCCGAGACGCACAACCATGACACATGTGCTTGCCGGTGCCGTTTCCACATCGAAGCAGGGGTTGCGCACCTGCTGGATTGCCGACAGCAGATCCCGGTCGGTGAAGCAGGTGGTAACCAAGACGATACCCTCCAGCGTGCCGCCGACCACGGCCATATTGAAGCCCCGCCCCTTCGGCTGCCAGCCCCCTCGGATTAAATCCCCTGGCCTCCTACTTTCCTCTCCGGGCGACAACAGCGGAAGGACCGCCCGCGAAAAATTCCGCCGACAATGCGTCGACATCGATGCCCAGCAATCTGCGCAAGCCCGCCCGCCCTTCTTCGGTAACCCGAACCTCTCGTCCCCCCGATTTCTTTCGCAGCCACTTTTGTTGCAGCATACCTTCGGTAAAGGCCAGCCCCAACGCGCCTCCGAGGTGAGGTTTGCGTTCGCTCCAGTCCAGACACTGACGGGCAAACAGCCGCCGGGTCCCCTGAAGCACCCCGAGGTCGATACCGAGTTCGGTAAAGAAACGCTCTCCTTCAGCGGTCAAGGCAAAATCGTCATCGCCCTCGACTTCGATGATGCCTTCTTCCTCCAGGGCTTCAGCAACAGCAAGCCCCAGAACACCGGCAAGATGTCCGTAGCAGGTTCGCGCGAAGCAGACCTCGTTCTGCCGCCTGGCAGCAGGCTTCGCTTCGGGTCTGACCTTGGCACTGGGAGCGATCCGCAGCATCGCCTGCAGAGCCGCCCCGACTTCGGGGGAAGCCACCCGATAAAAATTGTGGCGGCCCTGCGACAGGACCACCAGCAGGCCCGCGTCGACAAGCTTGGCCAGATGAAAACTCGCCGTCGAGGCGGAAACGCCCGTACCATGCGCCAGCTCGCGCGCCGTCAGAGACCGTCCGTCGATCAGGGTCGAGACCATGGAGAGTCGTGACGGATCCCCCAACAGCTTCCCGATCACCGAGATATCCAGATGTGCCGCCATAGTTCATTCGTTTCCGAAGTGGTTTAGCTTGTCAGGCACGCCTGCAATGCCTTCACTATGCAACACAATATATCCAACCACGTCTGTTGACTCAATATATAGATTGATTATGATCGAACTATGAATGTGCAGCCCGATCTGATCGGCCAGCACGCAACCGGCATCTGTCGTTGAAGGAAAGCCCATCATGAATTCTGAAGCCGAAAGAACCGCCCGATTTCGTACTCTGCACGAACGCGAAGGCGCCTTCATCATCCCCAACCCCTGGGATGTGGGCACTGCGCGCATTCTGGCTTCCCTGGGGTACGAAGCCCTGGCAACGACCAGTGCCGGGCTGGCCTTCTCTCAAGGTCTGCCGGAGGGCCATCTCACGCGGGAAGCGACCCTCGCGCACTGCCGCTTGATCGTCGCGGCCACTCCCCTGCCGGTGTCTGCCGATCTGGAAAAAGGCTTCGGCGACGATCCGGCAACGGTGGCGGAAACCATTCGCCTCGCGGCCGCAACCGGGCTCGCAGGCTGCTCAATCGAAGACCACAGCGGTGACAGCGACAAACCGATTTTCGACTTTGATCTGACGGTCGAGAGAGTCGTCGCTGCGGTGGAAGCCGCCCGCGCCCTGCCCGGCGATCTGGTTCTGACCGCCCGTGCCGAGAATTACCTGCATGGCCGCCCCGATCTGAGCGACACCATTCGCCGTCTCCAGGCCTTCGAAGAGGCCGGCGCCGATGTGCTCTATGCACCGGGCCTCCATAATCTCGACGATATCAGATCGCTCTGTTCTTCGGTCGGCAAGCCGGTCAATGTGGTCATGGGGATGCCGGGTGCGACCTTCAGCGTCGACGACCTTGCGAAGGCCGGTGTGAAGCGCATCAGCGTCGGCTCAGCGTTGTCCCGTCTGGCTTATGGCACCGTGATCAACGCAGCGCGTGAGATGACCGACCAGGGCACCTTTACCTTTTCCGAAAACGCCGCAAGCTTCACGTCGCTGGAGAATATATTTCGGAAATTCAATTAAATTCCGAACGTCATTCAGATATAACCTGAAGTTGATTCCGGTCAAACCGAGTTGAACTTTTCAGATAGAGCTGCAGGCAGGAATGCAAAAAATATCTTTCGGATGGGGACGGAACGGCCTGCACGCTGGCTTGCCCGACAGCGACGTCGTGATCATTGTCGATGTCCTGTCTTTCTCCACCGCCGTCGATGTTGCCACCGGTTGCGGCGCCTTCGTTTTTCCCTATGCCTACGGCCGAGATGATGCAGCGGCATACGCTGCGGAACAGTCCGCGATGCTCGCGCAGCCGCGCGCGGCGACCGGTGGCCAGTTCAGCCTTTCACCCCGGTCTCTCGCAACGATGAAACCCGGCCAGCGGATCGTCCTGCCCTCGCCCAACGGATCTATGCTTTCCAGAGAGGCCAATGGTGTGCCGACCCTCGCGGGTTGCCTGCGCAATGCCCATGCCGTCGCTGAAGCAGCCGCCAAACTGGGGGATCGGATTACGGTCATTGCGGCGGGGGAAAAATGGCCGGATGGAACGCTCCGCCCGGCGCTGGAGGATGTCCTGGGCGCAGGCGCCATCATCGCGGCTCTGACGGAAGATCAGCCTCGTGTTCTGACCCCCGATGCCGATGCGGCGCAGGCCGTCTATCGCGCGATGAAAGACAGGTGCCCGGAATCGATTCACGCCTGTGCCTCCGGGCAGGAACTGATTGCAGCCGGTTACGCCGACGATGTCGCTTACGCGGTGGCGGAGAATGTCAGCCGCACGGTCCCGCGACTGGTGGACGGCGCCTATCGGGACAGCGGGGACGACTGAGCAAAACTCACCAGCGCGTCAGCTCCCGGTGACCTCCTGCAAAGCCGCCTGAACGGCAGCGATCGACCGTTCGATATCATCCTCGCTGGTCAGCCAGTTGCAAACCGAGATCCGCATCGCCCGCCGGCCATACCAGGTCACGCCGCCGAACCACGCCGTGCCCAGTTGCTGAATGCGGGCAATCACTTCATCGGTCCGACGGTCGTGATCGCCATCGGGCGAGAGAAAGCGAACCAGCCCCTGATTGATGATCGGACTGGAAACGACTTCCGCCCCTTCCAGCGCACCTATCCCGGTGGCGAGACGCACGGCAAAATCACAGCAGCGATCCACGAGATCGCTCAGGCCCTGACGGCCAAGACAGCGAAGCGCGGCATAGGCGGCGAAGCCCCGTCCCCGCCGCGACCATTCCGGATTCCAGTCCTTCTGATTGCGCAGATCCGCAAGCGGCACGGCATAGCTGGTTTCCTGGGAAAAGGCCGCACGATGCGCCGCCGGCTCCGCCACGAACGCGAAACCGGAATCGAACGGCAGATTGAGCCATTTGTGACCGTCCGTCGCCCAGGAGTTCGCCTGCTCCACCCCTTCGAGCAGATGGCGATAGCGCGCGCTGGCCCCGGCCCAGAGACCGAAGGCGCCGTCGACATGAACCCAGGCCTGATGCGCCCTGGCGATGGGACAGAGATCTTTGAAGGAATCGAAAACCCCGCTGTTCAGATCCCCGGCCTGCAGGGAAATAATCGTCGCAGCTTCGGGCGCGGCCCGCAGTATGGCCTCCAGCGCTGTCGGATCCATACGCCCCTGGGCATCGTTCGCAACGAAGACAACCGCGTCGGTTCCGATCCCCAGCAGACGCACCGCCCGCAGGATCGATTCGTGCCGGTTCTCGCTGGTCAGAATTCGTAATCCCGGCGCGCCGAACAGACCTTTTGCTTCGACATCCCAGTTGCGGGCCCGAAGCAGATGATGTCGGGCCGCGGCAAAGGCCGTGGTGTGCGCCATCTGACAGCCGGTCACGAAGGCGAAGGACGACTGTGACGGCAATCCGAGAACATCCTTTATCCAGTCCGCGCAGACCTCTTCCACCACCGCCTCGGCCGGCGCCGTGACGTTACTCGCCGCGTTCTGGTCCCAGGTCGAGGTCAGCCAGTCGGCGGCCAGCGCCACCGGCAGGGTCCCGCCGATGACCCAGCCGTAAAATCGGCCGTTGCCGGAGCCGAGAAGACCGCCCTGGGCGTCGCGCACCAGATCGTCGATCACCTGCGCCTCCGGGACACCCTCGATCGTCAGTTCGCGTGACAGGCTGGCCCGCAGCTCGGACAGGCTCGCACTTGTGGCAATCGGCCGGTCATCTACCCCGTCAAGAAAAGCGACGGCGTGGTCGGTGGCGCGCTGGAGAATCTTGTGGGCTGACACGACGGGGGGCTCCTAGGTCATCAACGGGCATATCTCGAAAGCAGAAGGCAGCCGCACAAGAACGCATCGTCGCGGCGAAGTCTGGCTGCTTTCGGACTCTGTCCCGGGTACGAGCCGGCATCATGTCCGATTTTGGCTGGTTTTGCGAAAGTTCGGCGCCATACTACGGATCTCATGAATGAACAGTTCCCCCTTGAACAGCCGGCGCTTGAGCAGATGTCGGCCACCGAGGCAGCCATCGATCCGGAAATCTGGCGCGACTGGGAGGCCTGCGACCGGGCCAGGATTGCCCGTGATCCCTGTTACGACGGCCTGTTCTTTACCGCAGTACGCACGACCCGTATCTATTGCCGGCCGGTCTGCCCGGTCCGCTGCGCGCACTCGAAGAACGTCACCTTCTATCCGTCCGCCGCAGCAGCCGAGCGCGCAGGCTACCGACCCTGCCTGCGCTGCCGTCCGGAAACCGCGCCCGGCAGTCCCGCCTGGCGCGGAACCGCAACGACTGTAGCCCGAGCGATGCGCCTGATCGAAGAAGGTTTTCTCGACAGTGATGGGGTCGAAGCCCTGGCCGACAAACTCGGCATCGGGACGCGGCATCTGTCCCGCCTTTTCCTCCGCCATATCGGCGCGAGCCCGAGCGCCATTGCCGCCACCCATCGGGTTCAGGTGGCCAAACGCCTGATCGACAGCAGCGATCAGGCGCTGGCCGACATCGCCTTCGCAGCCGGTTTCGGCAGTGTGCGTCGCTTCAACGATGCTTTCCGTGCGACCTATGGACGGCCGCCCTCGTCTTTCCGGCGCCCGAAACGCAGCGGCTGGAATCCCGTGTTGGCCAGGGAAAGATCCGTTCCAGACATTTAAATCCGGATGGGGATCAGATGGTTGTCGAAGGCAACGCCCTGATGACGCCGTAGCGGTGCTGAATTTTCTCCTGCAGCCGTCACCACACCCAGTCCGCTGGTCAGGAGAAAGCCGTTGCCGCTTGCCGCAACACCACAGGTGTCTTCCAGCTCGAAGGCCGAGAGATAGTTTCCTTCGCAGTCCCAGAAGGTCACCACGCCGCCACGCGGCGAGGAAACGGCAAAGTTTTCTCCGTCGGTCGAATAGGTGACCGAGCCACAGTAGTTGCGCATTCGGGGAACGACCCGGGAGGGCGCCGCATTGAACCTCAGACCGCGCCCGTGGTCGACGACCGCAACAAGCGGCGGCTGCTCCAGCATCGCACCTTCCCACTGCGCAACAGCCACGACGTGCCCGTCCGGGCTGGCATCGATATGCCGCAGCGACAGCTGCCGGAGTTCCTTTGGCGGCTCGTATTTGGCGATCAGCGTTCCATCAGCAGCATCCATGAGGACAACCGAGGGCTCCATATCGGCAGGATTGAGTTTGATCCGGTCGCTATCGGGATGGGTCAGAATCCCGCCGTTGGCAACCAGCAGCGTCCGCTGGTCCGCCATCAGGGTTATCTCGTGCGGTCCGATGCCATGGGAGGTGAACTCTCCAATTCGACGATAGCCGTCTTTAGCGTCGTACAGACCGATTGCGCCGCGTTCGCCGTCGAAGTCGTTTTCAGCGGCGTAGAGAATTCCGCCATCCACCGAGAAACAGCCATGACCGTAAAAATGCCGGTCGGCACGTGCGGTAATGAGACTTCGTGCCGCGCCGCTTGCAGGATCGAGCACCAGAGCGAAGGTTCCCGGCCGGCGCGCAAAGACCACCGCATCGGCGCCGCCCGGGCGCAGAGCGGCGCCGTGGCCACGGCCCGGAAGCTCGAATTCCACGACGAATTCGCCGTCGCCGGAAAGAATTGCGCCGCCGTGGTGTCCGCCCGGCCTGGTACAGGCCGTGAGATAAAGTCCCGCTCCAGAGCCTTTGTCAGGTTGTCCGGCCAGCACTGAATCGAGTGTGCCGGAAAGAATCGCTGCGCCGCCGAGAAGTTCCAGCATCCGGCGCCGGGAAAACACATCCATGTTCAGTCGCCATCCAAAGCATTGAAGCCCAGCGACAGATCAAGAACGATCGCCAGATTGCCCGAGGTCAGCTCAAAAAGATCGTGGGCAAGGAACCGCAGGTATTCGAGCTTCGGCCGCATGATTTTATCGGCCGAAGCTTCGACGAAGGGCTTGTTCACCGCTTTCAACGTCACCAGTGCCTGATCGTAATCTTCCAGCAGGTTCTTATCGAGCGCACTATCCACCGATTTGGCGTAGGCGGAAATTCCGCTTTCGACGTAAACCTCCCGCAGCGTCGCGAAACTCGAATCCAATGCGGCCAGAGCATTTCCAGACCGCCAGAATTCACCCCGCTTGGGCCGGGCATTCTCAACCGTATCTCCCAGAGGCGCTTGCAGTTTGCGCTCATGGAGAAACTGCAGCCCGCCAACCAGAGACTTCAACACCTCCAGCGCCGCTTCGCGCTGATCGCGATAGAGAGGATTTTCGGAACCGGTTTGCGCCAGCACACGCGGGAAGTCCCTGCCCGGCTGCCAGGCTTCAAAAACGTCACTCGTTATCCGGACCAGATTTTCGGTGATCGCCTGGGCAAACTGGCAACGATAGTGCGCGGCATCCGGGTCGCTTGCCGGCTTCATTGTCATCAGGCGTTCAAGAGCGGTGAGTCCCTGCAGGGCAATCGATTTCTTCGCAAGGCTGTCGGGATCGATTGCGGTAGGATCGCGCTGTTCCAGTGTACTCTTGAGCTGGCGCGCCGTGAGGTTCTTCAGGTCCGGCCAGAAGGCAATGCGCTCGTAGCGGTTTTCATCCTGCACCGGACCGAAGCGAATGTGCTGCACAGCAGCCCAGGCACTGACCATGGCCCTGAAGGATTTCGCGATCGCCGGGGTATTCACACCTTCATCGGTGCGGCAGGCTGCTTCCATGAGAACCGCGAGGCTTTTGCTCGATTTCGCCAGCCGGCCATAGGCAGGCCGGATGTGACCGTCGACTGTCGACTGGACGATCGTCGCATAGTCCGGCAGGTTGCGCTTAACGTCGGGGGTCTTAACGTCGGGGGTCTTGTCATCAGCGGCCTGCCCTTCGGCCTTCGTCGCCGGTTCCTGCGTCGCCGCGGCGGCGGCCTGACCATCGTATTGCGGCCAGGCCAAAACGAAGGTCGTGAGCAGGATAAAAAATCCGCGCATATGCCGAGTTCCCGTTAAAGTGATCCGATAAAGGCCAATAATGCTCCGCGTTCGTCCGGTGTCATATCGACGACCTTCCGCCGTGCCGTCTCAGCTTCACCGCCATGCCAGAGGATGGCTTCAAGCAGATTCCGGGCGCGGCCGTCGTGAAGAAACCTGGTGTGGCCGTTGACTGTTTCCGTCAAGCCGATCCCCCAAAGCGGTGCCGT
>Ga0214472_10002980_pt1 | contig 18025 bp, 30 predicted proteins | sample RVTome_6_FD_207662 | JGI IMG/M metagenome (GOLD analysis project Ga0214472, IMG submission 207662) | Soil microbial communities from uranium-contaminated site in the Upper Colorado River Basin, Wyoming, United States - RVT140D175 | ecosystem: Environmental > Terrestrial > Soil > Contaminated >...
GGACACCCCGGGATACGGCAACTTCATCAATGAGGCCAGGGCGGCCCTCCACGTCGCCGACACGGCTCTGGTGGCCGTCTGTGCGGTGGCGGGCGTCGAGGTTCAGACGGAAAAGGTCTGGGAGTTCGCCAACGAGTTCGGCCTTCCCCGGATGATCGTCGTGAACCGCCTGGATCGGGACCGGGCGAGCTTCGAGAGAAGCGTCCAGTCCATTCAAGATGCCTTGGGCCGCACGGCCGTACCCATCCAACTGCCCGTCGGCGCGGAGAAAGACTTCCGCGGGATCGTGGATCTTCTTCGTATGAAGGCCTTCGTTTGGAAGGGCGACGAGAAGGGCTCCTACGACGAGCAGGAAGTCCCGGTCGAACTAAAAGACGAAGCGGGCACCGCCCGGAGCACACTGGTCGAAATGATTGCCGAAGGTGACGACGCCCTGATGGAGAAGTTCTTCGAGGCGGGAGATCTCACGCAAGACGAGCTCATGAATGGCCTGAAAAGAGGTCTGCTGGCCGGTCGGATTTTTCCTGTATTGGCGACCTCGGCGACGCACAACATCGGGATCCATACTTTGTTGGATCACCTAGCCAACTTGTCCCCCTCTCCCGAAGCTCGGGGCGAAGTACGAGGCAAGCGTCCGTCGAAGGGAGACGTCGTCGTTCGCAAGCCCTCAGTGGACGAGCCCGCATCGGCCTTCGTATTCAAGACCATTGCCGACCCGTACGCCGGTCGTATTTCCTTGTTTCGCGTGATGACCGGCGTCCTGAAATCCGACACGACCTACTTGAATGCCGGCAAAGACACGCAGGAACGCGTTGGACCGCTCTCCCTGCTGCAGGGAAAGAACACGGAGTCGGTCGCGGAGATCAACGCGGGAGATCTGGGCGCGGTGACCAAACTCAAGGAAACTCAGACCGGGGATACGCTGTGCGACAAGTCGAGCCCCATTAGCTACGAGGCGCTCAAGTCACCCGATCCCGTGATCAGTTTCGCCATCGAGCCGAAGTCCCGGGGCGACGAGGAGAAAATCAGCCAAGCTTTGCAACGTTTGGTGGAAGAAGATCCGATCCTCCGTTACGAGCGCGACGGGCGGACCGGCGAGCTGATTCTCTCTGGAACCGGCCAGCTTCACATCGAAGTTGTCGTGAATCGATTGAAGAAAAAGTTCGGGGTCGAGGTCGCTCTGCATCCGCCGCGGGTCCCCTATCGCGAGACGATTGCCGGTACCGCGGAAGCCCACGGACGTCACAAGAAACAAACCGGCGGGCACGGTCAGTTTGCCGATTGTTGGGTCCGCTTCGAGCCCCTTCCCCGGGGCTCCGACTTCGAGTTCGTCAACGACATCTTCGGTGGATCCATACCCAAGCAATACATCCCGGCCGTGGAAAAGGGTATCCAGGAGGCGCGTTTGAAGGGCTACCTTGCGGGTTACCCGATGGTGGACTTCCGGGCTACGGTCTATGACGGCAAGTACCATGCGGTCGACTCCTCCGAGCTCGCCTTCAAGATCGCTGGATCGTTAGCCTTCAAGGAAGCAATGGAAACCTGTCGCCCCACGTTGTTGGAGCCGATCATGCACGTGAGCATCGCGGTCCCCGACGAGACCACCGGCGACGTGCTCGGCGATCTCAACTCCCGCCGCGGACGCACACAGGGAATGGACAAGAAAGGCACGCAAACGACCATCAAAGCGCAGGTCCCGATGTCGGAGATGCTCTCCTACGAGCCCACGCTGACGTCGATGACCGGCGGCCGGGGCGCTTTCCACATGGATTTCTCCCACTACGAGGAAGTACCTAGTCACCTGCAGCAAAAGATCGTTCAGGAGAGCAAGAAGGAAAAACAGAAAGAGAAAGAGGAATGAATTTCCGGGGCCCCATGGCGAGCCTCGGCTCCCTGGCTTGATTGAAGGACGAGCGTTAGTCCTTCTTCTTGCGGTCGGTCGACTTCTTCGTTGCCTTCTTCTTGCTTCCGGCAGCGGGCTTCGCGCTCTTCTTCTTGCCCTTGCTCGAGGCCTTGGTCTCCTTCGCGGAGGCCTCCTCGTCGGCGGCTTCGGGCTCGACTTCGGACTTCTCGGCGGCTTTCGGCTTGGCCTCCGCCTTGCCTTTCTTCTTTGCGGGCGCTTCCTTCGTAGGCGTGAAGGTGAAATCGACCAGCTCGATGAAGGCCATCTTCGCGCCGTCACCCTGCCGGGGGCCAAGCTTCAAGATGCGCGTGTAGCCGCCGGGGCGGTCAGCAAACCGTGCCGACAAGTCTCGGAAGAGCTTGGCAACGGCTTCCTTGTGGCCCATCACCTGGAGCGCCCGCCGCCGTGCATGCAGCGAATCCTTCTTGCTGAGCGTTATCAGCTTTTCCGCAAACGGCCGGAGCTCCTTGGCCTTTGCCAAGGTCGTGCGGATCCGCTCGTGAACGAAGAGCGATGCCGCAAGATTTCGCAGCAGGCTCATCCGGTGCTGCGTCGTGCGACCCAGTTTGCGGTGCGCTACCCGGTGTCTCATCGAATCATTCCACTCTCATCCCCAACGAAAGCCCCATCGAAGTGAGGATCTCCTTGATCTCGTTGAGTGACTTGCGACCGAAGTTCTTGGTCTTCAGCATCTCCGCTTCGGTCTTTTGTACGAGCTCGGCGATGGTCTGGATGTTGGCGTTTTTCAAGCAGTTATAGGATCGGACGGAAAGCTCGAGCTCGTCGACGCTCCGGTTGAGGTTCTCGTTCAGCGACTCGCGCTCGCGGTCGACCATGACCTCGTCCGCCGGAGCCTCCTCCTCGAAATTCACGAAGATGGTCAGGTGATCCTTGAGCAACTTGGCCGCCAAGCCTACCGCCTCTGCCGGTGCGATGCACCCATTCGTCCACACGTCGAGTGTCAACTTGTCGTAGTCGGTTGCTTGGCCGACGCGGGCCGCCTCCACGAGGTAGTTCACCTTCTTGACCGGCGAGTGGACCGAATCGAGGGGGATGTAACCGATCGAGAGATCCTCGTCGAAATTCTTGTCCGCGGGGACATAGCCTCGCCCGTTCTTCAGACGCATCTCGATGTTGAGCTGGGCGCCGGCGGCCAAATTGGCGATGGAGACCTCCGGGTCGAGGATCTCCACCTCGGAGTCCACCTCGATGTCCTTCGCCTTCACCTCACCCTCTCCCGAGGCCTTGAGGTAGACGGTCTTCGCACCGGATGTGTGAAGTTTGAAAGGTACTTGCTTCAGGTTCAACACGATTCCCGTTGTATCTTCCAATGCCCCCGGAATCGGCGAAAACTCGTGGAGCACGCCTTCGATCTTGACCGCCGTGATGGCAGCCCCTTCGATCGAAGACAGCAGCGCCCGCCGGAGAGCATTGCCAATCGTCGTTCCGAATCCCCTCTCGAACGGTTGGGCATAGAAACGGGCGTAACGATCCGTCGAGAGCTCGCGATCCAACTCGAGCCGCTTTGGCTTCTGAAATCCCTTCCACAGCATATTCTGAGAATCCTCCTACTTTACTTCGAGTAAAGCTCCACCACTAGTTGCTCTTGCACGGGCAGGCCGATGTCCTCTCGGGTTGGCAGCGAGATCACCCTTCCAGAAGTTTGATCGGCTCCCATTTCCAGCCAGGTCGGCGTGCCGCGGCTTTTCGCAGCTTCGAGGGACTGCTGGAAGAGCGCGTTCTTGGCGTACTTGGGGCTGATTGACAAGACCTCCCCGGCCCGCAAGATGTACGATGGGATGTTGACGCGACGGTCTCCGACACGCACGTGACCATGGCGGACCAACAGTCTGGCTTGCGCCCGAGAGCTGGCGAACCCCAGCCGGTAGACGGCATTGTCGAGCCGCCGCTCGAGGAACTGCAAGAGAGTCTCACCGGTGATACCACGTTGACGCTCGGCACGTTCGAAGTAGTTGCGAAACTGCTTCTCGAGCAACCCATAGATTCTCTTGACCTTCTGCTTCTCCCGGAGCTGCAATCCGTAACCCTGGATCCTTGCCCGGCGGCTCTTTCCGTGCTGGCCGGGGGCAAAGTTACGCTTCTCAATGGCACACTTCTCGGTAAAACAACGCTCGCCCTTGAGGAAGAGTTTCATCCCTTCCCGCCGGCACAACCTGCAAACCGGGCCTCTATACCTTGCCAAATGACTACCTCCGTATAATCTATTGCATCAGTGCCGAGGGGCCCCACCGCCGCCTGGCCACGTTCGGCCACAGCAACCACCGCCGCCTGACGAGCTCCCCTCAACGCAACCACCTATTTCGGCGGCCAGCTTGACGGCCAAAGGAACCATCCCCTAAACCCTGCGTCTCTTCGGCGGGCGGCACCCGTTATGCGGAATCGGGGTCACGTCTCGAATCGAACGCACCTCGATTCCGACCGCCTGGAGGGCGCGGATCGCTGACTCCCGCCCCGAGCCGGGTCCCTTCACCCGAACGTCCAGCTGCTTGCATCCCAAGGAGCGCGCCGCACTGCCCGCCGACTGGGCCGCCTGCTGCGCGGCAAAGGGCGTGCCCTTTCGCGAACCCTTGAACCCCTGCGAGCCGGCACTCGACCAGCACACCAGATTTCCTTCCTGGTCCGTGATCGTTACCAGCGTGTTGTTGAAGCTGGCGCGAATATGGGCGACACCGTGGTAAAGCGTCTTCTTTTCCTTCTTCTTGAACGCCTTGCGTTTGGGCTTCTTGTCCGTAGTTACTTCTTTCTTTTTCGCCATCGAAGACTACCTTGCCCTTCTCGCCATGATGCCCTTGCGGGGTCCTCTCCGGGTACGCGCGTTGGTATGAGTCCGCTGTCCCCGGACGGGAAGGTTCCGGCGATGGCGAAACCCCCGGTAAGAGCCGATATCCATGAGCCGCTTGATGTTCATCGAGATCTCCTTACGAAGATCTCCTTCCACTCCCCCAACCCCGTCGATGACCTTGCTGATGCGGCTTACTTCCTCCTCGGACAGGTCTTGCACCTTGATGTCGGGTGAGATCCCGGCCTCATCGAGAATTCGTCTCGATCGAGTGGGACCAATGCCATAGATGTACCGCAGCCCGATTTCGATCCGCTTGGTTCGGGGTAGGTCTACTCCCGCGATTCGTGCCACGAGCCTCTCCTATCCTTGACGCTGTTTGTGTTTGGGGTTGGTGCAAATGACCAGCACCACCCGTTGGCGGCGAACGATCTTGCACTTCGCGCACATTCGCCTGACCGAAGAACGCACTTTCATTGTCTTTCCATCCTGTCTACTTGTACCGATAAACGATTCTGCCTCGGGTGAGATCGTACGGAGAAAGCTCGACCAGCACCTTGTCCCCGGGCAGAATGCGAATGAAGTGTCGTCTCATCTTGCCCGATACATGCGCCAGAACCTGATGCTTGTTCTCCAGTTCCACCCGAAACATGGCATTTGGCAAAGGCTCCAAGACCGTCGCCGTGACCTCGATGGCATCCTCTTTAGGCACCATTACCACCTGACGGGTGAGGTCGACTCAACACCCATGGCCCTTCCTCGGTGACGGCCACGGAACGCTCGAAGTGTGCCGAGAGACTCCCGTCCATCGTCACTACCGTCCAGTTGTCCGCCAGGGTCTTCACGAAGTGAGCACCCACGTTCACCATCGGCTCGATGGCCAGCGCCATGCCCGGCAGCAACCGCGGCCCTTTTCCCGGATCGCCATAGTTGGGCACCTGAGGATCCTCGTGCAGCGCGGTTCCGATTCCGTGGCCGACGAAATCCCGCACCACCGAGAAGCCTTGACTCTCGACGTAGCTCTGGACCGCATGGCCGATGTCCGAGACACGGTTACCCACCTTCATGGCCTCGATACCCTTGTAGAGGGCCGTCTCGGTGACTTCGATGAGCCTCTTGAGACCATCCGAGATCTCGCCCACCGCGACCGTCACGGCGCCGTCGCCGTAGAATCCCTCCACCACACATCCCAGATCCAGGCTGACCAGGTCGCCCTCGCGAATGATCCTCTTGGGCGAAGGGATGCCGTGCACGACTTCGTCGTTGATGGATACGCACAGGGTCGCAGGAAAGCCGCGGTATCCCTTGAAGGCCGGCTCGGCGCCCGCCTCACGGATGCCCTTCTCCGCCATACGATCCAGATCGGCGGTCGTCATTCCCGGCCGCAGCGCATCGCTGAGCTCGTCCAAGACCTGCACCACCAGCATATTAGCCCGGTGCATCTTTTCGAGCTCGGCCTCGGATCGGCGAACGATCATGACCTGCCACCCCGCTCCGCCTTCTGCCCCACGAGTGAGGACAGCCGGTCGAAGACTTCCTGGGGCGTTCCTTGACCATCGATAGGAGTCACCCGATCTCCATAATAGTCGAGCAGGGGACGGGTCTGCCGGTCATAGACCGCCAGGCGCTGCCGCACCGTGGCTTCCTCGTCGTCGGCCCGCTGAGTCAGTTTCTGGCCACAGGCATCACAGACGTCCGACTTCTTCGGTGGCTGAGCATGCACGTTGAAGACCGCCTTGCAGTTGGGACAACTGCGGCGGCCGGAGATGCGTCTTACGAGCTCTTCCCTGTCGACGTCGATGTTCGCGATGACTACCGGTGGCTCCGACCGCTCGTCCATCAGACTCTGCAGGGAACGTGCTTGAGGGAGCGTGCGCGGGTATCCGTCCAGGATGTAACCCCGCCGAGCGTCGTCCCGGGCCAGTCGCTCGCGAATGATGCCCAGCATGATCTCGTCGCTGACCAGTTCCCCCGCCTCCATGACTTTCTTCGCTTCCAGACCGAGCTCGGTCCCCTCGGCAACCGCTTGCCGAAGAATATCCCCCGTCGAGATGTGCGGCACCTCAAGCTCTTCCGCCAGCTTCTCGGCTTGCGTACCCTTGCCCGCACCGGGAGGACCTAGGAGAATCAAACGCAGCACCTGAGCTCCTTAGCCGCGCCTTCCGCGGATACGTCCCCGCTTCATGAAGCCGTCGTAGTGGCGCATGATGAGCTGGCTCTCGATCTGCTGGACCGTATCCATCGCCACGCCGACGACGATCAGAAGCGAGGTGCCCCCGAAGTAAAACGTGACGCCCAATCCCTCGGTGACGCGCGTGGGAAGAATCGAATCCAAAAAAGGACCAATGACCGGAATCGGAGCGACCTTGAACCCCGCCAGCAGGAACTCGGGCAACACTGCCACCGCGGCGAGATACAGAGCCCCTCCCAACGTGAGACGCGTGAGAATCGAATCGATGTACTCCGCCGTCCGTTTCCCGGGCCGAATTCCGGGAATGTACCCGCCGTACTTCCGCATGTTGTCCGCGACGTCGTTGGGATTGAAAATGATGGCGGTATAGAAGTAGCAAAAAAAGACGATCGCGGTCACATAGAGAAGCGTGTACAGGGGCATGCCCCAGGCGAGTTGCTGGGCGATGTTGGTCATCCAAGGGCTATCGGGAAACAACGAGGCGAACGTCTGCGGCAACGCAATGATGGAGCTCGCGAAGATCACGGGGATGACGCCACCGGTGTTCACCCTCAACGGCAAATGGGTCGACTGCCCCTGATACATCCTTCGCCCCACCACCCGTTTGGCATATTGAACCGGGATACGTCTTTGACCCCGTTCCACGAACACGATGGCCCCCACGACGGCGACCATGAACAAGAGAAGGATCAAGACGATCAGAATGGACTGTTCCCCGGTCTGGACGCTGCGGAACGTCGTGACGATGGCCGACGGGAATCCAACCACGATCCCCGCGAAGATCAACAAAGACATGCCGTTACCGACCCCGCGCTCAGTGATCTGCTCTCCCAGCCACATGATGAAGACCGTCCCGGCGGTGAGCGTCAGCACGGTCATGATCGTGAAGCCGAAGCCCGGGTTGCTCACCAGGGTAATCCCACCGGTCAGTGACGTCTTCTGAAGAAACGCGGCAATTCCTGCCGACTGAATGACGCTTAACAAAACGGTGCCGTAACGCGTGTACTGCGTGATCTTTCGCCGACCCAGCTCGCCTTCTTTCGACAGCTTCTCGAGATACGGCCACACGACCGTCAGCAGCTGCAGGATGATGGAAGCACTGATGTAGGGCATGATCCCGAGGGCGAACACGGTGACCTTCGAAAGGTTGCCGCCGGAGAACATGTCCACGAAGCCGAACCAGGTAGCGCGGTTTTGCTCGAAGAACTCCGTCAGAGCCCGGGCATCGACACCGGGCGTGGGAACGTGATTGCCCAAGCGATAGACAGCGAGCATCGCGAGGGTGAACAACACCCGGCTCCTCAAGTCGGGGATGCGAAAAATGTTCTTCAGGCTATCAATCAAGAGGGCAGTACCTCCACCCTACCTCCGGCAGCCTCGATCTTCGACTTGGCGCCCGCGCTGAACTGGTGCGCCTGAACGACCAGCTTCTTCTTCAGCTCGCCATCGCCCAACACCTTCACCCGATCATCCGACCTGTCGATGAGCCCGCTCGAAGCCAATAGATCCGGGGTGACGACCGCTTCTTCGGCAAAACGATTCAGGTCGCGCACGTTCACGTTGGCGATCTTCTTTGCAAAAATATTCGTGAAGCCTCGCTTCGGTATCCGCCGGATGAGAGGCATCTGGCCACCCTCGAACCCGTAGCGAAGGGAGTAACCCGAGCGGGACTTGGCACCCTTGGAGCCCCGGCCCGCGGTCTTGCCGGTGCCCGAACCAGGCCCTCGGCCCACGCGCTTCTTGGATCGCACCGCACCCGGTGCCGGTTTCAGATCGTTTAGTTCCATAGTCCTTAGCCCAGAATGCTCACGAGATGGGGCACTTGGGCCACCATCCCTCGGATCTCCCGCGTGTCCTTACGCTCGACCGTCTGGTTCATCCGCCGGAGTCCGAGACCGGCCACCACGGCTCGCTGATGAGGCGTGCTCCCGATGAGGCTCCTCACCAGCTTGACCCGAATCATTCCCGAGAGATCTCCGCCCGGGGCCGTGCGGCGAGCCGCGGGTTCTCTCTTCTCCCGAGGCGCGTCCTTCTCACGGGGCACGACAGGCTCGGCGGCCAGCGCAGGTTGTCCCGGCTTGGGAGGCTTGGCAGATTTGGGCGCGGTCGCTTTCTTCGTGGCCGCCTTGGCGGGTGTCTTCTTGGTGGTCGCCTCGGGCTTCTTCGTCTGGCGATCGGACATCTTCTTTTTCGACTCCGCCATGACCTACCCCGTCATCTCCGAAAGCTCCTTGCCTCGCAGGCGAGCGACTTCCGCGGGATCGCGAAGCTGGACCAGGCCCGCCATCGTGGCCTTCACCACGTTGTGGGGGTTCGCGGTCCCCAGCGACTTGGTGAGGATGTCCTTGATCCCCGCCTGCTCCACCACGGCCCGCACCGCGCCTCCCGCGATGACGCCGGTTCCTTCCGGGGCCGGCTTCAGCAAGACCCTCCCCGCGCCGAAACGGCCGGTGACGGTATGCGGGATCGTCGAGCCCGCCAGCGGAACGCGCACCAGATTCTTCTTCGCGATCTCGATGCCCTTCCGAATCGCCGAGGGCACTTCCTTGGCCTTTCCCATGCCGTAGCCCACGTGACCCGCGCCATCTCCCACCACAACCAACGCGCTGAAAGAGAGGTTCTTTCCTCCCTTGACGACCTTGGTGACCCGATTGATGTTGACGACTTGATCTTTGAGTTCCAATGAACCCGCGTCGATCTTCTGTCCCCTTACCTGCATGAAGCTCCTTAGCCCAGCTGAGGGCCTAGAATTTCAGGCCGCCTTCGCGCGCCGCCTCCGCCACAGTCCTGACCCTGCCGTGGTACCTGAAACCATTGCGGTCGAAAACCACCTGTTCGATGCCCTTGTCGACGCTCCGACGGGCGATGAGCTTCCCGAGCTCGGTCGCAGCCTGCTTGTTGTAACCGGGTTTGCTCGGGAAGTCCTTTTCCAGGCTGCTGGCACTGGCCAGCGTCCGTCCCACCGCATCGTCGACCACCTGCGCGTAGATATGCTTCAGGCTGCGATAGACGCAGAGCCGCGGACGCTCCGCGGTGCCGAAGACCTTGCGGCGGATCCGGTGCTTGACCCGTTGTCGGAACTGCTGCCGCGTCCTGAGCCTCATGATGTTGCCGCTCCCGTCTTGCCAGCTTTCTTCTTGAGGTGCTCACCCACGTAACGAACGCCCTTCTGCTTGTAAGGATCCGGCTTGCGGAGGGCGCGCATACGGGCGGCCACGTCACCGACGAGGTGTTTGTCGGCACCCGAGACCGTGATACGGGTCTGTTTTTCGACATTCACCTTGATGCCGTCGGGAATCTCGAACTCGATGGGGTGCGAGTAGCCGAGGCTGAAGACGACTTTCTTGCCTTCCACCTGCGCCCGGTAGCCGATCCCCACGATGTCCAACTCCTTCGAGAACCCCTGAGTGACGCCGTGTACGGCGTTCGCCACGAGCGTGCGGGTGAGCCCCCAGAAAGGGGCGAGCTCCCGGGACTCTCGTTCCGGAACCGCGCGGAGTTGGCCGTCGCTCTTCTCGATCCGCACTCCCTTCGCCAACCGCGTCACCAACTTTCCCTTCGGGCCTTCCACCTCTACGCGATCGCCCTGGAGGTTGACCTTGACCCCGTCGGGAATGGGAATGGGTTTACGACCAATACGAGACATGCTTCTTCACCAAACGTTGCAGAGTATTTCGCCGCCGAGGCCTTCTTGCCCCGCCCGCCTGCCCGTCATCAAACCACGAGGCGTTGAAATAATGTTGATGCCCAGTCCTCCTTGCACGCGGGGAATATCGTCCTTGCGGCAGTAGATGCGACAGCCGGGTCGAGAGACGCGTCGAAGACCCAGAAGAACCTCTTCACCGCCGCCACCCTTACGAAAAAAGACGCGCAGCACACCCTGATGCTCGTTCGGGAGGAACTTGTAGTTCTGGATATACCCTTCTTCCTTGAGCACGCGGGCGATTTCCTGTTTCACATTCGAGCCAGGGATGTCGACCTTCGTGAGGCCCGCCTGTAGCCCATTGCGGATCCGGGTGAGCATGTCGGCAATCGGATCGGTCATCATTTCGGTTGTCCCTCTACCAACTCGACTTCACGAGACCGGGAATCTCCCCGGCCAGAGCAAGCTTGCGAAGGCAAAGCCGACACATCTGAAACTTACGGAGAAACGCCCGTGGCCTTCCACAGATGTGGCAGCGGCTGTGCTTACGAACCGCGAACTTTGGACTACGGCGCATCTTGGCCATGGACGATTTCTTCGCCACGTTCGAACCTCCTAGTCAATCTGTAGGCTCTGTAGGCTATACAGGCTATTCAGGCTGCCGCCGGAACGGCATCCCCAAGAGCTCCAGCAAACGCCGGGCGCCCTGGTCGTTTCTGGCCGACGTGCAAAAAGTCACGTTCATTCCCCGCGTACTTTCGACGTGGGAATAATCGATCTCCGGAAAAATCAACTGATCCTTCAACCCGAGTGTGAAATTGCCGCGTCCATCGAACGATCGGACCGGAACACCCCTGAAGTCACGCACCCTGGGAAGGGCGATGTTGAACAACCGATCGACGAACTCGTACATACGATTGCCGCGGAGCGTCACGCTGGTGCCCACCGGGTTGCCCTCGCGAATCTTGAAAGAGGCGATGGACTTCTTGGCCCTTCTCATCCCCGGCTTCTGGCCGGTGATACGCGCCAGCTCCTCCATGGCCGCCTCGAGCACCTTGATGTTCGCTGCTCCCTCTCCCACGCCCATGTTGACGACGACCTTCGTCATCCGGGGAACCGCCATGATGTTCTTGATCCCCAACTCCTTCTGCAGTTGTGAGATCACCGACTGGCGGTAATGCTCGCGCAGGCGACTCATTTGTCGATCACCCCTTCGCAACGATGGCAAACGCGCACCTTGCGACCGTCGTTCAACGCCTTGTGCCGCGGCCGGGTCGGCCGGTCACACTCCCCGCACACGACCATGAGGTTGCTCACGTCGATCGAGCCCTCCCGTTCGACCACTCCACCCTTGATGTTCTGCTGCGGGTTGGGGCGCGTGTGCCGCTTGATCATGTTGATCCGCTCGACGATGGCGCGGTTCCGATCGGGGAAGATCCGGAGGACCTTGCCCCTTTTCCCACGGTCCCGGCCGGCAATGACCACGACCTGGTCGTTCTTTCGTACGCGTCTGCTACGGCTTGCTTGCTCTTGGACCGCCACGTTACAGAACCTCCGGAGCCAGGGAAATAATCTTCATGAACTTCTTCTCCCTGAGCTCCCGTGCCACGGGCCCAAAGACTCGGGTTCCAATCGGCTCTCCCTGTTCGTTGATGAGAACGGCGGCGTTCCCATCGAACCGGATGTACGAGCCGTCACGGCGCCGGTGCTCCTTGCGCGTCCTCACGATGACCGCCTTGACCACCGTCCCCTTCTTCACCGTGCTCTCTGGCGTTGCCTCTTTGACCGAAGCCGTGATGACGTCGCCGAGGCGGGCCACCCTACCCACGCCCCCTCCCAGCGGGAGAATACAGGCGATCCTCTTGGCGCCGGAGTTGTCGGCGACGTCGAGGACTGTTTGCATCTGAATCATGGTTCGACTCGTCTACCCCTTCATCGTCTACGATTCCGGCGTGCCGGCCTCGGCGGTCTCTTCGTACAGCGCTGACCTTTGGATGATTTCCGTCACCCGCCAGTGCTTCCGCTTCGAAAGCGGCCGGCTCTCGACGATACGCACGCGATCGCCGATCTGGCAGCGGTTTTCCTCGTCGTGCGCCATGAACGTGGACGTCTTCTTGAAGGTCCGCTGATACATGGGATGTTGAACCAACCGTTCAACGGCCACCACGACGGTCTTGTTCATTTTGTTGCTCTTCACGACTCCGACCTTGCTTGCCTTGGGCATCCGTACTCTCTCGAATGATGTCTCAGTGACTTTCCGTAATATTGCGCCTTCTTCTTTTTCCGTTCTTTCAGGCCGATCGACCCGCCTCAGCCTTCGAGGCAGCCTTCTTCCTCTCAGCCCGAACGGTCTTCACCCGGGCCAAATCCTTGCGCGTGGCACGTACCTTCCCGACCTGGTCGAGCTGTCCTGTCGCCTTTTGAATCCGTAGGCGAAAGACCTGCTCGTGCAAGTCATTTTCTTTCGCTTCCAGCTCCTCGTCGCTCAAATCCCTGAACTTCTCCGACTTCATCGCTGCAGCGTCTCCTCGAATCGGGCGGCGAACTTGGTGCGAATGGGAAGCTTGTGTCCCGCCAAACGCATCGCTTCGCGCGCGACGTCCTCGGGCACGCCCTCCATCTCGTAGAGAATGCGGCCGGGCCGGACCACCGCGACCCAGAACTCCGGGTTACCCTTTCCCTTTCCCATGCGCGTTTCCTGGGGCTTCTTGGTAACCGGCTTGTCCGGAAAGATCCGGATCCAGATGCGGCCGCTCCTCTTGATGAACCGGGTGATGGCAACGCGGGCGGCCTCGATCTGACGATCCGTCAACCACCCCGGCTCCATGGCCTTGAGACCATAATCACCGAAGGCGATGGTGTGGCCGCGCCATGCCTTGCCCTTCATGCGGCCGCGCTGCTGCTTGCGAAATTTGACCTTCTTCGGCATCAACATGACGTACTACTCCACATCCTTAGTGGGCTTAGCGGGCTTAGCGGGCTTAGCGGGCTTGGCAGGGCGGGCGGGCAGGCCCGCCGGCTCCCCACCGCGGGAACGCCGTCCGGGAATTCCCTCACGGAAGGCAGGTCCCAGAGGGATCGCGTCACCCTTGTAGATCCAGCACTTGACCCCGATCTGTCCGTAGGTCGTGAACGCTTCGGCGAACCCGTAGTCGATGTCGGCCCTGAGCGTATGGAGCGGCAGTTGGCCGTTGAGATACCACTCGGAACGGGCGATCTCCGCTCCGTTCAACCGGCCCGAGCAGCGAACCTTGATGCCACGCGCGCCGAAACGCATCGTCGCGTCCACCGACTTTCTCATGGCGCGGCGGAAGGCGATACGCTTGACGAGCTGGAGCGCGATCGACTCGGCGACCAGCTGGGCATCGAGCTCGGGCTTCGCGACCTCGATGATATTGATGTAGACTTCGCGCTGCGTCTTGGCCTGCACGTCGCTCTTGAGCTTGTCGACTTCCGTTCCCTTCCGCCCGATGATGATGCCGGGTCGCGACGTGTGGATGTTGATCTTGAGCTTGTTGGCAGCTCGCTCGATCTCCACGCGCGACACGCCCGCATGCGAGAAGCGGGCTTTGAGTGTGCGCTTGAGCTTGAGATCTTCGTGCAGTAGCTTCCCGTAGTCGCGCTCCGCGTACCATCGCGATCGCCAGGTCTTGTTGTAGCCCAGCCGGAACCCGTACGGATGAACTTTGTGTCCCATTTGAATCCTTTCCGGTTAAACTCTCCGGTCTCGTCTCCGCGGCAAGTGCTACTCGGCCTTGCCCGCTGCTTCTTGTTTCTCGGCAACCCGAATCGTGAGATGCGTGGTCCGGTGAATGATCCGGTACGCTCTTCCCATCGGCGCGGGACGAATGCGCTTGAAAGAAGGGCCTTGGTCGGCATGGGCGGCAACCACGACCAGATCGTCCTCGTCGATGCGCTTGGCCTGTTCGATGGCCTTCTGCTGCGCGTTGGCAATGGCGGACCGAAGAACCTTCTCCACGGCCTTGCAGACCGCCTTGTTCGTATGCTTGAGGATGGAAAGCGCCTCGGCGGCTCGCTTGCCCCGGATCAGAGCGACGACCAATCCGGCCTTTTGCGGCGATCCCCGCAAAAACCTCGCGGTTGCCCTAGCTTCAACCATGATCCTCTCTCTCGATGCCCCTATGCGCCCGCTTTAGCGGCGGCAGCCACCTGAGCGGCCTTCTCCGCCTTGGTCGTGTGCCCCCGGAAAATCCGTGTTGGCGAGAACTCGCCGAGCTTGTGTCCCACCATGTTCTCGGTGACGTACACGGGGATGAACTTCTTGCCGTTGTGAACGGCGAGAGTATGCCCGACCATGTCCGGAGTGATCGTCGATCGACGCGACCAGGTCTTGACGACCTTCTTGGCGCCCGCCTGGTTCATGACATCGATCTTTTTCAGGAGGCTCGCGTCCACGAAAGCACCCTTTCTCAACGATCGCGTCATCTGGCTTTCCTCATTCTGGTGTCACCCTCGCCCCACTCCGGCCTATGACTTCTGACGCTTGCGGCGAATGATGAACCGGTTCGTCCGCTTGTTGTTTCTCGTCTTGTAGCCCTTGGTCGGCACGCCCCAGGGAGTCGAGGGATGACGGCCACCCGAGGTCTTACCCTCACCCCCACCGTGGGGATGATCGACCGGGTTCATGGAAACGCCGCGGTTGTGGGGCCGACGCCCTTTCCAGCGTTTGCGCCCGGCCTTTCCATAAGAGATGTTCTCGTGCTCCAGGTTGCCCACCTGCCCTATCGTGGCGCGGCAGTTTCGGTGGACCATCCGCACCTCGCCCGAGGGCAGCTTCACGTGCGCGTAGGCCCCTTCCTTGGCAACCAGCTGGACGCTTGCCCCCGCGCTACGAGCCATCTGGCCGCCCTTGCCCGGCTTGAGCTCCACGTTGTGGATGATCGTACCCAGGGGAATGGACTCGATGGGAAGGCAGTTGCCGGGAAGAATGTCCGCCTTGCTGCTCGAAAGCACGGAGTCGCCAACCTTCAAGCCCTGCGGTTGCAGAATGTAGCGCTTCTCGCCGTCCGCATAGTGCAGGCGCGCGATGCGAGCCGACCGGTTGGGGTCGTACTCGATGGCCGCAACTTTCGCCGGCACCTCCATCTTGTCCCTCTTGAAATCGATGACTCGATAGTTTCGTTTGTGACCGCCACCTCGAAACCAGCTCGTGATTTCTCCCCTGGAGTTCCGGCCGCCGCTGCCTTTTTTCGGCTCGGTCAGAGACTTGAGTGGCTGCTCCTTGCTCAGCTCTTCGAACGTTTGAACCGTGAGAAAGCGCCGCCCCGGTGATGTCGGTCTGTACTTCTTGACTGGCATCTGATTCTAGACCCCCTCGAAGAACTCGATCATCTTTTCCCCTTCACGGAGGGTGACGAAAGCCTTCTTCCAATCCGGGCGCTTGCCCTCGAACCGGCCGTAGCGCTTCAGTTTTCCACGCATCGACACGGTTCGCACCGACGCCACCTTCACGCTGAACAATTGCTCCACCGCCCGACGGATCTCGGACTTGGTGGCTGCCCCCGCCACTTCGAAGCAAAGCGTGCGCCCGTCCTCTTTGAGAAGCGTCGTCTTCTCGGTGATGAGAGGACCGCGAATGACGTCGAGTGTGTTCACGAGCTCAACCTCTGTTCCAGTTGCGTCGCCGCCTCTTCAGACAGAACGAGGTGCTTGGCCGCGAGAACTTCGTACGTGTGGAGCGCCGCCACGGAGCGAACCTCCACCGTGGGAAGGTTCCGCGCCGAAAGCACGAGCTCCCGACTAGGCTTCACGTCGACGAGCAGCACGCGACTGCTGAGACCTAGTCCCTCAAGCTGCTCCTTCAAACGCTTCGTGCTCGGGGAGTCGAGCTCGAACTCCTTCACCACGGTCATGCCACCCTGGGTGGCGCGTAGTGACAGTGCCGACCGAAGCGCGCCCTTTTGGACCTTACCCGGGAGCTTGAAAGAATAATCACGCGGCTGGGGACCGAAGACCGTGCCGCCGCCACGCCAAAGGGGATCGCGAATGCTTCCTACCCGGGCGCGACCCGTGCCTTTTTGTCTCCACAACTTCCTTCCACTCCCGGAGACCAAACCGCGCGTCTTCGTCGCGTGCGTGCCGCGTCTCCGCGCGGCAAGGAAGTGACGGACGGCCTCGTAGATGAGGTGTCGGTTCGGCTTGACACCGAAGACCGCATCGGCCAGCTCGCGCTCGCCGCGACTCTTCGACGCGATATCGACTAGGGGTACGCTCGGCATAGTCGTCTACTTCTCGTCGGCCTTGGCGGGCTTGGCGGGTTTCTTCTCTTGAGCCTCCTGGCCGGCGGGAGCGGCTTGCTTGGCTCGACTCTTTCGCCCACTCTTGAAAATCTCCAGGTAGGACCCGTTCGCCCCGGGCACCGCGCCCCGGATCAGCAGAAGGTTCTCCTCTTCGCTGACCTCCACGACCTGCAGGTTCTTCACGGTGACCCGGCGCTGTCCCATGTGCCCCGCCGCCCTCATTCCAGGAAGGACTCGGGACGGATAGGACGATGCCCCGATCGATCCGGGCGCACGGTGGAACATCGACCCATGAGTGGCGCGACCGCCTCTGAAATGATGGCGCTTCACCACACCGGCAAAACCCTTGCCCTTGCTCACGCCGCTCACGTCGACGAGCTCGGCGGGAGCGAAAATCGAAACCTTGATCGACTCGCCGACCTTCACGTCTTCTTCGGGCTCGAGTCGAAACTCGCGGAGTAATCTCACCGGAGCGACTTCGGCCTTCTTGAAATGACCCTCGAGAGGCTTCGTCACCCGAACCCTGCGCGCGGGCTCGACGAGCCCGACCTGAATCGCGTCGTAGCCGTCCCGCTCTTTGGTCTTCCGTTGCACGACGACGCACGGACCGGCCTGTACGACCGTCAAGGGGATGACCTCCCCGTCTTCCCCAAACCGCTGGGTGATGCCGACTTTTCTTCCGAGTATCCCGTTGGGCATCGTGGCTCCTTGGTCGCCGGGGAGGCTACTTGGAGTGCTCCTTCCCGAAGGCCTTGATCTCTACGTCGACGCCAGCGGGAAGATCCAGCCTCATCAATGCGTCGACCGTCTGAGGAGTGGGCTCGAAGATGTCCAACAATCGCTTGTGCGTTCGAATCTCGAACTGCTCACGCGACTTCTTGTCCACGTGCGGCGAGCGAAGAACGGTCCACTTGTTCTTCACGGTGGGCAGCGGAATCGGCCCCGCGATGCGCGCGCCCGTGCGCTTCGCCGTCTCGACGATCTCGTGTGTCGACTGATCCAGAATGCGATAGTCGTAGGCCTTGAGCCGAATTCGAATTTTTTCGCTTATGACTGACATGACCGCTACCCGTCTCGCTCCAATCTTCTAATTCCGGGGCGTTACTCGATGACTTCGGTAATGGTTCCGGCCCCGACCGTGCGTCCGCCTTCACGAATCGCGAATCGCAACCCCTTCTCCATCGCTATCGGCGTGATGAGCTCGATGACCAGGTTCGTGTTGTCACCC
>Ga0214472_10002981_pt1 | contig 18025 bp, 15 predicted proteins | sample RVTome_6_FD_207662 | JGI IMG/M metagenome (GOLD analysis project Ga0214472, IMG submission 207662) | Soil microbial communities from uranium-contaminated site in the Upper Colorado River Basin, Wyoming, United States - RVT140D175 | ecosystem: Environmental > Terrestrial > Soil > Contaminated >...
GCCCCTCGGCCCTGCAGCTCGCGCTCGGGCTGGGCGTTCCGTACCGCGAGGGGTTCGTCAAGAACCGCTACATCGGGCGCACCTTCATCATGCCGGGCCAGGCGGTGCGCAGTCGCTCGGTGCGCCAGAAGCTGAACGCGATCTCGATGGAGTTCAAGGGCAAGAACGTGCTCCTGGTCGACGATTCCATCGTGCGCGGCACGACCAGCCGGGAGATCGTGCAGATGGCGCGCGAGTCGGGCGCACGCAAGGTGTTCTTCGCCTCCGCCGCGCCGCCGGTTCGCTTTCCCAACGTCTACGGCATCGACATGCCGACCCGAGCCGAGCTGATCGCCGCCCACCGCACCGAGGGCGAAGTGGCGCACGAGATCGGCGCCGACGCCCTGATCTACCAGAATCTCGACGCGCTCAAGGACGCCGTGCGGCGCGTGAATCCGCGCCTGACCAGCTTCGAGACCTCGTGCTTCGACGGCCACTATGTCACCGGCGATGTCACCAGCGACTACCTGCGGGCGATCGAAACGCGCCGCGACGAGGCGCGCGACGCGGGCGACGAGGGCGAGGGCGCTCAGCTCGACCTGAATCTGGTCGCGGCGCGTTAACGCCGAATCCGACGCAGGACTTGGCGGGCGGACGCCATTTCGCTAGAATCCGGGTTGCGCCGATTTGAAACCACAGCTTGCGGGCGCGTAAAAAATACAGCTAAAGCGTGCCGAGAACCCGGTCGCGCCTTAGCCGGGTTTTTTTATGCCCGCGCGAGCCGAGGAACCAAACCATGGAACCTGACTACGAGCTTGCGACCAAGGGCGTGCGCGCCGGGCAGACGCGCACTGAATTCAACGAGCACAGCGAGGCGCTGTTCCTGACCTCGAGCTTCGTGTTCGACAACGCCGAGCAGGCCGCCGCGCGCTTCACCGGCAGCGGAGAGGGGTTCGTCTACTCGCGCTTCAGCAACCCGACCGTGTCGATGCTGCAGGCGCGCCTTGCTGCGCTGGAAGGCGCCGAGGCGTGCGTCGCCACGGCATCAGGCATGTCGGCGATCCTCGCCACCGCCATGGCATTGCTGCGCAGCGGCGACCATGTGGTGTGCTCGAATGCGGTGTTCGGGGCGACCGTGCAGCTGTTCTCCGGCATCCTGTCGCGTTTCGGGGTCGAGACCACGTTCGTCGCGGCGACCGATCTGACCGCCTGGCAACGTGCATGGCGACCGAATAGCAAGATGCTGTTCCTCGAGACGCCGTCGAACCCGCTTGGCGAAGTGGCCGACATCGCGGCGCTATCGGCGTTTGCCAAGCGCCGCGGGGCGCTTCTGGTCGTCGACAACTGTTTCTGTACCCCGGCACTGCAGCGCCCGCTCGAGTTCGGTGCGGATCTGGTAGTGCACTCGGCCACCAAATACCTGGACGGACAGGGCCGGGTGCTGGGCGGCGCGGTGCTTGGTGCGCGCGCGCTGGTGATGGACGGCGTATTCGGCTTCCTGCGTACGGCCGGTCCGTCGCTGTCGCCTTTCAATGCCTGGGTGATCCTGAAGGGGCTGGAAACGCTCGAGCTGCGCATGATCGCGCAGTCGGCGAGCGCGCTCGAGCTGGCACGCTGGCTCGAGAAGCAGCCTGCCGTTTCGCGCGTGTTCTACCCGGGCCTGGAATCGCACCCGCAATTCGGATTGGCGAAGCGCCAGCAGCGCGCCGGCGGCGCCATCGTGTCCTTTGAGCTCCGGGGTGATCGCGAGGCCGCGTGGCGGGTGATCGACGCCACCCGCCTGATCTCGATCACCGGTAATCTGGGCGACGTCAAGACCACGATCACCCATCCAGCGACCACCACGCACGGGCGGATCACGCCGCAGGCACGCGCGGCCGCCGGCATCTCCGATGGCCTGGTGCGGCTCGCCGTAGGCTTGGAAGCCGTCGCCGACCTGCGGGCCGACCTCGCGCGCGGGCTGGGGTAGGGCGCTCCGGGCGGGGGCCGATGGCGTCTCAGAATACGATCAGGTGCGCAGCATCGCGCTCGATCTCGACATAGCCGCCGCGCTGATACCAGTCCGGGAGCACCCATCGCTCGCAGGAGCGACCGTCGATCTCGTATCGATGATGCGCGGGCCGATGGGTGTGCCCGTGGATCAGCCGGGAGACGCCGTGCGCGCGAAGCGCCTCGCGCACCGCGCCGGCGTTGACGTCCATGATGTCGGCGGCCATCGACTGCATCTTGGCCTGGCTGCGCTCCCGCAGTGCCCGAACCTCGTCCAGCCTTGCCGGGAGCGGCTTGGACAGAAACTCCCGCTGCCACACTTCCGAGCGGGCTATGCGGCGCCAGGCCTGGTAGTCCACGTCGTCGGTGCACAACGTATCGCCGTGCATCAGCAGCGTCGGGGTGCCTCCGAGCGGGACGACGAACGGGTCTTCCAGCAACCGCGCGCCCGCCGCCTCGCAAAAGCGCGCGCCAAGCAGAAAATCGCGGTTGCCGTGCATCAGCGCGACCGGCACTCCGGCGCGTGACAGTTCGCTGAACGCCGCCGCGACCTCCCGCCCGAGCGGATCGCCCTGCGCGGCATCGAGCTCGTCGTCACCGATCCAGTACTCGAAGAGGTCGCCCAGCACATACAGCGCCTCGGCCCGGCGCGCTGCAACCCGCAAGAAATCGAAGAAGCGCTCGTTGATGGCTGGGCGTTCGCCCGAGAGGTGCAGGTCGGAAATCAGCAGAATGCGCGACACGCGGCGGTTGCGGAGCGTGCGGGGCGCGCTGTCCCGGAGGCGGGCCCGAGCGCAGCGCCCGCGGCCTACTTGCCACCCACGACAGTCATCGCCTCGATGACCACCGTCTCGCGCGGAACGTCGCTGCGAAACGGCCCGGCGGGACCGGTCGGCGTGCGGGCGATCTTGGTGACCACATCCTGCCCGGAAACCACCTTGCCGAACACGGCATAGCCGTTGCCGTCGCTGCGCGGATCGCCCCAGTTCAGGAACGTGTTGTTGCCGACGTTGATGAAAAACTGCGCCGTGGCCGAATGCGGATTCGAGGTACGCGCCATGGCGACGGTGCCGACCTCGTTCTTGAGCCCGGCCTTGACCCCTTGCTCTGCCTCATTCGCGATCGGGTCGCGCGTGGACTTCTGGCGAAAGCTCGGCTCGAATCCGCCACCCTGGATCATGAAGCCATCGATCACCCGATGGAAGATCGTGCCGTCGTAATGGCCGTCGCGCACGTACTGGAGGAAGTTCGCCACGGTCTCGGGTGCCTTGGCCGCATAGAGTTGCAGCCGGATCGTTCCAGCGCTCGTCTCGACATCGACCTGCGGGTCGGCGGCAAGCGCTCCGGGCGTCGCTGCGGCCGCCGAAAGCAAGACCAGGGATTTCCAGAGGCTGAAGAGGTTCATCGGGTTTTGCGTCAGGAGGGTTGCAACAGATCGCTCAGCCAGCGCCTTCGTAAATGATCTTCCAGTGGCGGCCTTCCTTGGTCCAGTACTGGCGCTTGCGCATCGTGTTCGAGAGCGTGTTCGAGCGGTAGTCCTGCGCGAACGAGACGATGACGAAATCGCGTTCGCGCGGATAGCGGAACATGGACACCTCCGAGAGGCCGACCTCGATCCAGGCCTTGGAGGCGTTCACCTTGCGCTTGTGGGCGGACCACGCACCGAGGCCCAGGTTCGGCGAGCGGAACCGGGGCGAGTAGTGCGAGAGATAGCGCTCCGTGTCGCGGCTCTCCCAGTCGCGCCGCCAGGCATCCAGCGCCTCGGCGAGCGCGGCGCGATCGGCTTCCTGGGCTGCGGAATCGCTCCACTCGATCTCGTCGGCGATGATCACCGGCGTGCGCCCGACCTGGACGAACCGCGCGACCGCGTTCAGATCCGCGTTCGACAGCACGATGCAGCCGTCGCTGGCGCGCGGCGGGCGGCTGTAGGTGTCCTTGGGTACGCCGTGCAGCCAGATGCCGTAGCCGTTGCGCCCGAGGCGCTTGTCCCACTCGTTCGGATAGTTGATCGGGTAGGCGCCGGCGCCATAGAAATCGGTGAGCTTCTGGCGCGGCAGGTTGGCGGTCACGTGATACACGCCGACCGGCGTCTTCTGGTCGCCCTTGCGCGTCTTCTCGATGCCGCGCTTGCCGAGCGTCACGTAGAAATCCGACGCGAGGCGCGGCCGGCCGGCATCGTTCTCGAACACGTACAGGCGCGAGCGTTGCGAGTCGACGATGAAGACGTGCTCCTGCTCGGCCTGCAGCTGCAGCACCAACCGCGGCACGAGCTCCGCGCCCGGACGCTCGCGATCCGCCTGCAGCCGCGCCAGGGCCTCGGCGCGCAGGTCCTCGACACGTTCCCGCGGCACGGTCTTCGCGACGTTGCCGAAGGTCTCGAGCGGACGCCCGCGCGCGAGCAGCAGATCCCCCCGGATGAGGTGCGCCAGTCGGAAATTCGGATGCGCCTTGAGCAGCGCCTCGACGCGCTCGAGCGCCAGATCGAGCTGGTTGCCGACTATCGCCTCGAGCACCTGGGTCAGCCGGCGCTCCGGCGATGGGGCTGCATCTTCGCGCGCCGCGACGGGCACGAGAAACACCGAGCACAGCACGAGCGCCAGCAGCGGACGCCACACCGAGCCCGCCCCGCGCATCAGTTGGACACCTTCTCCTGGCGGATCAGCCAGCGCCCGTCGGCCTTGACCATTTCCAGTGTCTTGCGGCTCGATCCAGTAAAGCGGTCGGACTGGTAGACCTGGTGGAAACTGACGCTCGCCTGAGTGGTGCTTTCGAGTTTCACCTTCAGATCGGTGATCGACACGGAGATCGTCTTCGGCCCCGTGACCCGCTCGCGGCGCAGGTTCTCCCATGCCTTGCGCGGCTCGCCCCCGGGGGTCCTGAAGTCCTTCGCGTAGTGCGAGAGGTACGCTTTCGCGTCCCGGCTCGACCAGGCCTTGGCCCAGTCGTCCACCGCCGCCAGGACTTCGCTTCCAGGAGACACCTCAGGCTTTGCCGTCGGTTTGTCCGCGGCCGGCTTGACTGCCGCGACCTGCGCTGCGGCGGGCTTGGGCTCGGGCTTGCTTTCGGCGGCGGGTTTCTGTGCGGCCGGCTTCGCCTCGACGGGTGCTTGGGCGGATGGCTTGGCCGCGCCGGCGCCGGCGCCGGCCGGGCTCGCCGTCGCGACCGCCACCGGGAGGGGCGCGCGCGGCGCGGTGCCGACGAGCTCGCGCACCAGCGCCAGTTTGTTCTGCGCTCCGGCATTGGAGGAGTCCAGCTGCAACGCTTTGTCGTACGCCTGGCTCGCGAGTTTCGCGTAGACGTCGCCGAGGTTCTCATAGGCGGTCGCGTAGCTTGGATGCGTGCGGATCGACTGTTCGAGCGAGCCTCGCGCCTTGTCGTACTGGCCTTGCGAAGCGTAAATCACCGCGAGATTGTTGTAGGGCTCGGGCAGCTCGGGATAATCCTGCGTAAGTTTCTGGAAAACTTCGAGCGCTTCCCGCGTATTGCCTTGCTCGGTGAGGATCAGCCCCTTGAGGAAACGCGCCTGCGGATCACGCGGCTTTGCTGCGAGCGCCTTGTTGACGCGCTCGAGCGCCTGCTGATGCTGGCCGGCCTTGAGCAATCGGCTTGCGTCCTGCAGCTCGTCCGCGCGCGCTGCGTTCGCTGCCAGCAGCATGCCGAGGGCAAGCGCAGACGTGAGCCTCAGGAGCGCAGGGAGACGGGTATTCGAAGCGAGCATTGTGTTATACTTTTCAAGGCTCTACGAAAAAAAGTTATTCTAGACCAAGCATCGTCTGACCACAACTTCGGTGCGCTGTTTTTCACCGCCGGGCGGTCCACCGGAGCCTTGGAAACCCTACCGACCAGCGAGTTCCACGGCCCCGCTCCGGACCGTCGCGGCCACGCGACCCCCAGATGCTGACAATCTACAACACGCTGGCTCGATCGAAGCAGGAGTTCGTGCCGATCCGCCCGGGGATGGTGCGCATGTACGTGTGCGGCATGACCGTGTACGACTATTGCCACCTGGGGCACGCGCGGGTCATGGTGGTGTTCGATGTCGTGCGGCGCTGGCTGCGGGCGCGCGGCTACGCGGTGACCTACGTGCGCAATATCACGGACATCGACGACAAGATCATCCGGCGCGCCGTCGAGAACCGCGAAACCATCGGCGAACTCACCGCGCGCTTCATCCGCTTCATGGATGAGGATGCTGCGGCGCTGGGGGTGGAGAAGCCGGATCACGAGCCGCGCGCCACGCAGTACTTGCCGCAGATGCTCGGGCTGATCGAGCGGCTCGAGGCGAAGGGGCTCGCCTACCGCGCCGCCGACGGCGACGTGAATTTCGCGGTGCGCAAGTTTCCCGGATACGGGCGGCTGTCCGGAAAATCGCTCGACGAATTGCGCGCGGGCGAGCGTGTAGAGGTCGACGGCGCGAAACAGGATCCCCTCGATTTCGTGCTCTGGAAGCGCGCCAAGCCCGGCGAGCCGAGCTGGCCTTCGCCCTGGGGCGCAGGTCGTCCAGGGTGGCATATCGAATGCTCGGCGATGAGCTGCGCGCTGCTCGGCGAGCACTTCGACATCCATGGCGGCGGGCAGGATCTGCAGTTCCCGCACCACGAGAACGAGTTGGCGCAGTCCGAAGCCGCGAGCGGCGAGCGCTTCGTCAACGTCTGGATGCACAACGGCTTCGTACGCGTCGACGAGGAGAAAATGTCGAAGTCGCTCGGCAACTTCTTCACCATTCGCGAGATCCTGGCGCTGTTCGACCCGGAGGTGGTGCGCTTCTTCATTCTGCGCGCGCACTATCGAAGTCCGCTCAACTACTCCGACGTGCACATGCACGATGCCAAGGGTGCGCTGACGCGGCTCTACACCGCGCTGAAAGGCGCGACCCCGGACGCGCAGCAGGTCGACTGGGACGAGCCTCACGCGCAGCGCTTCAGGCAGGCGATGGACGACGACTTCGGTACGCCGGAGGCGGTCGCCGTGCTGTTCGAGCTCGCCAACGAGATCAACCGAGGCCGCCCCGAGCTTGCGCCGCAGCTGCGTGCGCTGGGAAGCATCCTGGGACTCCTGCAGCGCGACTCGCAGGAGTTCCTGCGGGGCGGGCTCGCGGGCCCCCTCGACGAGGCCGAGATCGAGCGCCGCATCGCCGAGCGCATGGCGCTCAAGCGCAGCAAGGACTACGCCGGCGCGGACCGCATACGCGCGGCGCTGTTGGAGACCGGGGTGGTACTCGAAGACGGCCCGGCGGGCACCACCTGGCGCCGGAAATGAGCGCCGCCGTGCGCGGCGCGTTGCGCTTGCCGCGCGATCACCCGCCTCGCGCGGGACGCGCGTTCGCCGCGACGCTCAGTGCTTGAACTGCCCGTCCTTCCCGATGATGGTCAGCTCGACGAATGCGCTGCCGTTGTGATTGGTCGGTGAAAAACCGACCACGTAGCCGCCGGCATCGTAGTTCGACATGTTGTCGAGCGCCTGCATGAACGAATCGCGCGTCAGCTTCGAGCCGGTGCGGCGAATCGCCTCGGTCGTGACCTTTGCGGCAATGAAGGACTCGAGCGAGGTGAAGGAGTAGGACTTCTTGCCGAGGAGATTCTCGATCGCCGCGCGGTATTCGGCGACCACGGGTATGGAGCGGCGCGAGAACGGCGGTACCACCTGTGCGACCGCGACGCCAAAACCGTCCTTGCCGAGTTCTTCCGCGAGCGGCGTCGATCCCGGAAAGGAATTGCTCACCATCTGCGCTGCGGAGCCCGCTTTTTTCGCGCCGCGAATGAAATCGGCGCTCGCCTTGTACAGCGTAGTGAGGATGACCACCTCCGGGTTGGCCGCGAGCACCGACGTCACGCCGCCGGCGATATTCGGGTTGCGGCGATCCTTGAACGAGGCGACCGAGACCGGCGCAAGGTTTCGCTTCATGAGCGCACGCTCGACCGCGGCGTAGTTCTCTCTGCCGACGACGTCGTCGTAGTGGACGATCGAGAAGCGCGTGATGCCGAACAGAGCGTAGTGGTCGACGATCTTTTCGAGCTCGTCGGCGTAGCTTGCGCGCATGTTGTAGACATACTTGTGGAAAACGCGCATCGGATCGGCGCCGGTGAAGGGCGACAGGAACGGCACCTTGCGCTTCTCGACGTGCGGCAGCGCCGGGCGGGACAGCGTCGCGCTCGCGTAGCCGAAGAGCGCGAACACCCCGCTCTCCTCGATCAGCTTCTGAGTGTTCTCCCCCGAACGCCTGGTGTCGTTGGCGTCATCCAGCGTCATGAGCTCGATCTTGCGGCCGTTGACGCCGCCGGCGTCGTTCAGCTTCTTGAAGTAGGCGAGGGCGCCGTCCCGAATGTCCTCGCCGAGCGCCCGGTTGGCCCCGGAGAGCGGCGTCGACTGGCCGATCAGGATCCTGTTCGGCGTGACGCCCTGCGCCTGCGTGCCGGCCGCTGCCAGCGCGATGATGAGTGCCCCCATCCCCCTTCGCAGAAACATCATGATCCCCTGCGATGTCGTTGTAGTCGTGGCGCGATTCTGTGGCGCGGGTCGGAAGGGCGTCAAGCTGCAATATCGGCGGCAGTGACGTCTTTCACGTCCCGGGGCCGCGCGGTGCCCAGGAAACAACCACCGGAGGTGCGGCGCAAACGAGCGGCGGATCAGGGCGCGGGATGCGGCCCGGCACCTAGCCCTCGAAGAATTCCTTCACCTTGTCGAACCAACCCTTGCTGCGCGGGTTGTGGCGCGCGGCGTCCTTCTCGCTGATGGTCTCGAATTCACGCAGCAGCTCCTTCTGCCGCTCGGTGAGGTTGACCGGCGTCTCGACCACCACGTGGCAGTAGAGATCGCCTTTCGCCTGACTGCGCACACCCTTGATGCCCTTGCCGCGCAGCCGGAAGGTCTTGCCGCTCTGCGTTTCCGTCGGCACCTTGATGCGCGCGGTGCCGTCGAGCGTCGGAATCTCGATCTCGCCGCCAAGCGCCGCGGTCGCGATCGACACCGGCATCTCGCAATGCAGATCGTCGTGGTCGCGCTGGAACATGGCGTGCGCCTTGATATGCACCTGGACGTAAAGATCCCCGGGCGGGCCGCCGTTCACGCCGGGCTCGCCCTCGCCCGAGAGGCGCACGCGGTCGCCCTCGTCGACGCCCGCGGGAATGTGCACCGACAAGGTCTTCTGCTGTCGGATGCGGCCGGTGCCGCTGCAAGACGAGCAGGGATGCGGGGTGACCTTGCCGGCGCCGTGGCAGCGCGGACAGGTCTGCGCGATCGAGAAAGGGCCCTGTGAAATGCGCACTTGGCCTGCGCCGCGGCACGTCGGGCAGGTCTGCGCTTGGGTGCCCGCGCGCGCACCGCTGCCGCCGCAGGACTCGCAGGAGGCCATCGTCGGGATGCGGATCTTGGTCTCGAAGCCGTGCGCCGCCTGCTCGAGCGTGATCTCCAGGTTGTAGCGCAGGTCGGCGCCGCGGAATACGCTCGAGCGCCCCGAGCGGCCGCCGCCGAAAATCTCGCCGAAGATGTCGCCGAAGATGTCGCCGAATCCTCCGGCGCCGGAGCCGCTGTGGGGATCGATGCCGGCGTGGCCGAACTGATCGTACGCGGCGCGCTGGTGCGGGTCGCCGAGTACTTCATAGGCCTCCTTCGCTTCCTTGAAGTGCTCCTCGGACTTCGGATTGTCCGGATTGCGGTCCGGATGCCACTTCATGGCGAGCTTGCGATACGCCTTCTTGAGGTCGTCGTCGCTCGCGTCGCGATTGACGCCGAGGATCTCGTAGTAGTCGCGTTTCACCATGTTCCGGTTGTTGCCCCCGTGGACGACAAACGGCCGAGCCCGGACTCCCGCTCCGCATGGATCGGCGCTCCGCGACTTGGCTGCTCAAGGCGCCGCGCGGTGCGGCGCCTTGAGCGCGTTAGCCGGCCTTCTTGTCCTTGACCTCCGTGAACTCGGCATCGACGACATTCTCGTCGTCCTTCTTGTCGGTCCCGGCCTGTGCGCCTCCCGATGCGCCTGCCTGCGCGCCCTGCTGGGCCTGCTGCGCCTGCGCATCCGCGTACATCTTCTCGCCGAGCTTCTGCGAGGCCTGCGCAAGCGCCTGCGCTTTGGCGTCGATCGCCGCCTTGTCGCCCGACTTGAGGACCTCTTCGGCCTCCTTGAGCGCGGTCTCGATCTTGTCCTTTTCGCCGGCTTCGAGCTTGTCGCCATAGTCCTTGAGCGACTTCTTGACCGAGTGCACCAGCGCCTCGCACTGGTTGCGCGCGTTGACCAGCTCGAGCGCCTGGCGGTCCTCTTCGGCGTGCGCCTCGGCATCCGACACCATCTTGCGGATCTCTTCCTCAGTCAGGCCGGAGCTCGCCTGGATCTTGATCTTCGCTTCCTTGCTCGTGGCCTTGTCCTTCGCCGATACGTGCAGGATGCCGTTGGCGTCGATGTCGAAGGTGACCTCGATCTGCGGCATGCCGCGCGGTGCCGGGGGAAGGTCGGCGAGGTTGAACTGGCCGAGGCTCTTGTTTCCCGATGCCATGTCGCGCTCGCCCTGCAGCACGTGCACCGTCACCGCGGTCTGGTTGTCATCCGCGGTCGAGAATACCTGCGTCGCCTTGGTCGGAATGGTGGTGTTCTTCTTGATCAGCTTGGTGAACACGCCCCCGAGCGTCTCGATGCCGAGCGACAGAGGCGTCACGTCGAGCAGCAGCACGTCCTTGACGTCGCCCTTGAGCACGCCGGCCTGGATCGCCGCACCGATCGCCACCGCCTCGTCCGGGTTGACGTCCTTGCGCGGCTCCTTGCCGAAGAACTCCTTCACCTTCTCCTGCACCTTGGGCATGCGCGTCATGCCGCCCACCAGGATCACGTCCTGGATGTCGGAGGTCTTGACCTCGGCGTCCTTGATCGCGATGCGGCAGGGTTCGATGGTGCGCGTGATCAGATCATCGACCAACGACTCGAACTTGGCGCGCGAGAGCTTCATCGCCAGGTGCTTCGGGCCCTTGGCGTCGGCCGTGATGTAGGGCAGGTTGATCTCGGTCTGCTGCGAAGAGGAGAGTTCGATCTTCGCTTTCTCGGCCGCGTCCTTGAGGCGTTGCAGCGCGAGCACGTCGCTTCGCAGGTCGATGCCCTGCTCCTTCTTGAATTCGTCGCAGACATAGTCGATCACGCGCTGATCGAAGTCCTCGCCGCCCAGGAACGTGTCGCCGTTGGTGGAAAGCACCTCGAACTGCTTTTCACCCTCGACGTCGGCGAGCTCGATGATCGAGATGTCGAAGGTACCGCCGCCCAAGTCGTACACGGCGACCTTGCGATCGCCCTTGCCCTGCTTGTCCATGCCGAAGGCGAGCGCGGCCGCGGTCGGCTCGTTGATGATGCGTTTGACTTCCAGTCCGGCGATGCGCCCGGCGTCCTTGGTCGCCTGGCGCTGCGAGTCGTTGAAGTACGCCGGCACCGTGATCACGGCCTCGGTGACTTCCTCTCCGAGGTAGTCCTCGGCGGTCTTCTTCATCTTGCGCAGCACTTCGGCGGAGACCTGCTGCGGCGCGATCTTCTTGCCGCGCACCTCGACCCAGGCGTCGCCGTTGTCGGCCTTGAGGATCTTGAAGGGCATCAGGCTGATATCCTTCTTCACCTCTTTTTCCTCGAAGCGCCGCCCGATGAGGCGCTTCACCGCGTAGAGCGTGTTCTGCGCGTTGGTGACCGCCTGGCGCTTGGCCGAGGCGCCGACCAGAATCTCGTCCTCGTCGGTGTAAGCCACGATGGAAGGCGTGGTGCGCGCGCCTTCCGAGTTCTCGATCACCTTGGGCTTGCCGCCCTCCATGATCGCGACGCAGGAATTGGTGGTGCCCAGGTCAATGCCGATAATCTTCGCCATGTTCGTTCCCCGTGTTGGGTGTCCTCGTACGGATACTCAAGTCAATATTGCATATGGGGTTTCGGGTGCGGCTTTCAAGCGTCGTTGGCCGGCCGGGGCTTCGCGACGGTGACCAGCGCCGGCCGGACAATCCGCTCGTTCAGCGCGTAGCCTTTCTGCATCACCGCCACGACGGTATTGGGCTCGGCATCGGACTCGACGGCGGCCATCGCCTGGTGTCGACTGGGATCAAAACGCGCCCCGGCGGCGGGTGCGATTTCTGCGACGTTCGACTTGTCGAACGCGGCGCGCAACTGCTTGAGCGTCAGCTCGATGCCGCTGCGAAGCGTTTCGGGCTCGATCGCCTCGGCGCGCAACGCGGCTTCCAGGCTATCGACGACCGGTAGCAACTCCTGGACCAAGACCTCCACGGCGAATTTCTGTGCGGCCACGATGTCGATGGCCGCGCGTTTGCGCGCATTGTCGGCGTCGGCCAGCGCCCGCAGCCACGCGTCGCGCTGTTGCTCGAGCTTGGACTGGGTGTCGGCAAGCAGAGCTTCCAGGGTCGTTTCCCCTTCCGGCTCCCCCGCGGGCAGCGGCTGAGCCTCACTTCGGTCGTCTTTTTTTGCCTCGTCGGTTGGTTCTGGCATCGGCTTCGGATCGGACATGGGGTAGGCGGGTGAGTCGCTCGCAGCCCGTTTTATATGGGGATCGGCTGGCACGCTTCAAGGGTCCTGCGCCCCCGCATGTCCGATTCGCGGCGCGAGCGGAAAAGCCAGCCGGATCATCGACCTGGGGCGGGTGCGCGACACGCCGCCGGCGCTTGCGGCGATTGCTGGCTAGCGTGGGGCGCCGAGCGCGGCGGCGCGGCGCTCACGCCGCGCTCCGCTCTCATCGCTTTCGGTGCGGGCCGCCCAACCGTGCTCGGCGCACAGCGCATCAAGCGTGCCGATCCATTCCGGCGATTCGTTCAGGCAGGGCAGGAGGTGGAATTCGCGTCCGCCCGCGGCGAGAAACGCTCGCCTTGCGCCGAGGCCGATTTCCTCCAGCGTTTCGAGGCAATCCGCCACGAAACCGGGGCAGACCACGTCCACGCGTGTGGTGCCCTCGCGAGCCAGGCCCACGACGGTCGGCTCCGTGTAGGGTTGCAGCCAGGCCGCGCGCCCGAAGCGCGACTGGAAGCTCACCAGCCACTCGTTCTCTTCGAGCTCGAGCGCCTCGGCAAGCAGGCGCGCGGTCTTGTGGCACTCGCAGTGATACGGGTCGCCGCGCTCGAGCGCGAAACGCGGCAGGCCGTGGAAGCTCATGACGAGCTTCGCGCCGCGGCCATGCCCCTGCCAGTGGCGCCGTACGCCGGCGGCGAGCGCCGCGATGTACGCGGGGTGGTCATGAAAATGCTTGACGAAGCGTAGCTCCGGAACGTTACGGGCGCGTGCGATCCAGGCGCCTACCGCGTCCATGGTGCTTGCCGTGGTGCTGGCCGCATATTGCGGGTAGAGCGGCAGCACGAGGATGCGATCGCAGCCAGCGGTACGCAGCCGGTCGAGCGCCGAGCCGATCGAGGGCTCGCCGTAGCGCATGGCATGCTCGACGCGCCACGCGGGGCCGCGCGCGGCCAGCGTTTCCGAAAGCAGCTCCGCCTGGCGCGCCGTGTGCACCGCGAGCGGCGCGCCGGCATCGCTCCAGACCTCGGCGTACTTCCTGGCCGAGCGCGCCGGCCGCACGACAAGGATCGCCCCGTAAAGAATCGGCAGCCAGAGCGGGCGCGGAATTTCGACGACGCGGGGATCGGAGAGGAACTGTGCGAGGTAGCGCCGCACCGCGCGAGCCGTGGGCGCGGCCGGTGTGCCCAGGTTGACCAGCAGCACCCCGTCGAGCGCGCGGCGGTTGCGATGCTCGAATGGCGGCTCGGGGCGAAACCTGTCGACCACCTGGGCTAGTTCTGAGACAGGGCGCTCGAGACGAGCTTTGCGGTAATGTCGACGATCGGGACCACCCGGTCGTAGGCCATGCGCGTCGGACCGATGACCCCGACGGTGCCGACGACCTCGCCATCGACCTTGTAGGGCGCGGTGACCACGCTGACGTCGTCGGGGGTGCTCATGCCCGATTCGCCGCCGATGAAGATCTGCACGCCGTGCCCGCGCAGCGACACATCGAGGATTTGCAGCAACGAGGTCTTTCGCTCGAACAGCTCGAACAGCTGCCGCAGTCGCGACATGTCCTGGGACAGGTCGCGCACCGAAAACAGATTGCGCTCGCCGGAGATCACGTATTGCTCATGGCCCTCGGTAATCGCCTGGTTGCCCGCCTCGAGCGCCGCGGCCATCAGCTGAATCATGTCCTGGCGGATCTCGTGCAGCTCCTGATGCAGCCGGGTGCGCACGTCCTCGAAGCTCTGGCCGGAGTAGTTCTGATTGATGTAGTTGGCCGCCGAGACGAGCTCGGAGGGCGAGAAGTCGCGCTCGGTGAACAGGATCCGGTTCTGCACGTCGCCCTCCGGGGTGACCACGATCAGCAGGATGCGTTTGTCGGAGAGCTTCAGGAACTCGATCTGCCGGAAGGCGATCGAGCGCCGCCGCGGCGTCATGACGACGCCGGCAAAGCGCGTCAGCTGCGACAGCAGCAGCGAGGCGGCGTGGATCACGCGCTGCGGGTTGTCCGGGTGCAACTGGTCTTCGAGCCGGTGAATCTCGCCGGACTCGAGCGCCTTGACCACCAGCAGCGAGTCGACGAAGAAGCGATAGCCGAGCGGAGTCGGCACCCGGCCGGCCGAGGTGTGCGGGCTCGAGATGAACCCCATCTCCTCGAGATCCGACATCACGTTGCGGATGGTCGCGGGAGACAGGTCCAGTCCCGAGTAGCGCGACAGCGTACGCGAGCCGATCGGCTGGCCCTCGGCAATGTAGCGCTCGACCAGCGTTTTCAGCAGGATCTGAGCACGTTTGTCGAGCATTGCTTGATTCTACACAAGGCCAAGTCGTCATGGGTTTGACCGCCCGGGCAGCACTACGGTTCGCGCGCCCGTCAGGGCGTACCCTTCGCCCTGGGCCTGCGCTGTGGTTAAATCGCCGCCATCATGCCCCTCGCTTTTCGCCGCGTCGCCGTGATCGGCAAGCTGCGCAGCCCGGAAATCTCGGCCTCGGTGCGGGAGCTGTGCGCGCTGCTCGAAGCGCGTGGCTGCGAGGTGCTGCTCGAGGGCGGGACGGCGAGCGCCCTTGGAGAGGCGGCCAAGGGTACCGATTTCGAGTCGATCGGCACCGGCGCGGACCTGGCGATCGTGGTCGGCGGCGACGGCACCATGCTTTCCGCGGCCAGGAACCTGGTGCGCCACGGCGTCGCGCTCACCGGGATCAACCAGGGCCGAGTCGGGTTCATGACCGACATCGCGTTGCGAGACATGCAAGCCTCGATCGGCGCCATCCTCGAGGGCCGTTATGCGATCGAGGAGCGCTCGCTGATCGACGCCGAGATCCGCCGCGACGGCCAGCTGCTGCTGCGCACGCTCGCGCTGAACGAGGCGGTGGTGGGCAAGGGTTCGCAGGGGCGCCTGATCGAGTTCGAGCTGTACCTGGACGGCGAGTACATCTACACGCTGCGTGCGGACGGCGTGATCGTCGCCACCCCCACCGGCTCGACCGCGTACTCGCTGTCGGCGCAGGGCCCCATCCTGCATCCGAGCGTGCCTGCCTTTGCGCTGGTGCCGCTCAATCCGCACACCCTTTCGGCTCGGCCGGTGAGCGTGAGCGATCGCAGCCTGATCGAGATCGTGCTGGTGCGCTCGCTCGATGCCCGCGCGCATTTCGACGGCCTCGCGCTGGCCGATATGGCGCAGGGCGATCGCTTGGTGCTGCGCCGCTCGAGCGATGCCATCCGCTTCGTGCACCCGCCGGGCTACCGCTACTTCGCGGTGCTGCGAGAGAAGCTGAGCTGGAGCGAGGCGATGATGAAGGCGGGCCATCTCGACTAGGCGACGATGCTGCGCGCGCTCGCGATTCGGGACTTCGTCATCGTCGGGAGCGTCGAGCTCGAACTCGGGGCCGGCTTTACCGTGCTCAGCGGAGAGACCGGCGCCGGCAAGTCGATTCTGGTCGACGCCATCGAGCTGCTGATGGGCGCCCGAGCCGATGCGGGCGTGGTCCGCGACGGCGCCGAGCGCGCCGAGCTCTGCGCCGAGTTCGAGCTGGACGCGGGCTCGCCGCTCGCCGTCTGGCTCGAGGAGCGCGAGCTGGCCGGGGATCCGGACACCTTGATCCTGCGCCGGATCATCGATCGCTCCGGGCGCTCGCGAGCATTCGTGAACGGCCATGCGTCAACGCTTGCGCAGCTGCGCGAGGCGGGCGAGCACCTCGTGGACATCCATGGCCAGCATGAGCACCAGTCGCTGCTGCGCGCCGCCGCGCAGCGCGAGCTGCTCGACGCGCACGCCGGTGCCGCCGACCTGGTGCGCGACACGGCCGAGGCGTTTCGCGGCTGGAAACGGCTCGCGGCGCTTGCCACCGAGGCGCAGGAGCAGTTCGCGCAGCGCGAGGCCGAGCGCGTGGCGCTGCAGGACAAGGCCGACGAGCTGAAGCGGCTGGCACCCCGGGAGGGCGAATGGGAGGCGCTCGCCGCCGAGCACTCGCGTCTTGCGCACGGCTCGAGCCTGCTGGCGGGCGCGCAATCCTCGCTGGAGACGCTCTCGGAGGCCGATGGCGCCTGCCTGCCGCAGCTCGCGGCGGTGGCGAGGCGGCTGCGCGCGCTCTGCGAGCATGACGCGGCGCTTGCCCCGATCGTGGAGCTGCTCGAGGCGGCCGATGCGCAGGCGGGCGAGGCGGTGCGCGAGTTGCGCCACTACGGCTCGCGGGTCGAGCTGGACCCCGACGCGCTGCGCGCGACCGAAGCGCGCGTCGAGGCGCTTCACGCGGCCGGGCGCAAGTATCGCGTGCGGCCGCCGCAGCTCGCGCGGCTCGCCTCGGACGTCACGACCCGCCTTGGCGAGCTGGAGCTCGCCGTAAACCCCGAAGCGCTCGAGCGCGAGGTGGCCGCGGCGAAGCAGCGCTACCAGGGTTGCGCCAAGCGGCTCTCGGCCCAGCGCAAGAGCGCGGCGCAGGCGCTCGCCGCGTCGGTGACCGAGGGCATGCAGCAGCTCGCAATGGGATCAGGACGCTTTTCGGTGGCGTTGCGCGCACTGCCCATGCCGTCCGCCGCGGGCCTCGAGGACGTCGAGTTCGAGGTCGCTTCGCACCCCAGCTTGCCCCTGCGAGCGCTAGCCAAGGTGGCCTCCGGCGGCGAGCTCTCGCGCATCAGCCTCGCCATCCAGCTGGTGGCGAGCCGCGCGTCACCGGTCGGCACGCTCGTGTTCGACGAGGTGGACGCGGGAATTGGCGGCGCGGTCGCCGAGACGGTCGGGCGTTCGCTCCAGCGCCTCGGCAACACCCGCCAGGTGCTGTGCGTGACGCATCTGCCGCAGGTCGCGGCGCAAGGCGACACGCAATGGACGGTGACCAAGAGCGGCGCGCGGGGGCGGCTGTCGGTGGCGGTGTCGCGGCTCGACCGGGTGGCGCGCATCGAAGAGCTGGCGCGCATGCTGGGCGGTGCCGCAATCACGGCGACGACGCGAAAGCATGCCGCCGAGCTGCTCGGCCGCTAGCGCATCTCCCTGGGCTCAGTCCTCCTGCGGGCCGCTGGCCCCGCGCGCGGCCTTGCGATGCTCGCAGTCGATCTTGGTGCACTCGGCGTACAAGGCGAGCGAGTGGCCGCGCAGATCGAAGCCGCGCTGGCGCGCGATCGCCATCTGCCGCTTTTCGATCTCGGCATCGTAGAACTCCTCGACGCGGCCGCATTGCAGGCACACAAGGTGGTCGTGATGCCCGCCCTGGTTCAGCTCGAACACCGCCTTGCCGGTCTCGAAATGCTGGCGCGAAAGCAATCCGGCCTGCTCGAACTGGGTCAGCACGCGGTAGACGGTGGCAAGGCCGACGTCGATGCCTTCCGCGAGCAGCGTTTTGTACACCTCCTCGGCAGAGAGGTGGCGCACCTTGCTCTGCTCGAACAGCTCGAGGATCTTGCGCCGCGGCAGCGTCGCCTTGAGGCCGATCTCCTTCAGGCTTTGCGTTGAGCTCATCACGCGAGGGGCCGGAAGTTGCGTTCGGCTATCATATAGTCTTTCTCCCGTTCCTGAGAACCGTTTCCGCCGTGCCGTCGCCGATTCGTGCGCTGATTGCGTCCGTAGCGTTCGCGCTCGCCGGTTGCGACGCCATGCCGGC
>Ga0214472_10002983_pt1 | contig 18019 bp, 22 predicted proteins | sample RVTome_6_FD_207662 | JGI IMG/M metagenome (GOLD analysis project Ga0214472, IMG submission 207662) | Soil microbial communities from uranium-contaminated site in the Upper Colorado River Basin, Wyoming, United States - RVT140D175 | ecosystem: Environmental > Terrestrial > Soil > Contaminated >...
TGCCGTTCGACTTGCATGTGTTAGGCATGCCGCCAGCGTTCAATCTGAGCCAGGATCAAACTCTTCAGTTTAATCATGTTAGCAGCTTGAGGCTGCAAATCTTGGCTCGATAGTCGCAATCGTAATTAACATAAAACTAGGTTGCTTCCATCGATAGTTTCTGGTGAAACTCTTCATCGACGTAAGCGCCCACACAAATTTCTTAATCAGGAATTTTTAAAGAACAGATTGGGAGGCCCCCAACCGAGAGGGCGGAATTATACACTTCGAAGCCGGGTGGTCAACATAACTTTTGCATTTTTATTAAAAAAGTTAACCTTTTGAAAATAAATAGCTTTTTTATAAGTCCAGCCACCCGGAAACAAGCTGCTTTATACACTACGAATAAAGGACATTATTTGCCATCATTCACCAATGCCACACGCTTGAATTTACGTTTACCGACCTGTATCAAATAGACACAACTGGCTCCGGCGGGTAATTCCATATCAATGTTTTCAACACGTTCATTATTGACCCTGACGGCGCCTTGTTGGATCATGCGGCGGGCTTCCGAGGCGCTGGATGTCAGACCGGATAGTTTGAGAATATTGGTAATCCCCAGTGACGGTGTAGGTGACACCAGTTCTGAATTTTCAATATCTTCCGGAATACCACCATGACGGAACCGGTTGATAAAATCCTCCCTGGCAGATTTTGCTGCTGTGACTGAATGAAAACGTGTGACTATTTCCTCAGCCAGTTCCATTTTAATATCCCGTGGGTTTGCACCCATTTCCACTTTAGCTTTGAGTTCATTAATTTCTTTCAGTGACCTGAAGCTTAACAAATCATAATAACGCCACATCAATTCGTCCGAAATGGACATCAATTTGCCAAACATTTCACCTGGCGGCTCATTAATACCCACATAGTTATTGAGTGATTTAGACATTTTCTGAATACCATCCAGGCCTTCCAGAAGCGGCATGGTGATAACTACCTGAGGAGGCTGGCCATATATTTCCTGCAACTGACGGCCGACCAACAGATTGAATTTCTGATCTGTACCTCCCAGTTCAACATCAGCCTTGAGTGCCACTGAATCATAGCCTTGTACTAATGGATACAGGAATTCATGAATAGCAATAGATTGGTTGCTAGTGTAGCGCTTGTGAAAATCATCACGTTCCAGCATGCGCGCTACAGTGTGTTTTGCTGCGAGACTAATCAGGTCAGCTGCACTCATTTCCCCCATCCAGCTGGAGTTGAACATAACAATTGTTTTTTGCGGATCCAGAATTTTGTAGATTTGCTGTTCATAGGTTCTGGCGTTATCAATAATCTCGTCGCGACTTAATGGCGGACGTGTAGTGTTTTTACCGGTCGGGTCACCAATCATCCCGGTAAAATCCCCTATTAGAAATATCACTTCATGCCCAAGATCCTGAAACTGGCGTAGTTTATTAATCAAGACAGTATGCCCAAGATGCAGATCCGGTGCAGTAGGGTCAAACCCTGCCTTCACCCGTAGAGGTTTGTTTCCCTGTAGCCGTTTTATTAACTCCGCTTCCAGCAGGATTTCTTCACTGCCCCGCTTTAAAATGGCCAGTGCTTCAATTGTATTTATCATGCAGACTTTATGCCTTGATCGAGTAAACTCTGGTTAAATTTAGCTTATCACAGGATTCCCGGGCTACGCAGACCAGAGAATATTTGACGATAACAAATTCAGGGGCTATTGTAATGCAAATTTCCGAGTATACACCGTGACTTACAAAGTCTACATCAAGAATGACTATAAGCCTGTAATCCGAGAAATACACAACGATTCCTGGGTCAGGAACCGCAATGTTACTCGGGTAATGGTGATTGTGCTTTGTATTACCACAGGCTTGATCCTGGGTATGCGATCAAATGACATGTCTGAATCTACATACATCGGTAACACAGCATTGGCATATGCACCCTCTACTACCCTGGATAATCAAATCGCTACATTTGCTCCTTTGATAGAATCTCAGAATACTGTCGATGATGTTTATACATCTTTTGTAGACGAAGAGATTCTGTTCGAAAAAGAAAATTTTTTGACTAATGAGGCTGCTGTAAACGCAGTCATACCTGATAACTGGGAATCATTGAAAGTACGATCAGGTGATAATCTCTCATTAATATTTGATCGTATGCATATCAGTCCGGCAGTGTTGCATGAAATCATGTCACTGGGCCAGGATGTTGCAATACTGAAAAGATTAATGCCAAATCACGAGTTACGCTTTCAGTTTGATAACGGTGCCCTTGAAGCACTGCAGTATGATGTCAGCCTTACCGATACATTACATATTACAAAACAGGATTCAGGGTATACAGCTGAGACTATCAAGACCGAGCTTGAAACACATATCACCAGCACCAGCGGCGTTATTACACACTCACTGTTCCTCACTGCGCAACGTGCAGGTCTCTCCGACAATCTTACCATGCAACTCATCGAACTCTATGGCTGGGATATTGACTTCGCCCTTGATATACGTGAAGGCGATCGCTTTTATGTGATCTACGAAGAAAAATTCAAGGATGGCGTCAAGGTTCAGGATGGCGCCATACTGGCAGCAGAATTTGTAAATCAGGATAAATCTTTCCGCGCGGTACGATATACCCACGCTGATGGTTATACCGATTATTACAATGAAGAAGGATACAGCATGCGCAAGGCTTTTTTGCGTACACCGGTCAATTTTACCCGTATCAGTTCAGGATTCTCTCTGGGCCGTAAACATCCTGTGCTCAATACTATCAGAGCACATCGCGGTGTTGATTATGCGGCACCTACTGGAACACCTATCAAGGCCACTGGTGATGGTATAGTTACTTTCGCCGGTTATAAGGGTGGGTATGGGAATGTTGTGATCCTGAGGCACGGAGAGAAATACAGCACGCTTTATGGACACATGTCCAGATTTGCAAAAGGAATCAGTAATGGCAAGCGAGTCAAACAAGGACAGGCCATTGGTTACGTTGGGATGACAGGTCTGGCGACTGGTCCTCATCTACATTACGAATTCCACGTTAACGGTGTTCATCGCAATCCTCTTACAGTCGAACTTCCAAAGGCACTGGGAATTCCTGGCGATCTCATGGCTGATTTTCGGGCTAAAACAAACCCGGTAATGTCTCAACTGGACAATGTGATCACCGGAAAGGCCATACAGACTGCTTCACAAGGTAACCGGCTTGTACGTTAAAAGCGGTTACGGAAATAATGGCAGCTCCACAGTACAGATATAATCCACTGCGATCCCGGTGCTATATATAGGTCTCATGTCTGGAACCAGCATGGACGCCATTGATGTGGCACTGGTTCAAATTGAAAACAAAACACTTTCTCTGGTTGAATACGAACAGTTTCCAATTAACGCTGATCTGCACAAGAATGTAAGACAACTTTCTATCACATCAAATATCGAAGAAATAACCAGACTGGATAATATCCTTGGTCATCTCTTTGCTGATTCAGTATTGAAGTTATTGAAAAAAGCAAACCTGACCCCTCAGGATATTACTGCCATCGGCAGTCATGGTCAGACTGTACTGCATCTGCCTGATGCTGATCCTCCCCGTAGCTTGCAAATCGGTGATGCAAATATTATTGCGTTCGAGACAGGAATCACGACTATTGCTGATTTCAGACGTATGGATATTGCAGCAGGTGGTCAGGGAGCGCCATTAGCTCCTGCATTTCATGCTTATCAATTTCGCAGCGCTAACAGTAATCGCATAATTCTGAATCTTGGCGGCATGGCCAATATTACTATTCTGCCCAAAGGAAGTTCAAACAGGGTAACCGGTTTTGATACGGGGCCAGGTAATGCCTTGCTCGATGACTGGGTGCAGCGACATCTTGGTCTACCATATGACAAGCATGGTGTGTGGGCAGAAAGCGGGAAAGTTAATGAAGTGTTATTGAAAGCAATGCTGGAAGATCCCTATTTTCAGATATCGCCACCCAAGAGCACGGGGCGTGATTATTTCAATCTGGAATGGCTAAACAATATACTCTCACGCCTACAAACAGAAATTTCGCCTGCTGTTGTTCAGGCAACTTTACTTGAACTGACAGTAATCACAATTAGTGATGCAATTAAAAATTATGCTGAAAAAACTGATGAAATTCTTGTTTGCGGTGGCGGAGTTCATAACCCTGTATTAATCAAATCCCTGGCAGATAAATTACCCGGTATTGAAATTAACTCAACAGGAAAATACGGGCTTGACCCTGATTGTATTGAAGCCGTTGCATTCGCCTGGCTGGCAAAATGCCGGTTAGATGAAATCCCCGCAAATTTGTCTTCCGTAACCGGTGCTGCATCACCACAATTACTGGGCGCAATTTACAGCACGGGGAACTAGTATCAAATCAGTCCTGTGGCTGGAGCTGTGCAGAACGAATTTCTTCGATAGTATAACGACTAAGCAGCGGGATCATATTTGCTGATTTATACTGATTCTGTAATTCTCTTGGCAAAGTATAAAAATTACCAATCAAGCCACGGCATTTCGGGCTGCCGCATTCACAGCTGAACCGGGTTGGTTCATTGAACATGATAGTACCGTAATCAAAAGATAATTCTTCGCCTGTCTTGATATCTTTAATTGCGCGTAAGACCAGCCCATCATTCTCAAAATAGAGGGCACAATTGGGATCACAACTGTGATTCACAAAATCATCGGCATTTCCACTTGGACTGATAAAAAATTCCGGTGACACCTGCAAATAATGGGTAAAATCCTCAATATCCCTGATGTGTGTTTTCACTCCGGTAAAATTCATTACGAATTCGTCCCGGTTATAATCACGATTGGCGATTACACTGCGCCCTCGTCCTGGACTGTCGATGATAGAATAATCACCTGCCATCATATCGGCCCTGCTGCAAAACTTTTCGGGGATTCAGCCTAGACTGAGAAAGAGGATCCGCAACCACAAGTGGTTGTGGCATTCGGATTACGTATAACAAACTGGGCACCTTCGAGACCTTCCGTGTAATCGATCTCTGCACCGAGTAAATACTGGTAACTCATTGGATCGATCAAAAGTTTGACTCCGCCATTTTCAATTACGGTGTCTCCTTCGGTTATATTTTCGTCAAAGGTAAAACCATACTGAAAGCCTGAACAACCGCCACCGGTAATAAATACACGCAACATAAGTGCAGCATTGCCTTCCTCCATAATCAACTCCCTCACTTTGGCAGCAGCAGGACTTGAAAAAATCAGAGGGCTTTCCGGCATATTTTCAACAGTTTCATTCATATTTGCGTTACTCACAATTTATATATATCTAATCTACTTCGACCGGTTCACCGTGACTTAGTGCCACAGGAAATTCATCACTGGCCGGGAAATGCACCAGCTTGCCATTCACTTCGGCGCCTATAGCCATTTCTATCAGGTTATAATAGACATTTCCGGTGACCCTGGCTTTGGACTGTAATTCCACATGTTCACTGCCGTGGACATCACCAATCACAACACCATTCACTTTAACATAAGGAACATTAACCTCACCTTCAACTGTCCCCTGTTCGCTCAATGAGAGAACAGAATGACCGTCATTTTCCGCATAGACATTTCCCTTGATAGTGCCGTCCACGTGTAAACCTCCCGCAAATTTTACATCCCCAGTCACTTCAGTGTGCTGGCCTATCAGGGTATCAATCCTGGTGGTCATTTGCTTGCGTTTCTTGCCCCACATTATTTTATGCCTCCGCTACTAACCGAGCATTTCTGACCAGTCAAAAACTCTCTTGATTTTAGACAATTTCGTATCCTTAGGCTGCAATCTGACAATAACCCGGTGAGGGGCAAAGCCTTCAGGCAGCATCATATTACCCTCAAACCGCTTAAAATTCTTGAAATTAAAGGATAAATCCATAGCAGGGTTCAATACTACATCGGTAATATTCAGTAATTTGGCAACCCCGTTTTGCAACCCTTCCAGTGTAACCTCAACTGTACCTTCAGCAACCTTATCACTTTTTGCCACATTGGTTAATATCAGTTTGAAACGATAATTATTATCCAGCGGAAGTCTGTCAATCTGCATACCCTGTATACTCAGGCCTGGCGTGGAGCTTGTGGCTGTCATAATCGCCTGATAAAACTCCAGTTCCCCTTTCAGTGTGTAAATTTCATCCTGGAGTTTTTTCATTTCTTCATGTAACTCTGCAGCAACCTGGCTGTCAATTTGTGCTGTCCGTTCCAGCATTATGACCTTTTCACGCAGACGCTTGTTTTCTGCTACAAGATCACGGTTTTCCGACCATAGTCGTTTACTTTCCTGACCGATAGAAATACGTGACTTGATATATGACCAATGACTCTCGTCCAGAAGAAACCAGAACATAGTGGAAATCACGAGACTGATCACAATAGCGATTGCCACAATCTGATAAGGTCTGTGATGTTTAATGATAAGGTGTGTCATAAATAAAGTCAGGATATCTTACTGCAGGGGTCCTCAAGGTGATAATGCCGGGAAATCAAGACCTGTTGATTCATCCAGACCACACATCAGATTCATATTCTGTATAGCCTGGCCTGCCGCACCTTTAACCAGATTATCTATCACTGATAATATCACTGCTGTATTACCTTTTTGCGGCATATGTACTGCCAGCCGGCAAACATTGGAACCCCTGACAGCACGTGTTTCTGGATGAGAACCGGCAGGCATCACATCGATAAAAGGCTCGTTATGATACCGGTCTTCATATAGTTTCTGAATTTCTGTATCAGACTGCAATTGTACATAAACTGTTGCATGTATCCCACGTATCATCGGTACAAGATGAGGAACAAAAGTCAGCCCTGCCGGTTCGCCTATTAATGTATCCAGAGCCTGGCATATTTCCGGTAAATGCCGGTGACCCGATACGCTGTATGCCTTGAAGGATTCACTGGTTTCAGTGTACAAGTGGTTAATGCTGGCCTTACGTCCCGCACCACTGATACCGGATTTCGCATCTGCAATAATTGATTGTGTATCGATAATTCCTGCTTCCAATAGAGGAATTAACGACAAGATCACTGCGGTTGGATAACAACCAGGGTTTGCCACCAGACTGGCTGTTACAATTGCCTTCCTGTTTAATTCCGGTAATCCATAGACTGCCTGTTCCAGTAATTCTACTGCTGTATGTGATTGTCCATACCATTTGGTCCAAAGAGCCGCATCTTTTAACCTGAAATCCGCCGAAAGATCGATGATCTTGATTCTCTTTTCTAATAAGGAGGAAACCTGATTCATGGCCGTCCCATGGGGTGTGGCAAAGAACACTATATCGCATTCTTCCAGACCAACAGTGTCCGGAGCACTGAATTCGTGATCAATATAACCACGCAAATTGGGGAACAGTGATGTGACGAACTTCCCTTGTTCTGTGCGTGAAGTCACAACATGAACCTCTACTTGCGGATGCTTGACCAGCAAGCGTAATAATTCCGAACCGGTATATCCAGTCGCTCCGATAATACCAACTTTAATCATATATATTTCAAGAACTCAGATAAGTGTAAAGATCGTATGATACTAGATAACAAGTAAATCGTAGAGCGCTGCTCCCGGAATGGCGTGCATAACTTCATGTACCTGCGGCATACCATACATCCTGCACATTCGCCGCTTGTGTGCATCCATGCTAAGAATTATTACTCTACCCATAATAATGCCTGGTACACATCCCTTCGGGCTTCCTGCCCTTTCGGGACATACACTACGTCCATGTAGATAATGCATCGCTCGAAAACCTGTTCCGGACGTTTTCCCGGTCTCTGTTCCAGACTCGACTCTACCGATTCCATCCATGGAATCGTACCACCTACATCCATGTAGGCGTCCTGCGCATCCTGCGCTCACGATGTACATTACATCCATGTAAATAAAAAAGCGGCCGAAGCCGCTTTGTAATTGAAACGATTTTATAGTTATTATTATTGGATGAAATATCGGCCATAGGCAGACATTTCAGGCCTGAGGTTACTGACAGCATCCGGCGATGTCAAGGAAATTATCCCGATCACTTAATTGTGCATTGCACATAAATATTTAATAAAATTAGAGACTTGCCGGCTATTCGTGTTGATAATTCCCGGAACTTTTACACCACCGTGGTAACGAATGAATTACGTATCTTATCAGAAATAACATCACTCCATTTACAGCCCTGATAAAATACGCCACCAGATAATTACAGGACACTACTTATGGATACTGTACAAATCATTGCCCTGACCATGGGCGTCGCCTGGGCCAGCGGAATTAATCTATATGCCGCGATATTCATGCTGGGTTTTTTGGGGTCGACTGGACATATCGTACTTCCACCGGATCTGGAAGTTTTAACTGATCCATTGGTCATGATGGCTGCAGGATTGATGTACTGCGTGGAGTTTTTTGCTGATAAAACCCCGGGGGTGGACAGTCTGTGGGATTCTGTACATACGTTCATACGCATCCCGGCTGGTGCGATCCTGGCTATGGGTGCTGTAGGTGATACCAGTCCGGCAATCGAACTTGTGGCCTTTCTCGTTGGTGGAACACTGGCTGCCACCACGCATGCCACCAAAACCGGTAGCCGCATATTAATCAACACTTCGCCTGAACCGGTCAGCAACTGGGCGGCGTCCATCGCTGAGGATATAGGTGTTATAGCAGGCCTGTGGGCCGCCCTCTATTATCCATGGCTGTTTCTGCTGGCATTATTCATATTTATCATTTTGATGATCTGGATGTTACCTAAACTCTGGCAGGGTATTAAGCGTGTTTTTGGATATGTGCGTGACGTCTTCAAGGGCAAATTTAAACCTGGGCCACCTGTAACCAATAATCCTGCCACCCAGGAAAATAATCTCAAACAAAATGATTAAAAAAGAAATCCTGATCGGTGCATTTATACTGGGGTTGATGCTGGCAGTCGGCTGGTTATGGGTTACACCGGGCGGCCTCAGCACAGCACCGGTTATCAGTTTCAAAACTACTGATGGCCGGGAAATACATCTTCATGACCTCAGAGGACAGCCCGTGCTGATTACTTTCTGGGCCACCACTTGCCCGGGCTGCATCAAGGAAATGCCACATCTGATATCGCTTTATGATGAATTGTCGGGTGCAGGACTGGAAATTATCGGGATAGCCATGCATTACGATCCGCCGAACCAGGTGATAGAGCTCATTAATCAACGACAGGTTTCCTATCCCATTGCGCTGGATGTTGACGGTTCTATTGCAAAAGCATTCGATAATGTAATGCTGACGCCAACTTCATTTTTAATCTCACCGGAAGGAAGGATTGTTAAACATAAAATAGGTGAAATGGATATGGACAAGCTTGAACAACAAATCAAAGATTTGCTGTTCAAGCAGTCACAAGTAACAAATCATAAGTTACAAGGAACTGATTATGATACAGGATCATAGTTTTCCGGGTCCTTTAGTTCCTTGCTTCTTTTCACTTTTCACTTTTCACTTGTAACTGATTTTATATGCTCTGGATCAAGGCTATTCACATTATTTTCATGGTCACCTGGTTCGCAGGACTTTTTTATCTGCCCCGTCTGTTTGTCTATCACGCCATGACCGATGATGAAGCAGGTAAAAGCCGTTTCAAGATCATGGAGCGCAAGCTCTACATCGGCATTATGACGCCGGGAATGATCCTAACGCTCGTATTCGGTTTCTGGACGCTCTATGTTTATGGCTGGACTGCTTACGCGGGCACTCTCTGGTTGCACATCAAACTGGCTTGTGTGTTGATCCTGATCGTTTATCACATTTATTGCGGCAAACTGCTGCTGGATTTTAAATATGACCGAAATAAACACTCACATATCTGGTATCGCTGGTTTAATGAAGTTCCGGTTATATTTCTGATTATTATTATCTTGTTGGCGGTTGTACGGCCTTTTTAGTTTCTATTCACAGAGATGAGATACAACGAAATCAAATCTCTATCATTTCAAAGTCTTCTTTTCTCGCCCCACACTCCGGACAAACCCAGTTAGGCGGGACATCTTCCCATTTCGTGCCGGGTGCAATGCCGTCATCCGGCCAGCCCTGCGCTTCATCATAAACAAACCCGCAAATCACACACATATATTGCTTCATTCTTTCAGCTCCGTTTATTCTTTATTTTCGCATGATATACAGCCATGTAGAATATCCATTATGAGTGCAGTAAAAGACAAAAAACCAGTGGTCCTTGTACTGGCAGGCCATGACCCGAGCGGTGGTGCCGGTATTCAGGCTGATATCGAAACCATTGCCGCCAACGGCTGTCACGCCGTGACCATAGTTACCTGCATGACTACACAAAATACTTCTGAATTCAGGCAAGCCATACCGGTCAATCCTGACATTTTTAATCAACAGATAGAGATGATACTTGCAGACATGCCAGTAAGCGCCTGCAAAATCGGGTTGATTGCTGATTCAGCTAATTTAGCTATCGTTAAAAGAACCCTGATCGCTCTCATGGATATTCCAGTCGTGCTTGATCCGGTTATAAGTGCAGGTACTGGCACAAAAATAATAACGGATGATGTCTGCGCCGCATTACAAGATAAATTACTGCCATTTATTACAGTAATTACACCTAATAGCATTGAGGCCCGCGCACTGACCGGCATTGATAATCTCGATGCTGCAGCACAGGATTTGCTGGCCAGGGGATGCCAGGCTGTACTGATTACTGGCACTCATGAACAAACGGACAAAGTGATTAACACCCTTTATCTTCGAGATGAACCACCTTTAAAAAACGAATGGGAAAGATTGCCTGGTAATTATCATGGGTCGGGTTGCGCTTTATCTGCATGCATTGCGGCTTTGCTGGCACAGGGTAAAACCATTGGTGAAGCTGCAACCATGGCGCAAAAATATACGTGGCATACCTTGAAACACGCAATGTTGCTGGGAAAGGGGCAGTATCATCCCGACAGATTTTACGGTAAATAAACCACATCTGCTGCCATGAAATCATTACCTTTCAAGGGACTTTATGCCATCACTGATTGCGTAAACCTGAACACAGAACAATTAATATATAAAACAGAACTGATATTGCAGGCAGGCGTCGCCATGCTGCAATACCGGAACAAACACGATGATAATTCCGTCAGGGAATCACAAGCTCATGAATTGAAAATTCTCTGTGATAAATTCAATGTGCCATTCATTATTAATGATGATATAGAACTGGCATTGGCAGTTCATGCAGATGGTATTCATCTGGGTCAAGCGGACGCTGATTCTGAAAAAATCAGGGCTTCATCTGATCAAAGAATGATAATTGGTATCTCCTGTTATAACGATCTCGATCGGGCTGTTACAGCAGAAAATAAGGGTGCAAGCTATATCGCTTTTGGCGCTTTTTTCCCAACACTAACAAAACATAATACTGTAAAAGCCGAACCGGAATTAATCCGGAAAGCAAAACAACAATTGGAATTACCGGTTGTTGCTATTGGCGGGATTACCCCGGAAAATGGCGGGGCATTGATTGATACCGGCGCAGATTTTCTGGCGGTTGTCAGCGGAATATATGGTGCTGATGATCCAGTACACGCTGTCCGATCTTATTTAAAATTATTTAACAACATCTGAAAATACATGACAGAAAAACTCTTCAGCGCGGCAAAAAAACATATCCCGGGCGGTGTGAATTCACCCGTTCGTGCTTTCAAGTCTGTGACTGGCACGCCTGTCTTTTTTAAAAAAGGGAGCGGTGCCTACCTCTACGATACTGAAGGAAAACAATATATCGATTATGTCGCTTCCTGGGGACCAATGGTTCTGGGCCATGCCCACCCTGAAGTAATCAAGCAGGTACAGCAGGCTGCTGCAAACGGCCTGAGTTTTGGTGCACCTACCGAAATCGAAACACAGATGGCAGACAAGATTTGCGAACTGATGCCGAATATAGAAAAAGTACGCATGGTCAGCTCCGGAACCGAAGCTGCTATGAGTGCCATCAGGCTGGCACGCGGTTATACCAGGCGTGACAAAATAGTTAAATTTGAAGGTTGCTATCATGGCCATGCCGATTCCTTGCTGGTGAAGGCTGGCTCCGGTGCGTTAACACTGGGAATTCCAACTTCACCGGGTGTCCCGGCCGATCTTGCAAAACACACAATAACCCTGAGCTATAACAATTCCGAAAAAGTCGAAAAGGTTTTCTCTGGAATAGGTGAACAAATTGCTGCGATCATAGTTGAACCTGTCGCGGGCAACATGAACTGCGTTCCCGGCACTCAGACATTTCTGGACACATTGCGCACTGTATGCGACCAGCATCAAAGTGTATTGATCTTTGATGAAGTCATGTCCGGTTTCCGTGTTGCATTGGGTGGCGCTCAATCCATTTACGACATCAAACCGGATCTTACTGTGCTGGGTAAAGTCATTGGTGGCGGTATGCCAGTAGGTGCCTTTGGAGGCCTTGCAAAAATTATGGATTATATTGCACCGGATGGCCCTGTATATCAGGCAGGCACATTGTCAGGTAATCCGGTGGCCATGGCGGCAGGACTCACCACGCTTAACCTGATCTCACAACCCGGTTTTTTTGATGAGCTCTCCGATAAAACAAAAATGCTGACGTCGGGTTTACAAAAAGCAGCTGAATCTGCAAATGCGCCTTTCACCACCAATGCGGCAGGCGGCATGTTTGGTTTGTTCTTCAGTGCTGAAAAATCTATTACAACCTTTGAGCAGGTTATGATTTGTGATAAGGAACGTTTCAATAAATTTTTTCATGGCATGCTGGATAAAGGCATATATCTCGCACCATCTGCATTCGAGGCAGGATTCGTATCCAGTGCGCATACACAGCAGGATATTGAGCAAACAATTAATTTTGCTTCCGGGATTATGAAAAATTTATAAATCAAAACTTGCGTCCTAAAAAGATGGCCCCCGAAGGGGCCATAAATAGAGGGGGGGTTAGACACCTCTTTAGGAAGGATTAAATCTATTAACGTGGCATTTTTATTTCAGTATCGGGGCCGTGATACAAAGGTTTTAGTTTTCCATCAACACCAAGCATTAAAGCCCCAGGTAACTCACTGTACTGAACCGCATTAGATGTTTGTTCGGAAGTCATTTGATTTGCAGATAAATTTTTATTTGTTCCTGAATTAACAAGAAAAATTACACTTTTCATAAGCTGCCTCCAGAGTTCAATATATAATCAGAAAATAAATATTTATAAATGATGGTTTATTTATGGTTCTGCCTAAAAATAAACTACATCAGTTACGTTTACTGGTTGTATCTTTGGGCAACCATTTGCTATAAATCTGAATCTATAGTTTCGATTACCGTTTTCTGTTCTGCTGACTAAAGGTGTTGTGAGGCCCACTGTAGCACTCCGTTTTTTGCCGGGTGTGACTTGTGGAATAACCAAATCATCCAATGACAATGCAATTTGTTTACCTACTATTCCAAAAATTCCAAAAACACCTCCTGAAGTCATTACTACTGCAGTAACCTCTTGATTATCAGGATTCAGAACGAGATCAGAAATATAGGCAATCAGCAAACCGTCTACTCCGAACACCTGCATACCTATCAACTCCCCTGCGCGCAAATCATTTGGTCCTTGTTCGAGAATAAAGGTCAAAGAATTATTTAATGAATTTTGTGATTGTGGTGCTTTCTCTAATGGCACCCCTGCCGGAGGTGTGGTGGTATCTCCTGGTTCAGGAGATGATTCCTGCTCCTGCATTCGGGGAACACCATTTTCTGCCATATCCCAAGTAATGCCTTGATTTTGACCTGCCGCAACAACCATAGTTATTGCGATTAATAAAGTAACAGGGATAATCAAATACTTTTTTTTCATAATTAATCCTCCTCCCTCTATAAGCACTTCTCTACCAGTGCTTAAATTGAATATGAAACTTCTGGAAAAATGCCGGGGCAGTCCGTCCCTGGATTGCCCCAACGGAGCGAAACCAGATGTGTCCGCTATTATTTAGTAACCCTACTAGCCTGCTTCTATGGCTCTCTTGACCATGGCATATTCTTCCTTGTCCACAACACCATCACCATTGGCATCAACATCTTTGAATTCTGGCGCAACGACGGCAAGCGCCATAGCAGGAAAGAAAAACAAAATTGCTGTGATATATTGCTTCTTCATAAAATATCCTCCTTTTAAAGAAGACCTCTGTTGATTTGTAGTTTTACGAACAAAAGGTGCTCGTATCTGATTTTTATAGTGCAACCGTTATGCCACATATGAAAAATCAATATAGCTCAACAGGTTAAGATTATTTGGCGATCATTAGCTGAACTTCTGCTGTTGGGAAGCGTAGTCGGTTTATCCCTTGAATTTCCAACTCATTGAATAGAAGGGATGTTACTGTTGGGCAAGCCCGACACCGGATTGAAACACTTAATGCGAATTAAACTGTCCTTGAATTATTCTGGCCGGGCACGAAATAGTGCCGGCTCAAGCAGGTGGCGCCGCAAGAGTTTATAGAATTCACTTCGATTACGATCTGACAACCTTGCCGCAAGGGCAACGTTACCTTCAGTAAGATGCAGTAGACGGACAAGATAATCATGTTCAAATTGATTGCGTGCTTCACTTAATGACAGCAATCTTTCAGGCTTGTATTGCAAAGCACGTTCTACCAGATTACGGGAAATCAGTGGTGTTGTAGATAAGACAACACACTGCTCCACCACATTCAATAACTGGCGTACATTCCCTGGCCATGGCGCACTCACCAGTAATTCCATGGCCTCCGGTGCAAATCTCTGGGGTGTTTTACCATGTTTATTTGCAAGCAACAGGCAGAAGTGATCTGCAAGCAGAGAGATATCTTCCCGCCGTTGAGCAAGAGGTGATATTTCAAGTGAAATGACATTCAAACGATAAAAAAGATCTTCTCTGAATAATCCTTTTTTCACCTTGTCTGTCAGATCTTGGTGGGTAGCAGCTATAATGCGTACATCAACGGGTACGGTACGGGTAGTACCTACTGGTCTGACTTCATGCTGCTCCAGTACACGCAACAACTTGGCTTGCGCTGTCAATGGCATGTCGCCGATCTCATCCAGAAATACAGTGCCACCATCAGCAGCCTGAAATAAACCTGGGTGCGCCTGAGTAGCACCAGTAAATGCACCCCGACTATGTCCAAATAACTCTGATTCCAGTAATGGTTCAGGAATAGCCGCACAATTCAGCGCCATAAATGGTTTACCATGTCGAGAACTGGCCTTATGGATAGCACGTGCCAATAATTCCTTTCCAGTACCAGTCTGACTTTGGATAAGAATACTGACATCAGTTATCGCCGCTGCTTTCGTTTTTTGTAACAACGCCTCCATGCTTGCACTGCGGCTGACTATCTCCTCGCGCCAAAGCTGATCGCCAGCAAAATTATCATTCAGTCTGGGTTCTCCGCTTTGCTCCAGTGCTTGCTGCAGCTTTTGTAACAATATATTTCCATCAAAAGGTTTGGTTAAATATCCAAAAACCCCTTGTTGTGTAGCAGCTACCGCATCTGGAATTGTCCCATGGGCAGTAAGGACGATTACTGGCAAGCGCAGATACCGTTGCTGTATGACTTCGAATAAAGTCATTCCATCCATACCCGGCATCTTGAGATCAGTAACCACCACTTGCGGACGATACACCGCAATACGCGCAAGAGCATTTTCAGCACTGTTAACCGCGTTAACATCATAACCAGTGGCCTTGAGGCGCAAACTCATCAGATGCAACAGGTCAGCATCATCATCTACCAACAGTATCCTGGGTTTATTTACAGGTGATATCCCGGTCATGGCTTGATTTCGCGAATCTGCTCACGGCGATTAAGTTGTTGTTCAATAGATTTCAATGCTTCGATTTGCTTCAATAGTGCGGCATTTTCCTCTTGCAGGTTCTGAATTTGCCCGCGCTCTGTCTCGAACCCCTTGTTTGCCTTGTTAATACTTTTTCTCAGTTGCTGCCGATGACTTAGCACATCACGCCATAACAAACTGAATTTCTGATAATCATGGCGTACTGGATCTGAAATGGGTTCATTTGTATTAATTACCTGTTCCAGCAATTTCAGTGCATAACGTTCATCCTGACTGGTTGTATCAATTGATATGCTTGATACTATGGCCAGCCGGGTCGTAAGAACAATCGCGTCTAATGCTTCCGGCTGTTGCTCCAGATACTTGCGTTCGCGTTTAACAACAATTTCAGGAGATGATTTTAGCCAGCGATAATAATCAAGGGCTTTTTGTGTGTAATCTGTATGAGTAGACTCTTGCACAACGTGTGGCTCATGAATACAACCCGAAACCAACAGTGCAAAACAACAAACTGATACCCGCACCGCTCTTTCAAGGATGTTGTCTATATCTGGATTCATAGACACTCCATATTGGCAAGAGGAAATCGCGCCTTGAAATGAGCGCCATGAATAACATCCATGGCCTCAATATTACCCCCATTAAGCATTACGTATTCACTGGCGATTGCCAGACCCAGGCCAGTACCTTGAATATGTTTTTTCTCCGGCGGCTGTCCTTGATAAAATGGCTCGAAGATCAGTAAACGTTCCTCAGGATTGATACCGGGTCCATCGTCACATACTTCCAATAAGGCATAATCCTGTTCTCTTACGAGATGGATATTGATAGTCCCTGCTATCGGCGAATATTTAACAGCATTACTGATCAGGTTATCCACGACTATCCGTAATTGCTCTGCATCGCCTTGAACAGTTAACTTAGCCAAATGTTGTTGAATATTAATACGGCCTGCCTTAATAGCGAGCTCATGATCAGAAATCACCCGATTGATGATATTGTCGAATCTTACCGGTTGTGGCATCGGACTCATGACGGCGATGCTATCAACATTATATCGCAAGAGATTCTCAATCAATTGTTGCAGACGCCGGCAATTGTTACGTAGTATATTGATGATATCACTTTGCTGACTTGTCAGTGTACCCACAAGACCCTCATCAAGAAGGGCTACTCCCTCCTGTATAGCGGTTAGTGGAGTCTTCAATTCATGCGAGACATGCCGCAGAAATGAAGTACGCTGGTGTTCCAGTTCAGCTAGCCGATTTCGCAACCAGTCCAAACGAACCCCAAGTTTCTGAAGATCCAATGGTCCTTGCACCTTGATTGCAGTATCATAACTCCTGCTACCAAGCTGGTGTATAGCGTGGTCAATCTGACGTAATGGCCGCGTAATTAATGCAGTAAATAGTGCCGCCAGCAAAAGAGCTATACTGACCAACAATAATGTCTGTATTCTCAATAAGTACTGAGTATGTTCAGTCTGTTGGCGCAATTCCAGCAACTGGTCATCGATCCACTTATCTATAGCACGTGATGTCTGATAAGCAGTATCCAATAGTGGAGGATATAACGATATTTTGTATTCATCCGCAGAAGTGTTTTTTAACTTTTCAAAGGCATGCTGCTCATCATCAATAATCTGTTGTGCATAAACCCTGACTTCATTATTTATATTAAGATTGCTTAAGATGCTTGCAGCTTCCAGAAATTCCTTACGTCTGTCTATATAGACTTCCAGGAGTTCTTCGGCACCAAGAACAGAATATTGACGGGCGTTACGTTCCATGGCAATCGTTTGTTCAATTAATCCCCGGCTGGTACGCATGGCGTTTGTAGCTTCAGAAATTGTTTGCTGGCTATGATCACTTAGATTATCAAGTTGCCGGGCAGTAACAACCAAAGCAGCGATCAACAGGGCGGCCACAGTTAGAAAGCTGAAAATAGTCAGCTGTAATATTGATCTTGGTCTTAGCAACGTCATAATCAGAGGTCAGTGCGAAATACAATCATGATGAATTTGTGGCTGATATTAAAATCACGAGTTAATTATTTCTCTCTAGAATTCATAAAAGAATTTGATGACCGGAGACATCTCTTGATATCGATTACAACCATGTTAAGGAACCTCTGATTAAGTGTCACAGCCGTCATTGC
>Ga0214472_10002984_pt1 | contig 18018 bp, 15 predicted proteins | sample RVTome_6_FD_207662 | JGI IMG/M metagenome (GOLD analysis project Ga0214472, IMG submission 207662) | Soil microbial communities from uranium-contaminated site in the Upper Colorado River Basin, Wyoming, United States - RVT140D175 | ecosystem: Environmental > Terrestrial > Soil > Contaminated >...
CCACCCACGAATGAAAGTTCTGACTAGTAAAAGGAAGTGTGAAGACCTCGTTAACGACCATGTTATTCGCGGGACTGAATTTTGGGGGATCTCGCGGAATCGTTTCAAGATCACATCCAGTCAAGAGTGTGCCCGCAACAAGGAGAAGAGAGATTGGCCAAGAAACAACAATTTTCATGTGTTAGAACCCTGTTTCAATTGTGAACATATGAGTTCCGGGAAGAAACTTGTAATGAGTAAATGCATAATCGACCGAGCCGTTAAGGCCAAGACTGTTGAGCAACACACCCACTCCAGCACTCCAGTCTTCTGTATCGTAATTGAACCGATAACCACCCCGTAGAGCAAATATCTCCTGGTAAATATACTCTCCCCCGATGTTCCATTGCTCATCTGCGTCATTTGGCCTGCCGACCTGAATAACTCCGAATACTCTATGGATGCCTTCCTCATAGACGTTTACGCGAGCACCAAAACGGAGCGCTGTGGGAAGTGAATAAGTCTCATTGATGTAGCGAAGGTCTTTGCCAAGGTTGTTTACCGATATTCCGAGTCGTGTCCGGAGAACTGGAATATCATACAAGGTGCCAAAATCAAACGCGAGGACATTTGAGTTGATATCCGTGTTGTACAGATTCGAGTTGATGTATTTCAAGCTTAAACCCAACCCAAAGAGTTCACTGATTTGTCTGGCATAGGTCAACGTAAACGCAAATTCCGAAGCTCGAAACATCTCACCGGTTCCCTCCGGAAAGCCTGGCGTCGTTACACTCATGTCGTCGGTCGCAAGGGCTGTAACACCTGCTCCGATCGTCCCGATTCCAGGGAAATTAACGGCAGCCCCAACAAAGCCATGTTGAATATCCGCCCACCACTGGTTGTACGTTCCCGAGAACGAAAATGTCGAAATGCTGAGTGTTCCAGCGGGATTGAAAGCAATCGATGAGGCACCTTCAGCAAGGGAAACCTGCGCGTTACCAATGGCAGCGACACGCGCATTGATCGGAATCTTGAGAAACTGCGCGGTCACGCTTCCCGAACGGTTGCCCGCCTGTGCCGACTGGAGTCCAAGCATCAGAATGGAATAGATAATAGTTCTTTTCATAATCAACCTTGTCTTGATTCTATCGAATGATGACAAATTTTCCAGTTTGCGTTCCGAACTCCGACTCGACGGTAAACACGTAGATTCCGCTTGCAAGGGCGCGATTACTTTCACTAACTAATCGAACGTTCTCGTCACCATCGGGGAAACTTCCGGAGGTTCCGTCATGGTCAATAGTCCGGATCAAATCACCAGCAAGACTAAAAATTCTGATAGTGCATTTTGCGGGGAGGTTAATGAACTTAACCGCACGCTTTGTCTCGTCCCAGTTATTTGTCAAACCTTCGTAACCGCCATTCTCAAACGTGTAGCTGCGATCTGTGCGATACGGATTGGGCACAACGCTTACCCTTCCTACCTCTTCCGACACGGCAAAAGGCAGGTCAATGGTAAATGCATTGGTTCCTTTCGCAGATTCCAGTGGCTCAACTTCGACGGGCGCCAAAGTACTATCCGGCTGCTGAACATAGACAATATTCGGGATCGACTCCGAAGTGACCGCATATGTATAGACTTTTCCACGTACTAAATTTGAATCCGCATATCTATACTCAAGGCCGGTATCGTATCCATATCGGAGTGTGTCAATGTCCTCAATCATGTCAACTTGCCGAATAAGAGTGAAGCTTTCATCCGGCACTCCTGAAGAAGAAGGCGGAGTCTCGCTTCGCCACAATTTATACGATTCAAAGTTCCTACCACCGCGGGCCGAATCGTAGCCGACTGGTGGATTTGATCTCCGCGAGGGATCAAGATTCGCACGCTGGTTTGTGGAATCCCAGTTTTGTTCCGGGTCCGGCCTTCCGTAGAGCACGTCGTCTCCTGGTTGCCATTTCCAATCAAGTTCAACCCTTCGAAAACCGACCTTTGCCCGCAGAGGAGGTGAAGGTGGTGTTGGGGGGAGTCGGATGCCCTGGTTGAGGTAGATATCGAGCGCCCTACCGGCATTCCTTAACATGATAATACGAGGATCTATTGTTTGTGAAAACCCAGAGACAACTGCCATGGCGATCTTTAGGGTATCCTGAGGTGGATCACCAGGTTGACTCGAAGCCGGATTTATAGTGAATGGGCCGAACCCAAACAGGAACCGTGTATCAGAACGCGCCGGATACTCATCAGGCTGGCGGACACCTGAACTAATCAGGTTGTAGCGGACTGCATCAGGGGTAGGCGACTGAGGCCCTGGATACCAACGAAACGCATATCGGAGAAGGCTAAGGTCAATGGGTGCCTTAAGCAAAGTACCACCAACTGGAGTCGATCCTCTATCAATTGGATTATGGATATACGCTGTGCGAGAAGCCGAATCATACCCCGTGAAGTTGTTCTGAAAATAGTTAGGCACTGCGATCGGACCTACGTCTGCCTCAAAGAACCATGCGATGTAAGCGCTGTCGATTTTCTTCACCCCCTCATTGATGACCTTATACTCCATGATGATAATTGCATCTGCATACGGATCATCCCACGCGTAACAACTTTGAATGACACGAACGCGAAGCGGAACGTGACCACTCACCTGCTCGGTGTAGTCGGTATACGTGCAGTAGAGATCGTTATCTGAGATTGGCTTGAACGGAAGCGCATTACCCCAGTACGATGACCATCCTGGAGGCTCCACCAGGTCGTTCTTTGATGCCCTCCAAAATGAATCCGCTGGTGAAGATCCGGGAAACATCTCTACCAATGGGCCTGACCACCCTTCATACCCAGTTGTGACTGCACGTACTGGTGGTTGAGGTGTCGGACCTCTCGATGTGTCTAGAAGACCGCCAACCCAGATTCCACCACCGAAGATATGCTCAATTGGCTGGCCGAGCGGATATTCAAGGCCGAGCTCACCTGAAGGCATCGCAGCACTACCTCCCGGGTATCCCTGCCTACCAAAGACACTCCGATTATCCATCCACATTCTCATGGAGAATCCCTGCTTCACGCTCTTTGTGTTTGGAACAACAACAGAATTTGAGCTCTGGGGAGGATTCTTTTCACGAGCATTCTTCTCCTTCACCTCGCTGTTGGAAATATCGAGTGCGAGTACGATGAGCAAGAAAGTAAGAACGATGTTTAGCTTTTTCATTTGTATCAGTGCCATAGTGATATTAATCCCAATTAACTTTCGCGCCAAGCGCAATTTGACGAGGTGGACGGAACGCAAAAGGGGGAACGCGGCGATCAAACGCACTTCCATCACCCGCCTGCCATGGATAGATAGTAAAGTCATCCGGTGCATAGTCTCCGTACCGTATCACCCTTCCCTCAAGACTGTTAAATCCTCCGCCGTTCAAGTCAACGTTCCTTCTATTTAGAAGGTTGGTAACATCCAGCGTCAACACGAGGTTGAGCTTGTCCACGATTCGGAAACCCTTAAAGAAGGAGATGTTGACTTCTGAAGTAAATGGTCCATCCGCAGAATTCTTCAGGTACAGATTGTTCAGGTATTGTGCTGCCTGCGACGTGCTCGTCGTAAATGGCGTGTAAGGAAATCCACTACCGAAGGTCCACGCAACCGACGCACCCCAATTATCAATATTCAAACCGAAAACACGGAATTCATCGTTTGGTTTGATACGATACGAGAGAAAAAAGTTGAGCGTATGAGTCTGATCAAAATCGAGTCGAACCTCACGGGGAAGCCCAAAGAGTTCCGGAGAATCCTGTGCTGCCTTTGGATGCGAAGATCGTCCTTTAGCTAGTTGGAATGTATATCCAACGCTCCCGGTCAGATTATCTGCGCCACCCTTCGTGAGGATAACCTCAAAACCTCTCGTACTCGCATAGTCAAGATTTATGTAAACATCGACTGTCCGAGGAACGCTGAGTCGCCTGAACGATGCGTAGTCAAAAATGTCCTTGTAATAGCCACGAATGCCCAACGACAGGTCATCGGTCAGGAGCTGATCAAACCCTGCCTCATATTGGATTGTTTTCTGAGGTTTGAGACCTGGGTTCCCAATAAAATTTCCGGACAAAGTTGTTGATATCGGATCGTGAAAATACTGATCACGGTCCGGATACTGTAGAAAATGTCCATAGTTGAAATAGAATACCGTTCGCTCCGATACCGGGTATCCAATTGCAAGGCGGGGGCTGAAGCGACCGCTCGTGAATTGAGAAAAAAACGACTTATTATCGAGCCATGCTGGCTGCAGTTTACTCACTGCTTCCCACCGCGCTATGTAATCCGAATCAAAAACCTGCTTTCCAAGATAGATAAAATCATAGCGCAAACCCAGACGAATGTTCAGCCCCGTGTACTCTATGTTATCTTGTACATATAGCGCTCCTCTGCTGGGGTAGTTTGTCGAAACCCATCGGTTGGCTCCATAACCCGGAAATAAGCCACGCGGAATGGAATCGATAGCCCTCAGGGGATCGTTCGGTTCATTAATCGACGTTGACGAAATATCTTCGTAGTAGTATTCCAGGCCGGCTTTGAAAAAATGAATCGGGTGAATTTGTGAGCTATAATCAAATTTTGTGTTCCAGATGACACTCCTTGAATCACTCCAGTCTTGAGAAGTTCCGTAATCGCGAAAGCCGTCACCATTAATGTCCCCGAAGAAGGCCGAGAACTGGGCTGGCGTCAAACCATCGAGTGAAGATGTCCTATGTGACTCAATGCGGCTGACGTATCCTTTCAGCAACGTATTGGTGCCGAAGATATGAGTCCACTGAAGAACATTCTGGTCCTGGATATTCTCTACCGAGTTAGTGGAATCGTATCTCCCACGGCTCGTGAACGAACTTGCTAACTGATGGGATGTCCCACCGTTTGCACGATAACTGAACGCGAACTGATCTGCCTCCCCGATTGAATAATTGAGCTTCGTATTGAAGGAGAAATTATTGTCCTGCTTGTCCGAATACAGAAGTCCAACATCTCCAAGGAAGCCGAGAATTCCACTCAGTTTGATTCGCCGCTGAACGGGGTTGTAGAACTGGTTCGTATTAAAGGCATAGGCCCCGTCAGACTGTTCAAAGTTTGCGCTCATGAAAAACGAGAGCTTGCCCGGGACGTTAATACCGAGTGATGGAAGAAGAAATGCAGTAATGGGTTCGGGCCCGCCAATGTTCCCGGCATAATATCGTTCATTGAACCCATTTGATGTGATGCCATCAGTCCGATACTGCATCGAACCCGAATAGGTGTCGCCGCCAGATTTTGTCGTAATGTTCACCACACCGGATTGTGCATTACCGTACTCCGCATCCAAGCCACTGCTTGCAACACTTACAGACTGAATAGCATTTGCTGAAACACCAAGAGCACCACCACCACCCGATGTGCTTGTCCCGGCATATAGTTGCTGCAATTCCTGGTTCGCAGCAGCAGCACCGCTCACATCATTGACGACAACACCGTCAACAAGAATCTGAGTTTCATTTGCGCGTCCGCCTCTCAAAAACAACTGACCGCCAAACTGTACGACACCCGCCTGCAAACGAAGTACATCCTCCACGCCTTTTACGTTGGGGATCGATTCAATTTTGTCTTTGTTGAATGTCTGATCACCAGCAACTTTCTTCGTATCCACAAGGGGTGGCTGGCCTTCGACAGTAATTCCCTCCATCTCGATGTCTTCGCTTGCCATCTTCACATCGTACACAGTTGTCTCATCTGCCTCGATCGAAACTTTCTTGATCTCGATGTTTCTGTATCCAAGGAGGGAATAGCGAATAGTATAGATACCGGGGGTGATACCAGTGAGAGAATATTCTCCTTTTTCATTGGATACAGTGCCTCTCCCGCTGCCTACAACCAGAATATTTACAAGGGGAAGAGTCTCTTTTGTTTTTACATCGGTAATCTTCCCGGTGAGATTCCCGGTTGTCCCGGAGAATGAATCCGTGGCTGACAAAATGCTCAACGAAAGAAGAGATATGATCGCTTTATTTAGCATTGCATCTCCGGCGTTAAAGTTCATTCAAATCTTGGAAGGCTTTTCTCATGGCCTGAATCGCAACAGATTTTTCAACGTAGTAGAGTGGTATGCCAAAATACACAATCGAGTATGTGCGGCACCCCGGTGCCACTGGTGGGATACCAAGAAACCTCACGCCAAGAGGTCTGTTCTCAAACGAAGGGTTGTTTGAATTCGAGTTAAACAGTGATATTGACTCTCCGAAGCCTTTGGGGAAACTAAGGGAAATTCCTCTAATGACACCTGCAACCACACTATCTGGATCAGGATATGGCTTTGACGGGTCGAGGACAAAATCCGGATATCCGAGAAGCCCCGGTGCTCCCGAAAATTCAAAAGTTGTACTTTCGAGGATCGGGTTCGCATGGAACACTGTGTCTGCAAACGCGGAGTAATTTGAGAAAATGCTGGAAGGGTTTACTGCACCAACAACAATCAGATTTCCACCCACATTCAGGTATTCTCGGAGCAACGACTGCTTCGTGGCGTTTACCACATAGCGAATTCCCCCGAAGCCGAGGTAATCGAGCCGTTGTTCGACAAGAAGAACAATCGTCGAATATTGGGAAATAGCTCGACGGGATGGCCAGTTGCCGTTATTGTAAGGAACGGTGTACACGTCGAACTTTCCGGTCAGACCAAGCGAATCCATAATATCGGTGTAATATGCACGAACAGTGTTCGAGTCGGGGACGAGCGGATGACTCGGCGGAAGGGTACCGATATTCGTGAGCAACTTTGGGCTGTTGTTGATAATCAGTACCCTTCCAGGGGATCCTGGGTCAGCAAAACCAGGCACAACGGCAGTAAATGCCCTTGAAATATCGCGACTAATTACTCCCCATCTATTTTTCGCACGTAGATACATAGTATGCGAATCGCCCGGGAATCTAAAATCACTCGCGGTGACATCAACACCACCGTCCGGAGAATACAGAGACCAGTTTGAGGCTGATGTGTCGTCAATCGCCCACGAATACTCCTGTTGGAACGTGCTTGCATCGATCGCGGAAAACCTGAACGGCAGTCCTGGCCATGTATCGGTAATGCAGTAAAGTGTCAGCTGATCGTTCACGGGGCCAGAGATAAAAGTTGCAATCGGTTCAGGCGCAGGAAGCGTCCAAAATCGCACTCGCGCCGGCGTTTCGTCTATCGCGTTATTATCATCGATGGCAGCTACTTCGAAGGTATGCAGGTTGCTATCTGCAAGAGAACTGAATATGAAAGTCCCCCGAGTTGAGGATTGATTCACTATCGGATTGCTTCCCACGATGGAGTCCCCTGAGATCGGTCCCGTTATGTATGGGACTGCAAACGGCCTGTGAGTCTCCAGTGAATCGTTGATGAATCGTATCGAAGCTGTATCTGAAGGATTCGCGGGGTTTAAGTTAACTAAGAATCTATAAAGTTCGAAGAGCGAGTGTGGATTTCCTTCGACTAGGAGAGGACTTAGCAAAGGCGCTCCGGCCACTTGAGCAATATTAAGGACAGTTGTGTAGGGAGAGGTTGACGAACCAAACCGGCTGTCATCCATCCAGCGATACCGGTATGCAATAACATACCCGTCGTCATCATCACCGAGCCAATGGAGTGTGACCTCTGGGAGAACACCCCTTCCAATATACTGAGCAATCGAGTCGTCAATTGGGACATTTGCAATTCGAGTGTCAGGGAGGGTGTTGGGTTTTAGTCCACCTCCCGGATTGTCACAATGCCACGCGCTCACACTCAAGGCAATCGCAACTACGCATAAGAGAGTGCTTGATGTCTTTCGGTTCATTGTCATCATAAGTAGTGACCTTTTCGCATGAGAAGTCTAGAATATCCTGACGGAAGAAACATAAAAATACGGTCTGTAAACAAAATCCTCTGTACGACGCACAAGCGATGAATCGAGGTCTAGCGTGACAGTTACGATGGTCTTTCGGTCAGTTTCGACATTTATATCAATCGGTGGTTGACCCGACTTCGGCAGCAACTGAGAGGCCTCTGTTTCAAAAGGAACCAATACAGGGAAGATATTCAAGAAGCCGTTACGAACCACCGTCACTCCCAAGCCCCCTCCAAATCCAAGCTGATTGGGTGCAAGCTGACCCGAAAAATCAACTCCGGTGTATGTGCCAGGTGGAGCATAGACTCTCCCCCATACGAGCGTTGAATCACGAGCTTCAGGTGAAAGACAGTTATAGAAATCACCAAAGTCATTTCTCTTTACGGCATTGAGATCTATAAAAATTGGAAGCTTCACGTTTCCCGGTTGCCGCGTCTGCAAACTAATGAGATTATAGGTCAGGTTGCTTGTCGGAGCGTACGGGAGAAATGAGCCAGCGCGCGAGTTCTGTGTTCTGAACCGCACCTCGAGGATCCCCGGGCTTGGCGAGAAGTACTCATACTGCTCGCACGAAAGCCCTGCAAAGAGAAGTACAAAAAAAGTAATAGTCCGGGAAGCTCGAATTCCAAGCGATGCAAACATATGTATCCCGCGATTGATTGTTTATGAAAGGATGCAAGAAAAAGAAAATCGCAATTGAGACTTTGACCAGAGCTTGTTACTTGAACAAACTGTTTTTGAGTGACCGACTCAAATTCAAGGCGACCCCACGTTCGCAGGAGTCTAATGCAATGCCGGGACCAACCAGCTGTTGCATTTCCAATGTAGTAATTGACCTTCACCTTGTCAAGGAGAAACTCAATAGATGGAACATGATGCGATACAGTATATTTCCTCATAAATTCTTGCGGGGCTTCAATCCGTGCCGGCCACGGCTATACGCATTGCTCATGGCTGGGAACAATGGGAGTCTTCGTTGATTGGTGCTGGAGTTGGCTAAGTTGTTTATTTGTACTAAAACGTACGTGCAGGAGGTGTTGTTGGTGGTGATGTCGGGGCGGCGGGATTCGAACCCGCGACCTCTTGGTCCCGAACCTTAACACCGTAACTCAATGTATCAATAGAACGCGGGTTCCACAAGTTCAACGTCCACCAATCGCACAAACGTGTATCAATCGCATTCACAAGGGTACAGATAAGGTACAAGATCCAAGGGCTCCTCCCGACAAACCTCGGACGTAGACTGTATTCCAAAGATTATTACTAATTAGTGCATGCGAATAAAATGAAAAATCTCCTATTCATTACACTGTGGTTTTCGGCTAACCCAGAAGTACCCACCCTTATGGAGACACACCATGTCGATCGGGGGCGCCGAGTTCACAGTATCAATTGCAATGGCGGTCTTCGTTATTGCAAGAGTCTGTTGAACCAAGGAGAGAGACTTGAAATGGCCCGAGGCAGCCAGAGAAATTATTGCCGGATAGCTCAAACTGTCAGAAGAAACGTAATACTTCAAAGAATCATCGATCTTGAAAATCTGTCGTGTTCGAAGGAAGTCAACAAGAGGTCCGTTTTGTATTCCGAGAAATTCTTTTGCAATTACTCTGAGAACGCCATGCTCCCGTCCAATAAAGATCAAGCGAGCCACAAGTTGAGATTTATTTGCTCTGACCATAGCAGGAAAAACAAGTGGAAGGACCCTTTCTGCAATCGTATCAGCTTTGTCAACCAGACTTCTTGCACCTACTTCACCTATCGATGCAATTGTTTCTTCGATATACTCCTTTCGAATGACATTGCCCGTATGACCGCTGGTTGCGATAAAAAGCGAATCATTATATCTAATAATCTTACAGGTAAGAATGGACTTCATTTCTTGCAAATCGACAGTTCCCTTGCTATCAGCAGCGACAAAAACAGAATCCGATCTACCGCAAATGACGATCGTTGTTTGAGCATCGATACTCTCACTGGTAAGTACATAAAAGAAACAGATACAAAGAGTCTTTGTTGGGAAGGGTGGCCAGCAGTGTTTCTTTCTGGTTGTAAAGACATTGACATTAGTGACGACAAAGTCCACTGGTTCCATCTCCTTGGCAATATTTGTTACAGCGATTTTCCAAGACTATCTATCATTCGAGACCCTTAGCGTTTCTTGACAAGGAATGTTTTCAGGTGCTCTCTTGTACTCAAGCGAGATGTCCTTGATACAGGAGCAACCACAAAAATCAGGGTATCCAGTCCTTCTCTTCGAGGAAAAACATCGAATTGTAGTTGAGAGGATACATCTCCTGCAAGGATTGAATTGGTAGTCCAGCTATATGTGGATGGGAAAACCCACTCTGGCAGACTATCGCTGTCATAGTTCAGCAATATGTCAAGAGCCGGCAAAGAAACTGGACTCTCGTTCACGATTTGAAAGAATCCGTGACCTTCGAAAAGGTAGGGACCACCTTCAGGCCATCTCACACTTATCACATATTCAGGGTCAACAAAAAAATACTTCACTTTAACCCATCCATCCGTGATATAAATGAACGATGCGACCACCCAAAGAAAGACAAGAAAACGAACCCAGCGAGGTCGTCTTAGATAGAGGAATTTTTCAGACCTATCATAATAATCGGCCACGAGAGTCAGTATTGATTTACCGTTTTGGAAGTTCGTCTTCACTTGTGGATTCTGGACTGAGATTTCTCCTTTTGCTCAAGTGAATGTACAAAATCTCTTTGTTGCTTTCACACTCTCGTTGCTCTCAACGTCTGGATTTGGTCTGATGTTTTCTCCTGCAATGAACCTCCCAAGAATCCCCCTTCTACCCTACCCGACAGCGTAGTCTGATTATTTCTCTGTGCATTTGAGGTGGGCAAGTTCCTCTTGCATGTTTGCCTGGACTCGGCTTATATTATGCCAGGAGAATAAATGGACAAAGTATCGTTTCAGACTAGGCCAGTTTCAACGCGTTGCCTTCGGGCACTGGGAATCCTAACCCTTTCTCGCGTGTTGGAGCTGGCTTTCTTGTTTTAGGGGGAGAAAATGGCGAACACTAACTACTCAAGAAACCCAGCTGTTGCAGATTGGAAGATTGGTGAGTCATCCGGGCGCAAACCACAGGACGAACCGATAGAACAGACCACCGTAGACGGGACTCTTTCCGTCGTGCGTTGTCTTGAACGAGTTGGATTCCTTATCAGGGACTTATATTTGGCCGAACAAAGTATGTTCGACCAGGTGGCGAAACAAGTTCAGGAGGACGTTGATAGACTCGTGGAGGAGGGGAAAGTAGAGAAGCGAGATGATTGGTTCATGCATGACTCCCCGGACAAACTTCCTAAAGAGATTAAGCAGTCTCTCGTCTTCCAAACAAAGATGGCGGAGGAATGGTATTGTAACGAAGAGTCCAACATGGAACGGTTTGAATCATTTATCACGAATGCAGAGTACCTTGTAGAGAAGGGTGCGTGGACGGCGAAGGATTATTTGGAAATGAGAGATCGATACCTGAAGTGGTTTCCCACCGAGGCTATCCGTGGATTGAAACCTCTGGAGTCAAGAGAGATTTCGGAGAAGGAACTCAAAGAAGAGATAAGAAAACGTGCCCTCGCATTATATGAACAAAACAAAAGTAAACTGTACAAATGCGTCACCACTGCTATAAATGAAATTGCACCGCATCTCTCGAAGCAAGATAGCGAGTACGGGAGATTCCACCACTCAACGCTTGAGTACTTGCGGAAAAAATGATTTCGTCTCGTCTGACTAGCTTCTGACTACCCCTCTGACTAGTAAGTGACCACTTCTGACTAGTGCGCTGACTAGTTAGCACTTCATATATTCTGACATGAAAAAGTCGGAATATCTTACTCCATTGACTCCACTCGAATCCATCCGGGTGGAGTCTTTTATTTTAGAAGCTCTTCAAAAGCTCACCACTCACAACCGAGGACAGCCCGAAGAGATTGAACCGGAGAAAGAATCCGGCCCGGGTATTTTTCAAATTATTCATGATTTCACAACGAGGTAAATGCAATGTTCGACAAAGTTCTTTTCATAAAACCATCCGGGCCGTTTACGATGGCTGAGATAAATGACAATCTCCTTCCCGCTGCTCGGGCACTCAAAATTCTGATTTGGAGTCTCTGGATTAAAGGGGGTATGGTGTTTCGAATGGATCCTGGCCGCGGCTTAACTCACGGCGAAATGTCGAGGACTAGCAGCCCTTACTGGAACCAACTTTCCGATGAGGCAGGCGGAAAAGTCCGGGAGCTATTTTCAATTCTTCGCGGACGCATCTCTGAATTGAACGCCCAGGTGTTAAAGGCTTGTGAGGCGAAAGACCCTTCAATACTTGATAATTCTGTTTTCCAGCAACAGGCCTCCTTCTACGTCACTTCACATTCATCACTTCAAATATCGTCAAGAATTTCCACAAAAATTATGTCGGGTGAATTCAAGGAAGCTCTGTTTCTGATGGAGTTCGCCGATTCAAAACTACGTCCCAACGAGATCAACCGGCTCCGGGGACAGCTGCTCAACTTCATCGGCAAACCGGAATTGCAAATTGCTTTCGATGAATACGGAGAATTTTTTAATGAGATTTCCCTGTGGCTGAAAATGGTTTCAGATGGATTGGAAGCCAGAGCGAAAACCGGCAGAGACTCATTCCTTGAGTCCTTCGCCTCCTTACGCGGATCTGACGAGCGGGGTTTCAATCTGGCCTTGCGTGGGAACCTGCCGAATCTCGAAGTTGTACAGGACCTCCAGACAAAGAAAAACACCTACAGAGAAACCGGAAAAATTGCAAAGCCAGGAGGACAATAAAATGAATCTCGATTTTGATTTTTCAACGATTGACACTTCCATCGCGGTGGAGTCAACAGCTTATCAGCTTCAGAACGTTTCCCCGTTGCGCCGGGCAACAAGTGCGAGCGACTGGGAAAGACTCTACACCGAAGTCCTCAAGAACCCGGAGAATAAATCCATTCAGCGAGCCGTTGCTGAGATTCGCATACACAGTATCCAATCAGAACAAAATCTGAAGAATAGCAAGAACGCGGTTTACCCTTTGGAGATGGTGAGATCAAGAGCAATGGAGCGGCTTGAGGCAATACGGCGGGCAGCAAATGGAGGCTATAAGACTGCCCAGGTATACTGCCAACGGTTTCTGGAAAGGGCAAAGGCTCTCAGGGCGGCTGCCAGATTCCCCAGGCGTGATGCTGAGAAGGTTCCCCCTCCAGTTCACATCGATGGTGTGGAACGGCAAAAATATGTCCATGACACTGAGAACCGCGCGAATCACGGAGAGCGAATTTATGCTCAGATGCAGAGATTTGTTGCTGGTTCGTCCAAGGCGGAAACCCTTGAGAAACTCAATCAGCTCATTGAGGAAAAAAACCTTGATGGAGTTTCGTCCATTTTGGAGTTTGGGACGGGACTCGATGAAGTCGAGAGCAGGCTTGCGGCGGCAGATTTTTGGGGAGAGCGACGACTGGAGGAAGAGATTGCCGCTTATCAGTCTCTCTTAGAAACGGTCTTCCAGGACATTGAACGAACTTCCACCCCGTACTACTCACCCGAGGACATTTCCGAGATGATCTCCGAGTTTCGAAATGAGCCAATGAGGGAATATGCACTGGTGGGCAGGCCATGATACGGGACAGCGTAGAACGACGGGTAGTGGAGCGGAACGTCCTCAAGCCTCTTGTCGAGGATTTCGACTCTCAGAAGACTCGACTTAACGAAATCCAACAGGAAGATTTCGAGGTTCCAGAGTTTCGGGACCTTCTCGCGGAGATTCAACTCAGCTATCTGGCGGGTAAGTCTTTCTCTTCGGTAACCTGTTCAGAGAAACGTCATAGAACATGCGTTGAGATCATCACTGAAGGCGTAGAACTCAACGGCCAATGGAGTGCAGCGGCTGAACGTCTCAGGGTTCATAAGTTCGATTCGAATTCATTCAACTGCACCGATGCAGGAAACGCGCAACGCTTTCTCTCACGTTATGGGAAAGAGTGGTTATTCGATCATGCTGCAAAAGAGTGGCTCCACTGGAACGGCAAGCACTGGAAGAGTGATAGCACCGGGAAGATTTACGAAACGATGCTAGAGTGTCTTCGGGAATCTCTCGCTGAGGAAACAGGAACGGAGAAAGATGAACGCAGAAGGAAAGACCTACGGACGTGGGCGAATCACTGTGAAGATGTTTGGTATATCACTCGCGCAGTAAAATCATTGGAGACCGTTCAGTCGATTTCGATACTCACTCCTCAATTGGATGCTGACCCCTGGCTCTTGAACGTTGCAAACGGAACCATCGACCTTCGGACGTGTGAACTCTTACCTCATGACCATCGGAGGTATTGTTCGAAGATTGCCCCGGTTAAATATTTACCCGACGCTGATGCTCCAAGGTTCTACTCATTTCTGGAAAAGGTCTTTTGTGGAAACAAGAACCTAATCCAATTCACCTTGAGGTTCTTTGGTTATTGTTTGACCGGCTCAACTGACGGGCAAGTCATTGTCTTTGCCTACGGTGGTGGGGCAAATGGAAAGACTACACTTTTTGATACTCTAAACCTTCTCATGGGTCCTTATTACCATGCTGCACCCAGTGACCTTCTTGTGTTGAAACGTCCGGGAAGTGTCCCAACAGATATTGCAGACCTACACGGAAAACGTCTTGTGGTAGTTTCGGAGGTAGGAGCGAATAGGTTGGATGAGGAGAAAGTGAAACTGCTAAGTGGAGGAGATAAGATCAATGCCCGGCACTTGTTTAGATTGTCTTTTCAATTTACTCCGTCTCACAAGCTCGTCATCTTCGGGAATAATAAGCCGATCATCTACGGCACTGACCATGCTTTCTGGAGACGTATGCTTGTGCTTCCATTTGAGTACACCTTCAATGAGGACAAACGAAACAAGTCCGAGGTCTTGGATGAGTTCAAGAAAGAATTACCCGGCATTCTTAACCTTTTCCTTAGCGGACTCTCAGAGTACCATCAAATCGGTCTCAATCCTCCCCAGGAGGTTCTTTCAGCTTCAAAAACATATCGGGAGGAGTCCGACACTCTCGGACAATTCATTGAAGAGGTTTGTCAAAAGTCCGGGAAGGCCTCAACGAAAGACATTCACCAAGCATACTCAACATGGGGAGGAACATTCTCGCAACGGAAATTCACGGAGGAGCTCAAGAAACGAGGTTTTGAATCCAAGACAGGTGCAGGAAACCGGAAATTCTGGATTGATCTATCACTAAAAAACGAATGAGAGTTATTAAGTTACTAACTAATGTCATTTGACCAAGGTCTCTATACGGGGCTATATAAAGAAGGTATACCAAATCAGCGAAGATAATAACTTAGTAACTATTGAAAGCAAGAAACATGAAAGGATTGAGAAACGCTGAACGCTTCCAGAGTAATGTCATCTCGTTTGCCAATAAGAGAAAAACGGCCAAGATGGAGGCTTTGGAAAATGAAATCGAGGAAATGCAGGTTGCCCAAGAGGCTGGACTGGTTCCCAAGAGAGTGGGAAAGCTGAAGAGTGCTCAGGATGTCCGAAGGTACATGGCAAGGTTGATGAGACGAACCGAGCAAAGAAAACTGGACGTAAACAGGGCGTACAAGCTGGGGTGTATGGCTTCTATGCTCCTAAAGGCTATTGAGACTACGGAAATTGAGGAGAGGCTTGCTGCTTTGGAAGTACAGGAAAAGGAACCGGAAACCACGAAACAAGAGCAATCAGAGCCAGGAGAACAACCAACCAGGGAGACCTGGCTGTGAGAGATCAACTTCTTAGACTGAAACGGCTTGAGGCAGAGTACATGACAAGGAGTTTCACCCAAGAGGACATGAACAGAGTTTGCGGGCTCTTTTCACAGATAGTGAATTCATTACCCGGAATAGGGAGTGGAACTTCTGCAATGGCTGAAGGAGAGTTTGAAGAGTTTCTCCAGCTACGGGATCGACTCCAGCGAATGAAAAGGGCAAGATCATGACGGACTTGGTATTTGACCAAGAGTCGATGAAGGAAAGAAGTAATGATTCCATGTGTTTGGACCTGGATTGTACCTTACTTGTACCCCTGAGGGCTCAGAATTGACCGAGGTTGACCTCTTATTGACAGCGGCAGAAGTGGGACGGCTTTTGAAGTGTAGCCGTTCCCAGGTGTACAAGATGAGAGCCTCTGGACTCCTACCTCCTCCCCTTCAACTATTCCCCGGCTCTCGCGGTGCTCGATGGATACGCCAAGACGTTGTGGACTTCGTTCTGCAGGCCCGCTCTGTTACTGATCCCCCGGATCCCAGGCCATTCGTTCCAGTTGAAATTGGGAGGAATTGAGTGTACATTTCAAGCGTCGAAAAAACTCACGGCCTTCCCGCTCCGTTATGCGGGCGTTCCATTTCTATGGGACAAGTCTCCTGAATCCGCGAGGACCGGGGAGGTCATGAGTTGACCTCGACAAGACTTGTCCCATTTTCCATTTGGAGGTTGTTATGGCTTCTTATTGTTGGCTGAAAAAACGTGGAAGAATTTGGCATCTCTATTATGCCAAAGCACTGGGGAAGAAACCCCACAGCCTGAATACAACAGACCGGGCACTCGCACTCGAAGCAAAGCGACGCACTGAGAGCGAGATTTGGTGCAACGAGAGAGGGATCAAACGGAAGACCGTTGAACGACTAAGGTACTCCGACCTTGTGAGGAGATTTGTTGAGCACAAGACCGCAGGAGGGCTCAACACTGAGACCCTCAATACATACCTTGCGCAACTAAATAGATTCGGGAAGTTCATAGCCTCGGACTTATTCATTGACGTTATCACGCCTGAGCACCTGGAGGCGTTCATCTCGCATCGGAGAACGAGCGTCCGACAGTGCGACAAGAAAAATCCAAAGCCCAAACTACTCAAACCAAAGTCCTTGAGGAATGAGGTATTTACTCTTGTCAACCTTTTCAACTGGGCGATTGAACGAGACCTCTTGCTTGAGAATCCTATGAAGAGGGTATCGAAACCTAAGAGGGTTGTTTATGATGCACCGAGGGCGTTGAGTTACGATGAGTACCTCAGGCTGAAGGCGGCGATCAAGAATAAGGAGTTTGGTGACCTGGTTGACCTATATGTCTTGACGGGTATTCGTCGGTCCGACGGTAAGGCGATCACATCAGAGAACTTTGACCTTGAACAGATGATCGCAACACTCCCGCAACACAAACAAGGGACTCATAAGACAATACCAATCGGTCAAGACCTTGCTGAGGTTGTGAAGCGAATAGTTGACCGAGTTGGAGAAGGACAGCCTCTTGTTCAAATGAGACCGGACAGGCTCACAGTCAATTTCCGCAAGGCAAGGGCAGCGGCCAAACTGCCAGAATCTCTTACCTTCCATTCTCTTCGTCATTCGTTTGCTTCGTGGCTGGCAGCCGCAGGAACGGATTTTAAGACGCTCCAGGAGCTCATAGGACATCGCTCAGGCGAGGCTACACAGATTTACGTCCATGCGTTCAATCCGAACAAACGTACTGCGATTGACAAGCTCAGACTCCCGAAGGCGGCCAATGGATAAGGTACAAATAAGGTACAGTCGAGGTGGAAAGAGGGGAAAAACCTTGAATCTACGTCGGGGCGGCGGGATTCGAACCCGCGACCTCTTGGTCCCGAACCAAGCGCGCTAGCCGGGCTGCGCTACGCCCCGATGAATAACGGCGATAAGGTACCGCAAAAACCTCTGATAATCAATGCGTGGTCTGCTTCAGAAGTTGGACAATCTCTTTCGCAACATCCATTGGCTGACGAGATTCGCTCATCTCGATCCATCGAATACGCTTGTCCGCCCTGAACCACGTAAGCTGGCGTTTGGCATAGCGCCGCGAATTCTGTTTGAACAATCGAACAAATTCTTCGTGCGATACTTCTCCATTCAGAAATCGAAATGCTTCCGCATACCCAACGGTATTCAGTGCATTCGTCGCAGGCGTTAATCCTCTTTTCCGGAGGCCCTCGGCCTCTTCCAAGAGGCCTTCAGCGATCATACAATCACAACGATGTTCTATTCTTTTGTACAACTCACTCCGGTCCCAATGCAAACCAAACATCTTGGCGTCAAAACTTATCTCGACGGATCCTTTCTGGAGCTCCGAAAGGGGAGCACC
>Ga0214472_10002985_pt1 | contig 18008 bp, 16 predicted proteins | sample RVTome_6_FD_207662 | JGI IMG/M metagenome (GOLD analysis project Ga0214472, IMG submission 207662) | Soil microbial communities from uranium-contaminated site in the Upper Colorado River Basin, Wyoming, United States - RVT140D175 | ecosystem: Environmental > Terrestrial > Soil > Contaminated >...
CTTCGGTGTCATCCAGTCGCTGATCCCCTATAGCGAGGAAAGCACCTATGGCCGCGTCTTCTGGGTGGGCCTGAGCAATACGCTGCTTGTCGCGGTACTTGGCACTGTGCTTGCCGTGTCGCTTGGATTTGTCATCGGGATCGCCCGGCTCTCGACCAATTGGCTGGTGGCAAAGCTTGCCACTGTCTATGTGGAGACGCTGCGCAATATCCCGCTGTTGCTGCAATTGTTCTTCTGGTATTTCGCGCTGCTGCGTCCGTTGCCGGGGCCGCGCGAAAGTATTTCGCTTTTGCCGAATGTCTTTCTCAGCAATCGCGGCATTGCCATGCCTGCGCTGCAGGCGACACCCTCGACGCTTCTCTTTCTGATTGTCACTATCGCGGCGATTGTGGGGGCGATTTTGCTGCGTCGGCGTGGCTTGAAAAATCTGATCGAGACCGGGCATAGCTCGCGTCTCGGGCTTGTGGCTTTGGCGGTTCTGATCGGTCTGCCGCTGTTGGCGATATTGGTGCTTGGTGCACCGTTTCAGATGGAAATGCCTGTTCTTGCCAAATTTAACTTCGTCGGCGGTTGGCGTCTGCTGCCGGAGTTTGTTGCTCTGACATTCGGCCTCTCGATCTATACCGCGGCCTTCATTGCCGAGATTGTACGCTCGGGCATTCTGTCGGTCAGCAAGGGCCAGACCGAAGCCGCCTATGCGCTGGGGCTTAACAATATGCAGACGCTGCGGCTGGTCATCATTCCGCAATCAATGCGCGTCATCGTACCGCCGCTGACCAGCCAGATATTGAATCTCACGAAGAACTCATCGCTTGCCGTCGCCATTGCCTATCCTGATCTTGTCTCGATCTTTGCGGGCACGGTGCTGAACCAGACCGGGCAGGCCATCGAGGTCATTGCCATGACGATGGGCGTTTATCTGGTCATCAGCCTCATCACGTCCTTTGCCATGAACATCTATAACGCGCGTGTCGCGATTGTGGAGCGCTAGGTCATGATCGTCTTTACATGGATGCGCAAACATCTTTTTGCCAGTTTCTGGAACAGTGTACTGACGTTCTTTGCGCTCTATCTTATTTTTATCTCCGTGCCCCCTTTGCTCAACTGGGCCATATTCAGTGCCGTCTGGCAAGGCGACAGCCGCACGGCCTGTCTTGCGCCCGACAGTGGCGCATGCTGGCCTTTCGTTACGGCGAACCTTTCACAGTTTATCTATGGCCGCTATCCGGCGTCGGAAATCTGGCGGGTCAATCTGACCTTCATTCTGGGTGTTGTGGCGCTCGTTCCGGCTTTGATGCCGAGCGTGCCCGCCAAACGCGCGAACCTCATTTTCCTGCTTGTCGCCTATCCGTTGATCGCCATCGTGTTGCTGGCGGGCGACCGTCCGGGGCTTGTCGGCGTGGATACGGCCATGTGGGGCGGCCTGCTGGTGACGCTTGTGGTCGCGGTGACGGGTATCGTTGTTTCGCTGCCGCTCGGTATTTTGCTGGCGCTTGGACGGCGCTCGGAGATGCCGGTGATCCGTATGCTCTCCATTGGCTTCATCGAGTTCTGGCGCGCAGTGCCGCTGGTGACCGTGTTGTTCATGGCGAGCGTAATGTTGCCGCTCTTTTTGCCACGAGGCATGAGCCTCGATAATTTGCTACGCTGTCTCATCGGCGTGGCGCTTTTCTCGTCGGCCTATATGGCCGAGGTAGTGCGCGGCGGCTTGCAGGCGATTCCGCGCGGGCAGGCAGAAGCCGCGCGTGCGCTGGGCGTCAGCTATTGGCAGTCCATGGGCCTGATCGTTCTGCCGCAGGCCTTGCGTCATGTCATCCCCGGCATCGTCAATACTTTCATCGGCCTTTTCAAGGACACAACGCTGGTGCTAATTGTCGGTATTTTTGATCTTTTAGGTCAGGTGCGGGCGCAATTGAGCGATCCCAACTGGGCGGTGCCGCAGGGCGCGACGACGGGCTATGTTTTTGCGGCGATCATCTTCTGGCTCTTCTGCTTCGGCATGTCCCGCTATTCGGTTTTCATGGAGCGCCGGCTCAACACAGGTCACAGGAAGTAAGCGATGTCCGACAGTAAGAAACTCATGATCGGAATCGAGCACGTCCATAAGTGGTATGACGACTTCCATGTGCTCAAGGATATCAACCTGTCTGTGCGTGAGGGCGACCGGATTGTGATTGCCGGGCCATCGGGCTCGGGTAAATCGACGCTTATCCGTTGCATCAATCGTCTGGAAGCGCATCAGGAAGGCAAGATCATTGTCGACGGCGTGGAACTGACAGAAGACCTCAAACGCATTGATGCCGTGCGCCGCGAAGTTGGCATGGTCTTCCAGCAGTTCAATCTCTTTCCGCATATGTCGGTGCTGGACAATTGCACGCTTGCCCCGATCTGGGTGCGCAAGATGCCAAAGTCTGATGCCGAGGAACTGGCGATGAAATTTCTGGAACGCGTGAAAATTCCAGAACAGGCGTTGAAATTTCCCGGCCAGCTTTCAGGCGGTCAGCAACAGCGCGTGGCGATTGCGCGCGCGCTGTGCATGACACCCAAGATCATGCTCTTTGACGAACCGACCTCGGCGCTCGACCCTGAGATGATCAAGGAAGTGCTGGACGTGATGGTGGAGCTGGCGCGCGACGGCATGACAATGGTTTGCGTGACGCATGAAATGGGTTTCGCACGTCAGGTCGCCGACCGCGTCGTCTTCATGGATCGGGGTGAGATCGTCGAGGAAGCGGCACCGGAAGAATTCTTTAGCGCACCGAAAAGCGAACGCACCAAAGCATTTCTGGCGCAGATTCTGTAGTTTCCTTTTTGAGGATTCAATGTGTTGCGATTGCAAATAAATTGACGAACCTGAATGTGAGGAGAGATGAGTGGAGAATGACAATCAGCCAAAAATTGATCGTCTCGCAAAAATTACAATTAGAAATACAAAGCATCTAACGGAGGAAAGCGGATGGGGTGTCTTACACGTCAGAGACACTCATGCCCTCGTGCAGGCCGCCGGATATCTGAAATATACGTGTGCGCAAAACGGAGAGGTCGCCTTTTTCAGAGGGCAAACTCGCACCCACGAAACGTTAGTACCAACACTGTTTCGAAATGCTGGAGAAAGTCAAAATGCTCAAGCCAAAAGAGTCGCTGCGCGCAATCGGCTAATTGAGCAAATTAGATCAAAATGTAGCATTCTTAAGGATTTTAGTCGATCTGTACACGAACCTTTATTACAGCATTATGGGATTTCGACAACATGGATCGATCTCGTTGATAACATTTGGGTTGCACTCTGGTTTGCATGCCATAGAGCTCATATATCGGGAAAAAAATCTGAGTATCTTCATTTTGAACGACGAAATGTGGTGCCCGGGGTTCATGAGTTTGCATACATTTTGTTTGTTGCCGCAGACAATACGTCAACGAACTTGCCCGGATTTTACAAAGGAGAAAACACTGAATTTACTGATTTGCGAGTTGTGTGTCCTTCTATATTTCTACGTCCACACTCGCAACACGGCATATTGTTTCGATTGAGAGGGCAAGGGCCCAAGCGGCCAACAGACTATTCAAAACAAATAAGAGGCATAGTACGTATTGATTTGAGCGACGCCCTAACTTGGCTTGGAAATGCTCCTACGCTTGGTATGCATGCGCTTTTTCCTCCACCTTATTACGACCATGGTTATAAAATACTTCTAGACGGAAAGTTTCAGTCTGATGACGGCGTCGGATCGATTTCTATAGTTGGAGCATAGAAAGTTGAACGCTAGGGGGTGTGGATTTTAATCAAAGCCATAGTAGTCACTTCAATTTAACGACCGTGGTCGCTCGTCAGCCGCAGGAATTCTTCGCGCGTCTTCGGGTCGTTGCGCACCGCGCCAATGAGGTGGCTGGTGGAAAGCACGGAGCCGGGATTGTTGACGCCGCGAATGGTCATGCAGGAATGTTCGGCCTGAATGACGACGCCGACGCCGCGGGGTTTGAGAACTTCGGCGATGGCTCTGGCGACATCGGCGGTCAATTTTTCCTGAATTTGCAGACGACGTGCAAAGCCCTGCACGACGCGGGCGAGTTTTGAAATGCCGACGACGCGCTTTGAGGGCAGATAGCCGACATGGGCGTAGCCGATGACGGGCAGCATGTGGTGCTCGCAGAAGCTCACGACGCGGATATTGCGCAGCACGACAAGCTCGTCATAGCCGCCGACTTCTTCAAATACACGTTCGAGATATTCACGCGGATCGGATTCATACCCCGCAAAAAGTTCGCTATAGGAACGTGCGACGCGGGCTGGCGTATCAATAAGTCCTTCGCGTGTCGGGTCTTCACCCGCCCAACGGATCAAGGTGCGAACGGCGTCTTCGGCTTCCTTCTGCGATGGCTTGTCCTTTGCCGCTGCTTTGGGCTTTACGGTTTTTGCTGATTTTCTGGGGGCCATCGTCGGTTTCCTTGGACGTTTATTGTTTCAGGCAGTGTGCGGGCGGGGAGCGCCTGATGCAAGAAATGGTATCGAGCTTTCAGGTTTCGACCAGGGCGTTGGATTTCGCATAGGGCTTGAAACCATGTCGCTGATAGAGCGGCAGCGCATTGGGGTGATCGAGCGTGCAGGTCTGCACCGTCAGGCGCTCCGGTCCGCGCGACCAGGCGAGGCGGATCGCTTCGCAGAGCAGGAAGCGACCAAGGCCACAGCCGATATATTCGGGAATAATGCCGAGAAAACAAAGATCGGCGTCGGGCATCATGCGAAAATCGATTTCGGTGAAACCGACCGGCGCACCATTGAGCCAGAGCACGTAAATTTCCACATCGTCATTGTGGATGATGAGCTGCAAAGCTTCATCGCTCATATTGCGGCGGCTGACCCAATCGTAGTCGCGGCCAACGGTGTTGTAGAGATAACGATAAAAATGGATCGGCGGCTTGTCTGCCCGGATCAGGGCAAATTTGCCCGGCGGTGTCGGCGCCATGGCCAGTTTGGGTTCACGGAGCATTTCGAGATGGGTGATGGTGGTTTGTTTGGTTGTACCCATCTGTGTGGCCTCAGACTTCGATGGGCAGGCCTTTGACAGCCCCCCATTCGGCCCATGAGCCATCATAGACAGCGGTCTGGTCGTGGCCGATGACGGCAAGGCCGAGTGCCAGAATGCAGGCACTGACACCCGAACCACAGGTTGTCACGATTGGCTTTTTCAAATCGATCCCTGAATCATCAAATAGCCGCACGAGTTCATTATGCGATTTGAGTGTCCCGTCATCATTGACAAGCTGGGCGGAGGGCAGGTTGGAACTGCCGGGAATATGGCCGCTGGAAAGGCCCGGACGTGGCTCGGCTTCCTGACCGCGAAAGCGACGGCCATTGCGTGCATCGACGACCTGTTCGGCGCAGGTGTCGAGATTGTGCAGCATGGCTGAAAGATCGCGCACCAGCGGCGCAGTCCGGCGCGCGGTGAAATGGCGTGGCGAGGGACGCAAGCGCTCGTCACTCACAGGGCGGCCTTCGGCTTTCCATTTTTTCATTCCGCCATCAAGCACGACGACATCGGCAAAGCCCATGACGCGGAACATCCACCAGACACGCGGGGCACTGAAAATGCCTGCGCCGTCATAGACGACGATGCGCATGCCATCGCCGATCCCCATGGCGCGGACGCGCGAGGAAAATTTTTCGGGACTCGGCAGCATGTGCGGGAAGGGGCTCGACGTATCGGCAATCTCGTCGATGTCAAAGAATGCAGCGCCGGGAATATGCTCGGCGTCAAATTCGGCCTTGGGGTCACGCTGCGCGGTCGGAAGATACCATGAGGCATCAATGATACGCACATCCGGCGCATCAAGATGCGCGGCCAGCCATTCAGTTGTAACGAGCGGATTGGTGATCGTGAGGGGCATCGGGGGTTCCCTGTTACATCCAGTCCGGCGCGGGGAGATTTTTTTCTTTCAGGAAGGCCGGATTGAAAAGTTTTGTTTGATAGCGCGTGCCGTAATCGCAAAGGATGGTGACAATGGTGTGACCGGGTCCCAGATCGCGCGCGAGACGAATGGCACCCGCTACATTGATCGCCGATGAGCCACCAAGGCAGAGGCCTTCTTCCTTCAGCAGATTGAAAAGAACGGGAAGCGCCTCGGCATCCGGGATCTGATAGGCCAGATCCGGTGTCATACCTTCAAGGTTGGCAGTGATGCGGCCTTGTCCGATACCTTCGGTGATGGAGGTGCCTTCAGACTTCAATTCACCGTTCTTGTAGAAATTATAGAGCGCCGCGCCATTGGGGTCTGACAGGGCGACCTTGATGTTTTTATTGCGATCCTTGAGCGCCATATAAATGCCAGCCAATGTGCCACCCGTGCCGACCGCGCAGGTGAAGCCATCGACCTTGCCATCCGTCTGGTCCCAGATTTCCGGTCCCGTGGTTTCGATATGTGCCTGACGATTGGCGATATTGTCGAACTGGTTTGCCCAGATGGCACCCGCAGGCTCCGACGCTGCCAGCTCCCCAGCGAGACGACCGGAATATTTGATGTAGTTATTGTCGTCCTTATAGGGCAGGGCGGGCACTTCGATCAGACGCGCGCCGCAGAGGCGCAGCATGTCTTTCTTTTCCTGAGACTGGGTTTCGGGAATGACGATGACACTTTTGAAGCCGAGCGCATTGCCGACCAGCGCGAGGCCAATGCCCGTGTTGCCCGCGGTGCCCTCGACAATCGTGCCGCCGGGACGAAGTGTGCCACGTGCGACCGCATCCTGAATTATGTAAAGCGCGGCGCGATCCTTGACCGACTGGCCGGGATTGAGAAATTCCGCTTTGCCCAGAATGGTGCAGCCGGTTTCTTCCGAGGCGCGCTTCAGGCGGATGAGCGGCGTATTGCCAATCGAGTCCACCAATCCCTGTCGTATGTTCATTCTTGTTTCCCAAATGCGGGCTTGATCCCCTGAAGCCCTCGCGGGCTCCCATGGAACATACGGAGCGCGGGCCTCAGGTTCAAGCCGAAGAAATCCCTAGAAAATTTGTGATTTATTGGCGGTAAGCCATTGAATCATAAGAATTGTCTTTGCGTCGCGAATGCGCCCGTCAAAAGCGGCGGCATGGGCCTCCGCAAGCGGCACGACGACGGCGCGAATATCCTCATGCTCATGGGCAAGTCCGTGAAGGCCGCCCGCCGCAGATAGATCAGCGGCACCCGCATACATATAGGTCCGCTCGCCATAGCCGCCGGGCGAAGAATAAGCGGTGGCGATATGCACTGGAGTGGAAATATCGAGGCCCGCCTCCTCGACGGCTTCGCGGCGTGCGACCTCGGGCGGGGGTTCGCCGGGATCAATGACGCCTGCAATAGCCTCAAAAAGCCAAGTTGCTTCGTTCCAATAGAGGCCGCAGGTGCGGAATTGCTCGACCAGCAAGACCGCATCAAGCGCGGGATCATAGGGCAGGATCATCGACACTTCGCCGATGGTGTAAAGGTCGCGCGTGATGTCTTCAGACCAACCGCCGTCAAAGCGGCGGTGGCGAAAAACAAAGCGTTCAAGCTTGCCCCAGCCGCGACCGATCAACTCGCGCGTGCGAATTTTGACGTCGTCAAGGCTGCGTGGGGTCGGGGTGAGGTGCTTTTCCATCGGAACTCCATTTTGCTGACGGGAGTTTAGCAGGCTGAAATGCTATGGTCGCCTGAGTCGGGTAAAAGGCGAATCAGGTGCAGCGCATAGCGATCAGTGAAACAAGACGAAGCGAGCCCGCTGTCGTCCTGCGTGAGGTTTTTGGCCTCACAGCTTTTCGCGGCGAGCAGGAAGCCATTGTTGAGCATGTAATGGGCGGCGGAGACGCCGTTGTGCTGCTGCCGACAGGTGCGGGCAAATCACTTTGCTATCAGATCCCGGCGCTTTGCCTGCCCGGTCTGACGATTGTCGTCTCGCCCTTGATCGCCCTGATGCGTGATCAGGTGGAGGCGCTGCGCCAATCCGGCGTTCGCGCTGCCGCACTTAATTCGACACTCACAATGGATGAGGTTGCCGATATTCGCGCGCAACTTATGGTGGGTGAGGTTGATCTTCTTTACGTGACGCCGGAGCGTCTTGTCAGCGATGGCTTTCTCGGACTTCTGTCGCGGCTGGAGATCAGCCTCTTTGCCATTGATGAGGCCCATTGCGTCAGCCAATGGGGGCATGATTTCCGCCCAGAGTATATGCAGCTTTCGGTTCTGCGCGAACGCTTCCCCGGTGTGCCGCGTATGGCGCTGACGGCGACCGCCAATCCGCAAACCCGCGATGATCTTATCCATCGGTTGCAACTGGAAGACGCACGGGTTTTTTCGGCCAGTTTTGACCGACCCAATATTCGCTACACGATCGTGCAGAAGGACAATGCGAAAGCGCAGCTACGCAGTTTTTTGCAAGGGCGCGAAGGGCAGAGCGGCATTATCTATTGCTTGAGCCGCAAGAAGGTGGAGGAAACAGCGGAGTGGCTGCGGGGCGAAGGTTTCAACGCTTTGCCCTATCACGCAGGACTTGACCGACGCTTGCGCGACAAGCATCAGGATGCCTTCATCAAAGATGACGGACTTGTGCTGGTGGCGACGATTGCTTTCGGCATGGGTATCGACAAGCCCGATGTGCGTTTTGTGGCCCATCTTGATCTGCCGTCGAGCATTGAGGCCTATTATCAGGAGACAGGCCGCGCGGGCCGCGATGGGCTGTCATCGGAAGGCTGGATGACTTATGGCATGGGCGATCTGGTGCAACGCCGTCGCATGATTGACGATGGTGCCAGCCCCGACGAAGTGAAGCGCGTGGAACGTGCCGCGCTCGACGCGCTGCTCGGTGTGTGTGAGACAACACAATGCCGCCGTCGGGCACTGCTCGCTCACTTCGGAGAAGAGTTGAGTGAGGATTGTGGCAATTGCGATAGCTGCCTGACGCCTGCCCGGACATGGGACGGGACGGAGGCGGCGCGCAAACTGCTCTCGGCCATCTATCGTAGCGGGCAAAGATATGGCGCCGGCCACGTCGTTGATATTTTACGCGGCAATGAAACAGAAAAAATTTCACGCGCAGGTCATCACACCTTGCCGACCTTTGGCGTGGGCAAGGACATTGACCTGAAAACCTGGCAGTCCGTCATCCGTCAGATGGTGGTGCTGGGACATATCTCTGTCGATCATCAGGCCTTCGGCTCGCTGGTGCTGGAAGACAGCGCCAGAAGTGTGTTGAAGGGCGAAATGCCCATTCAGTTCAGGCACGATGCGGGCGGTGCAACAGGACGTCGCAAGCGGGCGACAAAGCCCGAAATCGAGACCTCCTACACGCCTGAGGAGGAAGCTCTGTTTCAAGCACTCCGTGCCGAACGACTGCGCCTGGCGCGTGAACAGGGCGTGCCACCCTATGTCATTTTTCATGATGCCAGCTTGCGCGAAATGGCGCGTATTTGCCCTTCATCGGTCACAGAGATGGGTGAAATCGCTGGCGTGGGCGCGGCCAAATGTGCCCGCTATGGCCGGGATTTTCTAAGAGTGATTGGTGAGCACGGCTGATATGCTAATGACTTGCCTCTAAGGAATGACAGGAAAACCGATGGTGAAGGTGGTCGGGCTGATCTGGGGACTGAAACAGAGTTTTCGGAATTATGTGGAAGCAACGGGGGGCACCATTGCAGTGGGCCACGGTGCCGAGCGCATGGCGGACGGTGCCATTGCCTTCGTGCTCAATCCCGATGGGCTTTTGGAACTGGACGACGAAGGCCGCCTGCGAGGCCAGGGACGGTTTTTAGGCGATGTTCGATTTAAGAGCCACGGTGGCATGTTGTCGATACATCTGTCCGACCCAATTGTTGAGGTCAGTGAGACAGGCGCTGGTCTGACTGTCGCCGTCGATGAAGCCTCCTACCGCGTCGAAATCGCCCGGCTCGATCTGTCGGCGATGAGTAAGGGGGATGCAGGCGAAATCATCATTCCCGCGACGCTTTCAATGGACGGATACCAATTGCTCGACAGCCAATATCCATTGGGAACTTTGCTGGATCCGGTGCGGTTGATTTGCGTGACTGCATAACCCGACCATCAGACAAATTTGAAATCGGTTTACCGGAAATAAAAATCCTCCAGACGCGGCAAGCGTCTGGAGGAAATTATGGAGGAAAACGGCGACGTCAGGCGTCTGCGGTTTCGTTCCGAATGTGGCTCCCCGGGCCGGATTCGAACCAGCGACCGATCGGTTAACAGCCGATTGCTCTACCACTGAGCTACCGAGGATCAATGCCGACATAAATCAGCAGAGTGGGCTGCATATAGCAAAACGATTGCATGAATGCCAAGCCTAATATCGCAGAATTGGCATTGTATGAACAATGAAACGCCGCCATTTCAGCGAAAGCTCGGACAAACAGCCGCCACGGGCGGGAAAAGGGACTAAAAACATGCCTTCCGTGTGGTTGGGGAAGAAAAAGATCAAATTGCCGGGCTCGCCCGTACTCCGCCAGATCATTGGCGGATTACTGCTTTTAGGTGGCATGTTGGGCTTTCTGCCCGTGCTTGGCTTCTGGATGATTCCCTTGGGATTCCTCGTGCTCTCGGTGGACAATCCGCCAATCCGTCGCCTCCGTCGCCAACTGGAAGTCTGGTGGGGGCGACGCCGTCAGACCTGAGCAAAGCCTGTTCAGTCCAGGCCGTCAGCGCCTGCGGCCTTGGCGAGAGCGAAGGGCAGGCCGCTCATCAGAACATCAATCACCCGAACGTCCTGAAGATTGCCGTTGAGCGACAGCCGGGGAAGCGCCGTCATCGCCTGAGCATGCGAAGGTCGGATCAAACCTTTGCGGGTCGTTGTGGCCGACTGAAAGCCAAATTCCTTCACCAGTTCGAAATCGCGAAGGCCCGCAGAAGATGGGTCGCCGTAAGGATAAGAAAAATGGGTCGGGCGATTGCCCAACTCAGCCATATGGCGAGCGAGGCCCTGAGCAATGTCGGCGCGCGCGTCGTCCGCGCTCATGTGAGCCAGTGCAATGTGGCTCGCGGTATGGGCTTCGATATGAGCATAGGGATTTTGCTTGAGCTGACGCAACTCATCCCAGCTCATGGCGATTTCTTTGGTAATCGCGGCGTAGTCAATCTGATGCACCAGCGTCAGTCGGCGGACTTCCTCGCGCAGATAAGTCTCGCCACTGTGGCGCAGCCGCCAATAGATGTGCTGCCAGGCGGCATTTTTCTGAGCCGACCCGCGCGTCGAAAAATTTACCTCACCATCGCTGAACCGCACCTGGACTGCATCGGCGGAGGCAATGACCCGTTCAAGCGCCACCCACCAAAGTTCGGCTGTGCCATCGGGCAGGCTGGTCGCGAGATAGACGGTGAAGGGCACCTGATAGCGTTCAAAGAGGGGAGCCGCGACGGTGAGATTGTCGCGATAGCCGTCGTCCAACGTGAAGACAGCAAAGCGTTCGGCTTTTTCGCCTTTGGCAATTCTGGTGACGGCTTCATCCAGCGTGACGCAGACGATGCTCCGTTTCTTCAGGTGGATGAGAAGCGCCTCCAGAAACGAGGGCGTGATTTCCAATATGCGATTGGGCGCGAAGTCGGTCGGATCCGGTTCACGGACCCGATGCAGCATGAAGATCGTGCCGATGCCATGAAGCGAGGCAGGCGCAAGCACGGAGGCTCCGCTGAAGTAGAGGCCCAGCAGACCATTTTTCACAAGGGCGGGAGAGGCCGCCGAAAGCGCATATCGAAAAGGTGAGGTCATCCGTGCCTTTGAAGATTTCAGGGTTGCACGCGCCTTGCAACCTCGCTGGAGAGCCAAGAATGCCTGTTCGGAATTGAGAAAAGGTTTCCTCAGAGACGCCACTCAAGCCCCGAAATGAAACAAAAGTGCCGTTTGACCCTTCAGCTAACGAGGCCCCCCGTGAAGACGCTGACCAAGACACAAAAATTTCAGAGCTTTAACTCGATGCCCGCCGCTCCCTCCGCGCCGAAATTGGCAGAGCAGAAGCAGTCCGGCGAGCTTCTGACAGGTCCGTGGCGCGCAACACCGGAAGTGCTTCTATCGGTACACGACGATCTTGCTTCACTGGCAAGCGTCTGGAAAAATCTTGAAAAAACAGGGGATTGCACAGCTTTTCAAACATTCGCCTTTCAGTCGGCTTGGGCGACCCATATCGGGCGCGCCAGCGGTGCCGTTCCTTGCGTCGTGGTCGGCTGGGACGCCGAGGCGGCAGACGAGGGCAATGGCCCGCTTTTCATTATGCCATTTTCTCTGGTGAAGTCCGTATTTGGCACAAAGCTCGTCTGGATGGGAGCTGGTGTTGCCGATTATCAGGGGCCGCTGCTCGCAAAATCATTCGGCTTGAGTGTTCGCCGGGGTCAGTTCAAGGCTTTGTGGAATCAAATCCTCGGCGTTCTGCCTGAACATGATGTGGTCGAACTGACCTCCATGCCGACCAAAATCGGCGGACAGGCCAATCCTTTCATGCAGCTTGATAGTTTGAACCAGCATGCTTCTTCCGCCCATATGACGCGCCTTGCGCCGACATGGGACGAATATTATGACGCCAAGCGTTCATCCGGCAGCAAGAGGCGGGATCGCCAGAAGCGCCGCAAGATAGAAGAATTTGGCGCGGTTGAATTGATCGTCCAGCGTGACGAAGCCTCGATCGTCGAAACGGTTGAGACGCTGATCGCCCAGAAATCCGTGGCCTTCGCTCGCATGGGCGTCACAAACATGTTCGACAAGCCAGGCATGCGCGACTTTTATACGGCGCTGGCGACGGACGCCGAGGCCGATGGCCTGATTGAAGTCACTCAATTGCGCGTTGGCGACGCCGTGGCCGCAGCCAATTGGGGCATCAGCTTCAAGGGACGTTTTCACTATGTGATGACGAGCTACGACCAGGAGGCTGTTTTCGCCAATCGTGGTCCCGGTATGATACAGCTCATGGCCCTGATGCAGAACGCCACTGAGACCGGTCACACGGAATTCGACTTCACAGTCGGTGACGAAGGCTACAAGGGCGAATGGTGCGAGATTGAGACGCAGCTTTTTGATCATGTCGCGGCGACGACCCTGCGCGGTCTTTTGATCCGCTTGCCCAAGACGAGTTTCCTCAAAGTTAAACGATTCATCAAGCAGACGCCCTTACTCTGGGAAGCCTTCACCCGTCTGCGCGCCGTGGCGGGTAATCTCCCGGGAGCACGCGCTGTCCGGGCCTAAAGGGCATGTCCTATGAACGCCTCGGTGTTGCCACCCCTGAAGCAGCGAATAGCGGGCCTGTTGGCACGCCTGAGCGACGGCGACCTTGGCGAAGTAGTCAAGGGCGCGGCCATGGTCATGGGCATTCGCATCGGCGGGGCGGCCATCGCGCTTGTGAGCCAGATATTACTGGCTCGCTGGATGGGCGCTTTTGAATACGGCATTTTCGCCTATGTCTGGGTCTGGGTGATCATTCTGGGCATTCTTGCGCCGATGGGGTTTGGCACCTCGACACTGCGCTTTGTACCCGACTACAGGATCAGGGAAAAATGGCGTCGGCTGGCAGGCATTCTTGATGCTTCATGGCGGATGGTTCTGATCTTCGGACTGGGGACGATGAGCCTCAGTCTGCTGGGGCTCGCGGCTCTGCACAATATCGTGGCACCCTATTATGTCTGGCCACTGACCATTGCCCTGATCTGTGTTCCCATCTTTGCCCTGACTGATACGCTGGAGGGAACCGCGCGGGCATTTGGCTGGGTCAATCTCGCTTATCTGCCGGCCTATATCATTCGCCCTGTGTTGGTCATCATTATCGGCGGCATCGTTTATCTGACGATGGGCAAGCTGACGGGCCTTGCTGCCGTCGCGGGCGCGCTTTGTGCCTCCCTGCTGACGCTGACAGGACAACGCATTCTTCTGAGCCGTCGTGTCAAATCCACGGTGCCGAAAGCCAAGCCCTTGCGTCACACAAAACGCTGGATCATCGCATCGCTGCCTTTGCTCCTGACCGAAGGGCTCTATCTCGCACTTCTTAATTGTGACATCGTTCTGCTGGGCATTTTCGTCAGCCCGGCGGAGGTCGGTATCTATTTTGCTGCCACGCGCATTGTGAATCTTGTGACTTTCATCTATTTCGCCATCGCCGCGCTTGCCGTCCCGAAATTCTCTGAGCTTCACGCGAAAGGCGATCGCAGCGAGCTTCAGGACTTCGTGCACAACATCATCCAATGGATATTCTGGCCGACGCTTGCCGCTGCGGTCTTCATTCTCATCTTTGGCAAGTTTGCGCTTGCCTTCTTCGGCGGTGATTTTGAAAGCGGTTCGGCTCTGCTCGCAATCCTCGTTATCGGCTTTCTGGTGCGCGCGTCGACGGGCCCAATCGAATATCTGCTCAACATGACTGGCAACCAGAACGCCACGGCGGCGGCCTATGGGACCGCCGCTGCACTCAATATCATTTTGAACCTTGTGCTGGTGCCGCGCTACGGCCTTGAAGGTGCGGCCACCGCAACCGCCATTTCGCTCATGATGGCGAGCGTCTGGCTTTTCATCGCCGTGCGCTTGCGTCTCGATATAACGGCTTTTGTCTTTCGGTTTGCACGCCCGATACCAGGCGACCAGACGCCAAAAGAAATTTGTGATTGAAGACCATGACCGGATTGAAGCAACAACCTTTTGCCTTTTCCCTAGCGCGCCGAGGTCCGCGCGATAGGGCGCGCCCGCTGAAGGTTGAGCGAATTCTGCATGCCGCAGGTTTTCTGATCGACCGTCCGTTGGATGTCGATGTCGTGGTGCTGGAGGATGCTGAAGCTGTCGCACCCTTCGTTCCGGCCATTGATGCCCTTTGTGTCCAGAGTCTGGATAGCAATCCGCTCTTTGAAGCCGCCACACTTGTCGCAGCTATGGAGCACCTGCAAGACAAAGCCCGACCTGTGCATGTCGCGCTGATCTGGCGCAGGGGTGAAGGCGCGGCATCGCCTGAGCTGATCGGACTGTTTCCCTATTTTGCCCCGCGCTTCTATTTAGGAATTCCGACCTCCATCTGGTCGATCTGGACGCATATCCATAGCTTCCTGGCGACGCCCGTTGTGCGCGAAGGCTATGAGCTTGATGCGATCCGTTTGTTTCTGGATTTTGCCAACCAGTCCGGGGCATCGATGATACGCTTTCCGATCTTTCAATCGGATGGTGCCTTTGGACCGGCGCTCGCCGAGGTCATCCTTGAACGTCAATTGGCAATGGTTGAAACCGACAGACACGAGCGTGCCTTTCTCAAAGCCGATAGCGATGGCGAGACCTATTTGGCTGTCAATATGCGCAAGAAGAAACGCAAGGAATATAGTCGGTTGTGGAACCGTCTATCGGAGACCGGCACATTGGCCTTCGATATGCCGGATCCTGATCTGGATATGACGCAATGGCTTGGCGATTTTCTTCAACTTGAACGCAGCGGCTGGAAAGGCAAGCGCGGCACCGCCTTGGCTGCACGCGAAAACGAGCGTGCATTCTTTGAGAGCATGTGCCGGAGCGCGCAAAGCTCAGGCAAATTTCACGCCGCTCAAATTCTATTCGACGGTAAACCTATTGCCATGCTGACCAGCTTTATTTCCGGCAGGGGTGCATACAGCTTCAAGATTGCCTTCAATGAAGACTATGCGAAGTTCTCGCCGGGAGCTTTGCTGATGATGAAGGTCATTGATGCCTTCCATGACGATCCGCGCGTTGACTGGGTGGATAGTTGCGCCATTCCCAATCATCCGATGATTGATCATATCTGGGCCGAGCGTCGTCAGATGCGCGGGGTCAATGTCGCAGCGTCACATCGCTTGAGCCCCTGGCTTGTCTTTTACTCTGGCAAAATGACACGAATTGCAGATCGTGTCTGGGCCGCGCTGCGGCAGGTTTATCATCGTGTTCGCAAGGAGGTTGAACGTGGCTGATTTCATCAAGGTAGAACCGGGTTCCGTTGGCGATGAAATGCCGACAAAGACTTTCCGTTTGACCCATCAGTTGGTTGATCATCCGCTGTTCAAGCTGGAACGTCTGGCAAAGCTTGCAGCTCAGCTCCCTGCCGATCAGGTTGAATTCAATGGCCCCGTGCAGCCTAATCAGGACCCTGCGCTGACCCCGAAAAATGGTTTGAGCGCCGAGGAAACCGTGCGCCGCATCGAGGAATGCCAATCCTGGATGGTAATCAAGAATTGTGAGACGGACCCGGAATACAAGGCGCTGCTCGATGCGTGTCTTGATCAGGTTGCTGAGCAGACCGATGAGGTCATGGGCGGCGCAAAGAAACGTCAGGCCTTTATTTTTGTCACGTCACCCAACAATGTGACGCCGCTGCATATGGACCCGGAATATAACTTCCTGATGCAGATACGCGGGACCAAACGCATGACCTTGTTCAATCATAAGGACAAGAAAATTGTCAGTGAAGAGCAGTTGGAACTCTATCCCGGTAAGCATCGCAATCTGCCTTATCGTGATGAGCTTGAAGCGGCGGGCACACAACAGCATCTTGAGCCAGGCGACAGCATTTTTGTGCCGCTGTTTGATCCGCATTGGGTGCAGAACGGGCCGGATGTTTCGGTCTCATTCTCGATCACCTGGCATACGGATTATTCGCTGCGTATGGTCAAGCTGTCCTACGTGAATGCGGGACTGAGACGCCTGGGCCTGCCGCAGGCAAGCGTCGGTGTCCATCCCGCGCTCGATACGATCAAGGTGGCGGCTTATGATGTTGCACGTTTTGGTTATGACATTGTGAAACATGTGCTCGGCGGACGCAAAAAGGCCGTTGAACTCGTCTTCGGCAAAAATGCCGCAGCGATCAGCTAAACACTAAAACAATTCTGCAAACTTTTACGCTGCCCGGTTTGGCCGGGCGGTGTATTCTTCTATGGCACTATCGGCATAGCGACGATAGCGGCGCAGGTTGACCCGCGTTAGCAAAATGCCAACCCGGCGCCCGGTGGCACCTGAAAGCATCTTCAAGGTGCGCCCGACGACGCGACGACTGGTGGATGACCAGCGTGTCACGAGCACGGTGACGTCGGTCATTTTCGTCAGCACTCTGGCGTCAGCCGCTGACATGACCGGAGGGCTGTCGATAATGACGAAGTCATAGGTTTCTTCAAGCGCGCGCAGCACCCATTGCATCTGGGAAGAACCAAGCGCTGCTGTCGGGTTAGGCAAGGCACTGCCCGCCTGCATGACATGGGCATAGCTGCCGAAATCCTGACGGATAACCTGTGCGAAGTTTGCGCGACCCGTCAGCAGCTCGGAAAGGCCTGCCTGTTCGGGCATGCCGAGCGTGAGATGAACGCTGGGCGCCCGCATGTCGGCATCGAGCAGAAGGGTACGATATCCGCCCATCGCCAGGACGCGCGCAAGGCTTGCGGCTGTGGAGGTCTTGCCTTCGTCCTTTTGAGCCGACGTGATGAGCACCGTGCGGGCGCGGCGATTGCCGATGCGCGCCATCATGACGCTGCCTTGCAAGCCACGGATTGCCTCGGCATAAAGCCCAAGCGGATCACGCAAGACGTCAGCGGCGGGACCGCCACCGGGAAATCGTCCGAGTTCAGGCACAAGCCCGAGAAAGGGCATGCCAGTGACACGTTCGATCTGTTCGGCTGTGCGGAAGCCGCGGGTAAAGACTTCAGCAAAGACGCTGATGATGAGCGACAGGAAGAGGCTCGCAAAGATGGCGAGCGTCAGCACTTCACTGGTCTTTGGAAAAGTGGGGACCGTCAATTCCTGAGCACGCGAAACAATGCTGGCATTGGCTGTGCGCGCGTCGGCGGCTGCGCGGGCGTTTGCTTCCTCGTAGCGCTTCAGGAAACTTTCAAGGAGCGCGCGATTGGTGGCCGCATCGCGTTCCAGTGCGCGAAGCTGAACGTCGTCCTGATTGAGAGAGCCCATCCGGGATTTCAGGCTGCGAAGGCTGGCGCGCAGGGAATTGACGCGAGCCGCCGAGACACGCGCATCATTGGCCAGCCCCTGTATGACCTTGTTGACCTCTTTGCTAATCTGGTTATCCATATCTGCAAGATTAGCGCGCGCG
>Ga0214472_10002986_pt1 | contig 18003 bp, 18 predicted proteins | sample RVTome_6_FD_207662 | JGI IMG/M metagenome (GOLD analysis project Ga0214472, IMG submission 207662) | Soil microbial communities from uranium-contaminated site in the Upper Colorado River Basin, Wyoming, United States - RVT140D175 | ecosystem: Environmental > Terrestrial > Soil > Contaminated >...
CGTCGAATTCGAGGGCTACAAGCAGTAAGCTTGTTACGCGGCCAGGACGGACAGGGGCCCTTTCGGGCCTTTTTTATTTCAGTAGCACCAGCAGCCAGGTCGCGCCGGCCAGGACGAGCGCACACATGACCGCTGCGCTGCCGTAGTCCTTGGCGCGCTTGGCGAGCGCGTGTTCCTCGAGCGACACGCGATCGACGGTCGCCTCGATCGCGGAATTGAGCAGTTCGACGATCAGCAGCAGCAGGATGCTGCCCGCGAGCAGAGCACGCTCGACGCCGTCGTTGCCGAGCCACAGCCCGAGCGGCACCAGGACGGCGGCGAGAACGAGCTCCTGCCGAAACGCTTCCTCGCGCCGCGCAGCTTCGGCGAGGCCCTCGAGCGAAAAGCGCGTCGCGTTGAGCAGCCGGCGCAGGCCCGTGGCGCCTTTGTGCGGGCTTTCCATGGCGCGGGCGACTATAGCACCACGGGTGTGACTCAGCTCGGCGTCGCGAGCGTGTAGAGCAGCTCCTCCTGCGCGCTGCGGCGCCGGCCGCGGCGCGGCTTCGACTGCGCGTAGCCGCCCTCGGTATCCATCTCCCAGGCCTGGCAGTTGTCGTCGAGGTAAGGCTGCAGGCCCTCGCGCACGACGCGGCGCTTGAGCGCGGGGTCGAGCACCGGGAAGCACAGCTCGATGCGCCGGAAGAAGTTGCGGTCCATCCAGTCGGCGCTCGCCAGGTAGACGTCCTCGGCGCCCCCGTTGTGGAAGCAGAACACGCGCGTGTGCTCGAGGAAGCGCCCGATGATCGAGCGCACGCGGATGTTCTCCGAGAGGCCCGCAATGCCCGGCTTGAGCGCGCACACACCGCGCACGATGAGCTCGATCTTCACCCCGGCCTGCGACGCGCCGTAGAGCTCCTCGATGATGGCGGGCTCGAGCAGCGCGTTCATTTTCGCGACGATGCGCGCGGGCTGGCCTTCCTGCGCCACGCGCGCCTCGTTGCGGATCGCCTCGATGATTCTCCTGTGCAGCGTGAAGGGCGACTGCCAGACGTGGCGCAGGCGGCTCGCGCGCCCCAGGCCGGTGAGCTGCTTGAACACTTCATTGACATCGCCGCACAGATCCTCGCTGGACGTGAGCAGCCCGAAATCCGTGTACAGGCGCGCGGTGCGGGGGTTGTAGTTGCCGGTCGCGAGGTGCGCGTAGCGCCTGAGCACCTTGGCGCCCGGCCCGTCCTCGCGCCGCACCACCAGCGCCATTTTGGCGTGGGTCTTGTGGCCGACCACGCCGTACACGACGTGCGCGCCGACCTCCTCGAGCCGCGTCGCCCAGTTGAGATTGGCCTCCTCGTCGAAGCGCGCCATCAGCTCGACCACCACGGTCACTTCCTTGCCGCGGCGCGCCGCGTCGATCAGGATCTCCATCAACTCCGAATCGGTGCCGGTGCGGTACACGGTCTGCTTGATCGCCACTACTTGCGGGTCGACGGCGCTGGTGCGGATGAAGTCGAGCACCGGCAGGAAAGACTGATACGGGTGATGCAGCAGGATGTCCTCGCGCGCCAGGATTTCGAACAGCTCGCCGCCGCGCTTCTCGAGCGCGCCGGGCAGCCCCGGCGTGAAGGCGGAGTACTTAAGCTGCGGGCGGCTCACCTGGTCCGGCACCTCCCGCAGCCGGTACAGGTTGACCGGACCGTCGACACGGTAAAGATCGCTCTCGTCCAGGCCGAACTGCTGCAGCAGGAATTCGACCATGTTCGCCGAGCAGTTGTCGGCAACCTCCAGGCGCACGGCGTCGCCGAAGTGCCGGTGCAGGAGCTCGCCCTGCAGCGCGATGCGCAGGTTCTTGATTTCCTCCTCGTCGACGAACAGGTCCGAGTTGCGCGTGACGCGGAACTGGTAGCAGCCGAGGACCTTCATGCCGGAGAACAGCTCGTTCACGTGCGCGTGCATGATCGAGGACAGGAACACGAACGCGTACTCGCCGCCGGAGATCTCCTGCGGCAGGCGCATCACCCGCGGCAGGATGCGCGGCGCCTGGACGATCGCCGCGCCGGAGCTGCGCCCGAAGGCGTCGCGCCCCTCGAGCTCGATCGCGAAATTGAGGCTCTTGTTGAACACGCGCGGAAAAGGGTGCGCCGGATCCAGCCCGATCGGCGTCAGCACCGGCAGCACCTCGCGCGTGAAGTACTCGTGCACCCACTGGCGCTGCGCCGCCGTCCAGTCGGTGCGTCGCGGGAAATGCACGTCGGCCTCGGCGAGCCGCGGCAGCAGCACCTCGTTGAGCAGCTTGTACTGCTCGGCGACCAGCGCGCGCGCCTCGCGCGAAACGGTGCCGAACACTTCCACCGGACTGGCGCCGTCGGGCCCGGGCTCGGGCACGTTGAGCTTGATCTGCTCCTTGAGCCCGGCCACGCGAATCTCGAAGAATTCGTCGAGGTTGGACGATACGATGGTGAGAAAGCGCAATCGCTCGAGCAGCGGCACCGCGTCGTCGGCGGCCTGCGCGAGCACGCGGCGGTTGAACGCGAGAAGGCCGAGCTCCCGGTTCAGGAAGTGCGCACTCGTGTGGGCTTTCTTGTTCATGCGGCGGAAGACGGCGAAGGACCGGCTTGAGCGGTAGTGTAGCGCGCGGGCATGTCCGTGGCGCAACGCCTGCGTCGCGTGCCAATGCTCCGCCACTTGGCGCAAACCTGATTGCGCGGCCGCAATGCGGATGCTACCGTGGCGACGCCATGGCGCGCCACGAGATGCTCGCCGCCGTCGACCTCGGCTCGAACAGCTTCCATCTGCTGATCGGCCGCGTCGTCGACGGGCAGATCTACCCGCTGGACGCGCTGCGCGACGTGGTCAGGTTGGGGGCCGGGCTGACCGCCGACAAGCGCCTGGATCGCGCCGCGCAGGCGCGCGCGCTGGAGGCGCTCAAGCGCTTTCAGGAGCGCCTGCGCGGTTTTCCGCGCCAAGCGGTGCGCGCGGTGGGCACCAACGCACTGCGCGTCGCGAAGAACGCGCCGGCGTTCCTGCGCGAAGCGCGCGAGGCGCTCGGATTTCCCATCGAAGTCATCGCCGGACGCGAGGAAGCGCGCCTGATCTATGTTGGCGTCGCGCATGCGATGCGCCCGGCCGCGCATCGGCGCCTGGTGATCGACATCGGCGGGGGCTCGACCGAATGCATCGTCGGCGCCGGCCTCGAGCCGCAGCTCACCGAGAGTCTGTACATGGGCTGCGTGAGCTACAGCCTGCGCTACTTTCCGGACGGGCGTATCGACAAGGCGAACATGAAGGCGGCCGAGCTCGCAGCGCGCCAGGAGCTTGCCGGGATGGTGCGCGCCTACCGCGCCGCGGAGTGGAAGGAGGCGCTCGGGTCCTCCGGCACCGCGCGCTCGATCGAGAATATCCTGCGCGAGAACGGCTTTGCCCAGCACGGCATCACGCGCGAGGGGTTGGAGCGGCTGCGCAGCCTGTTGATCAAGCACGAGCGCGCCGATCCGGAGCGCGTCGGCGGGCTGCGGCCGAACCGCGTGGCGGTGCTGCCCGGCGGGCTTGCGATCTTGAGTGCGGTGTTCGAGGAGCTCGGCATCGAGGTCATGAACGTCTCCGATGCCGCGCTGCGCCACGGCGTGCTCTGCGACCTGCTCGGTCGGGTCGAGCACCGCGACATGCGCGCAGCGACCGTGGCGCAGTTCATGCGACGCTACCAGGTCGATGCCGCGCAGGCCGAGCGCGTCGGCGCGCTCGCGCTGCGCGTCTACGACAGCGTTGCTGGCGAGCCGGGCGAGGAGGACTCGCACCGAATGATGCTCGGCTGGGCCGCGCGGCTCGCCGAAGTCGGCCTCTCGATCGCGCACGCCGCGTACCACAAGCATTCCGCCTATGTGCTCTCCAACGCCGACATGCCCGGGTTCTCGCGCATGGAGCAGCAGCGCCTCGCGCGCATCGTACTCGCGCACCGCGGCAAGCTCGGCAAGGTGCAGGACGCCGGGCTCGAGGGCAGCGACTGGACGCTCGTGTTCGCGTTGCGCCTCGCTTCGCTGGTGCTGCGCCGGCGCACCGACGTCATGCTGCCGCCGCTGCGCATCTCGCGCGACGAGCACGGCTACGCGCTCGAACTGCCGCAGTCCTGGCTCGACGAGAATCCTTTGACTGCGTCCGCGTTCAACTCCGAGGCCGATCAGTGGCTCGCGGTCGGCCGGCGCTTCGCGCTGCGCGGCCTGAGCGAGCGGCGCGCCGCGCGCGCCCTAGGTGAGGCCTGAGGCGCGGCGAGGGTTCTCCGGGATTCGCGGAGACTCATCGTCCCAGCGGACCGCGTTGTAGTCGAAGCCGCGCTCGATACGCGGCTTGATGACGCGGAAATACGGCGAGATGTCGAAGTCACGCGGCGTAAACAGGCTGTGATGGCGCGCACGCAGCACTTCCTCGACGAAGGCGTTGCGGCCGGCGCCCCCACCCGGCCGGTACTCGATGAAGGGCAGGATGGGGTAGCGCACCGACTGGAAGGCCTGCGCGATCAGGGTCGAGCAGATGGCGCGCGTCGGCTCGCCACTGCCCAGCTCGATCATGCGGCGCCGCAGCCGCGTCGGCACCGGCGGCAGCGGGAGCAGGTAGCGCACCAGGTCGATCAGGTTGCGCAGGTCGTAGGCGTAACCCAGACGATCGACCGCGAACGCGAGCACGCGCTCGCGGTCCGCCTTGGTCAGGTCGACCGGCCGGCAGATGCGGGTGTGGAAATCGGCGTATCGGCCAAGCGCGACGGCGCGCACGCCATGTACGAGATCAGCCTCGACCAGCACGCGCGGCTGCCCGTACTCCTCTCCGAGTTCGGGCCGCGGCCCGACATAGAGCGCAGCATGCGACCAGGTGGATTGCGTCAGGAACTTGACCGCCGTGCTGACCCGCGTGTTGCCCTCGACGAGCAGCACGTCGGCGGGCTGCAGGGTGCGCGCCAGATCCTCGATACTGCTGGTCGCCGGCGGCTCGTAGTTCGGGTTCGGGCGCATCAGGAAGCGCGCCAGCGCCTGCCCTAGCGAGCGCAGCGGCGTGTCGGCGGCCCTCATGGCTTGGCGTCGCGGCGCCCCTCCGGAGGCTGCGCGAGCGTCCGTGCGGCGAGCCACATCCAAACGGCGAAGGCGGCCGCCATGAGCGCGTAGAACACCACCGATCCCAGGCGCATCAGCGCCTCGTAGGGCAGCACACCATAGGTTGCGACCGCGATCAGCATGACGCTGAGAAAGGTCGCGCCGTAGACATCGAGTAGCAGCCGCAGCACGATCAGGTAGCGCATGGCGAGCTCACTTCACGGGTTCGACATCGGGCCGATCGAGTCGCACGCTCAGCGTGCCCGAGCGCACGTGCAGGTCGCGCTGCGGGAACGGGATCTCGATGTTCGCCGCGCGCAGCTCGTCCTCGATCGCCCACAGGTAGGCTGCCTCGGTGCGGCCGGGCCGCGAAACCAGCTCCGGACCGACCCATACCACCAGCTCGAAATTGAGGCTGCTGTCGCCGAAGCCGACCAGCCATACATCCGGCTCGCGTCCGGCCTCGAGAACCGTGCCGTCGATGCGCCTGGCGGCGCGCAGGCTCGCGGCCCTGACGCGCTCCTTGTCGGAGCCGTAGGCGACCCCGAAGGGCACGCGCATGCGCCGCACTCTGCTCTCGAAGGTCCAGTTGGTGACGCGGCCGTTGATGAACTCCGAGTTCGGCACGATGATGTCGACGTCGTCGTTGGTCGTGATGCGCGTGTAGCGCAGGCCGATCTCGCGCACCTGGCCGCGTACGCCCGATTGCAGGTCGACGAAGTCGCCCACCTTGAGCGTGCGCTCGAGCAGGATGATGATTCCCGAGATGAAATTGCTGAAGATGTTCTGCAGGCCGAAGCCGATGCCGACACCGATCGCGCCGCCGAGCAGCGCCAGGCTCGCGAGATCCAGGCCGATGTAGTTCAGGCCGACTATCGTGCCGATGATCCACACCGAGTAGCGCAGTACGCGCGCCCAGGTGTAGACCGCGGCGGCGCTCTTGGAATGGCCGTCGCCGCGCAGCGCGACGCGACGCACGCCCCGCTCGAGCAGCGAGGCGAACCGCCAGACCGCGCCGATGATCAGGACGAGGCCAATCAGGCGGGCCGCGGTGATCGGCGTCGTGCCGAGCATGAACCACGGAACCGCGAGCCATTCGCGCGCCTGCGCGAGCAGCGCGGTGAGCTGCGACGCTTCCATCAGACGGCCTCCCCGAAGCAGGTTTCGCGACGGCGCATGACGCTGCGCAAACGCGTGCGCTTAGCCTAGCATGCGCGCCGAAGCGGCCGCAGACCGCGCCCGGCTAGATGAACTCGGGGGCCAGCACTGCGCGCACGACCACCTGAGCGTCGCCGTCGCGCTCGCGGCTCGTGAGCCACCACAGCGCGCCCTTCCTGATCGTCCAGTCGCCCGGCTTGCCCGAGACGAGCACCGCGGCGACCTGGCCCAGGGCGGGCTGGTGGCCGACGAGCACCACGGCGCCCTTGCGGCGTGGCCAGTCGAGTGCCTCGATCATTTGCGCGGCCGAGGCGTCCGGCGCGAGCGACGGCGCGGTCTTGACCGACGTTGCCAGCGCGGCGGCGGTCTGGCGCGCGCGCGCAGCAGGACTCGAGAGCACGATGAACTTGGAGGGCAGGCGCTGCTGCAGCCACTTGGCCATGCGCGCGGCGTGCTTGTGGCCCTTTGCAGTGAGCTTGCGCTCAAGGTCGGGCCCGCCCTCCTCGGCCTCCGCATGCCGCCACAGAATCAGATCCATCTGGGTGCTCCTTATCGAGCTGGTTTGACCGCCGATGGGCCAGCTTGTTCGGTCCATGTGGCGACGGCGTGACGCCATTGAGGGCGGGCTCCAGAATAAGCTAGAATTGCGACCCTTCAGGCGCGTAGCTCAGCTGGTTAGAGCACTACCTTGACATGGTAGGGGTCGTTGGTTCGAGTCCAATCGCGCCTACCAATCACTGAAGCGGCGGCAAGGCCGTCATCGGCCACCCCGCGCACTGCGGCGGGCGCTGCGCAACGCGTCGGGGCCCGAGAGGAGAGCGGCACGTGACGAAGCGAACTACGACTCCCGGAATCTGAAGCAGAGCGGTGGGGCACGTCACCTGACGACCGAAGTGCGGCTCGACCGCACTTTTTTTTGCCCCTCGAGGACACAACCATGCCAAGCATCAGACTGCCCGACGGCTCGGTGAAGAGTTTCCCGGGCCCGGTCACGGTCGCCGAGGTCGCCCAGTCGATCGGCGCGGGTCTTGCGCGGGCCGCGCTCGCCGGCAAGGTCGATGGCAGGCTGGTCGACACGAGCTATCGAATCGAGACCGACGCCGAGCTGACCATCGTCACCGACCGCGACCCGCAGGGGCTCGAGATCCTGCGCCACTCCAGCGCGCACCTGCTCGCCCACGCGGTCAAGGAGCTGTTCCCCGATGCGCAGGTGACGATCGGACCGGTAATCGACAACGGTTTTTATTACGACTTCTCGTACCAGCGGCCTTTCACGCCCGAGGACCTGGCGGGGATCGAGAGGCGCATGGCCGAAATCGCCAAGCGCGACTTGCCCGTGGTGCGCGAGGTCATGGCGCGTGACGCCGCGGTGAAGTTCTTTCGTGAGCAGGGCGAGCTCTACAAGGCCGAAATCATTGCCTCGATCCCGGCCGACGACGCAATCTCGCTCTACCAGCAGGGAAACTTCATCGACCTGTGCCGCGGGCCGCATGTCCCGTCGACCGGGAAGCTCAAGGTCTTCAAGCTCATGCGGGTAGCCGGGGCGTACTGGCGGGGCGACTCGAAGAACGAGATGCTCCAGCGCATCTACGGCACGGCGTGGGCGAAGAAGGAAGACCAGGACGCCTACCTGAAGATGCTGGAGGAGGCGGAGAAGCGCGATCATCGGCGCCTCGGACGGCAGCTCGACCTGTTTCACATGCAGGACGAGGCGCCGGGGCTGGTGTTCTGGCACCCGAAGGGCTGGACCATCTGGCAGGAAGTCGAGCAGTACATGCGTCGCGTATACCGGAACAACGGCTACCTCGAGGTGCGTTGCCCGCAGATTCTCGACCGGCGCCTGTGGGAGCGCACCGGTCACTGGGAGAACTATCGCGAGAACATGTTCACCACGTCCTCGGAGAACCGCGACTACGCGCTCAAGCCGATGAACTGCCCCGGCCATATCCAGGTGTTCAATCAGGGCGTGAAGAGCTACCGCGACCTGCCCTTGCGCCTGGGCGAGTTCGGCGCCTGCCACCGCAACGAGCCTTCGGGGGCGCTGCACGGCCTGATGCGGGTGCGCGGCTTCGTGCAGGACGACGGCCATATCTTCTGCACCGAGGACCAGATCCTCGAGGAGTGCGCCGCCTTTACGTCACTGCTGCAGAAGGTGTACCGGGACTTCGGCTTCACCGAGGTGGTCTACAAGGTGGCGACGCGCCCCGAGAAGCGCATCGGCGATGACGCGCTCTGGGACAAGGCCGAAGCCGCGCTCCTGGACGCGATGCGCCGCTCGGGCATCGAGTTCCAGGTCTCGCCGGGCGAAGGCGCCTTCTATGGGCCGAAGATCGAGTACTCGCTCAAGGACGCCATCGGGCGGGTGTGGCAGTGCGGCACCATGCAGGTGGATTTCTTCATGCCCGAGCGCCTGGGCGCTGAGTACGTCGGCGAGGACAACGCGCGCCACGTTCCGGTGATGCTGCACCGGGCGATCGTCGGCTCGATGGAGCGCTTCCTCGGCATCCTGATCGAGCACTATGCGGGCGCCTTCCCGGTCTGGCTGGCACCCGTGCAGGTGGCGGTTTTGAGCATTTCCGAGCATCAGGCCGAATATGCCGCGGGGGTCGCGAGGGCGCTGCGCGAGGCGGGCTGGCGCGCTGCCGAAGATTTGCGGAGCGAAAAAATTTCCTATAAGATCCGCGAACATAGCTTGCAGAAACGGCCCTACCAATTGGTGGTCGGGGACAAGGAGAAGCAGGCTGGAACCGTGGCCGTGCGCACGCGCGGCGGTGAGGATCTTGGGCCGATGACCCTTGAGGCCTTCGTCGCACGCCTCCGGAGCGAGGCGCAAGCGCTTGGCACGGCCTGATTTTTTGCAGCATGGACTCGCCGAGATCGGCGCGGCCTGACCGCGCCGATTTCGTCATGGCATTTGTCGCGGGAAAGGTTCCCGCAACGGTCAGCGCGGCGACCGCGAACGTGCCGCCAGTAGAGGAGATTCGCCCATAACGCCGGACAAATCGCAGCAACGCATCAACGGGGAGATCAACGCACCGCAAGTGCGCCTGGTCGCAGACGACGGAGAGCAGTTGGGCATCGTATCGGTGGCCGATGCGATGCGCATGGCGGAGGAACGGAATGTCGATCTGGTCGAGATCGCGCCGCTCGCCGACCCGCCGGTCTGCAAGCTGATGGACTATGGCAAGTTCCGCTATCGCGAGCAGAAGAAGGCACACGAGGCGAAGCTCAAGCAGAAGCAGATCCAGGTCAAGGAAATCAAGTTCCGCCCGGGTACCGACGAGGGCGACTACCGGATCAAGCTGGGAAAGCTGATCCAGTTCCTCGAAGAGGGCGACAAGGCGAAGGTGACTTTGCGGTACCGGGGCCGCGAGATGGCGCATCAGGAGTTCGGCATCCGGCTGCTCGAGCGGGTGCGCAGCGAGCTCGAGCCCTATGGCCAGGTCGAGCAGTTTCCGCGCCTCGAGGGGCGCCAGATGGTGATGGTCATCGGGCCGAAGAAGAAGCCGGTGCCGGTTGCGCGGCCGAAGAAGGCGCCGGGCAACAAGGCCGCCGATGGCGGCAAGAAAACGAAGGCGCCGGCGGTGCAGAAGAAGGACAGCAAGGCGCAAGCCGCCGGCTGAGCGGCAGCAGCGGTCAAGACGATTTTCGTGCCGCGACGCGGAGGGCATCCGCGGCGCGGCCCACAAGTGGTGACCAGGTATCAAGCGCTCGCGCAGCGGGACACCTGGCGTCAAGCTCAAAAAGGAGTGCCCATGCCCAAGATGAAGACCAAGCGAGGCGCGGCAAAGCGCTTCACCGTGCGCTCGAGCGGCGGCATCAAGCGCTCGCAGGCGAACATGCGCCACATCCTCACCAAGAAATCGCAGAAGCGAAAGCGCAAGCTGCGCGGCACGACCTCGGTCGACGCCAGCAACCTGCGGCAGGTGCGCTCGATGCTGCCGTACGCGTCTTAAGGGGGGCCGGCCATGCCAAGAGTCAAGCGCGGCACGACGGCGCACGCACGCCACAAGAAGGTCCTCAAGCAGGCGAAGGGATTCCGCGGCCGGCGCGGCAACGTGTACCGCGTTGCCAAGCAGGCGGTGATGAAGGCCGGGCAGTACGCCTATCGCGACCGCCGGCAGCGCAAGCGCGAGTTCCGCGCGCTGTGGATCGCGCGCATCAACGCGGCGGTGCGCGAGCACGGACTGACTTACAGCGCCTTCATGGCGGGGCTCAAGCGCGCTAATATCGAGATCGACCGCAAGGTGCTGGCCGATCTCGCGGTGGCCGACAAGCCGGCGTTCGCGAAGATCGCCAGCCAGATCAAGGCCAGTCTCGCGCACTGAGACGTCCGCAAAGGCAAACGCGAAGCGAGGGTCCTGCCCTCGCTTCGTGTTTCGACGGATGGAAAACGTAGAAGCAATCGTCGAGCGTGCTCTCGCCGAGTTCGGCCGCGCTGCCGATCCGGCGGCATTGGAGAATGCGAAGGCGCGCTACCTCGGCAAGAGTGGCGCGCTGAGCGTGCTCCTCAAGTCGCTCGGCAAGCTGCCGGCGGACGCGCGCAAGAGCGCGGGCGCGGCGATCAACGCCGCCAAGGACCGGCTCGACGCGGCGCTCGAGGCGCGACGTGCCGAGCTCGCCGACCTGGCGCTGCAGGCGCGGCTCGCCGAGGGGGCGCTGGACGTTACGCTGCCCGGGCGCGGGCGCGGGCGCGGCGGCGTGCATCCGGTGATCCGCACGTGGCAGCGCGTCGAGAGCATCTTCCGAACGGCCGGGTTCGACGTCGCCGACGGGCCCGAGATCGAGACCGACTGGTACAACTTCACCGCGCTCAACAATCCCGAGAATCACCCGGCGCGCTCGATGCAGGACACGTTCTATGTGGACCTGAAGGACGCGCACGGCCTCGCCCTGCTGCTGCGCACCCATACCAGCCCGATGCAGGTACGCTATGCGCGCATGCACCGGCCGCCGATCAAGGTGATCGCGCCCGGCCGCACCTACCGGGTCGATTCGGATGCGACGCATTCGCCGATGTTCCACCAGGTCGAGGGCCTGTGGATCGACGAGCACGTCAGCTTTGCGGATCTGAAGGGCACCTATACGGATTTCCTGCGCCGCTTCTTCGAGTCCGACGAGCTGCAGGTGCGCTTCCGGCCCTCCTATTTTCCGTTCACGGAACCCTCGGCCGAGATCGACATGAAATTCGACAGCGGTCCGCTCAAGGGCCGCTGGCTCGAGATCTGCGGCGCCGGCCAGGTGCACCCGAGTGTGGTGCGCAGCTTCGGGCTCGACGCTGAGCGCTACATCGGCTTTGCGTTCGGCTCGGGGCTCGAGCGCTTGACGATGCTGCGTTACGGCATCGACGACCTGCGTTTGTTCTTCGACGGCGACCTGAGATTCCTCAGGCAGTTCGCCTGAGCACGGGCCATGCAGATACCGGAATCCTGGTTGCGCAGCTTCGCGAATCCGGCGATGTCGACGGAGGCGCTGACGCACCTGCTTACCATGTCCGGACTGGAGGTCGAGTCCTGCGAGCCGGTGGCGCCGGCCATCGAGGGTGTCGTGGTGGGGCAGGTGCTCGAAGTCAACAGGCATCCAGGCGCCGACAAGCTCACGGTGTGCATGGTCGATAGGGGCGACGCGAAAGTGTCGGTGGTCTGTGGCGCGCCGAACGTGCGCGCCGGGATGAAAGCGCCGCTTGCCCGGGTCGGCGCCAGGATTTCCGGCGTCGAGATCAAGGTCGCGAAGATGCGCGGCATCGAGAGCCACGGCATGCTCTGCTCGGCGCGGGAGCTCGGGCTCTCGGACGACCATTCCGGCCTGCTCGAGCTGCCGGCGGACGCGAAGCCCGGCGAGGACGTGCGCAGGGTGCTCGCGCTCGATGAACATATCCTGACGATCAAGCTCACGCCGAACCGCGCCGATTGCCTCTCGGTGCTCGGCGTGGCGCGCGAAGTCGCCGCGTTGACCGGCGCGAAGCTCGACGCGCCTGCATTCACGCCGGTTGCAGCGCGCAACGATGCGCGGCTGGCGGTCAAGGTCTCCGCGCCCGATCTCTGCGGGCGTTTTTCGGGCCGTGTGATCCGCAATGTCAATGCAGCGGCGCCGACACCGCAGTGGATGAGGCGGCGCCTCGAGCGCGCCGGGCAACGGCCGATCTCGGCGCTGGTGGACATCTCCAACTACGTGCTGCTCGAGCTCGGGCGGCCCTCGCACATTTTCGATCTGGGAAAGGTGCGGGGTACGCTCGAGGTTCGCTGGGGCCGCACCGGCGAGCAGGTCGAGCTGCTCAACGGCCAGACGGTCGAGGTCGGCCCGGATGTCGGCGTTATCGCCGACGCGGCGGGGGTCGAGGCGCTCGCGGGCATCATGGGCGGCGAGGCGACAGCCGTTTCGGACGCGACGCGCGACATCTACATCGAGGCGGCGTTCTGGTGGCCGGCGGCGATCGCGGGCCGGGCGCGGCGCTACAACTTTTCCACCGATGCTTCGCACCGCTTCGAGCGCGGCGTCGATTTCGCCACCACGCTCGAGCATATCGAGCACATCACGCGCCTGGTGCTCGAGATCTGCGGCGGCGAGCCCGGCCCGCTCGACGACACCATCACCGGGCTGCCGGAGCGCAAGCCCGTACCCATGCGGGTCGCGCGGGCGCAGAAGGTGATCGGCGTGGCGGTGCCTGCCGACGAGATGGCCGACATCTTTTCCCGGCTCGGTCTCGCCTGGCGCCGCGAGGGCGAGGACGGCGCGGCGGTCTTCATGGTGACGCCGCCGAGCCATCGCTTCGATCTCGAGATCGAGGAGGATCTGATCGAGGAAGTGGCGCGCGTGTACGGTTTCGACCGCATCCCGGCCGAACCGCCGCGCGCGGCCGCGCGCATGAGCGAAATGTCCGAGGCGCGCCGCCCGCTTCATGCGGTGCGCGAGCGTCTTGTCGCGTGCGACTTCCACGAGGTGATCAACTTCAGCTTCGTCGAGCCGCAATGGGAGGCGGATTTTGCGGGCGAGGCGAATCCGGTTCGCCTGCTCAATCCGATCGCGAGCCAGCTCTCGGTGATGCGCACCTCGCTCGTCGGCTCGCTGGTGGCGAATCTGCGCTACAACCTGGCACGCAAGGTCGAGCGTATCCGCGTCTTCGAGCTGGGACGCGTGTTCCTGCGCGATTCCGGCGCTACCGATGGACCGCTCTCGGTGGCCGGCTTGCGCCAGCCGATGCGCGTCGCCGCCGCCGCCTACGGTCCGGCGTGCGAGGAGCAGTGGGGCGAGCCGGACCGAGCGGTGGATTTCTTCGATCTCAAGGCCGACGTCGAGGCGCTCTACGCGCCGCGCGCGCCGCGCTTCGAGGCGGCCGCGCACCCGGCCTTACATCCCGGCCGCTCGGCGCGAATCGTGCTTGAGGGCGAGGCGGTTGGCTGGCTGGGCGAGCTCCACCCGCGCTGGCAACGCAAGTACGAGTTGCCGCAGCCGGCGGTGGTGTTCGAGCTGGATGCCGGGAGCCTGGAAACGATCCCGCCGCCGCAGGCACGAGTGCCGTCCCGGTTCCCGCCGGTGGTCCGGGACGTGGCATTGCTGGTGGGCAGCGAGGTGCCGGTTCAGGCCCTGCTGGACGCGATCTACGCCGAAAAGCCGGAAATCGTGACGCATGTCCGCCTTTTCGACCTTTACCAGGGTTCGAAGCTCCCTGCTGGCAGAAAAAGCCTTGCTTTTCGGGTAGTTATGCAACACACTGAACGCACGCTCACGGATGCAGAAGCCGATGCAGCCCGCGACGGCCTGATCGGGCTGCTCGGACGCAAGTTCTCGGCAACCCTCCGTAGTTAAAAGCAAAACTGTCGGACGTGTCACCAGGGAGCTGTCAGGGGGTCCAATGACTTTGACCAAGGCCGAATTGGCCGACCTGCTGTTCGAGAAGGTCGGGCTGAACAAGCGCGAGGCCAAAGACATGGTCGAGGCGTTTTTCGAGGAGATTCGCGGCGCGCTCGAGCGCGGCGAGAGCGTCAAGCTCTCCGGCTTCGGCAACTTCCAGCTGCGTGACAAGCCGCAGCGCCCCGGGCGCAACCCCAAGACGGGCGAGGAGATTCCGATCAGCGCTCGCCGCGTCGTCACCTTTCACGCCAGTCAGAAACTGAAGGCATTGGTGGAAAAGGCGCGCTATGGAGTCAAGCCGCAAGAAAGCTGAGCTGCCGCCGATCCCCGCCAAGCGCTACTTCACCATCGGTGAGGTGAGCGAGCTCTGCGGGGTGAAGCCGCACGTGCTGCGTTACTGGGAGCAGGAGTTCACGCAACTCAAGCCAGTCAAGCGGCGCGGCAACCGGCGCTACTACCAGCACCACGAAGTGCTGTTGATCCGCCGGATTCGAGAGCTGCTTTACGAGGAAGGCTTCACCATCAGCGGGGCGCGCAACCGGCTCGACAGCTCGCTCGTGAATGACGAGCGTGAGAACAACGGTCGCGGCGCGCGCACGGCCGGGGGCGCCAGCGATCTCGCCACGATCAAGCGCGAGCTGCGCGCAGTGCTCGAGTCGCTGCGGGGATAGTGCCCGCGCGCAGCGTCCGGGCGCGGTTAGACGATATAATCCGCGGTTCGGGGCGTAGCGCAGCCTGGTAGCGTACCTGCATGGGGTGCAGGTGGTCGCGAGTTCGAATCTCGCCGCCCCGACCAGTCCAAGCATCGCTTTATGGTGAGGTGCGAGAGCCGGCGCAAGCCGGCTTCTTCGTTTTGTGGCCGGGGCGCGCGCGGCCACTGCCGCCGTGCGATGACTCATCGGATAGAATCGCGGCGTCATTCATGCGGATTCTCGTTTCCAACGACGACGGTTACTTCGCGCCCGGCATCATGCAGCTCGCCGAGGCGCTGCGCACGCTTGGCGAGGTCACCGTGGTCGCTCCAGAGCGAGACCGCTCCGGAGCGTCGAATTCACTTACGCTTGACCGGCCGCTTTCGGTGCGCCGCGCAGCCAACGGCTTCTACTTCGTGAACGGCACGCCCACCGACTGCGTGCACCTTGCGGTCACCGGGGTTCTGGATTTCCTGCCCGACATCGTGGTCTCCGGCGTCAACCTCGGCGCCAACATGGGGGACGACACGATCTATTCGGGCACCGTGGCAGCGGCCACCGAGGGATTTCTTCTCGACATCCCCTCCATGGCGGTGTCGCTGACCGGCAAGACGGGCAGGCATTACGCCACTGCCACCACCATCGCGGTGCAGCTGGTCGAGCGCTTCGCGCGCGCACCTGTCGCGGAACCGGTGCTGCTCAATGTCAACGTCCCCGACATCGCGCTCGATGCGCTGCAGGGCGTGGAAGTGACGCGCCTGGGGCGGCGCCACAAGGCCGAACCGGTGGTGCGGATCGATACGCCCCGGGGCGAGTCCGCCTACTGGATCGGGCCGGCGGGCGATGCGCAGGACGCGGGGCCGGGCACCGATTTTCACGCCGTGTTGTCGAATCGCGTCGCCATCACGCCGCTGCAGATGGATCTCACGCACCATCGACAGCTCGAGCTCACCAGGGACTGGCTGCGCAAATGAACAGCGTCCGCGGCCCGAAGAACCTGACCGGCATCGGCATGACCTCGCAGCGCACCCGCGTGCGCATGGTCGAGCGGCTGCGCGAGCAGGGCATCCGCGACGAGCGCGTGCTCGCCGCCATGGGTGCAGTGCCACGGCATGTGTTCGTCGAGGAGGCCCTGGCCAGCCGCGCCTACGAGGACACGGCGCTGCCGATCGGCTTTGGCCAGACGATCTCCCAGCCCTACGTGGTAGCGCGCATGATCGAGGCGCTGGTCTCGGCGGGCAAGGGCTCGCGCGCGCTCGGAAAAGTGCTCGAAGTGGGGACCGGCTGCGGCTACCAGGCTGCGGTGCTGGCGCAGCTGGCGAGCGAGGTCTACTCGATCGAGCGCATCGGCGCGCTGCTCGAGCGCGCGCGCACGAACCTTCTCGGGCTGAAGCTCTCGAACCTCAGGTTAATGCACGGCGACGGCTACCAGGGACTGGAAAAGGCAGCGCCCTTCGATTCGATCATCGTCGCCGCCGCCGCGCCGCAGGTGCCCGAGGCACTCTTACGGCAGCTGGCGCCGGGTGGCAGAATGATACTACCGCTGCGCTCGCCGGGCCCGGGCCGCAACACGCAACGCCTCGTGCTGATCGAGCGCGGCGCACGCGGATTGGCCGAGACCGAGCTCGATCCGGTGCGCTTCGTACCGCTGGAATTGGGAAAAGCATGAACACACGCCTTTGCATTGCCGCCGCGGCCTTCGCCGCGGCGCTGGTTTCCGGGTGCGCGAGCCGGCCGGTCTCGGCGCCGGTCATCGAGCGTTTGCCGGCGCCGGCGCAGGCTCCGGGATCGGCGACCGCGCGCAAGCCCCCGGTCGCCGAGGCGACCCCGGTGCCGGGAGCGCCGGGCAAGTACTACGTGGTCAGGCGCGGCGACACGCTCTACAGCATCGCCTTGGAACATGGCGCTGATTACCGCGATGTCGCGCGCTGGAACAATCTCGATGACCCGACCAAGATCAGCGTCGGACAGGCCTTGCGCGTAGCGCCGCCCGAGGAGAAGGCGCCGCCGCCGGTCGCCGCGGTGAGTGGCGTCGAGGTCGGAGCCGCTCGCGGCGCCGGCCCGGTCGAGGCGCGGCCGCTCGAGGCCTCGAGCTTCGGCCGACCGACGCAGGGCGACGGCAGCACCAAGACTTGGCCGAAAGCGTTGCGCCTGCCCTACTCAAGCAGCAATCTTGCGCTGCTCTCGAGGGAAGAGGCTGCGCCTGGAGCAAAGCCGGCGGCGATTGCACGCGTCGAGCCCAGGCCCGAGCCTGCGCCCGCGCCAGGCAGGGAGCCGCGCGATGCGGACGCGATCGAGTTCATCTGGCCGGTCAAGGGGCGGCTCCTGGCCGGGTATTCGGAGCCGAACAACAAGGGCATGGATATCGGCGGGAGCCTCGGTGACCCGGTGGTCGCCGCGGCCCCTGGGCGCGTGATGTATACCGGCACCGGCATCCGCGGCTACGGCAAGCTGATCGTGATCAAGCATGACAACGGGTTCAACAGCGTCTACGCGCACAACCGGCAGATCCTGGTCAAGGAAGGGCAAAGCGTGGCGCGCGGCGAGCGGATCGCCGAGCTCGGCGACACCGACGCGGACAAGCCGATGCTGCACTTCGAAATCCGCAAGTCGGGCAAGCCGGTCGATCCGGCCAAGTATCTGCCCGCCGGACCATCGTGAACGACAAGCGCGAGGATCGTCTCTCGAGGTAAGCGCACGCGGGCAACCACGCCGAGTCGGCCGCGACGAATTTCCCCGGTGCGCAAGCGGCTGAGCGGCTTTCCGGCATTCCGCAGCGCTACCTCCACCGGATCCAGCGCGCGCGGCCGGCGGCGCGCTCTAGGGCGTGGCGCCAGCGGCGTCCTGCCTTGGCTGTGCGGCGCGCAGCGCCTGCGCCAGGTCATGCACCGCCGCGGCGTAAAGGGCGCTGCGGTTGTAGCGGGTAAGGACGAAGAAATTCTGGAAGCCGAGCCGAAACTCCGCGGGGTGCCCGGTATTGCGCAGCTCGACCAGCACCGCGAGCGTGTCCGCTGGAAGCTCATGAGCGCCGGTCTCGGCGCGCGGCGCGACGCCGACCTTCGCCAGTTCCTCGAGCGTGTGCCGGGGCCGCACCTCGCCATCGGCGTAGCGCTCATGACCGGATCGCGGCGCCTCGACATCGAGCAGTACCAATCCGTCCGCGCGCCAGCCGTGCTCCTTGAGGAAGTTCGCCACGCTGCCGATGGCATCCGCCGGACTCTCGCGCAGGTCGGTGACGCCGTCGCCATCGA
>Ga0214472_10002988_pt1 | contig 17994 bp, 16 predicted proteins | sample RVTome_6_FD_207662 | JGI IMG/M metagenome (GOLD analysis project Ga0214472, IMG submission 207662) | Soil microbial communities from uranium-contaminated site in the Upper Colorado River Basin, Wyoming, United States - RVT140D175 | ecosystem: Environmental > Terrestrial > Soil > Contaminated >...
ATCGACAAGCCGGGAGTCGGGAGCGTCGGCGCGGAGTCGCTCGACGTCCAGCTGCGTTTGAGGCCGCTCCTGCGCGGGCGCGCCGAGATTCTGTCCCTGGCGGTCGTGAGGCCGGTCATCGCGATCGGCATCGATCCCCCGGCAATTCCGGAGGAGGCGGCGCCGCGAGAGCAGCGCGCGCCGGGAATCGCCGAGACCTACCGGTCCGTCATGGGACCCGTCGTCGATGCCGTCCGCAAGTTCGCCCCCGATACGGTCGTCACGATCGAGGACGCGGAGCTGGAGGTTCGTGTCCCGGGCGCGCTCCCGATGCGGTTGCGCAAGCTATCGCTCCGCGCGCGTGCCGGGGCGGGCGGCATGGAATTCGACGCGACGGCGGCAAGCCAGTACTGGAGCTGGCTCGCGCTGTCGGCGCGCGTCGAGTACACGGATCTTTCGGCAAGGGCGACCCTCCGTGGAGCAAACATCGAGCCGCAGGCCTGGCTGGAGCGGTATGTGGGAGAAGTGCCGGTAGGCGTGTCGATGGCGGCGGTGCGGCTGCACCTGGAGGCGCGCACCGACGCGAGGATATCGCTGGAATGCGATATCGACGCGAGTACGGATTCCGTGGGTATCACACGCGCGGGTGAACGCGTGGATATCAAGGGTGTCCGGGTGAAAGGCTCCGTCAAGGTCGGCGCGAAGGAAACCGTCATCGGCGTGGAAGAAGTCCGGCTTGCCGGCAGCAGGCTTGCAGCGGGGGAGCTGCGTTTTTCCGCGAAGGACGGAGTGGTCTCCGGGCACTCCGATTACGACCTGGATCTTGCGCAGGGCATGGATTACACGCGGCGCCTGGTTCCGGCACCCGTGCGTGAAGTGCTCGCGTCGTTGCAGCCGGTTACCGGCCGGGCACAAGGCCGCGTCAAGCTCGATCTCGGGCCGCCGGGCTGGAGCGTGGGTGTGGATGTCCGCAAGTCGGACGTGGCGGTTCAGGTCAGGGATCTACCGGGTCCAGTGCATCTTGGCGGTGGCGCGGTGGAAGTTGACCGCCACAAGGTGAAGCTCGATCGCGTCGCGCTGTCGATGCCCGCGGGAGAAATAACGCTATCCACACTGCAGCACTGGTTCAAGGACGGTTCGACTGCGGGGGCAGCGCGTTTCGATCTCGACGTCGCGCGGTGGCTTGAGCTTGCCCGCCAGGCGCTTCCGCAAGAGACCCGCGAAGCGCTCGCTGACATCCAGACCGCGGCCGGTCGGGTTGAGGGCAATGCGACGTTCGCGTTTGGCCGCGGTGACTGGAAGTTCGGCCTGAACGTACTGAAGTCGGATGCCACGTTCGGCATGCGGCAACTGCCGGGGCCGGTCAAGATCGCGGACTGGTCGGTTGACGCCGGTCCCGCGTCGGTGACGATCAACCGCGCGGCGATTTCCCTGCTGGATGCGAGCGCCGTCGCATCGGTGACGGTCGACGAGTTCGACTCCGGACCGAGGATAAGAGGCGCCATCGCCGAAGGCACCATTGGAGAAAAGTTCCTGGCCTGGGTCTGGAATAGTGCGAAGTTGCCCGCCCGTTACGAGCCCGCGACGCCGATCAGAATTGTGGCTCCCGGTATCGCCTGGCGCCCGCGAGGTGCCTTGGAAGTGCAGGCGACCGCGCAGTTCGCCGCGGGACCCAGCGTAGCCGTCGATCTTGGCTGGGCCGCGGGCACGCTTGACATCCGGCGCGGCACGATCAAGGACGCGCGCAGTGACGCCGGGCTGTCGCTGCGCGCCAAGGGCGGATCGCTCGAAGGCCGGTATGCCGGGGCGCTATACAGCACGAGCATTGCCGCCGTGCTGAAGCGCGTAAAGCTGCCGTCGGGCGCCGTTTCCGGAGAGCTGCGCTTCACGATTGATCGGGCGCATCCCGAGCGCATGCATGCCTCGGGGCAACTGAAAGGGGAGGCGCTCGATCTCGCCTCGTTGATCGGACAGCCCCTCAAGATAGAACGCATCGATTTGGCGACCGACGAGGCGGCCCTCCACGTACGCGAAGCAACGGTGGTCTGGGCGGAGCAGCGCGTGACGCTGAAAGGGGACCTGAGGAGAACCGAACGCGGTCCGGTCATCGACGCGCAGCTCGATTCCCCCGGCATCAATCTGGATGCGCTGTTGCCCTCCGAGGCGGAGATTGCTGCGGACGTGCGGCCCAAGCCGGCTGCGGGCGGCGAGGACGCGGCATCGAAGTTATGGCCTTTGCCGGTGACGGGCCGAATAGCGGTACGCGCCGATTCTATCCAGCGCGGCCGTCACACGATCGCGCCGGTTGCGGCGACACTGGTGCTGGAGAAACGGCGCGCGCACCTGGACCTGGAGCAGGCCCGGATTTGCGGGATTTCGCTGCCGCTGATGCTCGGCGCAACGCCGCAGGGCTATACCGCTTCCGCCCGCATTGCCGCGCAAGCGCAGGAGCTGGAGCAGACCGCCCACTGCCTGAGCGGAGAGGGGGTGCTGATCACCGGTAGGTATGATCTGAAGGCCGACATCAGCACGCAGGGCACGCTGGCCGAGCTCCGGAAAAACCTCAAGGGAACGGTCCGCGCCGACGCGCGCGACGGCAAGGTCATGAAATTCGCTCTCCTCGGGAACATCCTTTCGATGGGGAACGTCGCCTCGCTGATGAAGGACGACGGTCCCAAGCTCGACGACCAGGGTTTTCCCTATCGCGGGCTGGTGGTGGCCGGGCATTTCGAGGACGGCCGGTTCATCGTCGAGGAAGGCTCTTTTCGGAGCGACGCGCTGGGACTCGCCGCGAACGGCTGGATCTCCACCACCGACTACAGCAGCCGGCTCACGGTGCTGGTCGCGCCATTCGGCCGCCTCGACCGGCTCGTGCGCGACGTGCCGATCCTGGGATACGTCATCGGCGGGACTTTCACCAGCGTGCCGGTCGGCGTGAGCGGTGATATCCGCGATCCGCTCGTCGTGCCGCTCGGTCCAAGAGCAGTCACGTCCGAGGTGCTGGGGATCTTCGAGCGCACGCTGAAACTTCCGGCCAGACTGATCACTCCGTCCGGCGGCGGCGAGACGCAGCCTCCTGACAGCCGGTGACGGCGTCAGTCGCGAGCGGTGTGCAGCGGGCGGGCTTGACCCGTCGCGGGTCAGCGGTGCCCGGGCGCGCCGATCAGCAGGTACAGGCTGAATCGCCCGCCCTCGCCGACACCGAACCCTAAGTAGGCGGGTCCGACAAATGTATCCGCTCCGAGAAAGAGGGAGCCGGACCAGATCGTGCCTCCGTCTGGCGAGCCGTCGAGGCGGTCGTGCACCTGGCCCGCCTCGATCGAAGCGCCCGCATAGGCACCTGGCACCAGCAATGCCGGGAGCTTCAGGGCACGGTTGTAGTACAGCAATCGCCCAAGCCCCATGCGCGCGCCTGCAAACTCGTTGATGCGGTAGCCCGACAGGCGCAGGGGACCTCCGAGGGTGAAGAACTCGTACGCGGGCGCGTCCGAGTGGAGGTCCGTGCCGCCGGAAAGGCTCAAGTTGAAAGTGTGGGCGCCCCATGAGGCGGCGCCGACCACCTGGCCGTCGAGGCGCTCGTAGTCGCGGTCGGACCCGAAGCTCTCACGGGCCATGTAGGCCGAAGCGGTGACGCGGTACCCGCTTCGGGGAAACCAGGGGGAGTCCAGCTGATCCACGATCAACTGTGCTTGGGCGCCGGCGGTGTCTTCCTTGATATCCGGCAACACGGGAGAGCCGGTGTCGACCTCGGCGTTTACGCTTCGCCACAGTGCGCCCAGACGGGCCTCGCCCCAGGTTCCGAGGACGGCACCGGCATCCAGGCCGGCGCGCGCCTCCCGGACGAGGTACTCCGCTACCCGGTCCTCTCCGGCGAAAATGCCGGTGGTGCTCTCGCCAAACCTCACGTACGGCGCGACGAAATAGCGGCCGCGCTCGTCAACCGGCTGGTAGAACTCGGTGGATAGGAAAGAGTTCTGCCCGATCTGCGCCTCCGTGAGCCATTCTCCGCCCAGCCGATTCAACCACGTCTTACGGTAGCTCACCAGAAAATTGAAGATGTTGTCACCCTGGAAATCCGTGGCAAAACCGAGCCCGAAGCGGAGGTAGTCGGGCCCCCAGTCCTTCTCGCGCGGCTCGATGATCACGGCGCGGCCTTCCGGCTCGCGCCGGATCTGGTAGTCCACACTTTCGAAATCCCCGCGACCGTAGATGCGCCGCAGGTCCGCGCTGAGCTTCTCCTCCGTGAGCGGCTCGTCCGGCTTGCTTCCCATCAGAGGGCGCAGCACCTCGGGATTGGTAAGCTTCAGACCCTCGAAGCGGATTGCGTCCGCGGTACCCAGCCCCCTGGGTTCCAGGACCTGTTTCTGCCGCAGCGCCGCGTACTGCTCTGGAGGCAGGCTGTATCGCCGGAGCGCATTGGCCAGCTTGCGCGCCGCCTCTTCGCCGATGCGGATCGCATCGGCGGAGCGCTCGAAGCTCGCCGCGGAAATGTCGCCCAGGTCGGGAGCGATGAGCACGTCGCGGCTGCCCAGGCTCTTCAATTGCTCATCCACATTCACCTTGCCCAGGAAATTGATGAGCTGGCCGGCGGCCGAGAGCGCCGAGGTGATCTCGGCGCGCTTGAGCGGCGGAGTCGAGATGTTGACCGCGATCACGACGTCGGCGCAGACCTTGCGTGCCAGGTCGATGGGGAGATTGTTGGCGATGCCGCCGTCAACCAGCAGCCGCCCATCTATCTCGACGGGCGCAAGCGCCCCGGGAACGGACATGCTTGCGCGCATCGCCCGGGCGATGCTGCCACGCTCGAGCACAACGGCCTCTCCCGTCTCGATGTCGGCGGCGACCGCCCGGAACGGAATCGGGAGCTTCTGAAAGTCATCGATCTCCGCAGCCCGCGAGGTGAGCAACCGGAAGAACCCTTCTATCGCGATGCCCGCGACGACGCCCTTGGGCAGGACGAGACCGCCGTCCTTCGCGCCGAACTCGGGCGCAAACAGGGTCTTGTAGTCGTCAGCCTTGCGCCGCATCGAGATCTCCGTCCGCGGCGGATGATCCCGGAAAACGTCGTCCCAATCCGCCTGGACGATAGATTTCTCCATGTCCGCGATGGGCACGCCCGATGCAAAGGTGCCGCCGACGATGGCGCCCATACTGGTGCCCGTCACGCAGTGGACGGGCACGCGCAGCTCGTCCAGGACCTTGAGGACGCCGATGTGCGCGACCCCGCGCGCGCCGCCGCCCGAGAGCACGAGGCCGATGCGCGGCGACTTTGCGGTGTCAGCTGCCGGTACAGGCCGTTGTGCCTGGGACGCCGGCGCTACGATCGCCAGCGTGGCGCTGGCGACGGCAGCGCGCATGAAACCTTTAATGGGGCACATATTTCCTGGAGTTACGGGGGCGATCGGATTGGTTCACGCGGAATCATACGCCCGGCGAATTTGATCGGCGCAGCTTTTGACGTGGACGGCGATTCACATCGCATGTCTTGCGCCCTGCGGAAACGCGGGGCGACTCGCAATCTGATAGCATAACCAGCGCGTTCTCCCTCTTCTGTCTCAATCGACCAGGCCCCCGAATCGATGATTTTCACTGCGCGGTGCCGCCGGAGCATCGGTGCTCTTGCATTCTCGCTGCTGTGGGTGCTGGCGGGCGGCGCGACGGTCGAGCCGCACCTGATGCCGACGCCGGTGATATTCAAGGATGAGCGCCTGGATTTCGCTCCCGCGCTGGCGGCGGGGCTGCGCTCCACGCGCCTGTCCGTGTTCTACGCGACAACACGCGCGCCGGCCGGCGAAGGCCAGCCCGGGCACTACATCAATGACGCGGGCGACGGGATGACGCTCGGAGTTGCCGCAGTACGACTCGGTGCGCCGGGTTGGACGTGGGAGGATCTCGTGGCCTCCAACCGAACGAGTACCGTCGAGCAGGCGCGTCCGGGCGCCGTGGAGCGCGTGGCGAATTTTGGTAAGGCCCGCGAAGACGGGGAGCTGGGCGATGCCGAGCGGCGCTACATGGCCGCGATCGACGCTCAGCTCGCGAGGGCGAACAACAAGGAGCTCGTGCTTTACGTGCACCGCTATCGCGTGACCTTCGACGAGGTCTCGGTGCAGATGGGCTCTTTCGCGCACTTCCTCGGCCATGGATGGGCGGGATGAGAGGGCACGGCTACTGGTACGCGAACGACTGGATTTCCACCGACGTAACGCTCTCGCTGCGCCATGCCATACCGCCGGCGCAGCGCTGCCTCGTCAACCCTCCGGGCAGGCAGCGCGTCTGGCAGTTCCCCGAAAACTACCCCGAGTGCCTGGCAGGTCGACTGCTGGCGGCGTTCCCGGAGCTACGCCGTTCGCAATGAGGACGCCGAGCCCGGTTCCGGTGTCGGCAGGACTCCTTTTTTGAAGCGACTGCTTGCGGCTTTGATCTGCATCAACCGCCGTTGCCGACGATACGTTTACGTTGACGAATATGTTGTTCTAATCGGGCTCGGATGGATACCCGGGTTAGCGTGGAATTTCTGGAGTCGAGGGGTGTTACTATTGCCCCATCAGCAAGGCGCAGGCGTGCAACATGACAAGCGCAGATGTGGCGTGACCAAATCGCGATTCAGGAAGATGTTGCTACTCGCGTGTGCAGTGTTCACGTCATTGACGGTTTCGGCGGTGCGCGCCCAGTCCGCCTCTGCGGAAGCGATTCCCAACCATCCCGCGCTGAACGACCGGTTTAGTTTCGAGCTCGGTGGCTACTATTCCAGGTCCAGCACGCAGGCGTCTTTGGGGCCATCTGGCGGCGGGACCGGGGTGGTCGTCGATTTCGAGGACACGCTCGGGCTCGACGAGCGGAACCTGACCGGTATCGGGGGATTACTCTGGAGGATGAGCGAGCGTTGGCGGCTCGAGGTGGAGTACTTCAGGCTGAATCGCGACGCGACCCGCACGCTGGCGACGGATGTTACCTGGGGCGACCAGACCTTCAACGCGGGAAACACGGTCAACGCGACGTACGATTTCTACGATATCCGCGTCAGCGCCGGCTACTCGTTTTTCAAGCGGCGCGACAAGGAGCTCGGGGTCGGCATCGGCCTGCATGTGGCGGGCATCAAGACGAGCATCGAGTCGGCGGGAGTCGGCTCCGAATCGTCGGATGTGCTGGCGCCATTGCCGGTTTTGAATATTTACGGCGCTTTTGCGCTCACGAACGAGTGGGCGGTGCGGATGCGCATGGATTGGCTCTCGCTCAGCTATGACGAATACAGCGGCGACATCCGCAGTACGGCCATCGACGTGCTCTACCGGCCGTTTCGCCATGTGGGGTTTGGCGTCGGATTGCGTACTCTGATCGTGGACGTGGATATTGACAGTTCCGATTGGCGCGGCAAGGCGCGAACGGCGTTCTCGGGTCCGATGGCGTTCATGAGCGTATCGTTCTAGATTGCAGCCATGATGAGAGGATTGTTATGGCTGGCGCTGCTGGCCGCAGTCGCCCCGGCATTCGCGCTCAACATGAGCGGCTTCAAGGACGCACCGATCACGCGGCTGACGGGGGATGAGCTGAAGGCGTTCCGCGCCGCGGTGATGAAGGTGCTGGACGAGGTGCCCGAGGGGACGACGATCGAGTGGAAGGCGCCGAAGACCCCGTTCACGAGCAAGATCACGCCGGGAAAGAGCTTCACCGACGGCAAGCAGCCGTGCCGCGAGGCCACCATCGAGTCCGACGCCCGCGATCTCCTCCAGCGCGGTGTCTACACCTTCTGCAAGCAGGCGAACGGCGAGTGGCAGTTCAAGATTCCGGTGTCGAGGCCGAAAGGAAAATAAACCCCGACCATGCCGCCGTCACTCCCGCGGAGGCGGGAGTCCAGGAGGGAATGCGGCAGCGTGTTTTCAGTCCTAGATTCCCGCCTTCGCGGGAATGACAAGGTGGGGGTTACCCGGTCATGCTCGCGCCCTTGATATAGGTGTGGCCCTGCACGCTGTCCGGTGCCGGATAGAGCTGGACGTAGCGCACGTTCTCGAACGGGATCATCAGGAAGGTGCTGTCCGCCTCGAACAGCATGTAGCGCTTCTTCAGCACGTCGTCGAGTTTCATCATCGCGGCGGCCTCGTTCGGCGACTGCTTCGGGAAATCGAGCGATAGCTTGCTGCCGTCGTTGAAGTAGATGGTCAGGCCTCGCTTGTCCTTCATGTGCCTCTCCTTGTCGGGACAATCGGTGGAAAAACGCGCTCGGGGCAGCGTATCACACTCTGACTGGCGGGCAGGTTCGACCGTGACGCTGCAATACCAGTACAATCGCCCTCATTGACAGCAGTCACACGAGGTCCTGCATGACAATTCGAATTTGGCTCTCCGTCGCGCTGATGTGCGCGCTTGCGGCGCCGGTATCGGCGCAAACCGGGACGCTGGGGAAGATCCGCAAGCAGGGCGCCATCACCATGGGCTATCTCGACGGCAGCGCGCCGTTTTCCTTCCGGGACGCGAACGGGCAGCCGCAGGGCTACTCGGTGGAGCTGTGCCGCGCGATCGCGAGCGGCATTCGGGCGCAGCTCAAGCTCGCAAGCCTCGAGACCCGCTGGGTAACGTTGACGATACAGAACCGGCTCGACGCCGTGAAACGGGGGCGCGTGGACATCGAGTGCAGCACCACGACCTGGACGCTCGGCCGGCAGGCGGACGTCGATTTCAGCCTGATCACCTTCGTGGACGGAGGCAGCATCCTTACCCGGGTGGAATCGGAGGCGGGACGCCTGGCGGATTTCAACGGCAAGCGCATCGCGGTCATCACCGGCACCACCACGGAGAAGGTGCTGAAGGAGAACCTGGTGCGGCGCGCGATCGACGCCGAAGTAGTTACCGTCAAGGCGCGCGACGAAGGCTTGCGCCTGCTCGATCAGCGCAAGGTGGAGGGCTTCGCCTCGGACCGCATGGTGCTGATCGGCGTCGTGCTCACGAGCCAGACCAAGGGCGCGTTCAAGCTGCTCGACGAGGACTTTTCCGTCGAGCCCTACGCGCTCGCGCTGCCGCGCGGAGACCACGCCTACCGCCTCGCCGTGAACCGCGTGCTCGCGCGCCTCTACCGCAGCGGCGAGATCCAGAAAATCTACGAGCAGTGGCTCGGCCGGCTCGGCCCGCCGAGCGTGCTGCTGTCCGCGACGTATTTCATCCAGTCGCTCTCCGAGTAGCGATGGCGCAGTCGCGCAGACTGCCGTTCATGGTTCGACGGCCTCACCACGAACGGCATGTTCAAGGGACCGTTCGTCCTGAGCTTGTCGAAGGACGATGGGCCTCGCTGGTTCGTTGCGGTCTTCCCGTGGTGCTGGCCTGCGTGGTGGCGGCGGCGCACGGGCAGGCGATCAGGATTCCCGATTTCCGTGAGCCGCCGCGCGCTACGCTCAAGCCCGGCGAGGCGTGCGAACGGTGCGGGACGATACGCTCGATCCGTGAAGTGCAGATCCGCCGTCCGGTGACCGTCCCGAGGGTGTTCCAGGACGAGCCCATCGACCGCGGACTCGCCTCGCCCGTGCGTGTTGGCGCAGTGGTCGCGCTGCCGCTGGGTGCAGGCACGGACAAGCCGTTCGTCGGCGGGGTCGGAACGCCCGAGATGCGCGAGCGCTTCACCGAAACCACCTACGAGATCGCCATCCGCCTCGACAATGGGGGTGATGCCCTGGTGCAGCGCGCCGATGGCGCGAGCTTTCACATCGGCGATCGCGTCAGGGTTCAAGGAACGCAGCTCGAGCTTATTGCGCCCTAAGCCAGGTCTCCCACCACCCCGTCACCTTCGGTGCCACCCCTCCTCGGGCAGGAGGGGAATTCACTTAGGTGGCGACGATGAGGCTCGTCAGGCGCCGCGGATCGGCGAGAAGCTCCGCGCTCGTTCCCCAATAGGAAATCCGTCCGCGGTTCAGCACCAGCGCCTCCTGCGTGACCTCGAGCGCGAGCTTCGCGTGCTGCTCGACCAGGATGACCGCCAGGGATTCCTCCCGGATGAGGCGGGCGAGGGCCCGCAGCAGAGTCTCGACGATGATCGGCGCCAGGCCCTCGAGCGGCTCGTCCATCAGGAGCAGCGCGGGATTGCCCATGAGTGCGCGGCCGATGGCGAGCATCTGCTGCTCGCCGCCCGAGATCTGGTTGCCCATGTGGCCGCGCCGGCGCTCGATGCCTGGAAAGAGCTCGTAGACGCGCTCGAGACTCCAGGGACCCGGGCGCGCGGCGACCGTCAGGTTTTCCTCGACCGACAGCGACGGGAAGATTTCGCGTTCCTGCGGAACGTAGCCGATGCCGAGCCGCGCCCGCTCGTAAGCGGGCAGCCCTTCGATCATTTTCCCGTGGTACTCGATGCGTCCGGAGTGAAACGTTGTATGGCCGATGAGGGTCGAGAGCAGCGTGGTCTTGCCCACGCCGTTTCTGCCGAGCACGGCGAGCGAGCCGCGCTCGGGCAGGCTGAACGCGATATCTTCCAGCACTACGGTCTCACCGTAGCCGGCGCGCACGCCCGTGAGGTTGAGGCCGTCACCCATGGTGGTGCTCACCCAGATAGACCTCGTGCACGCGGCGGTTGCCGGCGATTTCCGCCGGCGTGCCCTCCACCAGGACCTCGCCCTGGACCAGGACGGTGATCCGCCGGGCAAAGCGGAATACCAGGTCCATGTCGTGCTCGATGATGAGTATGGCGATGTCCGCGGGGAGCGTGTCGAGCACCCGCAGGATGCGCTCCGACTCGACCGAGGGCACGCCCGCCGCCGGCTCGTCGAGGAGCAGGACCCGGGGCTGCAAGCCGAGCGCAATGGCGATCTCCACCAGGCGCTGCTTGCCGTAGGGGAGATCGAGCACGCGGCTCGCGGCGTCGTCGGCGAGCCCGAGCGTCGCCAGCAGCGCCATGGCCTCCTCGCGGATCTCGCGGAACGCGCTTGCCGGGCGCCACAGGCGACCCGCGATTCCGGTGCGCTCCGCGACGCCGAGCGCGACGTTGTCGAGGACGGGAAGGCTGCGGAATAGCGTGTTGATCTGGAATGTGCGTCCGAGCCCGCGCTTCACGCGCGCGTCCTGACGCGCATCCGTGATGTCATCGCCGCCGAGCAGGATGCGTCCGGAGGAGGGCGCGAGCCTGCCGGTCAGCATGTTGACGAAGGTGGTCTTGCCCGCGCCGTTGGGGCCGATCAACGCGTGGCGCGCGCCGGCCTCGAGCCGGAAGTCGATGTTCTCGGCGACCGTGAGCGCGCCGAAGCGCTTGCACAGCTTGCGGGTCTCGAGCACGGCGCTCATGGGCGTCGTCCACGAAATTTCGCCACGATTGCGTCGGCGATGCCGAGCAGTCCGCCGCGCGCGAACAGGACGACCGCCACCAGCAGCAGCCCGATGCCGAAATACCAGTACTCGGGAAACTGCTTCGCGAGCTGATCCTGGGCGATCATGTAGACGAGGGGGCCGACGAACGCGCCGTAGATGCGGCCCACGCCGCCGAGGACGAGCATCACGAGCAGCTCGCCCGCGAACTCGAAGCTCAGCACGTTCAAGCCGACGAACTGGTTGGTCTGCGTGAGGAGCGCGCCCGCGCAGCCGGCGATCGTTGCCGAGATCGTGTAGACCGCCACCAGCCGCGCATAGGCCGGCGATCCGATCGCGTGCATGCGGACGACGTTCTCGCGTATGCCGACGAGCGAGGCCCCGAACGGCGAATAGATGAGCCGGCGCACGACCCACCACCCGAGTAGGAGTGCGAGCAGACAGTACAGGTATGCGGTCTTGCCGAACATGTCGAATCGGAACTGGCCGAGGATCGGCGACACGGTCACGCCCGACAGGCCGTCGGCGCCACCGGTGAGATTGGTTGCCTTGTTTGCGATCTCCAGCAGGATCGAGGTGATCGCGAGGGTGAGCATGAGCAGCGTCAGGCCCCGCGTCCGCAGAATGACCGCTCCCGTGGCGACCCCGAGCAGCGCCGCCGCGGCTCCCGCGGCAGCCATCTGCAGCAGGGGATCGGTCAGCCCGGCTTTCGCGCCGAGAATCCCGGCAACGTAGGCGCCCAGCCCGAAGAACGCCGTGTGTCCGAGCGTGATGATCCCGGCGTAGCCCAGGATGAGATCGAGCGACAGCGCGAACAGGATGTAGACCAGGATGCGCGCCCCGAGCGGCACGTACTCCGGCAGCGCGAAGAAAACCGCGAGCGCGGCCGCGAACGGGAGCCACTCGAGCCAGCCGATGGGCGCCTGCGTGGCGTAACTTCCCTGGCGGATCATCGGTGCGCCGCCGCCTCCGATATCCCTGCACAATGACCACCGCCACCGTGTCGGCGGCACGGGCAATTCGCCTTGGTCGCATCCCCGGAAACCGGGGCGCGTCGAAGGGCGGAAGAGGGGCCCCTCTGGGGATCTGACCCCTGAGACGCGCACAGGATCGGCATTCGGGCGACGCGCCATTGATCGGCTCCACGGTCGCATCCCGTGAACGGGCCCCTGCTCCACGTTCCGCCGATCCCTGCTCCCGGGCTCATACCCGCTTCCCGAAGAGTCCCGCCGGACGCCACAGCAGCACGGCGATCGTGGCGACGTAGATGAAGAACGCCCCGAACTGGGGCACCCAGTACTTGCAGGCGGTGTCGGTGACGCCGATCAGCAGCGCCGCAATGAACGGCCCGCGCAGGCTCCCGAGGCCGCCGACCGCCACGACGATCAGGAAGTACACCAGGTGCTCGAACGGATAGGTCGGCTGTACCGTCAGGATCTCCGCGCCCAGCGCGCCGCCGAGACCCGCGAGGCCGCTGCCCAAGCCGAAGGTAAGCGTGAACAGCCGCCGCGTATTGATCCCGATCGCGCGGGCCATCGGGCCGTTGTCCACCGCCGCGCGCACCATCGCGCCCCAGCGCGTGCGCTCCACCCCGAACCACAACACGCCGACCATGACGGCGCTGAAGGCGATGAGGAACACGCGGAACGCGGGAAAGTCACGCCCGAGCAGGCTGAACTGGCCCTTCAGGTAATCGGGCAGGGGCACCAGCAGCTGCATGGTGCCGAAAAGCAGCCGCGCGGTTGCGACGGCGATGAAGATGAGGCCGATCGTGAACAGCACCTGGGCCAGATCGCCCGCGGTGTAGAGCCGCGAGTAGAGCAGCCGTTCGAGCACCACGCTCCCCGCCCCGACGAGAACGAATGCCAGCGCGAGCGCGAGCGGGTAGGGCACGCCGAAGGCGCCCATGGCGGTGATGAGGATGTAGCCGCCCGCCATGGCAAACACGCCGTGGGCGAGGTTGACGAATCCCATCAGGCCCATCGTCACCGACAGGCCGACGGAGATCACATAGAGGATCATCCCGTAGGCGGCGCCGTGAAAGGCGACGCTGACGAGCGAGGACAGGAACGCGTCCATGTATCAGCCCGAGATATTCCCCTCCTTGAAAAGGAGGGGATGTTCTTTTTTTCGCGGGAGCTACTTCTTCCTGAGCTCCTTCCAGGGATCCTTCACCTGCGCGAACGTCTCGAACTCTACGTTCGCGAGTACGCCGCCGACCTTCTTCACCTCGCGCATGTACTCGTTCTGGATGATGTCCCGGGTTTCCGGATCGATCGCGATTGGCCCGCGCGGGCTGTTCGGGTTCCGGTACTTCTTCACCAGTTCCATCGTGCGGTCGGGGTCGATCTTCCCCTTCTGCTCGCGAATGACGTAGTAGATCGCGTCCATCGCGTCCCAGCCGCCCACGGACATGAAGCTCGGCCAGGATTTCGCGCCGTACTCCTTTTTCCACGCGGCGATGAACGCCTTGTTGGCCGGCCGCGTGGCGGCCGCGGAATAGTGGTGCATCGTGATCACGCCGAGCGCGATATCGCCCATGTTGGGCAGCTCCTCGTCGGTGGTGATGTCGCCCGGGCCGATGAACTTGATGCCGGCCTTGTCGAGCCCGAGATCCCCATAGGCCTTCATGATCTGGGTCGCCTGGCGGCCCGCCGGCACGAAGGAGAACACCACCTCGGGGTTGGCGTCCTTCGCGCGCTGCATGAAGGGGACGAAATCCGGGTTGGCGAGCGGGATGCGAACCTTGCCGACGATTTTGCCGCCGCCTTCGGTGAAACCGCGCTCGAACGCCGCCTCGCTGTCGTGGCCGGGCGCGAAATCGCTGACCGCGAGATAGGCGCGCTTGTATCGTCTGGACGCCCAGGCGCCGAGCGGGTAGGACGATTGCCACAGCGTGAACGAAAAGCGCGCGATGTAGGGCGAGCGTTCGGTGATCACCGAGGTGCCCGCGTTCATGATGAAGAACGGCAGTTTCGCCTCGCGGGTGAGCGGCGCGATGGCGAGGGCATTGGGGGTGAACACGACGCCCGTGAGCATCTGGATCCGGTCGCGGACGATCATTTCCTGCGCGAGCTGCTTCGCCTTGTCCGGGTTGGGGCCGCCGGAATCGCGGATGACGAGCTCGATCTTCACCCCGGGCGGCAGCTTGCCGGCGTTCTGCTTCATGTAGAGCCTGAATCCCTTGTCGATCAGGTCGCCGAGCGTCGCGAATGGACCGGAATAGGGATTGATGACGCCGATCTTGATCGTCTGCGCCGGCGCTGCCGCAGCGAGCAGCAGCGCCGCGCCGGACATCAGGATGCTGAGGTAACGCTTGGTTTGCATGAACTCCTCCAAGAGTGGTAGGTCCCGACCCGAGGGCGGTCCAGGGCGCAGCGTTGCCAGTTTATCGTGAACTTTGACGCGCGTGTTCTAGGCCGCGCGGACCGCAACTTCCATGCGCCCGATGCCCTGGATCTCGGCGGTGAGCCGGTCCCCCGGCTGCACGGGCCCGACGCCTTCGGGCGTGCCCGTCAGCAGGATGTCTCCCGGGTGCACCGTATAGAAGGACGTCGCGAATTCGATCAGCTCGGCGATGCCCAGAATCAGGTCGCGCGTATTGGCCTGCTGGCGCACCTCGCCGTTGACGGCGAGCCGCAGGTCAAGCGCGGAGGGGTCCCCGATCGCGTCGGCGGTCACGAACCAGGGGCCGAGGACGGTGAAGCTGTCCACGGACTTGCGCAGGCTTCCGGTAATTCACGGGCGCGGCGAGGATCTTACCCGGGTTGGCGATGGGGCTCAGGAGCTTGATACCCGCCAGCGGCCGGCGCGGCGCGTTGGCGGCAAGAGACTCGATCCGCAGGCGGAGCGTGATCAGGCCCGCCACGAGCGGATCATGGCGCGGCAGGGGATACGCGTGGCGCGGCAGGATATCGAGCGCCGCAGTCACGTCCCGCACGACATCGCCCTCGACGAGCCCGAGGCGGTCGTTGTCAAAGCGGCACAGTTTCATTTTCGTTGCGGCGCCACGGCTTTGCTTCGAGCATTTTGCGAAATGGCGGAGCACCTTGCGGCGCGTGGAATGATACACTCAGTGCCAAAACATGAGTCGCTGACTCACCGTCAACAATCGACCGAGGAGATCACATGACACCGCGTTACCTTGTCGTTGCCGCAGTCGCGCTCGCCACGTTGGCCGGGGGCGTGTCGTATGCGCAGAAATATCCGACCCGGCCCGTCCGGGTCGTCATTCCGTTTCCCCCGGGCGGCAACGTGGACGTGTTCGGGAGGGTCCTCTGGCCGCAAGTGGAGAAGGCGCTCGGGCAGACAGTCGTGATCGACAACCGCGGTGGCGCCAACGGCATACTGGGTTCGCATATCGTCGCGAGCGCAACCCCCGACGGCTACACCATGCTCCATGTTTCTTTTTCGTTTGCCGTCAATCCGTCCATCCGCAAGAAGATGCCGTTCGACGTCGTGAAGGACTTTGCGCCGGTCACCGATGTCGCGCTCGGCACGGGCTACCTGATGGTGGCCCATCCCAAAATTCCGGCAAAGACGGTGAAGGAGCTGATCGCGCTGGCGAAGGAGCAGCCGGGCAAGGTCCGCTACAGCACGGCGGGCGTCGGCAACGGCCAGCACCTGACCGGCGCGCTGTTTGCCTCGAAGGCCGGCATCGATCTTCTGCACGTTCCGTACAAGGGCGGCGGACCCGCGGTGACCGCGGTTCTCGGGGGCGAGGTTCAATTGCATTTTCCGGCGCCGGCAGTCGGTATCCCGCACGTCAAGTCAGGCCGGCTGCGGGGGCTGGGCTTCACCGGCACCAGGCGGCTCACGTCGTTGCCCGACGTGCCAACCATCGGGGAAGCAGCGTTGCCCGGTTTTGTTGCCGACGCAGGCTGGCACGGCGTGTTCGCACCCGCGAAAACACCGCCAGCGATCGTGAAAATGGTGCAGGAGGCGATCCGCGGCGCATTGCAGATGCCTCATGTGCGCGATCACTTTGTGAATAACGGCTACGATCCGCAGGGGCACACGCCGGCGGAGTGGGCGAAGCTCTTCCGCGCCGACCTCAAGCGCTACGCCGAAATCACGCGCATCGCGAAGATCGAGCCGCAGTGATGAAATCCCCCGCGCTTCGCGCACCCCCTTTGTCAAAGGGGGTGGCAGGGGGGTGACGAACGCTCCCCTTTGTCAAAGGGAGGGTAGGTGGGAACAAGTACCCCCCTTTAGCAAAAGGGGGTAGGGGAATGAAGTCTCCCCCCTTTAGCAAAGGGGGGTAGGGGAATGAAGTCTCCCCCCTTTAGCAAAGGGGGGTAGGGGAATGAAGTCTCCCCCCTTTAGCAAAGGGGGGTAGGGGAATGAAGTCTCCCCCCTTTAGCAAAGGGGGGTAGGGGGGATTTGGGGAGAGGAAGTTGGACCTCAACTTCTGGGTCATCCAGACTTTCAACGGCGTCTCGTACGGCGCTCTGCTGTTCCTGCTCGCAAGCGGTCTTTCCCTCATCTTCGGGGTGATGCGCATCGTCAACCTTGCGCACGGCTCCTTCTTCCTGCTCGGGGGCTACGTCGCGCTCACGGTGATCTGGACCACGGGCTCGTGGCTCCTCGCGCTGCCGGCGGCGGCCCTGGTCATTGCCGTGGTGGGGATGCTGATGGAGCGGGTATTCCTGAGGCCGCTCGGCTTCGACCCGCTGCGGCAGGTGTTGCTGACCGTAGGCTTCGCCTACCTGTTTCAGCAGGCGGCGCTGGATATCTGGGGCGGCGACAACCTGGATATCGTTCCGCCCGCGGTGCTCAAGGAAAGCGCGGTCATCGGCGGATTCTATTTTCCGATATATCGCGTTTTCATGATCGGCATGGCGCTCGTCGTGGGCCTGATCCTGTGGCTTGCGATGGAAAAGACGCGCGTGGGGGCGATGGTGCGCGCGACCGTGGATGATTCGGAAATGGCGCGCGGCGTGGGCATCGATACCTCCCGCGTATCGATGCTCATCTTCGCCCTCGGCGCGTTCCTCGCCGGGCTGGGAGGCGTCGTCGGAGGAGCCTTTCTCGGCGTCTACCCGGGACTGGATTTCGCGATCCTGCCCATTGCGTTCGCGGTCGTAATCATCGGCGGGATGGGGAGCCTGACCGGGGCGGCGGTGGGCAGCCTCCTGGTCGGGCTGGCGGACAACTTCGGCAAGGCGCTGTTCCCTGAGATCTCCTATTTCACGCTGTATGCGCCGATGGTCCTGATTCTTGCGCTGAAGCCGACGGGCCTGTTCGGACGGGAGTGAGGATGGAGAGCCGACGCAACCTGCTGATCGTCGTCGCCGCGCTGCTGGCGGTCCTGCTGCTTACGCCGCATTCCGGCTCCTACATCATTGTTCTCGTCACGCACGCGCTGATTTTCGCCATCCTCGCGATGAGCCTGGATATCCTCCTGGGCTTCACCGGGTTGCCCTCGCTCGGCCAGGCGGCCTATCTGGGCGTGGGCGCCTATCTGACGGCGATCCTCGCGACCCGCTTCCAATTCGGTCTCGACTGGACGTTCTGGCCGGTGGTCGTGATGGGCATGGCGATCGGCGCGGCGACGGCCGCGCTGTTCGGACTGTTCTCCGTTCATGCCGGCGGGGTCTATTTCCTGATGATCACGCTCGCGCTCGGCATGTGCGTATGGGGGCTCGCCTACCGTTGGAACTCCCTGACCGGCGGGGACAACGGCATCGTGCTTCCGCCGCGGCCCGCGTTCGGCATCGAGCTTGCCGACGATGTCAC
>Ga0214472_10002989_pt1 | contig 17988 bp, 14 predicted proteins | sample RVTome_6_FD_207662 | JGI IMG/M metagenome (GOLD analysis project Ga0214472, IMG submission 207662) | Soil microbial communities from uranium-contaminated site in the Upper Colorado River Basin, Wyoming, United States - RVT140D175 | ecosystem: Environmental > Terrestrial > Soil > Contaminated >...
ATACGCCCCTATGGATATGGCCGGGATTATGTAGAATCGGGTGATTGTTACCATACCAACCCACATACCGGAGAACCCGGCAAGCTGCCATCCAACCTCTCCGGCGGCTTGATAGGCTGTATGCACTCGGTGGGAGCGACCGGCATTATGCAAACTTTTGAAGTCGCTTCGCACATCTGGAACCGATGGGAAGAGCTTCATGGAGATGAAAAACTCTGGCAGCAATTCAACCGCAAAAAGCCGGCTGACTGGACCAACCTGCAGGTGAAAGGCGCTAAAAGAGGCATGGCGATCAGCCACGCCGGTGTTGGCTCTCATGTCACCTCCACCATCCTCATGGACCCGGATCATTTGATGAAATAAAAAATTAAAGGACGCCCAGATAAAGATTCCACAGGAGATATATTATGAGCATGTTCGGACAGGTATATGTCAAAGACAATAAATACAAATTGAAAGGCACCTTCCATTATCTGACCCCAAACACCCCGATACGCAACGCCGACGATGGCTGGAAGCTCCTCGGAGTGACCAACCCAAGAGACATGACCTTTATACATTCCTACGGCGGGGAAGCGATTTTTTTTGAATCCCTCAGCCAGGGAAAACTGCTGGCAACCCGCTGCGACAGCACGGCTTGTGACTCTAAAGGAACGGTATACATCCCATTCAGAATCCATTGCCCTGACTGTCTCGGCAAAAACAGCGTTATCGACATTACAGATATCGCCAAAAAGACCGCCCGGATTCATACCTTTATGGTCTGTGAACGGTCAGGGGCCTTCAATATTCTTGATAAACCGATTAAATTCATTAACATAGAGTTTGATGGTGTCGCCACAATCTTAATGAGCTACCTCAGCATCGGGGAGCCGAAACTCGACATGAAAGTCATTCCGATCTTTAAAACAAGCGGACCGACCTTCACAATCCTTGATCTGTCCTGGGTGCCGCAAGGGACAAAAGAAAAGGAGCTGCCGGAAGGCTTCAGCTTTTGATTGATGTGCCGGGGAGGAAAGTAAAAGGGGTCTTTCCAACAAGAGGTAAGCCGAGAGGAATGCCATGCTCAAGCCGCTCAAGCCGCTAAAACCATTATGGGAACCTTCCGCGCAGAGAATCAAGGATTCCAACATGTACAGGTTCATGCAGGGCGTGAACCACAGCCACGGCACAGCTTTTACCGATTATGACGGACTTTACCGGTGGTCGGTGGAAAATATTGCAGCCTTCTGGGCTGAGATGTGGCGTTTTGCCGGAATCAAAGCCTCGAAAGATTACCAGACGGTAATTGACGAGCCAACCAGGATGCCGGGAGCACACTGGTTCACGGGCAGCCGCTTGAACTTTGCCGAAAACCTGCTGCGCTACCGGGATGATAAGACGGCATTGATCTTCAGGGGCGAAGACACTGTCCGCCGGAGCCTCACCTATCAAGAACTCTTTACCGCCACTGTGAAGGTCGCTGCGTCTCTTCGTCATGCGGGAGTCGTCGCCGGGGACCGGGTTGTCGGCTTCATGCCGAATATGCCCGAATCGATCATCGCCATGCTTGCGGCAACGAGCCTCGGGGCAACCTGGTCCTCCTGCTCCCCGGATTTTGGTATTAAAGGTGTACTGGATAGATTCGGCCAGACCAGACCAAAAGTCCTTTTTACCGCCGACGGTTATTTTTTTAAAGGTAAAGCGCTGGACAGCCTGGCCAGGATTTCGGAGATTATCAAGGAAATACCCTCTCTTGAAAAGATCATCGTCGTGCCCTATACCCGGGAAACTCCTGATTTTACCGGCTTGCTTGGGGCGATCCATTACCATGATTTTTGCAGAAACGATGCCCTCGACATCGACTTTACCCAGCTGCCCTTTGAGCATCCGCTCTATATCATGTATTCCTCCGGCACAACGGGCCTGCCCAAATGTATGGTCCAAAGTGCAGGCGGTGTGCTGCTCAACCAGCTCAAAGAACTGCTGCTGCATACCGATCTGAAACGGGAAGACACCATCTTTTATTTCACCACCTGCGGCTGGATGATGTGGAACTGGCTGACCACGTCTCTTGCGGTTGGGGCAACCCTGGTGCTCTATGACGGTAACCCCTTCCATCCCGGCTCTGACGCCCTGTGGCAAATGGCCCAGGATGAGAAAATTACCGTTTTCGGCACCAGCGCCGGTTATATCGCGGCCCTTAAAAACGCCGGCGTGAAACCGGGCAAACAATTTGACCTGAGCCCCTTGAAGGCACTGCTCTCCACAGGCTCGCCTCTTTCCAAGGAGGATTTTCACTATATCTACCGGGAAATAAAAGAAGATCTGCAGCTGGCTTCCATCTCCGGAGGTTCCGACCTGAACGGCTGCTTTGCTCTCGGTAATCCGGTGGGGCCGGTATATGAGGGAGAACTTCAGTGCCGTGGTCTTGGCATGAAGGTTTTCGCCTATGACGAAAACGGTTCGCCGGTGGTGGGCAAACAGGGCGAGCTTGTCTGCACGGCCCCCTTCCCGTCCATGCCGATCTATTTTTGGGATGATCCGGACGGCAGGAAATATCAGGCAGCCTATTTTGACGGATTTCCAGGCGTCTGGACCCATGGCGACTTTATCGAGGTTACCGAACGGGGCGGCCTTATCATCTACGGGAGATCCGATGCCACATTAAACCCCGGCGGCGTCAGAATCGGCACGGCGGAAATATACCGGATCGTCGAACAGCTTGAGGAGGTTGAAGACAGTGTCGTGGTGGGACAAAATTGGCAAAACGATACCAGGGTAATCCTCTTTGTCAAGATGCAGGCCGGTTATGAGCTGACAGATGGATTGCAGCAGAAAATCAGGCAAAATATCCGCCAAAACGGTTCCCCCCGGCATGTCCCGGCCAAAATAATCGAGGTGCCGGATATCCCCTATACCCTGAATATGAAAAAGGTCGAACTTGCTGTACAGAAGACCATCCATGGCCTGGAGGTTAAAAACAAAGACGCTCTGAAAAACCCCGAATCCCTGGATTTTTTTGCAGCTATTAAAGATTTGAACTTCTGATTAACCGGGAGAAACCATGAAGACATTTCCTCAATTGAATTTTGGCCTGGGAGATACTGCGAATCTGTTGCGGGAATCGGTGCAAGGATTTGTCGGCACCGAAATTGCCCCTTTGGCGGCTGCGATTGACCGCGAAGACCATTTTCCGGCAGAACTTTGGTTGAAGATGGGCGCTCTAGGCCTTTTAGGTATTACCGTCCCGGAAAAATATGGCGGAGCTGAAATGGGTTATCTCGAGCATGTCATCGCCATGGAAGAGATCAGCCGGGGATCGGCCTCAGTCGGGCTTGCTTACGGAGCCCACTCGAATCTTTGCGTCAACCAGATCAACCGCAACGGGACCGAAGCGCAGAAAGAGCGCTACCTTCCAGAGCTTCTCACCGGTAAGTATATCGGTGCCCTGGCCATGAGCGAAGCCGGGGCGGGATCCGATGTCGTCGGCATGCGGCTGAGAGCAGTCAAACAGGGAGACAGCTATGTTCTGAACGGCACGAAAATGTGGATCACCAACGGACCGAATGCCGATGTTCTGGTGGTCTATGCCAAGACCTCGCCGGAGAAACTGCACCAGGGCATCACCGCTTTTTTAGTGGAAAAAACCATGAAGGGATTTTCCACCAGCCCCAAACTTGATAAACTCGGCATGCGCGGCTCGCCTACCTGCGAACTGGTTTTTCTCGATTGCGCAGTACCGGAGGAAAATATTCTCGGTACACTGGATCATGGAGTCGAGGTGCTGATGAGCGGTCTTGATTACGAACGGCTGGTGCTGTCCGGCGGCCCGTTGGGTATCATGACTGCCTGCATGGATGTCGTGTTACCGTATATCCATGAGCGTCATCAATTTGGCCGGGCGATCGGGGAGTTTGAGCTGATGCAGGGCAAACTCGCCGATATGTATTCGACCTGGAACGCCTGCAGATCGTATGTCTACACCGTTGCCAGGGCTGCGGATACCGGAAGCAATATCCGCAAAGATGCCGCAGCTGTGATCCTCTATGCTGCCGAGCGGGCCACCTGGATGGCTCTTGAAGCCATCCAGTGCCTCGGCGGAAACGGCTATATCAACGAATTCCCGACCGGCCGACTGCTGCGCGATGCAAAGCTGTATGAGATCGGGGCGGGCACCAGCGAAATCAGGCGGATGCTGATTGGGCGCGAGCTGTTCAGGGACACCGAAGGGTAATCTGATTCCCCAACGGTTTCTGGTTCCGATGCGCTGCATGGTAACCAGAAGAACCAGCCGCCCCAACTAGCTAAAAGACCAGACAAAAGGCCATTTTGTAGCCCATTTTTGATTGGTTAAAGGGCAAACAGAAAGAAACATCTCTCAAGTTGCCAATGTTGATCCAAGTGATTAAGCTACTTGAAATAGTTAGAAGCAAAACAACCAGGCGCTTCAACTAAATGCAATGAATCTTCGCCGCTCATGCCCATGGGGGTATGCTTGTTGTACAAAAACCTTACTATAACTTGTTTGGTGCCGACTCCTTGGTAAGAAGTTGTTTAAAAACAGTCATTCCGGCAAAAGTCGGGAGCCAGTGAGCTGCTCTGAAGATATTTTCAAGGTTTTTTAACAGCTTCTAACTTTCATCGATTCACCTTCACCTACTACAGGAGGCAATATGAAAGATCGAAGACAACAATCCCTTGACATCCGTCAAACTGCCGCCGAGCTGGCTGGCGCACGGCCACATCCCGTTCAACGCAGCAACGGTGAGGAGCATCGCCACCGCTTCGAGGACGGTCGACCGAGCTACGCCGGCAATTTCACTAAGTGCCTGCCTCACGACAGCGACGGATTCTTGATTAACCCGAACGACTACTGCGCATGGGTCCTTGCCATCGATTCTGGGGATCCGCATGATTTCCACACGCTCCGGATGGGGCCGGGTCCATTCCAGGCAAACGGCGACTTCCAATACGTCAATCCGCTCGATCCAAATTCTTTACCGGTGCTGAACTGGGCGCACATGTATACCGAGGAACCCGCTGTTCGGGCTTGGGAGAGTCAAGGGGCCGGCCATACTTTCGATTTGGAGGGACCCGACGCCCAGGCTTTGACTATGACACCTTGTCCGTCACTGGACAGTCAGGAACTCATCGCCGAGATGGGCGAGGTGTATTGGATGGCGCTGTGCCGCGACGTACCGTTTGTAAACTGGGCGACTGAGGCGATCATTGATGCCGCTCGCGATTCCCTCAAGCGCCTCTGGTGGTTTCGCCGCGACCGCACGCTACAATTGAACGGTACCACGGATGGATTGCCCACTTCTCTCGCGCGCCGGCGCATCTTGAGTGAGAATGGCGTGCAACCGGTGCCGATAGAAAAACTGTTTCGGGGTGTCGCACCGGGCGAGCAGGTTGGACCTTATCTCTCCCAGTTCTTACTTATCGGCAACACCGGAATCGCCAATGCGCAGGCCATCGACGACGGAATGATCGCCTACGGTGCGATACGCGTGGATCAGCGCGTGCGCGTGGCAACACCCGACCAGGACTATATGCAGGACTGGAATGAGTGGCTCGACGTGCAGAACGGCGCGGACGTGCGCGGACGCGAGACCTATGCCTCGGGATACCGTTTTATCGCCACGCCGCGAGATCTGGCGACCTATGTTCATTACGACGCCTTGTACGAAGCCTATCTGAATGCCTGTCTTATTCTATTGTCCCTCAAGGCACCGTTCGATCCGGGCCTGCCGTTCCAGCTCACAGACTACAAAGATAAGCAGCAGGGATTCGCACAGTTCGGCGGTCCGCATATCCTGACCCTGGTCACCGAGGTCGCCGTGCGGGCGCTCAAGGCGGTGCGCTACCAGAAGTTCAACGTACACCGTCGGCTGCGTCCGGAGGCCGTGGGCGGTTGGATGTATCAACGCCGCAATGGCAACGCCGTCATCCGGGAGCGGTTGCGCGCCTTGCAAAGCATGGAAGCGGCGTTCGCCGGGGGCTCGGGCATCGGTGCTCGACTCGATGCGGTGAATGGTACAGCGGGGAATTGGTTGTTGCCGATGGCGTTCCCAGAGGGCTCGCCTACGCATCCATCCTACGGTGCAGGCCATGCCACGGTGGCGGGTGCATGCGTCACCCTCCTCAAAGCCTGGTTCGACCACGGCTGGATTCTCAAGCATAACGGGACAGTGATCGCTTATGAGCCGCTTGCCGATGGGAGCGGGCTTAATGACATAAGCGCGACGCTCTCCGAGCCGCTCACAGTGGAGGGCGAGTTGAACAAGGTGGCGGCGAACATCGCCATCGGCCGGGACTGGGGGGGCGTGCACTACTACACGGACTATTTCGAGTCATTTCGCCTGGGTGAGCAGGTTGCGATAGGCTTGCTTGAAGAGCAAAAGCTGACTTATGGCGAAAACTTCTCCATGACCCTCCCTCTTTTCGATGGAACGTGTGTGAGAATTTAGTATTGCACACTTAAAACGCACCGGCCAAGACCTGCTTCTTATGTTGAGGACGGCGGGATACTGTTACTAAATCTCAAAGAATATTGCCCGCTTTTGCCGGAAAGGATCGTGGCGACCTGAAACCAATTTCGGTTATTGGTTTCAGGAGGGATTGGGGTCGGGCCAGGAGGGATTGGGGCGAGGGATTGGGGTCGGGCCACGCTAACTATGCAATATTCCGAGCATGACTCTTGATTTCGAGCCAATTTTATGGTCTATATGGATGTTTTCAATAGCTTGCAGGCTTGAGTTGCAGGCTTGCAGGCTTGAGGCTTGGAGGCTTTGACATGAATATGGTGCGTGCTGGAGTTGTCTCTCATCCGTCGGAATAGCCTTATGGCGGTTATAATGAGATCCAGAAACCGCGAAGAAAATGTGTACTTATCGATTATGACAAGCTTGCGCAGCTGACAGGGTTCGCAAACTACGATGATTATCGGGAATGACACTACAATCTTGTGACTGAATCAGTTGTCACTGATAATAATTGCAGACAAGCGTGGTGGAGCGAAAGCATTGCGGTTGGCAGCAATTTTTTTTGTGGAAAATATTAAAAAGAAATTGGGGTTACGCGCCAAAGCCCGGAAAGTTAAAGAAATCGGCGAAGGTTTTCAACTTAGAGAAGCGATGCAGTCGTATATCGCAGTTTCTGACTGCAAAATTGGCCATATATAGCCTCAAAACACTTATTCCGTGGGGATATATGACGACAATACCGGTTGTTAGGGCCCAACCCCGATCCCTACCTCATTTTAGCGGACGCGAATAAGATTGGCTGTCAGCACGGGGAAGAAAGGTAAAGCCTTTTCTCCCCCGTGCCTGCGACTCTCGCGGCACAACAGCGACCGTTGTGTTTGAAAAAGGGAAAAATGATTGATGAATAAACCACGTAAACCTTGGCTTGCTGCAATGCTGACATTGCTCACAATTGGATTAGGGCATATCTATTGTGGCGAAGGGAAAAAAGGAATCTTGTTATTTTGTGCTGGACAACTTTTTTTGGTTTTGGGATTTGTATCATTTCTTTGCTACCCACCTGTAGGACCTATTATTTTAATAACTGCAAGCCTTTTTTTCATTTTGTATTGCATGGTAGATTCCGTCAAAGTGGCTAGGAGCCATAACATATCGTATACATTAAAAAAATATAATAAATGGTATGTATATTTTCTGTGTTGTTTCTTAGGCTCTTTTGTAATTCAAACTGCAACTGAAGCAACTGTAAAAACTCATATTGCCCAAGCATACAAAATTCCAGCCGGATCCATGTTGAATACTTTGCAAATAGGTGACCATATAATCGCAAACAAGTTCATATTTACAAGGTCGCAACCCCAGCGAGGCGATATCGTTGTTTTACCTTTCCCGAAAGATCCGTCAATCGACTATGTCAAACGTGTAATTGGGCTCGGCGGAGAAACTATCGAAATACGTAATAAAGACATATACATTAATGGGATAATGCTCAAAGAGGATTATGTAATAAAAGACAGTAGCACGATTATTCCAAAGGATTCAGGTCCAAGAGATAACCTCGAACCTCTATTAATCCCAAATGATTCTCTATTTGTGCTGGGTGATAATAGAGATAATAGCTACGATAGTAGGTTTTTTGGGTATGTAAAAAGGGAATCGTTAAAAGCAAAAGTAATATATATTTATTGGTCTTGGGATAAAGATAATCTAAAAGTTCGCTGGAACAGAATTGGTAAAACAATCTAATAATTAACACAACAACGCGTTTCTGCCGAAGCCGGAACAGCCCGGCTCTCGCAGAACTCCACGTTAGCGCACATGTAGCAAACGAGTCGTTCGATGGAACTATATGCAGCAATACTGAGCATTGCGGTAGCCCTCACACTTGGCGCCATGAGTCCTGGCCCGAGCTTCATCCTGGTTGCTCGCACTTCCTTGGCCGTCTCTCGCCGTGATGGTCTTGCCGCCGCAGTCGGAATGGGCGTCGGCGGTGTCTTCTTTTCCGCCATCGCGCTTCTTGGTCTGCTTGCCATTCTCACTACCGTTCCGTTGCTTCATCTCGCGTTGAAGATCTTGGGTGGCACATACCTCGTCCACCTTGGTTATCGAATCTGGCGAGGCGCCCGGCAACCACTGGTGCTTGAAAATATGCCTCTTCAAAATCACCCTACGCAGGCTTGGCGCTTCTTTGTGCTTGGTCTGATCACTCAGGTGAGCAACCCAAAAACCGCTGTCGTGTATACGAGTGTTTTCGCTTCACTGCTGCCAGGCGATATTCCGGTTTTTCTTCTGGTGCTGGTTCCAATCATGGTTTTTGCAATCGAAACCATCTGGTATTCCGTGGTTGCGCTGGCGTTATCTTCTCCGTTGCCGCGCGCCCCCTATCTCGCAGCAAAGGTATGGATCGATCGCACGGCTGGGACAATCATGTCCTTGCTTGGGCTCAAGCTTATCTTCGAGGCACAGCAACCGTGAACCTGAGCGCTAACCCATTATTCCGCCGGACCTGCGCGAAAAGCTGCGCAGGTCCAGCGAATTCAAACGTTGGCGGAAGGGAAGAATCTTGGACATATCAATAATTCAGGCGAGTCGTGATGATGCAAGTAAAATTCTCGATCTGCAGAAGATCGCATACCAAAGCGAGGCGATGCTGTATGACGATTGGACAATTCCGGCTCTCACGCAGCCTCTCTCCGAAATGGAAGCTGAATTTGGAATCAGGATTTTCCTTAAGGCTGTAGTTGAAGAAAAGATAGTTGGATCTGTGAAGGGTTCTCTCAGCTCCGGTACATGCTCAATTGGAAGACTCATCGTACACCCGGATTACCAAGGAAAGGGAATAGGTACCATGCTCTTGGAGAGGATAGAAAAAGCCTTTCCAGGAGCAGAACAGTTCAAGTTGTTTACTGGTACTAAAAGCGTCGATAATATCCGTCTTTACCGAAGGTTGGGATATGAAAAATATTGTGAAGAAGATTTGTCGCCGGAAGTCCGACTTGTCTTTATGAGAAGAGACAATGACAATCGCCAAAAAGGCGGTACACCGGATCGCCGAAAAGCCGGCGCCCGGTGACCTTTTCGTTATGCCTCACAAGGTGCGCGGATACTGCGTATATCAACCGAAAGGATCAAACATGACCACTCTCTTGCATATTGATGCCAGCTCCCGAACCTCGCGATCTCTCAGTCGGCGATTGTCTGAGCACTTTGTTTCGAACTGGATGGTCCGCCGTCCGTCCGATAACGTGATCGTCCGCGATGTCGGGCGCTTTCCTCCTCCGATCACTACAGAACTCTGGATCGGGGCTGTATTTACTCCAGAAGGCGAGCGTACCGACGAACAACGCGATTCGGTCAGAGCCTCCGACGAATTGATCTCTGAACTTAATCGAGCTGACATTATTGTTATGGGCACCCCAATGTATAACTACGGTATGCCTGCCGCACTGAAGGTTTGGTTCGATAATGTTATCCGTGTCGGAAAGACTTTTACTTTCGATCTGGCCCGCGGCGACTATCCACTGGAACCAATCATGACCGGCAAAACACTTGTAATCCTATCGTCACGAGGTGAATTCGGCTTTGAGCCAGGCGGCGTGCGCGAAGATATGAACCACCTTGAAACACATATTCGAACCTGTGCGACTTACCTTGGTGTTGAAAAAACCCACCTGATTGCCATCAACTATCAAGAGTTTGGCGACGAACGACATGAACTGTCGGTCAAAAATGCCTATGAGGCAGTGCCGCAGTTGGTTGAGCTTCTGCAGAGCAAAAATGACAATGCATAAACCGTCGCTCAACCGGACGCTGCGCGATAAAGCCCCGCAGCGCCCGATTAGCTCTAAGTTATGCGAATACAAAAAATGAGAGAATCTTACAATTCACCTCTTGAACCTTTTGGACAGGCACTTCTTGCTTACTGGCAAGGAAATGAATCTGCTGTGCTTATACTTGAGTTCGAAACCGGCCAAAAGAAGTCATTGTCGGTTTCTGAATTTTTCCGCTCTCATGGGGATTTTTTCCCGACAGAAAATGTTTTTGAGTATTGCCGGGGGCAGATTCTAGTTGTCAGAGCAGGAACCGGGGTCCATGCTCTTGAACTTGAAAAGCGAGGTTATGAGGTAACAGCTATCGACATCTGTCCTCAATCCGTGCATATCATGAGAGATCGCGGAATCAAGGATGCCTGGCAGCAGGATTTCTTACAATTTGATGGCGAACGCTTTGATACACTCATTATGCTGGGGCATAACATCGGCATGTGCGAAACCTTAAAGGGAATAAGGGGATTACTCCGCAGATGCGAAAGGCTTCTCCGTCCCGGCGGCCAGTTGTTGGTTAATTCTGTCAAAGAGCCCGGATCGGCAAATTTCCCAAGCCACAAAGGTTATCCTGGGGAATTGAAATTCCGCTTATCACATGAAGGAAACGTCGGCCCCTGGATGCGTTGGCTCCACGTAGACTTCGAAACATTGACATCCCATGCTTTGGAATGTGGTTGGTCCATGGTGAAACTCATCGGCACTGAAGAAGGTGGTTTTTTAGCAAGGTTGAATCCATGTTTGTAAAACGTACAACCAGGCTTTATCAATGGAGCGCAAAAAGCCGCGCCCGCTAAAAAAGCGACGCTATGCCATAATTGAATTCATGCGAGATGACTTTTTTTCATCGAAAGGAGAATTAAATGTGTAGATTATCTGTCGCCGTTCTGATTTTTTCTATCTGTTCGATGGTTCCTGGTTTGGTTTAGTCTACAACAGCCAAAAAGATACACATAGCCTTGATTCTTTACCTGCTAAAGAAATCATCGCAAAAGTAGAATACAGAATTGCCTATATTGCACTCTGCATCGAAAGCAGTGATTCGGGGCGAGGTCTGTTTGAGGTATTAAAGGGAATTACGGATATCGATCCGGAAAACATCCAATATGGTTGTGCAGAATGGTTCTGGAAAAGACAGAATAATTCTTATACATTGCAAGTAGAACCGGACAGATTCAAGCGTAAAGACACGGCAATACTCGATTTCGTGGAAGCTTTACATATTGAAAAGATACGAAATGAATTTTTTATTCGGCTATATGAATTGCTTGAAAATGTAAAAGAAAGATAAAATCGGCTAACGCTGCAAATGCAGCCGACCTAAAAAGCCGCGCGGCTGATTTGCAGCGTTCGCGAAAAATGCTGAAGCGTTGTGCGTTCCAATGGAAGAATTAGACTAAAAAAGTTAGTATATGAAAGAAATCGCCACCGGTCTGGTGCATAGCGTCCCAGAAGATTTGAGAAAAAGCCTTGCTGCTGACACAGTTGCACTGGAACTGTGGGAGGATATTACGCCGCGTGCGCGGAATGAGTGGATTTGCTGGGTTGAGGACGCTAAGAGACCTGAAACAAGGCACAGGCGGATAGAGAGAGTTCGCAAGGAACTCAAAGAGGGAAAGCGCCGGCCTTGTTGCTGGGCCGGCTGCCCCCACCGAGGCAAGAGAGACAAGTCTGCCTGATCTGTCGAATAGCAGGCACATGCGATGACACGTGTAGCATGAGTTAGGTGGATATGAAACATAATTCCAAGTACTAAATGCACCAGTTGAACAAGCATGGATTGGAATTCATAAGGAAGATCTAATGGCTGACTGGAAATTGGCTGTTGCAGGAGAACCTATTTTTGGTTCATCCGACTAAAGCGTACTTTGTCTCATGAAGTCCAAGGATTTTCAGTTTGAAAAAATCCATATCTCGAAATCCGTATGCTTGTTTTTGCAAAGTCTTTATTTTGGTTCTTCCGGATTAAACGTACGTGCAGTACTAACGGGAGCCCACAGGGGGCTCCCCTACAAGTGAATTGATGGTGTGGAATTATCCGGTAGGGGCGGGTCCCTGTGCCCGCCCGCAGATTCTCATCTGTCGTCATTGCTTAAGATGAATTGAATAAAAAGTATCCTTAAACCGGAAGAACCTCAAGTATGTCAAAAACAAAGAAAGCAGTTTTAATTGTTATTGCAGTATTGGTAATTGGCTTTGTAGTTCCAGAAAGAATTAAGATTCCGGTTGTAGGTGCATCGAAAACTGACTGGAACCGGAAAACATTTTGGTATGAGCCTTGGGGCACTTCGGGGGTTCACAAAGGCATTGATATCTTTGGCAGGCTGGGTGCCGGCGTGGTGAGTACAACAGACGGCATTGTTGTATATACAGGCCAAATTCCGAAGGGTGGCAATGTCATAGTCATTTTGGGGCCAAAATGGCGGTTTCACTACTTTGCACACTTAAACACAATAGATATTTCGTTGTTTAGTCTGGTGGGGTCGGGCGATTTGATTGGCACGGTAGGGGATAGTGGCAATGCCAAGGGCAAGCCGCCTCATCTACATTACTCCATTGTTCGCCTCTTTCCGGCGCCTTGGGCAGTTGATAGTTCCACTCAGGGCTACAAAAAGTCTTTTTTTATTGATCCAGGCTTATATCTGGGTGGTTAGGTCCAACAAGTCAATCCAGGCGACGGGAAAAGGCGTGGGGTGCTGTCGCGGCAAGTCATTTGACCCACGCCTTATTTCTGTTGTGCGCTTAAAAAAATGAGAGAATACGCTTTAGTTGAACTTTATCGAAAATAACTCTGGCCCCGCTTACCGCTTACGCCTGGCCATACAGTGACTTAATTGCTTCCCTATCCGGGGAACCGTCCTTTTTCAGCGGTAAGTCGCTGACAAATTCGACATATTGCGGCTTTTTAAAACGTGCGATGCGTTCGCCGACAAAAGCAATCAGCTCCGCAGCCGTGAGGGACTTGCCCGCATGGAGTTGACAAACCGCTTTAATCCCCTCTTTCCATTTCGGGTCGGGCACACCGATAACTACGGTTTGCGCAACGGCGGGATGTTGCAGGATGACCTTTTCAACCTCCGCCGGATAGACATTTTCGCCACCCGGTTTTATGAGTTCCTTCTCGGCTTTTCGTCCGGCATAAAACAAGAAACCGTCCGCATCGAATCGGCCCAGATCGCCCGTATGATGCCAGCCTTCACGAAACGTGTAGGCGTTATCATCCGGTGATCCCCAATAGCCTAAAAATACCATGGGCCCTTTAACGGTTATCTCCCCCACCGCACCGTTGGCAACCGGCTGATCGTGCTCGTCAACCAGTTGCACATCCCCGAGCATGATAACTTTACCTGCCGATCCCGGCTGGTCGGCATATTTGCCGATGGTGGCGAGACAGGATGTTTCCGTCTGGCCATACATGGCGTAATAACTGCCGCCGCTGACTAATTGAAACTGCTCGATCACTTCCTTGGTTCCAAGACCCACAACGGCTCTTAGTGAACTGATGTCAAGATGCTCTTCGGCTGCCGCCTTTACAATAGAATCAAGAATCGGCGGGAAATCAAAAAACACAGTCGCGCCTTTTTCCTGGATCAGTTTTGCCGCGTCCTTTGCCTCAAATTTACTAATATTCAGACTTGAGCCTCCGGCATGAAAGGTGCTGGTAACCATGAAAAGCCCGGCTACATGAAAAAGAGGCAACAAGTTTAAATTGACATCTTGCGGGGTAAACTCCATGGAGTAATTAAACTGCACATCGGCGCTCAGTATATTGCCATGACTGAGAAGCGCCCCCCGTGGACGTCCGGCCACAGCGGCAGTATGAATGATGACGAAACCGTCAGTGCTCGCCACATCACCAGGTGGCAGCTTCACACCCTTCTCCAACAGTAAGGTAAATTTCGAGGCATTGCCAAGATCGCCCTTCAAGTTGTAACAGGTCTTAACAGACGGCAATTCGTCCTTTTTCGCTTCCAGGATATGTTGAAATTCTGCATCGGCAAAGGCGATTTTGGCTTGGCAATCATTTAAATTAAAACAAACTTCATCGGCTGAAAGACGCCAGTTAATCGGCAAAACAATGGCACCTAAACGGGCTGCAGCGCCGTAAACAAGAAAAAATTCGAGACTGTTTTTACCAAGCACCCCGATCCGGTCCCCCTTAGCAATTCCGGCGTGGAATAACCCGCCTGCCAAAAGATCCACCCGTTGTTTATATTCAACAAAAGTCAGTTGCCGTCCGTCATCGACCTCCTGCCAACAGATACGGCTGCCAAAAGCAAGCGCGTTCCTGTTGATCAGGTCATAGAAAGTAAAGTCATAAAGTCCCATGGAACCTCCCCCGGTATGTTTTTACAAAGCCTCAGGTCAACAATAGGTCGAACCTTTTGATTTTTTATATTTCTTCGTTATTTAAGAGAAACCGCCCGCGCTACTTTGGATATTTTTTCACTGTAACCACCGGACAGGGTGCTTTTAATATTATGTACTGTGCGTTGGACCCGACAATGATTTTTTGGGTCCGCGATACCTTTTCCACGCCGATAAATATCTGATCGATATCATTTTCCTCGGCAAAGCTCACTAAATCCTCACCGGGTGACATTCCGCGCGCCAGTTGGTGGGTCTCGCAGGCAACGCCTTTTTCTTTCAAAAATTTTTCTGCAAAGGCCAGGTCTTCGGCAGCCTTGCCTATTTTTTCGGGTTTTTCTCCCCTGCCGCCTCCCATGGAGATTGCAATAATCACTCTTGCCCCAAAGGTTTTCGCGTAGGTTCCAGCCAAAGAGAGTGCGGCCTTAGCCTCCTCCGAGCCAGTGTACCCCACTAGATATTTCATCATCGCTCTCCTGTTTGCAACTTTTTACTCTCCACGGCGACTAAGCCGTTACATCCAACGTTTACGCCTTTTATAGGATTTAACGTCCTTAAAGGACTTTCTGCCACCTCCACGGGTTATGCCCATGTAGAATTCCTTAACATCCGGATTTTCCTGAAGTTCGCTGGACGGTCCTTCCAAAACAATCCTGCCCGATTCCATAATGTAGGCATAATCTGAAATACCCAGAGCAATCTTGGCGTTTTGTTCCACCACCAGGATAGTGGTATTCATTTCTTTGTTTATCAACTGAATATTCTCAAAGATCTCTTTCACAAGCAAAGGCGCCAACCCCAGGGACGGCTCGTCGAGCATGAGCATTTTCGGCGCTGCCATCAGCGCCCTGGCAATGGCGATCATCTGCTGTTCGCCACCGGAACAATAGCCTGCCATCCGGTGGGTGATATCGGCCAGTCTTGGAAAATGGCGGTACATTAACCGATGATCGTCCCGAATCTTTTGCGCCCCATCCCGCCTGGAAACAGAGCCGACGCGGATATTTTCATCCACAGAGAGATGTTTGAACACCCGGCGTCCTTCGGGAACCATCACAGCACCAAGCTTGACCACGTGGGTTCCCAGCAGATTAGTGATATCCTGACCTTTAAATTTAATATATCCTTCCCGGATAAAACCGTTTTCCGGCTTGAGTAAACCGCTGATTGCCCGCAAAGTCGTGGTCTTCCCTGCTCCATTGGTACCGAGCAAAGCAACAATGGAGCCTTCCGGAACGCTCAGGCTGACACCGCGCAACACCTGAACAATATCGTTATAGACGACCTCTATGTTATTGACTTCCAGCTGATTGTCCGATTTTTTGTCATTCATGGTGTGGTGTTTCTATAAAACCTACTAACAAACCCCGAGCTTCCGTGCCATAACATTTAAATCGTTTACGGCACGGAAGGACTGAAAAAGGACTCTTTATCTATTTAATCTTAGCTGTGTATGCAGGAAGAAAAGGCGCCCCGACAGAACTGAAAGCACCGCCCTTCACGACATACATCTGCAGCAAGTCAACCCCGGCATGATCGGTTTTTGAATAGGTTACCGGTCCAACTGTTGTTCCGGGAGAAAAGGCCTTATCGCCGTTCATTTCCTGAAGTTCATCGTACAATGTCACACTGTCTATTTCCTTTCCTTTCGCCTTGGAGCGTTTGATGACTTCCGTTGCGACCTGTGCCACCATCATACCGTTCGCATAATTATGTGAATTCGCGGCCTTTTCATCGCGATTATATCTTTTTGCCAGCTCAAGCTGTGCGGTTGCCCCGGGACTTGGTTCGTTGGTAACGATGTAGGAGGTAGTCCAGTAGAAATTTTCGGCGGACTTCCCCGCAAGAGCGACCAGATCGTTGCCGCCTGTGTAGTGACAACCGAGAAAGGTCAGCTTTTTTTCCTGGCCAAAAGATTTTGCGATGAGACCGAGGCTGTTGGCATCCTTTAACATAGTTGCAACGGGGGACTGAACGGTCTGGCTGATGACATATTGCACACCTTTACTCATAAGGCGCTTCAACATGGCGGTATTATCGAGATCCTTGCCGTGCTCAACGACTTCAACGATTTCCAGGGCAAGACCGGCGGCAACTGCTTTCTGCAGATCTTCGACGGGGCCACGGCCAAATGCCGACGGATGGATAAAGAGAGCGACTTTTGGAGTTGCTCCTTTATGGTTTTTCACAATGTACTCGGCAAGGCCTATGGCCTGGTCGGAATAGGAAGCAATGGGCAGAAAGATGTAGTTTGAATCGACCAGGTTTCCGGCATGAAAGGAAGCCGGAATAACAGGCATCTTCACTTCTTCAAAATCCTTTTTCAAGGCAAGCGTGCTGCCTGTTGAATAATTCAGATAAAAAACGATATCCTGATCGAGAAAATCCTCAAAATTTTGTTTTGTAATATCGGTATTATATTGGTCGTCTCGAATCGTGCAATCGATGGTATCGTCTCCCAGCATCTTTGTATCGTTGACATAGTTGAAGTAATCCTCAACACCCTTGGCATAGGGGTTGCCTGCATCGGAGGTCGGGCCTGTAATAGCCAGGGACAAACCGAGCTTATACACCTCTCCGGCAAATACCTGGCTGGAAAGGGTCATCATAAAAACCACTGCCGGCAGAAACATCCACTTGGTCAAATTGTCCTTTTTCATAACTTCTCCTTGGGGTTAGATTATGTCGAGCAGTTACATTGAAACTCCCCCGACTCGCACCGGATGGCTACAACGCCATCAGTACCTCCATCAGTATCTAAATGGCCATAGCTTCACATATGAACGCGCGATACGCCACCAGTTGGCAATACCCCGTGGTTCAAACATCAAAAAGAGCACAATAACGAGGCCAAAGCTCAGGGGTTTGAGAGCCGTGGCAAGATTTGCAGCAAAAGTCAGATGACTGCTCGCCCATTCGGAAAGCTGCTCAACCTGCATATCAAGTATTTTTATAGCCACCGGCCCCATAAAAGAGCCAGGCAGCGTGCCGAGCCCACCGACGATTGCCATGGCGAGATAGCTGATGGAGTGATGCAGGGTAAAAGATTCGACCCCAACCCCGCGGTAAAGATACGCATGTAGGGCTCCGGCTACACCCGCCAGAAAACCGGCCAAACCAAAGGCATACACTTTGGTGAATCCCGGGTGCATTCCCATGGCGTCGGCTGCCCGGTCGTTATCCCGCACAGCGATAAGACAGCGGCCGTAACGCGTACGCAGCAGATTGCGTACCGAAAAACCAAGCAGTACGATCACGACAAGGATGGCATAATACCAAAAAAGATAGTGTCCCCGACGTGACACCTCGCCGGTCACCCAAAACACCCG
>Ga0214472_10002990_pt1 | contig 17986 bp, 20 predicted proteins | sample RVTome_6_FD_207662 | JGI IMG/M metagenome (GOLD analysis project Ga0214472, IMG submission 207662) | Soil microbial communities from uranium-contaminated site in the Upper Colorado River Basin, Wyoming, United States - RVT140D175 | ecosystem: Environmental > Terrestrial > Soil > Contaminated >...
GAGGGCAGGGATGAGCGAGGGACGCAATGACCTGGACCGGTACCTGGACGGCCTCCGCCGCAAGCCGCTGTCGAGGCGCCGGTTCCTCCAGGTGACGGGATCGGCGGCCGCGGCGGCCTGGCTGGCCGCGTGCACCAAGAGCGTGGCCCCGAACCGCGGCGGCGCCACCGCCGTCCCGAAGGGGGAGCTCGAGGACGAGCTGGTGGTCTACAACTGGACCAACTACCTGAACGAGGACACGATCAAGGCCTTCGAGGAGGAGTACGGGGTCACGGTCCGGGCCACCGACTTCTACGAGTCGAACGAGGAGCTCCTGGCCAAGATCCAGGGCGGGGCCCGGGGCTACGACGTGGTCGCCCCCACCGGCTACATGGTGGAGATCATGGCCGGCGAGAACCTGCTCCTCAAGCTGGACAAGCCGGCGTTGACGAACCTGTCCAACGTCCAATCGCAGTTCCTGAACCTGGACTTCGATCCCAACAACGATTTCAGCGTGCCCAAGGACTGGGGGACCACGGGGTTCATGTACCTTGCAGATCGGATCACCGAGGACCTCACGTCCTGGGACGACTTCTACTCGGTGGCCTCGGACTACTCCGGGAAGTACACCGTGCTGGACGGGGCGGTGGAGGTGGTGGGGTCCCAGCTGAAGCGCCTCGGGTACTCGTGGAACACCACCAACCAGGACGAGGTTGACGAGGCCACGGCGGAGCTGGAGAGGTTCAAGCCGCACGTGCAGGCCATCACCTCCACGGAATACCGGGAGCTGATGAGCCGGGCTGACGCGTGGATCGCCCTCGGTTGGAACGGCGACGCCTTCTACATCCTGGAGGAGCAGGAGTCCACGAAGTACGTGATCCCCGCGGAGGGCACGGAGTACTGGGTGGACTGCTGGTGCGTGCTGGCCGACGCGCCGCATCCCAACCTGGCCCAGGAGTTCGTCAACTGGATCCTGACGCCGGAGCGGCAGGCCGTGGAGTCCAACTTCTCCTACTACGCCAGCGCGGTGACGGGGGCCAAGGAGCTGACGGACGAGGCGGTCCGCAGCGACCCGGCCATCTACCCGCCGGAGAACGTGACGGACAAGCTGGAAGCCACGGCGGCCGACCCGCTGATCCTGGAGCAGCGGACGGAGGCCTTCACCAGGTTCCAGGCGGCGTAGGAGGTTGGGGCGCAGGGAGAGCGTCAGGGAGCCGGGCGGGCTGGCCTTCCCGGCCGCGGTCTACTTCCTGGCGTTCTTCGTGGCCCCGATGCTCATCATCGTGGCGTACGCGTTCGCGGACCGGTCGGGGTTCTTCGACATCACGTTCGGGCTGTACGGGGAGAGCTTCGCCCGGCTGTGGGACCCGCTGTACCTGGGGATCTACCGCGACACGCTGCTGATGGCGGCCGTGGGGACGGTGGGCTGCCTGGTGGTGGGGTTCCCCTTCGCGTACTGGCTGGCCACCCGGGTCCGGCACCGCAAGACCCTCCTCCTGCTCCTGGTCATCATCCCGTTCTGGACCAGCATCCTGATCCGCACGTACGCCTGGTCGCTGATCCTCAGCCCGCAGGGACCGCTGTCCTCGTTCCTTCAGTCGGTCGGTGCCATCGCCAACCCGCTGGACCTGCTGTTCACGCCGCGGGCCGTGTTCATCGGGATCGTGTACGACTATCTCCCGCTGATGGTGTTTCCCCTGTACGTGGCCATCGAGCGCATGGACCGGGGGCTCGTGGAGGCTTCCCGGGACCTGGGCGCGGGACGATGGCGGACGCTGTGGCGGGTGACCATCCCGCTGACCCTGCCCGGGATCATCACCGGAGGTCTGCTGGTGTTCGTGCCCATGACCGGGGAGTACGTGGTGCCCACCATCCTGGGCGGGGCCAAGACCGCGCTGCTCGGTCCGGTCGTGGCCGATCAGTTCCTGAGCGCGCTCAACTATCCCTTCGGCGCGGCCATGTCCGTGGGCCTGGTGGCCTTCCTGCTGGTGGTGATCTTTTTCTACCTGCGCTCGGTGGGCCGCCAGGCCGAGGCCAACCTGGGGACAGCCCTGTGAGCGCCACGTCCGTTCCCGTCCGGCCCCGTTTGCTCACCCGGCTCTCGGATGCCCTGGCCGACGGTGGCCTCCGGGGGTTCGCCTGGCTCACCTACGTGTTCCTGTACGCCCCGCTGGTGGTGGTGGTGGTCTACGCGTTCAACGAGTCCCGCCTGGTCCAGGTGTGGAAGGGCTTCGGGCTGGAGTGGTGGAGCCGGACGTGGGCCGACGAGTCCATCACCGGGGCCCTGCGTCTCTCGCTGTGGACGGCGGCGGTCAACGCCGTGCTGGCCACGGTGCTGGGCACCGCCGCGGCCATCGGCCTGCGCAACGTGGGCAAGCGAGTGCGCACCGGCTTCGACGCCGTGATGTACAGCACGCTGATCGTGCCGGAGATCGTGATCGCCATCGCCTCCCTGCTGTTCTTCGTGACGGTGGGGGTGCCGCTGGGGCCCCTGGCCATCATCATCACCCACGCGGTGTTCAACACCTCTGTGATCACCCTGGTCGTCCGGGCCCGGCTGGCCGGCATGGACCGTTCGCTGGAGGAGGCCTCGGCCGACCTGGGGGCCACCCGGTGGGCCACCTTCCGGCAGGTCACCCTGCCCCAGCTGAAGCCCGCGGTGCTGGCCGGGGGGCTTCTCGCGTTCACCTTCTCCTTCGACGACGTGGTGCTGTCCACGTTCGTGTCCTCGCCGGGCTCCACCACCCTGCCCTTGCGGGTGTTCTCCGAGCTGCGGTTCGGGCTGACGCCCAAGGCCAACGTGGTGGCCACCACCATGCTGGGCATCACCCTGACCGCCGTGGTCGTCGCCCAGGTGCTCCTGCGGCGTACGCCGCCGCCGGCCGTGGCCGCCGGCGCCGAGCGCTGACCGGTGCGGGCCCTGGTCCTGGGCGCGGCCGGCGTCGTGGGGCGCGAGGTGGCCGCCGGGCTGGCCGCGGAAGGCGCCGTGGACGCCCTGGTCCTGGGCGACGTGGACGCCTCTGGCCTGCGGTCGCTGGCCAGGGAGGTGGACGGCACGCCGCGACGGGTGGGGGGCTCGGACCAGCGCTCGCTGCGGGCGGCCATGCGGGGTGCAGACCTGGTGGTCAACTGCACCACCTACCACCTGGGCCTGGCCGTGACCCGCGCGGCCATCGCCTCCGGGGCCCACTACCTGGACCTGGGGGGCCTGTACAACACGCCCAAGCAGATGGCCCTGGACCGGGAGGCCCGCCGGGCCGGCGTGGCTGTGGTCATCGGGTGCGGGGCCACGCCCGGTCTGTCGAACGTCCTGGTCCGCCGGGCCGCCGACCGTCTGGACGCCGTGCGCGAGGTCCACATCTCCTTCGCCAGCCACCGGGACCTGGCCCCGTCGCCGGGCCTGCTGGACACGATCCTCGACGAGTTCCGCCCCGGTGTGCCGCGCTTCGTGTGGCGAGCGGGACGTCTCCGTCCTGTGTCACCGTTCGACGGCGCCCGCAGGGTGCGGTTCCCGCCGCCGCTCGGGATGCAGGAGGTGTACTACGTGCCGCACTCGGAGACGTACACGATCCCCCGGAGCCTCCGCGGCGAGCTGCGCGAAGTGGCCGTGCGTGGCACGTGGCGGCCGGAGGACATGCGAACCCTGGCCTCGCTGTCCCGCCTCGGGCTGACCGGCGACCAGCCCGTCCGGGCGGAGGGCGCGTCGGTGGCGCCCCTGGCCCTCCTGCGCGCGCTGCTGCTTGCCGACCCCCCCACCGAGCCGGACCTGCCGTGGGCCTTCTTCCTCCACGTGGAGGTCACCGGAGTCCGGGGGCGCCGGAAGGCGACCGTGGTCCAGCGGGCCAGCCATCCCATCTCCTGGGGGAGGCGAGCCACCGGGCGCATGACCGCGGTCCCCGCCGTGGTCGGCGCGGGTGAGATGGCCCGGGGGGCCGTGCGCGGGACCGGCGTCCTGCCGCCGGAGCGGGCCTTCGATCCCCTGGCGTTCCTCCGCGGCGTGCGCCGCCTGGGCGTGACGGTCACGTCCTCGGGCCCCCGCTGAGCAGCGCAGACGGTCGCCGGGGCCCCCAAGTACTATCTGCGGGCATGAAGGGTGAGGGCTTCGAAGACCTGATCCGGTCCTGGGACGGCGAGGAGGTGCTCGCGCGCTTCGACGAGCCAGCCGGGGCCTGGATGTTCGTGTGCGTCCACTCCACCCTCATGGGCCCGGCCACCGGCGGGGTCCGGATGAAGACCTACGCCACGCCGCACGAGGCACTGCTGGACTGCATGCGCCTGTCCTCGCTGATGACGCTGAAGACCGCGGTCAGTGGCCTGCCGATGGGCGGGGGCAAGTCGGTGATCGCCGTGCCGGAGGTCCCCGCGCCGGGATCCGAGGAGCGCCGCCGGGTGATGGAGCGCTTCGGGATGATGGTCGGCTCGCTCCAGGGCACCTACTGGTCGGGTCCCGACATGAACACCTCGGAACAGGACATGGATGTGTTGTGGGACGTGGCGCCGTACACGTTCGGGCGCAGCCCGGCCCGGGGCGGCTCCGGCGACAGCGCCCCGGACACGGCAGAGGGGGTCCTGCACGGGATCAAGGCCACCGTGGCCCGGGCCTTCGGGTCGCCGGACCTCTCCGGGCGAACCGTGCTGGTGGAGGGCGTGGGCGGTGTCGGCAGCCGTCTGGCGGAGCTGCTGGCCAAGGAGAACGCCTCGCTCCTGGTGGCGGACATCGACCAGGAGCGGGTGACGGAGATCGCCGAGCGGCTGGCCGCGGGGATGGTGGCGCCCGGCGATGTGATCGGCGCCGAGTGCGACGTGTACGCGCCGTGCGCCGTGGGATGGACCGTCAACGAGGAGACCATCCCCCGCCTCCGGTGCCGCGCGGTGGCCGGCGCCGCCAACAACCAGCTGGGCGAGCTGGTCCACGACGCGGAGCGCCTCCGCCGGGCCGGCATCCTGTACGCGCCGGACTACGTGATCAACGCCGGCGGTGCCTTCCACCTGATCGGGTACGAGACGCTCGGCTGGAGCAGGGACGAGGTGGACCGCCACATCACCGGCATCGGCGACACCATGACCCGCATCTTCGAGCGCGCCGACGAGCAGGGCATCAGCACCGAGCTGGCCGCCGAGCGCATCGCCAAGGACCGCCTGGCCAAGGCCGGGAACCCGCCCACACGCTGATCCGACGCGAGCGCGGTTCGGGCGGCAGCATGCCGGGTGCTAGAATCCCGCGGACCATGAAGCTTCGCCGATCGTTGCCGCTCGCCCTGTTGGGGCACCTGCTCGCGGCCCCGGCGCTGGCCCAGGAGCCGTCGCCGCTCCTGCCGGGGCAGGAGCCCGAGGCCGCCTACGGCCTGCCGTTCTGGATCTCCGCTCCGGTGGTCCTGGGGGCTGTGGGCCTTGTGCTGATCCTCGGCCTGCTCTACCTTCGCCTATCCCGCCGCTTCTTCGCCCGCGACGAGCCGCCGCCGGTGACCATCCGGCCCCGGTTCGCGGGCATGTCCGCCGCCCAGCCGGTGGCCGCCGCCCCCCAGGGCGCGCCGGCCGCTGCTCCCCGGGCCACCGCGGCAGCGGCCTCGGCGGGCACAGCCCCCTCCCCCCCCAAGGAAGCCGCTCCCAAGGCTGAACCGTCGAAGGAGCCCGCGCCCCAGCAGGGGAAGGACGGCGCGTCTCCCGGAGAGGGGATCAAGCCTGACCGCCCCTCGGAGGGAAGCGCGCCTTCCTCCACTCCTGGGGACGGTCCCGACCAGGAGACCTTCGATCGGGTCCTGGCCGAGCAGCTCGAGAAGGGCGTGGACCGCCGGGTGGCCGAGGGCCGGGCCCGGGCCGCGGCCATGAAGGCCTCGCGCGAGAAGGCCGGCGGCGGATAGCGTCGTGGCCGGGAGCGCCGCGGCCCGTCTGCTGGACTGGGACGCGGCGGCCAGGCTGGGCAGCAGGCTGGCCGGCGGGCCATCCGTGCCCAGGCGAGCGGCCCTGCATGGCGAGCTGGCCCGGATCGTGGCCAACGCCGAGGATCTGGTCACCGGATTCACCGGTCTGGCCATCGACGGTCCGCCGACCCGCCCGTGGGCCATGTCTCGCGGCCAGTGGGTCCACCGCAACGTCGCCGGGTTCGAGCGCGTCCTGGCGCCGTGGACCGAGCGCCTCCTGGGCCGGCGTGGCGCCGGGCCGCTCTCGGCGGTGCGCCGCAAGCTCCTGGCCGCCCAGGTGGGTGGCCTCCTGGGGTACCTGGGGCGCAAGGTCCTGGGACAGTACGACCTGTTCGGCCAGCCGGGCCAGGACGACGACGTGCTGTACTTCGTCCTCCCCAACGTGGTGGAGCTGGAGCGCCGGTACTCCTTCCCCCCCAGCGACTTCCGGCTGTGGCTGGCCCTGCACGAGGTCACCCACCGCGTCCAGTTCGGCGGCGTGCCCTGGCTCCGCGGGTACGTCCAGGGCCTGGTTGACCGCTACCTGGGCTCCGTGGACCTCGACCCCCGCAAGCTGATCGAGACCCTCAAGCGTGCGGTGGAGGAGGCCCGGCGGAACCCGCAGTGGCGGGGCCTGGGCATCCTGTTCCTGCTGATGACCCCGGAGCAGCGCGAGGTGTTCCGGCGGATGCAGGCCGTGATGAGCGTGCTGGAGGGCCACGCCAACTTCGTGATGGACGGCCTGGCTCGGGACAACGTGCGCCAGGGCGAGCGCATGCGCCGGGTCCTCCGACGCCGGAGGAGGGGACGACCGGTGGACCGGTTCGTGCAGAAGACCATGGGCATGGAGGCCAAGGTTCGCCAGTACGACATCGGGGAGCGGTTCGTGGCCGGGGCGGTGGACCTCCTGGGCATGCAGGGCTTCAGCCGCGTGTGGGAGGGGCCCGAGCGTCTGCCCACGCTGGAGGAGATCGCCGCGCCCGCGTCGTGGGCCCGGCGCGTGGCCGGCTGATGGCGGCCCGCCCGCCGGCGGTGGCCAGGGTCCTCCAGCGGGCCACCGCCGCGGTGCGCGCGAACGACATGATCCCGCCGGGAAGCCTCGTGCTGGTGGCCTGTTCCGGCGGCCCGGACTCCCTGTGCCTGCTCCACGCCCTGCACCGGCTGAAGCGCCTCCTGAAGATCCGGATCGCCGTGTTCCACTTCGATCACGGCCTGCGCCGTGGCGCGGGTGAAGACGCGGCGTACGTGGAACGGCAGGCCGCCCGTCTGAAGGCGCCGTTCTCCTCCGAGCGCGCTGGGGACCGCCCGGGGAAAGGCCGGTCGGTGGAGGCCTGGGCCCGCATGGCCCGCTACGCCGCGCTGACCCGGGCGGCCAACGAGACCGGCGCCGACGTGGCCGCCCTGGGTCACACCCTGGACGACCAGGCGGAGACCGTGCTCCTGGGACTGGTCCGCGGAGGCGGGCTGGAGTCCGTGGCCGGGATGCCTCCCGCGGGCCCGGTCCCGCCCCTCGGCTTCCCCGCGGCCCGCCCCCTGATCGAGGTCACCCGGGAGGAGACCGAGGCCTTCTGCCGCTCGCTCCGCCTGCGCCCCCGGGAGGATCCGATGAACCGCGACCCCCGGTTCCTCCGGGTTCGGCTTCGCCGGAAGGCCATCCCCGCCCTGGAGCGGGCCCTGGGCCGCAACGTCCGGGCCACCCTGGCCCGGACCGCCGACCACGTCCGGGCCGATGCCGCCTACCTGGACCGCCTGGCCTCGGAGGCGGCGGCGTCCGTCGTGGTGGTGGACGACGACGCGGCACGGATCCGGGCCGAGGCCCTGGCCGCCCTGCCCGGGCCGCTGGCCTCCCGGGTGGCCCGACAGGCCCTCCGTCTGATGGCCGCGGCCGGGGGCGAGTGGGACGCCGACGTCACCGCGGCCCACGTCCAGGCGGTCCTGGACCTGGCCGGGGGCCGGCCCGGCCGCCGGGCCGACCTGCCGGGGGCCTTGTCCGCCGAGCGCGACAGGGAGTATGTTCGGCTCTCTCGCTCTTCCCCCGGCCGGCGGCCGTCGCGAGGCTGACGGGGTCGGGCGAAGGGGGGTCGGCGATGGCAGGCGACGGGCGCACGGCTACATTCTCGGGTCACGTGGCCGAGTACGAGCAGGACATCGACCGGATCCTCATCACCGGCGGGGACATCCAGGACCGCATCCGGGAGCTGGGCGAGCAGATCACCGAGGACTACCGGGGGCGGGAGCTCCTGCTGGTGGGGGTCCTCAAGGGCGCGTTCGTGGTCATGGCCGACCTGTCGCGCCACATCCGCCTGCCGCTCCAGTTCGACTTCATGGCCGTGTCGTCCTACGGGGCGGCCACCAAGACCTCGGGCGTGGTCCGCATCCTCAAGGACCTGGACATCGACCTGGAGGGGCGCGACGTCCTGCTCGTGGAGGACATCGTGGACTCCGGGCTCACGCTGCAGTACCTGCTGAAGAACCTGCGCACCCGCCGGCCGGCCACCCTGGAGGTGTGCGCGCTGTTCGAGAAGACCGAGGTCCAGGAGGTGGACGTGGACATCCGGTACCGGGGGTTCCAGCTCCCGCCGGTGTTCGTGGTCGGTTACGGCCTGGACTTCGACGAGCGGTACCGGAACCTGCCGTACCTGGCCACGCTCAAGCCGGAGGTGTACGCGGGGTAGGCTCCCCGCCCCGGTCCCGGGCGGGCAGGGCCCGGTGCCGGGCCAGGCCGAGCACTCCCACCGCCGCGGCCCCGGTCCCCGCCACCACCAGGGAGCCTCGCGCCCCTGCGGCCTCCAGCAGGATGGCCCCCAGGCCCAGGGCCGTGATCTGGGACGCGTTGACCACGCCGTAGTACGCGGCGAACACCCGTCCGCGCAGGGACTCGGGCACCCGGTGGTGGATCAGGCTCCGCATGGACACCAGCTGTACGCCGTTGGCCATCCCGCCCACCAGGAACATGGCCAGCGCCACGGGGAGGGTGGCGTAGCCGGCGGCCAGAGCTACCGCGGCCCCCCCTATCACCGAGGCCAGGAAGAGCGCCGGGGCCAGGCGGCCGACGCCGAGCCGGCCGGAGGCCAGGGCGCCCACCGCGATCCCCAGCGTCCACGCCCCGATCAGGGCGCCGTAGCCCACATCGCCCGCCTCGAGCACGTCCTTGGCGAAGAACACCTCCGCCACGTTGTCGATGCCCGCGAACAGGATCATGCCGCCCAGCAGGAGGATGGACAGCCGGAGCAGGCGGTCCTTGCCGATGAACGCCACGCCCTTGCGCAGCTCCCCCGAGGGTTCGGCCTGGTGACGGCCCGTGCCCGGACGCCGGGTCCGCATGGCCAGCACGGCCACGGCCACCACTCCGAACGTGGCCGCGTCCGCGAACAGGGTGGGCCCGTGGCCCAGGGCGTGGGTCAGCCCCCCGCCCAGCACCGCGCCGAGGGGCGTGGCCACCCATCGGGCCACCTCCATCATCGCGTTGCCCTGGGTGGCTCGGTCCTGGCCGATGGCCCTCGGCACCAGGACCAGCAGGGCCGGCTGGGTCACGGCCACGCCGGCCCCCAGCACCAGCGACAGCGCGAGGATGGTGCGCAGGTCGTCGGCGAAGGCCAGCCCGGCGATGGCCGCCGCCTGGACCAGGGCGGTCACGCTCAGGACCCGCACGGTCTCGTACCGGTCCACCAGGTACCCGGCCACGGTGGCCAGGGCCACGGCGGGGACCAGGCCGGCCAGCAGGAGCCCGGATACCGCCCACCCGGAGCCGGTCAGCTCTTCCACCTTCAGGGTCAGGGTGATCAGGGCCAGATAGTCGCCCGCAGAGGACAGCGCGTACGCGCTGAACAGGATGCCGAAATCTCTGCGGGAGGGCCGGGTCATGGCTCGCCATTCAAGCACTCCGGAGCAGGCTGTCAAAGCCGACGGAGCCCACGTCGGACCCCCGTGCTACCATCGGACGAGGGCCGGTGAGCGCACCCCGAAGGAGCTCCCCACGAAACCTCGCGATCCCAAGTCCATCCGACCGTTCCGGACACCACTCCTGTACGTCGTCCTGGTCCTGGCCGCCCTGTGGCTGCTGGTGGGATCCATCATGCGTTCGCCGGAGGCCGAGCGGGTCACGTTCACCGAGCTCGAACAGCTGGCCTCCCAGCAGAAGGTGGCCACGGCGGTGTTCCTGGAGCGGGACCAGCAGGTGGAGGGCAAGCTGGTCACCGGGCAGGCCTACGAGGCCGCGTACCCGCAGGAGTACCAGGACGAGCTGGCCCTGAAGCTTCAGGATGCGGGGGTCCCGGTGGCCGCCGACGCCCAGAAGGGGTCCGCCTTCCTCAACGTGATCCTCCAGATCCTGCCGTTCCTCCTGATCTTCGGGTTCATCATCTTCCTGATGCAGCAAGGCCAGGGCGGCGGGGGCCGGGTCATGTCGTTCGGCAAGGCCAAGGTCCGCCAGGTGGCCAAGGACGAGCCCAAGACCACGTTCCAGGACGTGGCCGGCGTGGACGAGGCCATCGAGGAGCTGGGCGAGGTCAAGGAGTACCTGGAGAACCCGGCCAAGTTCCAGGCCATGGGCGCCAAGGTTCCCAAGGGCGTCCTGCTGTTCGGCCCCCCGGGCACCGGCAAGACCCTGCTGGCCCGGGCGGTGGCCGGTGAGGCCGGGGTGCCGTTCTTCTCGATCTCGGGCTCGGACTTCGTGGAGATGTTCGTGGGCGTGGGCGCGGCCCGGGTCCGTGACCTGTTCACCCAGGCCAAGGAGAGCGCGCCGGCCATCGTGTTCATCGACGAGATCGACGCCGTGGGTCGTCACCGCGGGGCCGGCCTGGGCGGCGGCCACGACGAGCGCGAGCAGACCCTGAACCAGCTCCTGGTGGAGATGGACGGCTTCGACGCCCGGACCGGCGTGATCCTGATGGCCGCCACCAACCGGCCCGACATCCTGGATCGCGCGCTCCTGCGCCCCGGGCGGTTCGACCGCCAGGTGGTCATCGGCCTGCCGGACCTGGAGGGCCGCAAGGCCATCCTCCGGGTGCACGCCCGGGGCAAGCCGCTGGCCGAGGGCGTGGACCTGGACGTGATCGCCCGCATGACCCCTGGGTTCACCGGCGCCGACCTGGCCAACGTGGTCAACGAGGCGGCCCTGCTGACGGCCCGCCGCGGCAAGCAGGCCGTGACCATGGCCGAGCTGGAAGAGGCCTTCGACCGGGTGATCCTGGGCCCGGAGCGCCGGACCCGGGTGATCTCGGACAAGGAGAAGAAGATCACCGCGTACCACGAGGCCGGGCACGCCATCGTGGCCCACGCCCTGCCCAACGCGGACCCGGTGCACAAGGTGACGATCATCCCCCGGGGCATGGCCGGCGGGTACACCATGACGCTTCCCACCGAGGACAAGACCATCCACACCCGGTCGGAGATGAACGACCAGCTGGCCCACAGCCTTGGGGGCCGGGTGGCGGAGCAGCTGGTGTTCGGCGACATCACCACCGGGGCCGGCAACGACATCCGCGAGGCCACCAAGCTGTCCCGGAAGATGGTCACCGAGTACGGGATGTCGGACCGCATCGGCCCGCTGACCCTGGGCACGCCCGAGCACGAGGTGTTCCTGGGCCGGGACTTCTCCAACACCCAGGACTACTCGGACCAGGTGGCGTTCGAGATCGACTCCGAGGTCCGCCGCCTGATCGACGAGGCCCACGACGAGGCCCTGGACATCCTCAAGGACAACCGCGCCAAGCTCGACGAGATCGCCGCGGCTCTGATCGAGCGGGAGACCCTGGACAAGGAGGACCTGGAGGCCATCCTGGAGGGTATCAACAAGCGCCCGGTGCCGGAGGGCAACGGGAGCCGGAGCGCCGGGGCCATGGTCTCGCCGCGCAGCCTGCGCAGCCGCGAGGGCAAGGGTCCGCTCCGCTGATGCCGGAGTACGACGCCCAGAAGGTCGAGGAAGGCGTCCGCCTGATCCTGGAAGGCATCGGCGAGGAGCCGGGCCGGGAGGGCCTCAAGGAGACGCCGCGGCGGGTGGCCGGCATGTACCGCGAGATCTTCGGCGGCCTGCACCAGGATCCCGAGGCCGTCCTGGACGTGACCTTCGCCGAGGGCCACGACGAGATGATCATGATCCGGGACATCCGCCTGGAGTCGCAGTGCGAGCACCACCTGGTGCCGTTCGTCGGGAACGCCCACGTGGCCTACATCCCCAGCAAGGACGGGAAGATCACCGGCCTGTCCAAGCTGGCCCGAGTGGTGGAGGTCCTGGCCAAGCGGCCCCAGGTCCAGGAGCGCCTGACCACCCAGATCGCCGACGCCATCGAGCGCGTGCTGAAGCCCCGCGGGGTCCTGGTGGTCATCGAAGCCGAGCACTTCTGCATGTCGATGCGAGGGGTCCACAAGCCCGGCCACGTCACCGTGACCTCGGCCGTCCGCGGCCTGTTCCGCAACGACGCCCGGACCCGAGCCGAGGCCTTCGGCCTGATCCACCCCCGCGCCTGAGCGCCCTACGCCCCTTGCGGGAGGGGCCCTTTGTGCAAGTGCACGAAGGATAATCGGCCCTCGATGGGGAAATACCCTTAGGACGGATCCGACGAAGAGAACGAGAGGAGCCTCCCGCCCATGAAGCGCGCCCTTCTGCTGATCCCCGCCCTGCTGACCGGCCTGGCCGCCGCCCCGTCCGGCGCGGTCTCCCAGGACCTGGCCGTGGCCCGGACCTTCGCCCCTCCGGGGAGCCTCGACGATGGCCACCTCGCCATCGCCTCGGCCCTGACCCGTCTGGACGCCCAGGGGGAGATCGCCTCGGACGACCCGCTTCCCGGCCAGCGCTACCCCTGGCGGATCCCCCGCTCGTCCGCCGACCGGCCCGACGAGCGTTCAGGCCGGCTCCTGCACTTCGTCTACCTCGTCCCCGCCGGGGCGCCCGACGACCAGTTCGACGAGAAGGGGATCCTCGAGGACTCGGCCCGGTCCATGAACGCGTGGATGAGGCAGCAGACACCCAAGCAGTGGCGGCTGGACACGTTCACGTTCGAGTGGGACGATCCGGAGACGATCGAGGAGGACCCGATCTCGATCAACGCCGTGGACTTCACGTTCATCAGGTCCACGAAGAGTGACGACCAGCTGGACAGCGTCAGCGAGGTTGAGGCGGAGCTGATCGCCCTTGGGTTCAACCAGAGCAACAAGCGGTACCTCTCCTACGTGGCCGCGAACGCCGGTGGCGTGTGCGGCGACGCGTGGTGGACGCTCAGCCCGCAGGCAGGTGCGTTCGACGGCAAGTACTCAGACGTGTACCTGTACAGCTCGTCCGGGTGCCGGGCCCGCGACTTCGCCCCGAACGCCACCCAGCCGTTCTTCACCGAGACCATCGCCATGCAGGAGATGATCCACAACGACGGCGCGGTGCCCATGAGCGCCCCGCACAACTGCCTGGTGTCCCTGCTGGCGTACGGGCATGTTTGCACGGGACCGCTCAACGTGACGCCGAACCTGGACCCCGAGTCGACCGACGTGATGTTTCCCTACGTCGGCCTGCCGCTGAACCAGAAGTTCCTCGACCAGGATCGGCTGGACTACTACGGCCATCCGTTCCCGACGCGGGACCTGGAGCAGGGCCTGTACCTGGAGAACGCCTAAGGCAACTCGGCGGCGCCCCCGCTAGGCTGGGGGTGATGAGCGCGTTCGACTGGCACGTCGGTGACCGCGTCCTCCGGTGCGCGGAGCGGACCCACGTCATGGGTGTTATCAACGTCACTCCGGATTCCTTCTCCGACGGCGGCCGGCTCGAGGATCCCGAGGCGGCCGTCACTCAGGGTCTCCGCATGACCGAGGACGGCGCCGACCTCCTGGACGTGGGCGGCGAGTCCACCCGCCCCGGCTCCGACCCGGTCGCCGTTCCCGAGGAGATCGACCGCGTCCTCCCGGTGATCAAGCGCCTCACCGCGGAGGTCGACATCCCCATCTCCATCGACACCCGCAAGGCCGAGGTGGCCCGGGCCGGCCTCGATGCCGGAGCCACCATCGTCAACGACATCACCGCCGGCAGCGACCCTTCGATGTTCACGATCGTCCGCGAGGCCGGCGCCGGCATGGTCCTGATGCACATCAAGGGCGAGCCGAAGACGATGCAGGAGAACCCCACCTACGACGACGTAGTCCGCGAGGTTCACGACTACCTGGCCGGACGTATCGAGGCCGCCGTGGCCGCCGGAATCCCCGCCGAGCGGCTGGCCGTGGACCCGGGTCTTGGCTTCGGCAAGACCGCCGCCCACTCCTACACCCTGATGCGCGAGGTCGAGGCCCTCCTCGACCTGGGCCGCCCGGTCGTGGTCGGTCCCTCGCGGAAGTCGTTCATCGGGGCGGCATCCGGCGACCTTCCGGTGGAGGAGCGCCTGGAGGGCACGGCGGCGGCCGTGGCCGTGATGGCTTTCCAGGGCGCCCACGTGGTCCGGGTCCACGACGTGCGCGAGATGGTCCGTGTGGTCCGGGTGGCCGACGCCATCCGAGGGTCATGAGCTCCCTCGATCTCCGCCGGGCCCGGGTCTCCGCCGGGGACATGGCCTACGCGGACGAGGGCGACGGCCCCGCGGTCCTCCTCCTCCACGGCCTGCCCACCTCCTCCCACCTGTGGCGAGACCTGGTCCCGATGCTCTCGGTCCGGTTCCGGGCCATCGCCCCCGACCTCCTGGGGTACGGGGCCTCCGACAAGCCGTCCGGCGCGGACCTCCGCATCGAGGCCCAGGCCGGATACGTCCGGGAGCTCCTGGCCCAGCTCGGCGTGGAGCGATTCGCGGTGGTCGGCCATGACATCGGCGGGGGGATCGCCCAGCTCCTGGCCCTCGATCCCGGGGTGGAGGCCATCGCCCTGGTGGACGCGATCGCGTTCGACGCCTGGCCCGTGGACGGCGTCCGCCGCCTCCAGGCCAAGGAGACCGTGGATGCCGCGCTGGCCGAGCGGTTCGTGCGGGCCAGCTTCGACCTCGGCATGCGTCGCCCCCTGGCCGAGGACGACCTCCGCGCGTACCTGGATCCGTGGCTGGCCGACCCGCTGGCGCTGCTGCGGGCGGCCCGGGCCCTGGACGGCCGAGCGCTCCTCGACATGCGGAGCATCGAGGTGCCCTCGTTCGTCTTGTGGGGCGAGGACGACCCCTTCCTCCCCGCGTCGGTAGCCGAGCGCCTGTGGGAGATCCTCCCCGAGGCCGGCGTGGCCCTGCTTCCGGGGTGCGGGCACTTCGTGACCGAGGACGCCCCGGAGACCGCGCTCCCGATCCTGGCCCAGTTCCTGCGCAACCGGTACCTGGGCCAGGCCGGCCACGACCACGCCGGCGGGCCCGTACCGGTCAACCTGGGTGTCTCCTTCGACCGCCCCCCTCCGGACGCCGGGCTGGAAGACGAATGAGCGCGCTGGACCTTTCGCTGACGCCGGAGGAGCGTGACGGCTACCTCCACGAGCAGCGCACGGCCCGGGTGGCCACCGCCGACCAGGGCGGCGAGCCCCATGTGGTCCCCCTGTGGTTCGTGTGGCACGACGGCGCACTGTTCCTGAACTCGACCCTCGGCAACGTGACCGTGGAGAACATGCTCCGCACCGGACGGGCCGCGGTCACCGTGGACGACGGCGACACGTACGATGCCCTCCGCGGCGTGACCCTGCACGGCCGCGTGGAGCGCGCGCACCGGGACCCTCGCGTGCCCGACGTGGAGCGGCTGTGGTCGGAGAAGTACATGGCCGGCCAGCCCGTCCCCTACTCCCGGTGGAAAGATCGGACGTGGCTCCGGCTGGATCCGGACGACGAGGCCTCGTGGGACTTCCGGAAGATCCCCGAGGCCAAGGCCCGCCGCGACGCGGCGCGGGCCAGGGGAGGCTCGTAGTGCCGCAGCTGATCCGGGTCACCGGGATCGAGGCCACCGGGCGGCACGGCGCCAGCCGCGGCGAGCGCGACGCGGCGCAATCCTTCCTGGTGGACCTGGAGGTGGTCGTCCAAGCGGAGGGCGACGACCTCGCCTCGACCGCCGACTACCGCGAGCTGGTCGCCGCGGCCCGCCGGGTGATCGAGGAGGAGTCCCACGCCATCATCGAGACGATCGCCGAACGGGTGGCCGCCGCCGCGGCCGCGGTCCCCGGCGTGCTCACCGTGCGGGCGGTGGTCCACAAGCCGGCCGCCGCCGGCCGCCTGGAGGTGGACGACGTCTCGGCCGAGGCCACCGCGGGCAGCGTGGGCCGGTGACCAAGGCGTACCTCGGCCTCGGCTCGAACCTGGGGGACCGGCTCGAGAACCTCCAGGAGGCCGTGCGCCGCCTCCCGGCGAGGGACGTCCGGCCGCTCCGCTCCTCGCGGGTGTACGAGACCGAACCGGTCGGCGGGCCGGAGGAGCAGCCCCAGTACCTGAACGCGGTGATCGAGGTGGACACGGACCTCGAGCCGCGCGGCCTGCTCGCGGTGTGCCTGGGGATCGAGGACGACATGGGCCGGGTCCGCGGCGAGCGGTGGGGCCCACGGATCATCGACCTCGACGTGCTGACCTTCGGCGACGACGAGGTCCACGAGGATGGCCTGGACGTCCCGCACCCCCTGATGCACGAGCGTGGCTTCGTGCTCCTGCCCCTGCTGGAGCTGGATCCCGATCCACCCCTGCCCGGGGGCCGGCGGGTGTCGGACGTGGCCCTCCCCCTGGGGGCGGTGGGTGGCGCCGTGGTGCACGCCCCACCTCTGCAGATGCCGTAGGGGTCAGCCGAGCAGCCGGGCTAGCGCGGTGGCCGCCGCCGTCCCGGACCGGCTCCCCTCCCGCATCTTTACCGGACCGAGGCCGGGGCCTGCAGGACCTCGTAATGGGTCACCCGCTCCGGCTTGGTCAGCAGGAACCGGTCGTCCTCCGGGTAGTAGCGGGCCCGGGTCAGGTCCGGCCCGGCGAACGCCCGGATGCCGTCCTCGGAGTCCCACAGGGAGATCAGCGTGAACGTGCCCCGGTCCCCGTCCACCTCGCGGAGGACCATAACGCCCCGGTTCCCGGGGGTGCCTTCCAGCTCGGGGACCCCGGTCATGTCCAGGTACCCGGCGTAGGCCTCGGCGTCCCGGGCCCGGGTGGTCCCCGTCCACAGGCGGGCGATCATCGCGCCCTCATGAGCCGGAAGCCCTGTCGGACCAGGCGCTTCCCCAGGGCCTCGCGGAACCTGGGGGCGCTCACCCGTGGCCGGGCCAGGGCCCGGCGGACGTCCTGCTCCTGGAGCCGGGTCAGCTCTCGATCGAGCGCTGGGTGCATCGGTGCCTCCCTTCTTAGTAACCATCGTATACACTACGGTAGTGACGAGGGCCGCGTCAACTCCCCCGTATAACGCTGAAGGACGGGTTCTTGTGAGGGAACCGGTGAAGGGAGTACAGTGGTTTCGATGAACGTGGCGGAAGAGGCGGGGACCCGGCCCGCCCCCGGCGAGCTGGTCCTGGTCCAGGCCTTCATCAACACCGTGGACCTGGAGGGCGGCGAGGAGCAGCTGATCGATCCTCCGGCCCTCGGCCGGTGGTTGCGCGACCACGGCCTGATGGACGACGCCGTTCCGCTGGGCGAGGACGACCTCCGGCTGGCCGTCCAGGTCCGCGAGGCGCTCCGGAGCCTGGCCCGGGCCAACCACGACGACCGGACGGACCCACGGGCCGCGGCGCTCCTGGACCGCGTGGCCTCCGGGGCCCGGCTCCGGGTCCGGTTCGACGGCGGGGGCGCGCGGCTGGAGCCCGACCGTCCCGGGATCGACGGGGCCCTGGGCCGCCTGCTGGGGATCGTGTACGCGTCGATGGTCGAGGGGACCTGGGGCCGGCTGAAGGCCTGCCGCCGCGAGACCTGCCGGTGGGCGTTCTACGACGGGTCGCGGAACCACAGCTCGAGCTGGTGCGACATGGCGGTGTGCGGCAACAAGGAGAAGGCCAAGGCGTACCGACGCCGGAAGGCCGGGGCATGACGCTCGAGGTTCACCCGGTCACCGCCGACCGGTGGAAGGACCTGACCCGCCTGTTCGGGCCCAACGGGGCCACCTCCGGGTGCTGGTGCATGTGGTGGCGGCAGACCTCGGCCGAGTACGACCGAGACCACGGCGAGCCCAACCGGCGCGCCCTCAAACGCCTTGTGGACCGGGGCCGGGTCCCCGGC
>Ga0214472_10002991_pt1 | contig 17985 bp, 14 predicted proteins | sample RVTome_6_FD_207662 | JGI IMG/M metagenome (GOLD analysis project Ga0214472, IMG submission 207662) | Soil microbial communities from uranium-contaminated site in the Upper Colorado River Basin, Wyoming, United States - RVT140D175 | ecosystem: Environmental > Terrestrial > Soil > Contaminated >...
TCGCGTAGGAGGGCATGCCCGCAAAGACGAACGGATTCCAGAGGGGAAGCTCACCCTGCTCGCGCGCGATCTGTCCCAACGCCGTAAACGCGGCGGCGGCCTTGGCGTCGGCACTCGCGTAGATCTTCCCCTGCAGGCTAATCTCCGGGTGGATCGACGTCAGGCCGAGTATTAGGACGCCCAGGATGACGGCCGACCAGCGCAGGCGCACGGACCAGGCTCGACTCGCGCTCAATCTCGACCCCCTTGATTCACGGCCATTGAGCCGCTCATGCCAGCACGCGGCTGCCCTTCACCTCGTAGTGAAGACCGGAACGAGGTGCATCCATGATGGCCAACAAGAGCGCGCCCAATGCGTGCATCTTGAGGCGCAACAGCAGGAAGACGACGAGCACCAGGTCATACGCGAAGAGGCCAAGCAGAGCCGTCGGCCATTGCCAAGGTCGCAGATGCCGCCGCAGGAGCTGCCAACGCGAACGGCGCTGGTGATAGACCTTGAATGCGGATCGACCACCCCCCACCGTGGCGCTCACGTGATGAAGCACGCGCGCCTGCGGCAGATAGACGACGCGCGCTCCTTCGGCCCGCGCGCGGAGACTCAGGTCGACATCCTCCGCGTAGATGTAGAAGCGATCGTCGAGTCCGCCGAGCCGTTGCCAGAGCTTTGCCCGTATCGCCAGGGCGCAACCGGTGGCCCAATCCGTCGGACCGGCCGCGTCATGACCTTGCCCCGCTTGCCGCCGAATGGCTCGATGCGCGAACCAGGCCCAGCCGGGGCGCGCGATGCCGCCGCCATACCAGAGCCTGCCGGGGCGATCGGCATAATCGATGCGTGGCGCGGCGATGCCCATCCCCTCGTCCGCCGCGAACGCTTCACGGAGAGCGGAGAGCGCACCGGGCGTCAATTCGGCGTCGTTGTTCAAGAAGAACAAGAGCTCCGCACCACCTTCGAGTGCCCGCCGCGCTCCTGCGTTGTTGCCGGCGGCGAATCGTAGATTCTCGCCGATCTCGACCACGAGCACTTCGCCCCAACGCTCTCGCAGCCAGGCCACACTGCCATCGCTGCTGCCGTTGTCGGCCACGATGACCTCCACTCCATCGCGCGCCTGCGCCATCACGCTGGAAAGACAGCCGTCGAGCAACTCCTTGCCGTTCCAGTTGAGAATCACGATGGCCGTGCGCGGCAGCGCCATGGCTAGCCTTCGGAGCGAATCTGGATGTGCGATTGGTTGTCGCGTGATGCCACGAAGAGCTCGGCCAAGAGACCCAGCGAGATGAATTGCAGCGCGACGAGAATGAGTGCGATTCCCAGGAGCAACAACGGGCGCAGCCGCAGGGCACCAGCATCGATCCAGACCCAGAAGAAATAGAGGCAGATGCCACTGCCGAGGGTGCCGAAGGCCAAACCTACGCGGCCGAAGAAGTGAAGTGGCGAGCTCCGCTGTCGCGTGAGGAAAAGAACGGTGAACAGATCCAGCATCCCATTCAGAAAACGCGATCTGCCGAACTTCGTCTCGCCGAACTGGCGCGGTTGATGACGGACCGGGATCTCCGTCACACGAAAGCCCATGACATGGGCCAACAACGGAAGGTAACGATGCATCTCGCCATAGACGCGCAGCGACTCGGTCACTTCGCGCCGATAGGCCTTGAGCCCACAGTTGAAGTCGTGCAGCCGGAGTCCCGCGGACATGGACGTCACCAGATTGAACAGCTTGCTGGTGCTGTTCTTGATGAACGGATCCTTGCGCTCCTTCTTCCAGCCGCTGACGAGATCGAACCCCTCGTCCAGCTTGGCCATGAGGCTGGGGATCTCGGCCGGGTCGTCCTGCAGATCGGCATCCATCGTGATGACGACATCCCCCCTGGCGCGCGCGAAGCCGACGGCGAGCGCGGCAGACTTTCCGAAGTTCCGCTGGAATTCGACATAGCGCAGCGCAGGATGAGTTCCGCGCAGCTCACGCAGAAGCTCGCTGCTGCCGTCGTTGCTGCCGTCGTCGATGACGATGATCTCGTAGGAGAGACCGAGCGGCTGAATTACGGCGTCGAGCCGCCTCAACAGCTCGGCAAGGCTCTCCCTTTCGTCATACGCCGGGATGACGACGGTGAGATCCTTCTTCTGCGCGCTTTCGGCCATCATGCGTGTGTGGCGACCCAACTCGCCTCGGCGTCGAGACCCGCCTCGAGGGGGACATCCGGCACGAAACCGAGCGCCTCGCGGGCGCGACTCCCGTCGGCGTAGGTGTGCCGCACATCTCCTTTCTGGGCCTCGGTGTATTCCAAGTGTATCTCCGTCGCGACACCGTGCGCCAGCGCGCGATCGCGCAGGACTTCCAGGGCCTCGCGGAGTGAAATGCGTGACCCGCCACCGATGTTGTACACGCCGTAGGGTGAAGGGTCGTCCGCGGCCAGGAGGTTCGCTCGAATGGCGTCGGTGACGAAGGTGAAGTCCCGTGTCTGCTCGCCATCGCCATAGATCCGCCAGGGTTCTCCCCGCCGCGCGGCCTCCAGGAACTTACGGAAGGCCATGTCCGGCCGCTGCCTGGGACCATAGACGGTGAAGTACCGAAGACTGCTGCACGGCACGCCGAAGTTCTCCGCGTACAGTGCGCAGAGCTGTTCCGCCGCGAGTTTGCTGACGCCATAGGGGCTGTAGGGTTTCTTCTCGACATCTTCGGAGACGGGATAGCGCTCCTGATTTCCATAGACAGAGCTGCTGGAGCTGTAGATCAGGCGCCGGAAGCTCTCGCCTTCGCCCTGCACGGCCAGGATCGCCTCCAGGAGCCGCTGCGTCGCATGGATGTTCGAATCGAGATAGACATCGAACTCGCTCCCCCACGATGCGCGCACGCCGGCCTGCGCCGCGAAATGGAAACAGTAATTCACACCGGCCAGCATCGCCGAGAGATCAGCAATGTTGAGATCCATCTCGATGAGTTCGAAGTTCGGCTGGCCCACGGCGCCGGCGAGATTGCGCCGCTTCTCCTTGGGATCGTAGTAGCTGCTGAAACTGTCGATTCCGACGACCTCGTGGCCTTGCTGCACGAGGGCGTCGACCAGCGTGCTGCCGAGGAACCCGGCACAACCGGTCACCAGCACTCTACGGCGCTCCTCCTTCCACGAGTCGGGCAACTCCAGCCTCATGGGCCGTCCACTTCGCTCGAGTCGGCGTCCTGCGCGCCAGCCCGTCGGATCTCCTCGCGCAGGACTTCCAGCTCGCGTCTCGCGTTGGGGTCGCCGGTCCGGGCCACCCAATCCTCGAGCGTCTGCACCGCAGCATCTTGATCGCCGGAAAGCAGATGGCTCTGCGCAAGGAGTTGGACATAGGCCGGCTCGTCCGGCTGCCGCTCGATGAGACTGGCCGCCCACTCCAGAGCCTCGGCGTCTTGGCGAAGGGTCAGGAGCGCTTCCCCGATGCGCACGCTCATGTCGATGGCCTGCTGTGCTCCCAACTGATCGTAGAGTCTGTTCCCGGCCTCGACCCCTTTGGCTGTGTAACCCGCCTGCAGATAGATGAGGGGCAGCACCTCGACGACGAGGGGGAAGATCGGGTTGAAGCGGTAGGCCATCTCGGCGGCTTCGATCCCCCGTTCGTAGTTTCCGGCGAGCGTCTCGGTGTAGGCCACGCGGCAGAGCGCGACGGGGTAGTTGTTCAGCAGATGGCTACTGTTGTGATTGCGATAGATATCGGTGCGCTGAGTTCCGTCCGCATCCAACACGCTCTCGAAATCGTAAACCTCCGTGAAATTCTTCCAGATGGTTTCGGAGTTGAAGGTCGGTAATCCGTCGGGGCTGGCCTCGGGCGTGATCCGAAAGATCAGGCCCTCCATGTCCAGAAACGGCTGCCACTGACCGATGTTCTCATTGGGCACCGTCACCGCGTAGTACATCGGACGGTTCCAGTTGTTGTTGCGCACCATGTGCCACACGACGATGTCCCGGACCCAGGCGATCTCCCCGTTTGGAAGTTCTTGCCGAAGCAACCGCGTCTGCCAGTCTCGATAGACCATGTAATCGCGGCCCTCGATCTGCCCGTCCGTGAGCGTGATCGGCATCTTCGGCTCGATGTCGCGCAATTGCCGAATGTACCAAGGAAGATTGATGAGACTCAGATTGACCACGCGCACGTCGCGGCGGATGCCCTCGACGTCTTGCAGATACCAGAGCGGAAAGGTGTCGTTGTCGCCATTGGTGAAGAGGATGGAGTCCTCGGGCAGGCCGATGAGAATGTTGTACGCGTAATTGCGCGCGATCTTGTTCTCGCTGCGATCGTGCTCGAAGAACTTCGAGTGGGACGAGCCCATCAACACGGGCAAGGTCGGCAGCAACACGAAGAGCGCGACTCCCGCCGCCGGCAGCCATCTCATGGGCGGATTGGCTCGCACGGCCTGCCATACCAATCGCAGGAAGCCGGCGACCCCCAGACCCATGAAGAGCGACAGGAACTGGAAGAAGCCAAAGTAGAAATAGTCCCGATCCCGGACCTCGTGATCGTTGAAATTCAAGAAGAGCACGAGAAAGATGGAATTGAAGAAGAGATGTGTCGCGAAGGAGATGAACAGCCGCCGGTTGCCGGCGAATTGCGACACCAGTCCGAAGAGCCAGAGTGCCATGGGCAGAAAGGCATCGACCGGAGTCACCTTTGGAAACATCGTGAACTGCTGGAGATATCCGACGCAACGGTTGTTCGCGAGCGATGTCCCTGCCTGCCAGACGCTGCTCCCCCACATGTGGCCCAGCTGCCACAGCAGCGGCGCCTCCCGCAGGAACATGCTGCGCGGCGGATATTGCTCGCGCCGCAGTACGCTCATGAGGATCTCGAAGGTCTCGGGCTGGCTCTGGTTGATGAACGGTTGCTGTCCTGCCCGGATCATCATGACGAAGTGCACCGAGAGGCCGAGCACGAACAGTGCGATTCCCACCAGCGCGAAGTAGGCACCCTTGGCGCTCTCCTCCTTGGAGCCCCAGGTCAAGAGTCTCCAGACACTCATCAAACAGGCCGCGACGAAGAGCGCCAACGCCGGCCCGCCCACCTTGAGCACGGCAGAGAGCATGAAACTGCCCATGGCCGCCGCGACGATGATGAGATCGATCGAGCGCAGGGCCTTGTTCTTGGCCGTGAGGACGAGAAGAAACACGCCGGGAAACACGAGCAACGCGCCCAGATGGAACCCGACGGCGAGTCCCATGGAGTAGATGATGATGAGCAGCAGTGTGGACGCCGCCTCGCGATCGCGGGACTCGTACCAACGGATCGAGAGATAGGCCGTCAGAGCCAGCACGAAGGACGCGATGCTATAGACCTCGGCCTCGATCGCGTTGATCCAGAAGGTCGACGAGAACGCGAGGAACAGGGCCCCCGAAGCCGCGGCGCCGCGGCGGATCCAGACGGGCATGGGATCCTCTCGCTCGTCTCTCCAACCTCGGACCAGGGTCGTGATGGTCAGATAGCTGAGGCCCACCGCCAGGGCCGCGAAGAACGCACTCATCAGATTGATCTTCTGGGCGACGGAGAGGCCGAGCATGGGGAGGATGGCGAAGACGCGGCCGACCAGGACGTACAGAGGCGTTCCCGGCTGGTGGGGAATCCCGAGGCCGTAGGCCGTGGCGACGAACTCGCCGCAATCCCAGAAGTTGATGGTCGGACTCGAGGTTGCCAGATAGACGCCGAAGCTCAGCAGAATCAGAACGAAGGCGATTCCAGCATTGATCGAGACGGGGATTCGCGGCATCGCTTCGGGTTCCTCGAATGGCGCTCTAGGCCGGCTCTGGTCAAAGGCGCGCTACCTTAGCCCGGATCCGGGCCGAAGTCACGCCGGCAGGGCCTGAGGGCCTAGCCGGGGCTGCGACGCAAGAGCCGCCCGCGACCCCACTCGACGAGGAGCAGCACGCCGCCTGCCAGGCTGACCAATACCTGGACCAGATAGGTCGCGATCTGCAGGACAAACGCGTCCTCCCCCGCGATCCCGACCTGCGGCATGAGCCGCGTGGCCACCCACTCCCGAAGACCGAGACCGTTCAACGAGATCGGCAAGACGATGGCGAGGGCCAGGACGGGGATGAGGACCGAGAATTCGAGCGACCTTTGTAGGCCAAAGCCGAGGCCCAGTTCCGCTGCCACCGCGACATGGGTCCCCACGCGAAGAGTCTGGACGACGACGGCGAGGCCCAGCATGCGGAGCAGGAACCGAGGATCGACACGATAGGCCGAAAACTCGACGGCCAGGTCCGCCAGACGCTGGCCACGCCGACCGCGCGTGAGCCGGCGCGTCAGGACGACGGCCAGTGCGGAGAAACGGCGCGAGAGCAGCAACGCGAGGGCGCCGACGATCGGCAGCCCTGCCAAGGCCAGATAATGCCAGGGCACGCCTGCCGGCGTGCGTCCGCCCAACAGGATCCCCCCGAGAAACGCCATGAGGACGAGCGCGAGGAGACCGAGGAGACGATCCAGGAGGGTCGCGGCGACGGGCCGCGCCAGGCTGCCCTCGCTCACCGCGACGTCGGCCACCTTGACCAGGTCGCCGCCGACATTCGAAGGGAGGAAATTGCTGCAGAAGAGGCCGATCCAATAGAGCCGCAGCGCCCAGCCGAAGCCGATGCGTACGCCCCCGTGCCAGAGGAGCAGGGACCACTGCCACGCCCCAAGAATCGTCGAGAGCCCGAACACGAGGATCGCGGGCCAGAGCCGCAGTGGATCGATGCCGCTGAGCCGGTTCAGATCGCCGCCCATGCGATGCCACAGCCAGGCGAGAAGTGCCGCGCTGATCCCCAGACGAAGGGCGAAGCTCAGCAGGCGCTTCAACGCCGGCTCTCCACGCTGCGAACGAGGAGCGTCTCGGTCTTCTCCGCGGCCTCGTCCCAGCTGAAGCCTCGAGCCCAGCGCACTGCATTATCGGAGCAGAGACGCCAGAGCGGCGGATCGCCCAGGAGCGCGAGCGTCTTCTCTGCAAAATCCTCGGCGTCTCCATATTCGGCCAAGAAGCCCGTTTCGCCGTCACGCACCGAATCGACGAGGCCTGGGCGGCGGCTCGCCACCACGGGCGTGCCGCATTCGTTCGCTTCGATCACCGTCAGCCCCCAGCCCTCCTTGGGCGAGGGATTCAGGAGCACATGACTTCGATAGAGTTGGTCCACGATCTCCTCGCGCGACAGGTAGCCGCGGAAGTCGACGGAATCGGCCACCCCGAGGTGCCGGGCGAGCTGCCGCAGATTCTGCTCCTCGGGACCGTCACCGATGATGACCAGCTTTGCGTCGGGGTGCACGGCCCGAACCCTCGGGAACGCACGAACGGCCACGTCGACGCTTTTGTACTTTCGCAGGCGGCCGAGATGGACCAATGTCGGATGCTCGGCGCGCGGCGGCGGCGTGTCCAGCTGATAGCACTCGTGCTCCATGCCGTTGTGCACGACCTCGATCTGCGCGGCCGGGATGCCTCGCCGCCGCACATCGCTCGCGGTGCTGGCACTTGCCACGCTGAAGAGACAGTGGCGGTAGATCCACGGGATGGGCCATTCCCACGCGAGCACATAGCTCGCCGCCAGCGGATTCGTCTCGCGATAGATGGTCCGGCCGAACAGATGGGGAATCATCACGAGGACCGGAAGCCGCGTGTGGAGCGGCGCATAGAACGGGATCTTGTTGATGTCCTCGAGGACGACGTCGTAGGGACGCCGGCGCAATTCCTCGCGCATCAGGCGCGGCAGGGCGAAGTTGGCGAAATGCCAGTCTCCGCCTCGCCGATAACGGATCCCGTCCGCGGCGACTTCTTCGGCCAAGCAGTCTTCGTAACGGCATGCGATCCATGTCACCTCGTGACCACGCGCGACCAGGCGACGCAGAATCTCGTGCAGCTGTACCTCGGCGCCGCCGTGCCACGGATCGGTTCGATCACGCCAGTTGAGAGCGAGAATTCTCAGCGCTGGGCCTCCAACGCAATCATCAATTCGGGCCGTCGACTTGCCGCGGCTTGCGGCCGAGCACGCCGATGTCGATGGTCGTGTACAGCGCGACTCGCTGCCGACGGAACCATCCACGCCACTTGGCCGCCAGCGTCCCAAACGGCGGCAGCACCTTCGGATACATGGGCAGACGATGTCCGAAGGTGATCAGCAGTAACTTGCGCAGCGCCCGATACGGCAGACCCGGGACCATCCAGTCCCCATAGGCATGGAAAGGCACGAGTCCGACCTCGCAAACCCTCCGTTCGAGTTCGCCGACGCTGAATTCCGTCTCCCAGCCGGCAAACCAACGATCGAAGAGCATGAGAACATGCTTGCCCAGCGTGTAATAGTGGAAGCGTTGGGGCACATCGACCAGGAGCGTCCCGCCGGGCTTCAGGACACGCGCGTTCTCGCGCAGCAAGGGCAACGGATCGCGGAAGTGTTCGAGCAGCCCCTGGTGGAAAACCAGATCGAAGCTCCCGTCCTCGAAGGGCATCTGCAGGGCGTTGCCGCCGACGACATGCACGTATTGCCCACGGCGCTTTGATTCGTCGCGAATCAGTTCGAGGCTCTGGGGCGCGAAGTCGAGGGTGACGACGGTCGCGCCGGACTCGGCGAGTGCCAGGCTGTCACGACCACTGCCTGCACCGACTTCGAGAACACGAAGACCTTTCGGGTCGGCGACGGCGAAGATCTCCCGAAGGATGCGCCCGCCGTTGTCATAGACATCGTCGACGGAGATCTCCCGCGTCTGCGCCCAGAAGCGCTCCCAGTGCTCTTTCTTTGACTCTCGCATCGATGGATTCTATCAATGAGGGATTCGAGTCGGCAACTGGGTGTCAGCCGCGCTCGCCGGCACGCTCTTGTGCGGCGAGCTTGTCGAGCACTCCGTTGACGAATCGTGCCGCATCGTCCCCGCTGAAGGTGCGTGCCAGCTCGATCGCCTCGTCCATGATGGCGGCCGCGGAAAGATCCGCGCCCTCGCGCAGCTCGTCCAGGGCCAGCCGCAAGATACAACGCTCCACGAGCCCGACGCGTTCCGGCGCCCAACCGACGAGGATGGAATCGATGCGCTCATCGTACTGCGCGAGCTTCGGCTCGAGGCTGGCGCCGCGCTCCCTGGCGAAATTCGCGCCCTCGCCCGAAGGCCGCCGTCGCTCGATCTGATCCTCGATCGCCTGAGACAGCGGGATCTGGGACATCTGCTGGGCGTAGAGGGCTTGAACGAGCAGCTCTCGCGCTTTGCGGCGACGGGTCATTCGCCATCCTCGGCGGGCAGCTGGCGCATCAGATTCGCCATCTCGAGTGCGTTCAGTCCTGCCTCGAAGCCTTTGTTTCCGGCCTTGGTGCCAGAGCGTTCCATGGCCTGATCGAGGGTGTCGGTCGTGAGCACGCCGAAGATCACTGGCACACCGCTCTCGAGCGCCACCTGCGAACAGCCACGCGCCGCCGCCTGCGCGACGTGATCGAAATGCGGAGTCGCGCCCCGAACAACGCACCCCAACGCGATGACGACCTCGTACTTGTTGCTTTCGGCCAGGCGCTGGCAGACGAGCGGAATTTCGATCGCGCCCGGTACCCAGGCGACGTCGATGTCATCGTCGGTGACTCCGTGGCGACGCAGAGCGTCGCGGCAACCTTCGAGGAGCTTCTCCGAGAAGAGGCCATTGAAGCGCGACACGACGATGCCGTACCGCGCGCCGTCCCCATCGAAACGGCCTTCAAAGACGCGACTCATGATTGACCTTTCGCATCGAGATCTTCGAGTAGATGACCGAGCTTCTCTCGCTTCACGGTCAGATACCGGTGATTGGCCGGGTTGGCCGGCAGCTGAATAGGAACTCGTTCGACGATCTCCAGGCCATAGGCCTGCAGGCCAATGATCTTCTTTGGATTGTTCGTCAACAATCTCATCTTGCGAACGCCGAGATCGACGAGAATCTGTGCTCCGATTCCATAGTGCCGCAGGTCGGGTGCGAAGCCGAGCTGCTGATTCGCCTCGACCGTGTCGCGGCCTTCGTCCTGCAGCGCGTACGCGCGAAGCTTGTTCCGCAGGCCGATGCCGCGCCCTTCCTGCCGCATGTACAGGAATACGCCGCCGGCCTCCTCGGCGATCTGTCGCAGCGCCGCGTCCTTCTGTTCGCCACAGTCGCAGCGCTGGCTGTGAAAGAGATCCCCCGTCAGGCACTCCGAGTGCACGCGCACGAGCACGGGTTGTTCGGGATCGATCTCGCCCATCACGAGCGCGACATGTTCCTCGGCGTCGACGTCACTGCTGTACAGCCGCAGGGAAAACTCGCCGAAGGGAGTCGGCAGGAGTGTCTTCGCTTCCTCTCGGATGAGCTTCTCGGTCCGACGGCGGAACTCGATGAGATCCTTGATCGAGACGAGCGGCATGTCGTGTTCGGCTGCGAAGCGCCGCAGGGCCGGCATCCGCGCCATGGAGCCGTCGTCGTCCATGATTTCGCAGAGCACGCCCGAGGGAAAGAGCCCCGCCAGGCGCGCCAGATCGACGGCGGCCTCGGTATGGCCCGCGCGCTGGAGAACTCCGCCATCCACGGCCTCGAGGGGAAACACGTGTCCCGGTCGCGCCAGATCGTCGGCCTTCGTGTTCGGATCGATGAATTGGCGGATGGTCTCCGCGCGGTCTGGGGCGGAGATCCCCGTCGTGGTTCCGTTGGCTGCGTCGATGCTGACGGTGAAGCGCGTGCCGAGCATGGCCGTGTTCCGCGAGACCATGGGCGTGAGATCGAGCCGCTCCAGATGCTCCCGCTCGGCTGCCACGCAGATGAGGCCGCGCGCGTGCGTCGCCAGGAAGTTCACCGCGGCCGCTGAGACGGCTTCGGCCGCGAGGATGACATCCCCCTCGTTCTCGCGGTCCTCGTCGTCGACGACCACGACCATGCGGCCCTGCCCGATTGCCTCGACGGCCGCGTGGACGCTGTCGAATTCCCGATCTCGGCTCATGTCTCTCATTCCTCGCCCGCAACTCCAAGTCCGGCCACGAAGCCAGTCCGCCGCAGCGCCTCGGCATCGATGCCGCCGGGGTCGCCGCGCCCCAGATAGCGCCAGATGTACTTGCCCAAGATATCGCTTTCCAGGTTCACCGGCTCTGCGATCTGCTTTCGGCCCAGAGTCGTGTTTTCGAGCGTATGCGGGATGAGAAACACATCGAAACTGGTCTGGCCGATCTCAGGCCCCACCGTGAGGCTGATGCCGTCGATGGCGACACTCCCCTTCGGCACCAGCTGGGCCGCGAAGTCGCGTGGGGCTCGAAATCGGTAGCGAATCGAGTCACCCCGTCGCTCCGTCGCCTCGATCTCGCCGACGCAGTCGACGTGGCCCTGCACGAAATGGCCCCCGAGGGCGTCACCGGCCCGCAGCGCGGCTTCCAGATTGAGGGTCGCCGCGGCGCGCAGCCGTCCAAGTGTAGTCACTCGAAGCGTTTCTGCAATTGCGTGCACACCGAAGCGCTCGCCGTCGAGCTCGGTGACCGTCTGACAGACACCGTCGAGGGCGACGCTGGCGCCCACGCTCAGCCGTTGCGCGACTTCGGGGCAATGGACGCGCAGTTCGCGGTCCTGGGCGAAATCCCGGACGCTCTCGACCGTCCCGACGGATTGGATGATTCCCGTGAACATGGATCTTCCTCGCCCCTCTCTTGCGTTCAGCGTCGCAGGATCCATTCCCAGTCGTCGCCGACCCGGCGGCGGCGCCACGGCTTCCACGCGTGGCCGGCGAGATGGACACGGGCCTCGCGCGGCGGGCCCGAGGGGGCAAGCCCCAACCGGGCCAGGAAGTCCAGCCGCGGTCCCTCTCCCGCGAGCCGGCGGGGCGCCAGGAACAAGTGAAGCCGATCGACCAGTGCGGCGGCCAGGAGCGATTTCGCGATTTCGGCACCGCCTTCGACCAACACGATACCAAGGCCTCTCGCCCTCAGCTCCGAGAAAACCGAGATCCAGTCCCGCGGGCCACGTTCGAGGGCGACGCATTCGTGGCCGGCCTCGATCAAGCGCGAACGCCGCGCGGCCGGCGCCGTTCCGCAGAACAGTAGACTCGCCGCGGGAAGATCCTCGACCGCGCTCCTGAGCGTCGAGTCGAGGACCACCGGGCGCGGCTGGTGCGTGGGCTCGATCCAGCGGACGGTCAAGCGCGGCCGATCCGCTTCGACGGTGCCTCGGCCGACGACGACACAGGAACTCCCGTTGCGCATCCGGTGGACGCGCCTGTGAGCCCGCTCCCCCGTGATCGCGCGCGCGCGGGGATCGTCGACGCGGCCGAAGGCGCGCGCGAGGCGTCCGTCGAGATCCGTCGCCAGTTTCAAGGTCACATGGGGGCGGGCTCCGCAATCTGTTTCGAAGTACGGGTGGTTCAACTCGCGCGCAAGTCCCTCCGTCGCCGAGGCCGCGCGTTCGACCGCGACCCCCGCAGCCCGAAGCCTCGCGGCGCCACCGCCTTCGACGCGGGGATTGGCGTCGTCACACGCATACACGACGCGAGGAATGCCAGCGGCGAGGATCGCATCGCTGCATGGCGCCGTCCGACCGTGATGGTTGCACGGCTCGAGGCCCACGTAGAGTGTGCTACTGGACAGAGTGCGGCCTGCCGCGCGTGCGGCTTCGATGGCTTCAACCTCGGCGTGCGCCGTTCCGGGCCCACGGTGGACGCCATCGCACACCGAGCCATCGCTGCCGACGACGCAGGCGCCGACCGTCGGATTCGGCCAACAGCGTCCGGCCCAAGCACGCGCGAGCACGAGCGTCCGCCGCAGCATTTGATCGTCGTGGTGTGTCATGAATCACCGCGCTACAACGAGGCGCCACGCCGAGGTTCTACCCGGCGGCGTCGGCGTCCCGTTCGGCATCCGGTACGGAGAAGAGCGCCTCGGCAAAGGCCGCAGCATCGAAGCGCTCGAGATCCTCGGCGCCTTCGCCCGTTCCCACGTAGCGTACGGGCAAGCCAAGGCCCTGCGCGATGGCCACGACGACACCGCCCTTCGCACTCCCATCCAACTTAGTGAGACAGATGGCGTCCAGCTTCACCACCGACGAGAATTCCCTGGCCTGGCCGATCCCATTCTGCCCCGTGGTGGCATCGAGGCAGAGAAGAGTCTCGTGAGGCGCCCCTTCCATCTGCTTGGCCACGACGCGCCCGATCTTCTCGAGCTCCTGCATCAACGCATCTTTGTTCTGCAGGCGGCCGGCGGTATCGATGATCAGAACGTCATAACCCTCAGACATGGCGCGCCTCATGGCGTCGTACGCCACGGCCGCCGGATCCGCGCCCATGCTCTGTGTGACGAGCTCGACTTGCAGATGCTCGGCCCAGCGGGTCAGCTGCTCCACGGCGGCCGCGCGGAAGGTGTCGCCCGCCGCGAGGAGGACACGGCGACCCAAATCCCGATGCATGCGCGCCAGCTTGGCGATGGTGGTCGTCTTGCCCACGCCATTCACCCCCACCATCAGGATGACATGGGGAGGACCGCCGAGCTCGGGGACCACGCCTTCCGCAGCTCGCAGTAGTTGCTCGAGTTCCTCGCGTAGAACGCGGGTGACGTCTTCGAGCGAGGCCTTGCCGCCTTCCTTCCGGAGCAGGCGGCCGAGGCCCTCGCTCAGTTGCACGGCGGCCTCGACCCCGACGTCGGCGCCGATGAGGATCTCTTCGACTTCCTCGATGAAATCATCGTCCAGATAGACTTCACGCCGCAGCGCCGCGCCGATGCGTCCGAGTACCTGCTCACGCGTGCGGCCGAGACTCTTTCGGAGTTTCCGAATCGCGCCCAGAACCACCTAGGCTTCCGCCTCGAGGCCGGAGCCTGCAGGCGTGGACGCTTCGATCTCCTCGATTTCCGTCAACTCCCTCAGAGGCGAGAGCCGCGCCGCCGGACGTTCGCTCTCGACTCGATGTGCCGCCTCCTCGAGGGCCATGAGCGGATGCTCGGCATCCAGCTCGTCGAAGCTCACGGAGACAAGCCGGCTCACGCCGCTTTCCTGCATCGTCACGCCGTAGAGGTGATCCGCCGCCTCCATCGTGAGCTTGTTGTGGGTGATGACCACGAACTGCGTCCGATCTGCGAATCCCTGCAGGAGCCGCACGAAGCGCCCGACGTTGATGTCGTCGAGCGGCGCGTCGACCTCGTCGAGAATACAGAACGGGCTCGGCTTGATCAGATAGACCGAGAACAGCAACGAGATCGCCGTCAGGGCTCGCTCGCCGCCGGAGAGAAGCGCGACCGAGTCCACCCTCTTGCCGCTCGGCTGTGCGACGATCTGAACGTCGCTTTCGAGAGGATCTTCGGTCTTGTGCAAGACGAGATCGGCGACGCCACCTTCGAAGAGTGTTGCGAAGATCTCCTGGAAGTTCTTCCGCACCTGCTCGAAGGTGTCGCGGAAGAGTTGCCTCGCCGTGCGATTGATGCGCTCGATCGCCTTGAGCAGATCTTCCTTCGACTGCAGGAGGTCGTCGCGCTGCGTCTCGAGAAACTCGAGACGCGCCCTCTTCGCGTCGTACTCGTCGAGGGCCACGAAGTTGACTGGGCCCAGCTTGTCGAGCCTCTCCTGCCGTTCGGCCAGGATCTCCTTGACCTGCTCGGGCTGGCAGCGGCCGTCTTCATCGAGCACGAGCTCTCGGGGCAACGCCTTCATGTTCAGAGCCGCGTACGCCTCCTCGACTTGGAGCTGGAATTTCTCCCGGAGTCGATCACGGAGATTCTCCGAGCGGAGCGTGAGCTTCGTGCTCTCCGTGTCGAGCTCGTGAAGAGCCTCCTGCTTCTTGCGCTGGACCTGCCCAAGTTCGGACACAGTCTGTTGCAGCGCCTCCATTTGCTGCCGCTTCCCGTCGATGTCTGCCTGAACGCCGCGCAGCTCTTCGCGTCGCGTCTCGCGCTGATCGAACAGCGCCTTCAGTCGTCCCTGCCGCGCGGTACTGTGCTCACTCCAGTCGGCGATGTCCCGGATGAGACGCTCGCTCTCGCGCTCCAGATGCTCCAGGCGCTGCGACAGATCGTCCCGCATGGCGCTGAGACGGGACCGGCGGCTCTCGAGTTCGCGATCGTGCCCTTCGTCGCGCGTCAGCGCGAGCCTTGCCTCGGCAAGCAGGGCCTGGCTGCGCTCGCGTTCCGCTTCGAGAGCCTCGACCTCGCTTCCGACCTGCTCGACCCGCGCCTCGGTACTGGCCTGATCCTCGCCGTGCATTCCGAGATGGTGCTTACGCCGTTCGATTTCAGAGAGAAGAGAGGCCAGGGCGTTCTTGGCTTCATCATGCTCCGTCGTCAGCACCTCGTGGCTCTTCAGGTCGCGCTCGAGAACCGAGCTGTGCGCGGCAACTCCCGTCTCCGCGTTCTGCGCCTCGTCCCGCGCCCGCGCCAGGCGTTCCTCCGCGCGCTCCACGGCCTCGCGCGCGACCTCGCGCTCCGCCATGGCTGCGTCGACGGCCGAGCTCCGCTCGTCGAGGAGCGCCCCCAGCTGGAGGGATTCAGATCCCAGTTTCTCGACCTGATCGCGGCGCCCGAACATGCTCAGCGCCTTGCGCTCGCCCGCGCCACCCCGAACCAGACCGTCATGGCGGATGAAAAGGCCGTCGCGCGAGAGGAAGTCGTAACCGGCGCCGGCATGGGCCAGGGCCGCGTCGACGGCCTCACTCGCACGTTCCAGAACGCGGATGTGGCGCAACCACTGGGTGATGTGTTCACGCGCTTCGCCCTCGGCTCGGATCAACTCCATGGCCGGACGACCCGGGATGTCGGCGTCGTCGCGCTTCGGCGAGCGATCGCGCAGCCCTGTCGCCAGGAAGCTCGCGCGGCCCAACTCCTCGCTCTGCAGCCGCTCGGTGAGTCCACGCGCGTCGCTCAGGTCCTTCACGAGCAGCGCGTCCGCGTCCTCTCCGAACACGAGTTCGAACGCACCCTCGTAGCCGTTCTCGATTCGAATCTGCTCGGCGAGCGCGCCGCCCAGCCGGCCGCGCAAGCTCTCGTCCTTCAAGAGGCTGGCCGCCCCTTCGCGATAGCCTTCGTACTCCCGCGCCAGGCGATCGGCGATCTCGTGGCGGCTCTCCGCGCGGGCGAGCTCATCGGCCGTCTTCGCGCGGAGCTCGCGCTCCTGGTTCCAGCGTTCCTCGGCGTGCTGGGCCTCCGCCTTCGCGTCGTTCAGCGCACCCTGCTCGTCTTTCACGCCTCGGATCGCCGCAGCCGCGTGTTCACCGAGCGCCACCAATTCCTCGCGCGAACGCGCCAGGCCTTCGTCGGCCCCGGCGAGCTGCTTGCACAGCGTTTCCTCGCGCTCCTGCAAATTCGCGAAGCGCGATTCCGCCACCTTGATGTCGCTCTGTTGCGCCGCTTCTTCCTTCAGGAAGCCGAGACTCATTTGCTGCGCTTCGGCGAGCCGCTTGCGCGCGTCGTCATGCTTCGTCGCGGCCTCCTTGGCCGCGACGTCGAGTTGCGCGGTCTCGACGCGCCGCTCGCCGAGCTTTGCGCTGAGCTGAGCGTGTTCGCTCTCGGCGCCTTCGATTTCGGCCTGTACTTCTGCGCGGCGCGCGCCCGCACGCTCACACTCGCCGGCGATCTCGGCCTGACGGCGCCCCCCGGCTTCGATCTTTTCCCGCAGGACGAGTAGCTCGCCCTCGATCTGTGCGAGTTCGGTCTCGACCTTCGACAGCTCGTGCGCTCTCTCTTTGCGCTGCCCCTCGAGTCCATCGACTTCGAGCTTCATGCCCTCGACATCGGCGCGCAGGCGCGCGATCTGCGCGTCTTCGCCGCTGCCTTCGCTGCGCAACGCTTGGCTCTGTTCGCGCAGCTCAGCGAGCCGCGTTTCGATGTGCTTGAGATCGCTGTTCGCCCTCAGGACCTCGAGCGACTTCACCTCACCGTGCAATCTCTGGTGGCGACGCGCCTTCCCTACTTGGCGCGCCAGAGATCGAACCTGCTTGCCGATCTCCTCGATGATGTCCTCGACGCGCAACAGATCCCGCTCGGTCAGGTCGAGCTTCCGGAGTGCCTCCTTGCGCTTCACCTTGTAACGAACGATGCCCGAACCCTCTTCGAGGATCGCACGGACCTTGTTCTCGTTTGGATCGAGCACCTGGCCGACGACTTCCTGTTCGATGACCGAGTACGCGTTGTTGCCGACGCCAGTGTCATAGAAGAGGTCCTTGATGTCCTTCAGGCGGCAGGGAGTCTTGTTGAGGAAGTAGTCGCTCTGACCGGAGCGGTCGACACGCCGCGAGATGGCGACTTCGTCGAACTCCATGGGCAGCGTTCCGTCGCTGTTGTCGAACACGAGGCTGACTTCGGCGACGCTCAGCGGCTTGCGCTTGGCGCTGCCCTTGAAGATGACGTCCTCCATCCTCTCGCCGCGCAGCTGCTTCGCACGTTGCTCGCCGAGGACCCATCGCACTGCATCGACGACGTTGCTCTTCCCACAGCCATTGGGACCGAGAATGGTCGTGATGCCGTCGCGAAAGTCCAGGACCGTGCGGTCCATAAATGATTTGAAACCGATCAGCTCGACTCGTTTGAGGCGCACGGAGTTCCTTTCCCCTGAGCGATCAGGGAATCTGCACGACACCGACCCAGTCGATGCCGCGGACATCTGTCAGACGTTCGCGGGCGTCCATGGCCTGCGCGCGCGTGGCGAATCTTCCGACGAGAACGCGATACCAGCGTCCCCGTTCTTCTAACACGAATCCGCGCACCGCGGGCTTCATTCCGCGGCGCAGGAGCGGCCCGAGGGCGCTCAGCGCCTCGTTGGAGTCGGGAAAACTCCACGGATGCAGGGCCCATCCGGGGCCCACCGGCAACAGCAGCGGGTCGCTGCCGGACTCCTGAATCTGCGCCGCGGGGCCCGCAGGCTCTGCTTCTACCTGCCCCTCTGCCGCGTCCGTCTCGGCGGCGGCATCGCCGGCCGGCTCTTGGCGCGGCGTCCGGGTGGGCGGCGGCGGAGTTCGATCCGGCTCGGCAGGCGTGGTCTCTGCCAGGATCTCAGTCGAGGCGTCGACGATGGTCACCGCACTCGCCGCGCGGGCCGGGGGTTCGTACGCGGCGACATCGTC